>VTLG01016738.1_pt1 | contig 18712 bp, 23 predicted proteins | sample 4694571 | NCBI WGS metagenome assembly VTLG01 (sample SAMN12604809, study PRJNA352737) | marine metagenome | biome: ENVO:00000447; feature: ENVO:00000209|ENVO:00000569|ENVO:01000036; material: ENVO:00002151; isolation source: viral sequences binned using virsorter ...
ATATATTGGGTGGTAGAAAAGACCACAAGATAGATTGTTTAGCAGCAGATTTCAAAGATTGGGAAGTGAGTTGGGAAGATGAAGTTTAGAGAAACAAAAGGTCGTTCAACATCAAAGTCAGTCAGTTGGAGAGTTATAGCGTTTTTAAACTCTTGGTTTATATTGGCAGTGGGTTTAACTAATATACCATTGTGGAATGCAATCATTATGAATTTAACTGGCATTTTGTTTTTTTACATACACGAAAGAGTTTGGGATAATTTTGATTATGGGAGATATGTTGAAAAATCTAAGTAATTATAAAAAAGTAAGAGATATAAATCTGACGAAAGAAGATTTAATTAAGTTTGAAAAACAGATTGTTTCATTGTGGGAAGACGGACAAATTAAAGCGCCAGTTCATTTATCTCACGGAAACGAAGATGAATTAATACAAATCTTTTCAGTCATTAGTAAAGATGATTATGTATTCTCTACTTGGAGAAGTCATTATCACGCACTACTACACGGACTAACACCAGAGTGGATTGAGAATAAGATATTAGAGGGTAAGTCAATATCATTATGTAATCTTGACCATAACTTTTACTCATCAGCAATCGTTACGGGTGTATTACCAATTGCACTTGGAACTGCTATTGGATTAAAACGACAAGGTTCTAAACAAAAAGTATGGTGTTTTGTTGGAGATATGACTTTTGAAACAGGTATATTTTATGAAGTTCATAAGTATGCCAGAAACTTTGATTTACCATTGTATTTTGTAGTAGAGGATAATGAAGTTTCTACACAAACACCAACAAAAGCAACTTGGAATAAAACAAGGGATATTCCTGATGATGTAATTCATTATAATTACAAATCAAAATACCCGCATTACGGTACAGGCAAATGGGTAATATTTTAAATATAATTAAAAGTGATAAAGAATTTTATGAATTAGATAAGCATGTCTTTATGGAGAGTGGTGATGGCGCATTTATATCAGACCAAATAAGAAAATATTTTAAAGTTAATTTAGTTGATTTTAAAGATACAAATGAAAAAGAAAAATATATTTACTTAATTGAAACAAGGGAATCTCAAGGTGTAATGTCAGCTATTCATAATATACCAAATAATATTATTGATATGACTAATAAAAATAATTGTAAAATAATAATCAGTTATGAATCTGAAGGTGATTTGGATATAATTGAGTTTAATAAATTCTTTTATAATAGTTGTGTATTATTAGGTAAAAAATTAAATTTTAAAAATGTTTATGTTTTTACAGGAGATGTAACTTGTGCAGAAAAAAATAAAACACCAATCAACTTTTTTGGTTCACCACATTGTTTAGATTCTATTGCATATGATTTTAATAATGCAAAAAATAGAAATGATAAATTAGAATTATCTGAATTTAAGTATGACTTTAATGTAAAAACAATAGATGATATTGATATTGATAATAAGTCAAAATATTTTTTATGTTATTTAAGAAATTGTAATAGATTACATAGAAAAGGTTTAGCTGCATACTTTCAATATCACGATTTGTGGAATACTAATAATATAAGTTGGTTGAAAATTAGTTGGTCAAGTGGATTACCGGAATATGTTCCAGAGAAATATTGGAAGAGTTGTTTTGAACTTGATGAAAAACCTTTATTAGAATTAGACACACACGACCTTAAAAATAAAGGTGGATTTAACACTATGTTTAGTTCAGATTGGAAACATAATCAAGAGTCATTTTTAACTATTGTATCTGAAACACAATATGAAAAAGATACAACATACATATCAGAAAAAATGGTAAAACCAATTATGAATTTACAACCATTTATCGTTATGACCACACCAAATTTTTTACAATTTTTAAAAGATAATGGATTTAAAACATTTGACGGATTTATAAATGAAAGTTATGATACACAAGATAATCACGAACAAAGATTTGAAATGATTTTTAATGAATTAGATAAATTTAGAAGTAAATCGTTTGATGAACTAAAAGATTGGTGGAAAGAAATATTACCTATATTGGAACACAATCAAAATAGGTTGATAGAAATAGGACAACAAAAAACAAATAAAATAAAATTATTGGAGAAACTATATGACTAAAATATTAATAACAGGCGCATCAGGTATGGTAGGAAAACACTTGGTTGATATGTGTTTAGACAAAGGATATTATGTAAGAGGAACAGATATTCGTTATGATAATAGATACGATATCTATGCAAAAGACTTTGAATTTTATCAAGCAGACTTACGAGACTTTGATGATTGCAGAAATGTAGTTGCAGGTATGGATGTGGTGTTTCAAGTAGCAGGAGTTAAAGGTTCACCAAAGAGAGCGGCAGAACAACCAAACGATTACTTTACACCAATGTTACAAATGAATACCAATATGGCAGAAGCTGCAAGACTTCAAGGAGTTGATTGGTATGTTTACACTTCTACGGTAGGAGTATATCAACCAGCAGAAGTTTTTAAAGAAGATGATGTATGGAAAACTTATCCAAGTGAAAACGACAAATATGCCGGTTGGGTAAAACGATTAGGTGAATTACAATTAGATTGTTTTGAAACTCACTATGGATTGAAAAATTATTCAATAGTCAGACCAGCAAACATTTACGGAGAGTATGATGAGTTTGGTGAAGAATCTACGGTAATCGCATCATTAGTCAAGAAAGGGTGTAATGATAAACTATTATCAGTATGGGGAGACGGAACACCAATAAGAGATTTTATACACGCAGAAGATGTAGCAAGAGGTATATTGATGTCGTATGAAAACAAAATTACAGAACCTATTAATTTAGGTAGTGGGGACGGAGTTCGTATTAAAGATATCGCAAGTATTGTGGCAACACACTATGGAAAAGAAATAGAATACGATACAACAAAACCAAACGGAGATAACAAAAGACTTATGGATATGACACGAGCAAATAGTTATGGGTTTTATCCACAAGTAGATTTAGAAACAGGAATAAAAAGGGTAATAAAATATTATGAGTCTTTACAAAAATAAAAAAGTAGCAGTAACGGGTGGAAGTGGTTTTGTCGGAACACACTTCATACAAGAGTTATTAGATAGAGGTGCCAATGTTAGAACATCAATTCATAAAACACCACTAAAAATACAAGATGATAGAATTGAAGTGTTGGAAAATGTAGATTTGACTAAATTAGATGATGCTATGAAATTAGTTGAGGGTGTTGATTTCGTTATACATTGTGCAGGATACATTGGACACCCGAGTTCAATTCCAACAGATTATCAAATAGGGTTAAATCAAATCAATGTAATTACAAATGTATTGGAAGCTTGTTATAAACAAGGAGTCAAGAGATTCTTAGATTTAAATAGTTCAACAGGTTATCCAGATAGAAGATATCCTATCACAGAAGATGAGTATTGGGACGACGAACCATTTATATCATATTATAGTTATGGTTGGATGCGAAGATATAGAGAAAAACTTATGGAACACACTTCACATTTAACAGATATGCACATTGGTATCGCTCGTGGAACAGCAATATTTGGACCACACGATAACTTTGATTTGAAAACTTGCCACGTTATTCCGGCATTGATTAAAAGATGTTTAGGTGGCGAAAACCCATTTGTAGTTTGGGGAAGTCCAGATGTCGTTAGAGATTTTCTATATGTAAAAGATGTGGTAAAAGGTTGTTTATTAGTATTGGAAAAAGGTGAGTCAATGAAACCTTACAATGTTGGATATGGAACTACTGTAAATATCGGAGATATTGTAAACACAATTCTAAAAGTTACAGGTAAAACACCTGATGTTCAATGGGATAATTCAAAACCAACAACAATACCATTTCGTTCTTGTTCAACAGAACGAATAGAAACAGAATTAGGATTTAAACCAGACTATACTTTTGAACAAGGTATGAAAGAAACGATAGAGTGGTATGAAAACTTATAAAGATGAATTAATAAAATCAATGAACTATCTGGCAGAAAAACCAAATACTATTTTTGTCGGACAACAAACTGCATTTGCAGGTAATCCTATGTCTACAACAATATTAGAAGTATCAAAAGATAAAATGATTGAAACACCAGTATTTGAAGAAGTTCAAATGGGTATGTCAGTCGGATTAGGTATGACTAATATGTGTGTTGTTAGTTTTTATCCAAGATGGGATTTTGTAATTTGTGCAGCAAATCAATTGATTAATCACTTGGATAAATTTAAACATATGACAGGTTATGATTCACACGTCATCATTAGAGTTGGTAAAGGTAGTGATGACCCATTAGACCCTGGCGTTCAACATAAAGCAGATTATACTGATGAATTTAAAAGTATGTTAGATTATGTAGATATAATTAATTTTTACGATAAGTCTAATATCTACGAGACTTACAAGAAAGCATATAAAAACAAAAAGCCAGTTATATTAGTGGAGTATCCAGAAAGGTATTCAGAATGATTTATTTTGTAGGGTGTAGTTATACTTGGGGAGCAGGACTTCAATTTGAGTTGTTAAGTAAACGAGGGTGGACAGCGAATCAGATTAATGATATAATACCAAATAAAACATATTTAGAACACTTAGATTATGATTGTGATGAGTATAGAAAAAAACACCACTTTCCTAATTTAGTTGCAAAAGAAATGAATATGGCTTATGGTTTGGGTAAACTTGGTAATGGTGGTTCTAATGATGAAATATGTGAATTGTTAAAGGTTGGAAGTTATTATACTTTAGGTGGAGAAGGACAATGTAAAATCATAATTATTCAATTTACAGATTGGACACGAAGTAGCCAGGAGTTTCAAAATGGATTAAAAGATAAATACGGAAACGCATTATTTGATGATGACACACTAAATAAAATAATTGATGGCCAAATAAGAGAAGTTGTAGGTAATGTTAAGTGGTGGAGAAATGTGAAATGGTTCGGGTTTTCTTGGAGAAATGATTTAGGTTTAAGACTTAAACAAAATTATCCTAACAACTTTATACCAATATATTTAAACGATAAAGAATATGTTTCATTAGAGGATACAGTAGTAGACGAGCACTCAGAATTTAACACTTGGCACTACAAAGACAAAAACAATTTAAGACTATCAGATACAATAGACGGAGTTAAAGATACTCATTTAAGTTCTATTGGACACGAAGTTGTAGCTAAATCTATATTAAGGAAAATAAAATGATTAACGAGTATAAAGAAAATGGGTATATAATTATTGATAATTTATTACCAAAAAAAGAATACGAGAAAATAGTTGACATTTGTAGAAATGCCAGATATGAAGAAGTTGACCAAGTAAGACCTGACAGATATAAAATGTGGGAAACACCAGATGATGATTTTTTTCCATCAACAGACGAAGTATATCAAAATCATATGTGGGGTAGTTCAGATGTTCCTAATTCAAAAGAAGTTCAAGATATGTTTAATCAATATATCAAACCACTTATAATTGAAATGTCTGAAGGACAAGCAGGTAAATTTATGCACCAAACAAATATGTATCGTAATAATGGTAAGGACTTTTTAAGAATACACTATGATGATTACACAGGTTTATGCGGTTATATTTTTTATGTTGGAGAATATCAATGGAAATATGATTGGGGTGGATTATTACAAGTCAGTATTAATAAAAATGTTGAAACAATTTTACCTAATCCAAATAGATTAGTTATCATTAATCACTCACTTCATATGGGACATTGGGTTACACCAACTAATCATTGGGCAAAAGAAAATAGATACACAATAACAGGTTTTTGTATTGACAAAGATAAAGACTTACCAGAAACTTGGACAAAAAGAAAAGACCAAAAGGTAGAAAAATGAAAATATTAATAACAGGTGGAGCAGGATATTTAGGTTCAGTATTTACAAGAAACCTACTAAAAAATCACGAGGTAATCGTATATGATAATCTAATGTATAATCAAACATCATTAGTAGATTTATCAAACAATCCAAACTTTACATTTCATTATGGTGATGTTCGTGAGTGGAGTAAATTAAAATACTTGGTTGAACAAGTTGATATTGTGATACCACTTGCAGCATTAGTTGGTTTTCCTTTGTGTGAAAAAGATAAAGATTTAGCCACAAGTATCAACACAACACAAATACAAAATATAGTTGATGTATTATCTAATGACCAAATGATATTATATCCAAATACCAATAGTGGTTATGGAACAAGAGGAAAGGGTATGGTTGATGAAACCAACGAACTAACACCAATCAGTCATTATGGTAGAACAAAATGTGAGGCGGAAAACTACATTATAAACGAAAGTAATGGAATATCATTTAGATTGGCTACTGTATTTGGTGTATCAAGTCGTATGCGAACAGATTTATTGGTAAATGATTTCGTATATAAACTATTGACTGATAGATACATTACTTTATTTGAGCACAAGTTTGTAAGAAATTTTATCCATATTCAAGATGTAAGTTCTGCATTTGAATATATGATTGATAATTATCACAATTATAATAACGAAGTATTTAATTTAGGACTATCAGAAGAAAATATCAATAAAAAACAATTAGTTGAAAAAATACAATCACATATACCAAATACATCAGTAAATTATTCTGATTACTATGAAGACCCTGATAAAAGAGATTATATCGTAAGTAATAAAAAAATTGAAGAAACAGGTTGGAAACCAATATTTACTTTAGATGACGGAATAAAAGAGTTGATTCAGTCATATAAAATGATAGTTCCAACACAATCACAATACAGAAATACAACACCACTATCATACAAGGAGTAGTTATGTTTAAAAAAATAAGACAATGGTTCCAAGATTGGAAACAAAAAAGAAAAATAGCAAAAAAACTTAAAGCATTAAGAAAACGAGACCCGTTCATATATAAATAAAACTTACAAACTTAATATTTATAATTGTATAGATTTATAAAAATTAAGGACATTGTGCTAAAACTAAAAGACATATTAAAAGAAGATATAAAAGTAAAAGAAACTGATGTTGACGGAAGAATTTACAATTGGAAAGAAGAAATGGAAAAAGGTAAATTTGACCCTGAAAATCCAACAGTTCATCTTCTTGGATATGGGACAGCGACCTATAAAAGTTTATTAAAAAATACTGCAAGTGACTTAGTATCAATAGCTAACGAATTAAAAAAAGGTAATGTAAAAAAAGCACATAACAAATTAATTAATGACTATGGAAATATTGTGTTATATAAAGTAAAATGTCTAAATGATGTTAGAAAAGAGTTACAAACATCAGTTTGGAAAAGAAAAATTACAATGTATAAGAATAAAAAGAAATATGGTTAAGTTAAAAAACATAATGTTTGAAGCCAGTATCACGGGTAAACAAGCCAATACTGAAAGTATGGGTGGATACAAAGGTTTCTTTAAGTTATCTGAAATGGAAGCTTACAAGAAATGGTTAAAGAAAACTCTTAAAGTAGAATTAGTTGAGGGTATAAATGACCCTGGTATTTTGAAAGCAGTATTTTTAGCAGGTGGGCCAGGTTCGGGTAAAACCTATGTAGCAAAAGGATTATTTGGTATTCCAGATAGAATTAATGTATCTCAATCAGGTATGAAAATGGTTAATTCAGATAAAGAACTCAAATTCCTATTAAACAAATATGGATTTGGAACAGATTTAGACTCGTTGCCAGACGAAGTATTCGCAAATTTAACAAGCCCAAAAGACCCACAATATAGTGGATTAAGAAATTTCGCAAAAGACTTAACAAAAGAAAGACAAAGACTTTATATGGAAGGTCGTTTAGGTATGATAATTGACGGAACAGGTGATGATTTTGCTAAAATATCAGCAGAAAAGAAAGAATTAGAAGCACTTGGATACGATTGTTATATGATATTCGTCAACACCACATTAGAAGTAGCATTAAAAAGAAATGAAAATCGTGATAGAGTTTTACCAAGAAGTATCGTTGAAGCATCACATAGAGAAGTAAATAAAAATGTTGGTGGATTTCAAGGATTGTTCGGTGGTAGTAATTTTTTAATCGTTGATAATAATCAAGATTTAAAAGAGGAAGCAGCTATAAAAAGATTTAATATGTTGGTTAAGAAAGGATTAAGTAAATTTATAAGACGACCAATAAAAAATAAACGAGGTTTGTCTTGGATGAGAAAGAATAAAATATTAATGAGGAAAAGATAATGTTAGTATCATTTGATGAAATTATAGATATAACTTTAAAACACGAGGGTGGATATGTTCACGACCCAAAAGATTTAGGTGGTGAAACAAACTTCGGTATAGCAAAAAGATTTTATCCAGATGTAGATATTAAGAACTTATCAAAAGATGAGGCAAAAGATATTTATAGAAGAGACTATTGGGATAGAAATAAAATAGAAGAATTAGACGAAGAATTAAGACACATATTTTTTGATATGTGTGTAAATCAAGGTAGAGGAACAGCAGTAAAGATTTTACAACGAGCTTGTAATGCAAAAGGAGCAGACTTAGCAGTTGATGGTGGATTTGGGCCAGGCACAAAAAGTGCTATTGAAACCTATAAACCATCATTAGATAGAGTTCGTTGTTATAGACTAAAACATTATTATGATTTAGTTAACAAAAGACCAGAACAAGAAAGGTTCTTGTATGGTTGGTATAAACGAGCAATATCAATTTAGGAGAAAATAATGTCGTATACAAATGTAACGAGAGGACAAGGTTCTTTTGTTAGTAGAACAGCAAAAAGAGATGTTCAACATCCAGGTGGAACAACCACTTTTGTAAAAAGAGTAACAGGTGAAATATTTGAACCAACAGGTTCTAATGTATCAACCGCATTTATGTTAGTATCAGGTAGCACTGAAATGCATAAAGAAGCATTAATGAGTGCTTCATTAGTTGATGGTGGTGCAATAGACGGAAAGGGTCTAATTGTTGGTGAAATGAACACGATAGCATTAAGCTATGTAAGTGCAAGCACACACGTTCAAGTAGATTTATTCAGATAAATGAAAGAACAAATACAACAAATAATCAGAGAAGCAATCACAGAATTGATTGACGATAGTCGTTGTGTTAATTGTGGTGCTATCACAAATGAAGACCTAAGAAAATGGTTCGGTAAAGGTGGAGCAGGTGGAACAACCAAAGGTGGTTGGGACAGATATGGTTCAGACGGACAAAAATTAGGTAAATGTGGTGGTGGAAAAGAAGGTGGTGCATACGCCGCTTGTTTAAGTGCCGAAAAAGCTCGTAAACTCGGCCCTAAAGGTAGAGCTTCATTTGTTCGTAGAAAAAGAGCAGCACAGAAAAAAGGTGGTGATGCGAAGAAAGGTAAACAAAGAAGCAAAGGTAAGAAACCAACTTACACAAAGACAGGTGCATAATGGCTGGAGATTGTTATCAAGCGAATGGTAATTTTATCATTACCAAAATGGGAGACAACGATTTTAAGTTGTGTCACGGAGTTGCTTTGTTAGCGAGTGATAAAAAACCTTTTGGACATTGTTGGGTAGAAAAGGGTGGTTCAATATTAGATTTTTCTAATGGTAAAAAAATTGCAACCACTAAAAAGAAATATTATGAATTAGGTGGAATACCAGTTTCAGGATATAAGAATTATTTTTACACACCTGCAGAGGCAGCAAAGAAAATGGTTGAAACAGGACATTGGGGGCCTTGGGATTCCAAACCACCGAGATAGATATGAAGATACAAGAATTTGCAAAACACTTGGACGAACCAAGAGAGATTGGTAAAAAGAAAAAAAGATTATCGTCAAGTGAAATGAGAAAAGTAAAGGACAAAGCATTTGAAGTTTATAAAGAAGATTGGAGTCAGAAGTATAAACGAAGTATTGATTGTAACAACCCAAAAGGGTTTAGTCAAAAAGCACATTGTGCAGGACGAAAAAAACAGGAGAGTATGATGAACTTAAAATCATTAGTGAAAGAAACAGTAAAAGAAATCGTTGCAGAAAGACAATTAGAAATGTTCTTAGAAAAGAATGTTCCTACAAATCCATCAAAGTGGTCTTATTATAAATCACAGGCAAAGAAAAAGTTTGATGTATATCCAAGTGCTTATGCAAACGCTTGGGCAGCAAAACAATACAAAGCAGCTGGTGGTAGTTGGAAAAAAGGTAAGTAGTGAAAAGTTTAAAACAATTACTATCTAAAGTAAAAAGTGGTAGATTAGATAAGAAAACCGCTAAAGACTTGGACAACTTGGTAACAAGAGGTGATGGTTTTGTAGTGATTACAAAATCAAAAAAAGATGGATACAATCGCTTTGACGCTAACAGAGTAGATGATAGAGGTATTGAGGTTGTTCCACATATGAGAGACTTCAGACCAGGTAAAGTCAGAGGTATGATGAGACACAAACCAGAGCACTTATTAGGAGATATTGATTGGAAAGATGTTAAAGATATGTATATGGAGAATACTATGAATGAAAAACGAGGAACTTGTTGGGTAGGATACAAACAGATTGGTATGAAGAAGAAAGGTGATAGAATGGTGCCTAATTGTGTAAAAGAAGATGTAGAGATTTACTATGAAGAAAATGGTAAAGGATACGGATACACATTTGAATTCATTACTGATAAAAATTTACAAGAAGCAGAATATCAAGGTCGTAAAGTAAAACTCAATAAAATTATGCAAGGTGATGCTAAAAAATTTAAAGTATATGTAAAGAATCCAAAAGGAAATGTTGTTAAAGTAAACTTTGGTCAAGGTGGAGACGCTAAAGGTGGGACAATGAGAATTAGAAAATCAAATCCTAAAGCAAGAAAGAATTTTAGAGCAAGACACAATTGCGATAATCCAGGACCAAAACACAAAGCAAGATATTGGGCTTGTAGAACTTGGTAGGAGAGTTATGAAATCAAAACTAACAGAATGGTTAGTTAAACCTTTTCTAAATGAATCACCAGATTTAGATATAAAAGTCGGTGATAATATTTTAATGGGTAGGTTTAAAAACAAACGAGTAAAAGTTAAGTCAATCACTTACAATGAGAAAGGTGATTTATTAATTAATGGTCGTCCTGCATTAAAATTCAGAAAAATCAAAAATGACAAAAAGTTATTACCAAGTAAAACCACAAAAAAATCATCAGTAGAACCTGATTCAGATAGAAAGGGTGTTGAAGATGAACATCCATTTCACAAAACAGAGGGATTCGGTGGTAAAGATGAAATGAACGCCACAGATAGAAAAAAGTTTGAAAGAAAACGAAAAGACAACGCAGAAGTATTAGGTCTTGAACTGACTGGCACAGAAGATGTAAGAGAAGCAAAAAGAGTTCCAAGAAAAAAAGGACAACATAGGGGTTCTTCATCTCATTCAGATTTATACACAGATGAAAATCCAAAAGGAACAATACACGGATTAAAGTTTGCTACGGTAAAAGACGCAAAAGCATCAGTAAGTAAAATCAGAGGTAGTGGTAAAACACACGCTCATAAAATCCAAGCAGCAGTCGCTATGGAACAACGAGCAAGAGAAATGGGTAAGACAGCCCAAGCAGCAGTTTATCGTGCTTATATCAACCAAATGAAAAAGAAAACCAAAAAGAAGAATGAGGGTTTCTTTGGTTTAGGTGCAGGAGATGTTCCTTCACCAAGTCGTAAAATGGTTAAGAAAATGAAAAAGAAAGGTAATACTTCAGTTCCTTATGGTAGTGGATATAAAAAAGTAAACGAACAAAAAGAAGTTAAAAAAATTGTAGCAATTTATCCAGGTAGGTTTCAACCACTTGGCCCACATCACAAAAAAGTATACGACGCATTATCAAAACAATTTGATGAAGTCTACATTACAACATCAGCAATACAACAAATGCCAAGACACCCATTAAGTTTTCAAGAAAAGAAAAAACATATGATAAAGATGGGAATACCAAGTAATCGTATCATTCAAGAAAAAAGTCCTTATGTAGCAATCAATACAGTAAAAAAACTTTCCAAAGATACAGCAGTAGTTTATGCGGTTGGACAAAAAGATAAACAAAGAATTCCTATGGGTAAAAAGAAATCAGGTGGGTTGACTTACTTCCAAGACTTTAAGAAAAATATTAGAAATCTAAAAGGACACGAAACACACGGATATGTTTTTATAGCACCACACCAAAAAGTTAGTGGTATATCAAGTGGAACAGAAATTAGGAATCTATTGGGTAGTCCAAAGTTTGATGATAAAAAAAGACAACAAATATTCAGAAAAACATTTGGATACTTTGATAAAAAAACATACGAAATGATGACATCAAAATTTGGTAAGTTGTTTGAATTTTTTCAACAACCAAAAGTAAAACAATTGATGAAAGAATCAAATCCACTTGGTAATGGTGTTACAGGTAGTGAATTATCAGATGAAGGTATGTATGATTTTTTTGGTTCATTGGATGATTATTTTAGAGTATCACCTGAACACGCTGAACATATTGGTTGGGAGTTGATTGACTATCCAATAAAAGATTCGGCAGAAATGGCATTTACAATTATGTCAGATGACTACGAACAAGACAGAGCAAAAACCGTAACATACGGAAGAACAATCAATCAAAATAGAAAAAATACAGACTCAGTTGATAATCCATTCCCTAAATACAAAGAAAGAATGAATCAAAATATAAAAGAATTAGGTTGGGAGATTATTAAGTATTTTGGAGAGGATGCGGCCGCAGATGGTGATTTATACGATAACGACTTCTCTACACCTGATAAAGAGACACCATTAGCAGATAAATCTGATATAACTAAAGATGTCAAAAGCACAAAAGAAAAACTATCTGAAAGTTTTGTTCAAGATGTAAAAAAAGTATTTTTGACAGAGGGTGGAGCATATGGACATATGAATCATCCATTTGATGATAATAATTTGACATTTTCAGATTTGAAGAACATAATTATTATAGGGTTAAGTGGAAAGCTTAATCGTGAAGATAAAGTGTCTGAAAAACTTGACGGACAAAACCTAATGGTAAGTTGGGTAGGTAATAGTCTTAGAGCAGCTAGAAACAAAGGACATTTAAAAAATGGTGGTAAAACATCTTTAAATGTTGGTGGAGTTGCAAGTTTATTTGCAGGTAGAGGAAATATCAAAACTGCATTTGTAGGTGCGATGAAAGACTTAGAAAAAGCAATCGGTTCTTTATCACCAGCACAAAAGAAAAAAATATTTGGTAACGGAACCAAATGGATGAATTTAGAGGTTATATATCCACAAACAGCAAACATTATCGACTATGATGTCGCAGAGATTATATTTCACGGAACAATACAATATGATAAATCAGGAAGACAAATAGGATATTCAAAAGAAGGCGCTCGTATGTTAGAGGGTATGATTAGACAAGTAAATCAAAATATACAAAAACAATTTAAAATCGGTAAACCTAACTTTTTAAAAGTTCCAAAAGTTCAGAACTATTCTAAATTAAAAGGTAGATTTTTAGGACAATTAAACAAACTACAAGGTAGATATGGTTTATCAGACGGACAAAGATTAACTAACTATCATTATGAGTGGTGGTCTGAATATATATTAAAAAATGTGAAAAGTTTAAGAGCAGGTATACGACCAAGAGAAAAACAAAGATTGATTTATAGATGGGCATACTTTAATAAAGATTATAGTCTTGGACAAATAAAAAAAGATTTTGCAGATAGACCAAAATTATTAGAGTGGATTTTAAAAACAGATAGAGAAGACCATAAAAAAGTATTTAAACAAACAATTAAACCATTTGAAATATTATTCTTTCAAGTAGGAGCAGAGATATTAAAAAACATAAAAGGGTTTTTAGCAGTATCACCTGACAGAGCAACTCAAAAGATTAGAAATGATGTAGCAAGTGCATTAAAAGATTTACAAAAACCAGATAATCTGGCAAAATTAGAAAAATTAAAAATACAAATAGAAAAATTAGAAGCTATCGGTGGAGCAAATGCAATTGTCCCGAGTGAAGGTTTGGTTTTCAAATACAAAGGAAACCTATACAAATTCACAGGAGCATTTGCACCAATCAATCAAATATTAGGTAGTTTAAGATTTTAAGGAGTTATAATGGCGAACAAATCGAAAGAAGCAGAAAGACAGAATAAAGCGTTACAAGATATAATTAGTGGAAGAGAACACGAGAAAGAGTATGTTCAAGTAGGATACGAAGGTAAACAAGAAGACCTTGGTGGTAAAACAAGAAAGTCAGAATTAACTGACATTATGTCAAAAGTAAGAATGCCTTGGTTTTGTCCTAAGTGTCAAAAGACAATGAAGAAAAGACTTGATGATAAGTTTTGGAGAATGATGGGACATTGTTTTGATTGTCAAATAGAGTTAGAAAATAAAATGAGAATAAATGGTGAGTTTAAAGAATACGCTTACTCAAAGATGTTAGAAAATCAAAAATCACAATTAAAAGATTTAGAACAAAGTTTAGATGACTTTGAAAAAACAGGCGGTAAAAAAGAATGGTTTAACAATGTAGGTGTAAACACACCAATGTTAGAATCAGACAATTGGGAAATGGGTGAAAAAGAGTTTGAAAAAACCATTTCAGAAGCAAGAGATTTCATAAAAGAAAAACGACAAATGGTCGATGAAGCAGAAAAACAACTACAAGGAGCTAACTAATGAACATCATACAAATGATATTAAACCTATTCTTTGGTGGAAATAAAAAGAAAGAAGTCAAAGAATTAGACAAAGCTATTAAAGTTAAGAATAACGAAGTTAAAGAACTTGAGAAAGAAGTAGAAGTTCTTGAATCTAAGAAAAAAGTTAACAAAAAAGAAGTAGCTAAATTAAAAAGAAAAGTAACCACTACTAAAAAACAACTTGAAAAAGCTGGTGAAGCAGTCAAAACAGACGATGCTGATGAAGCAGTAAAATTTTTGAAGAAGTTTAGTAAGTAGTATATATTTATATATATGAGATATTTTATTTACATATTATTATTGGGAACATTGTTTTCTCAAGAAGTTAATGAAACTAAAACCTATACCTTTACTGAGGAAGAAGTTTTAGGATTCACTAATACTATTAAAGAATTAGAATTGAAAGATAGTCTAAATGTTTCTTTAGTAGATGATTTAGAATCACAACTAAAACTTTTTGAAGAAAACTCTGCAATAGATTCTATGTTGATTGCTAACAAAACAACTCAAATTAATCTACTAAAAGACACCAACAAACTTCTTGAACAAAAAGTACAACTTGTCAAACCAAAATGGTATGAGAATAAATGGTTATACTTTACATATGGAGTTTTGATGACTGCTACATCGGTTAGATTGGCAGGTCAAATAGTAGACTAATGGCAGAACAAATAAAAGAAGTAATTAAAAAAGAATATATAAAATGTGCACAAGACCCTGCATATTTTATGAAAAAATATTGTATGATACAACACCCGATTCAAGGCAAGATACCATTTGAATTGTATGATTTTCAAGAAAAGGTAGTTGGAGAGTTTACAAAAGAACGATTCAATGTAATTTTGAAAGCTCGTCAGTTGGGTATTTCAACATTAACAGCTGGATATAGTTTGTGGATGATGACTTTCCAACAAGATAAAAACATCTTGGTAATTGCAACGAAACAAGAAGTAGCAAAAAACTTGGTAACAAAAGTTCGTGTTATGCACGCAAATCTACCGAGTTGGTTGAAACAAAAATGTGTTGAAGATAACAAACTAAATTTGAGATATCGTAATGGTTCTCAAATCAAGGCAGTATCATCAGGTCCTGAAGCAGCTCGTTCAGAAGCTCTATCATTATTGATATTGGACGAGGCGGCATTCATTGATAAGATTGATGAAATATGGACAGCAGCACAATCTACTTTAACGACTGGTGGTCAATGTATCGCATTATCTACACCAAATGGTGTGGGTAATTGGTTTCACAAAACTTGGGTAGAAGCTGAAGAAGCTCTTGGTATGTTTAATCCAATCAAGTTACATTGGACTGTACATCCAGATAGAGGTGATGAGTGGAGAAAAGAACAAGATACTTTACTTGGTGTGAGTTCAGCAGCTCAAGAATGTGATTGTGACTTCTTGACATCTGGTACAGGTGTGATTGACGCAACACTATTGGAAAACTTACGACAAAGAAGTTGTAAAGACCCATTAGAAAAAAGAGGTATTGATAATAATTGTTGGGTTTGGGAACCTGCTAATTATTCAAAGAATTATATTGTATGTGCAGATGTTGGTCGTGGTGATAGTGCAGACTATTCTGCATTTCACGTGATTGATATTGAGAACTTGGAACAAGTGGCAGAATACAAAGGTAGAATAAATACCAAAGATTTTGGAAATATGTTGGTAAGTATAGCAACAGAATATAATGATGCGATACTTATAGTAGAGAATAATAATATTGGTTGGGCAACAATCCAACAAATTATAGATAGGGATTATCCTAATCTATTTTATACAAGTAAAGATTTAAAATATGTTGATGTTCAACACCAAATGAACAATAAAATCAACAGACAAGAAAAGAATATGGTGGCGGGTTTTTCAACGACTTCTAAGACCAGACCACTAATTATTAGTAAGTTAGAAGAATTTTTTAGAGAGGAAAGTGTGGTGGTTCATAGTAATCGTTTGATTGATGAACTACAAACTTTTGTCTATATAAATAATAGAGCAGAAGCAATGCGAGGATACAATGATGACCTTGTAATGTCTTTTGCTATTGGACTTTGGGTTCGTGATACTGCATTAAGACTACGAACACAAGGAATTGAATTAACAAAGAAAACTCTCAGTCGTATGATGGACAATGAGGGTTTATACAATGCCAACGAGCCAAACAGAAATGATAGTTGGGATTGGGATACAGGAAAAGAAAAAGAGTCATTAGATTGGCTTTTATAAAAGTGAGGTAAAAAATGGCAGATACAACATTATTTGGAAGACTGAGACGATTATTTAGTACAAATGTAATCGTAAGAAATGTCGGTGGTAAAAAATTAAAGATAGCCGATACAGACCAAATACAACATCAAGTCAAGAGTCATCTTGTAGATAGGTACTCTAAACTACATAGTAATTTAGATGTAGCAGGAACAGGTTATTCAACTGTTCATCAAGTTATGGCTGCAAGATTAGGATTGTTTAAAGACTATGAATCTATGGATTCAGACCCAATCATATCGAGTGCTTTAGATATCTATTCAGATGAATCAACTATGAAAGGTCAGTATGGTCAGGTAGTTGACATTAAAACTGATAATGAAAATATTAAAGAAATTCTACACAATTTATTTTATGATATACTAAACATAGAATTTAATCTATGGCCTTGGGTTCGTAATATGGTTAAATATGGAGACTTTTACCTTTACTTAGATATTAATGAAAAATATGGTATTACAAATGTAGTTCCTTTATCACCTTATGAAGTAGTTCGTTCTGAGGGAGAAGATGAAGAAAATCCTTATTATACAAAATTCTATTTAGAATCAATTGAAGGAGCACATCCATATTTCGGCCAAAGAGCTGCAAGTTCTAAAAACAAAGTAGAATTCGAAAACTTTCAAGTCGCACATTTTAGATTAGCAAACGATAGTAACTTTTTACCATATGGTAAATCTATGATTGAATCTACAAGAAAGATTTGGAAACAATTAACACTTATGGAAGACGCTATGTTAATTCATAGAATTATGAGAGCACCTTCTAAACGAGTATTCAAGATTGATATCGGTAATATACCACCAGCAGAGGTTGATAACTATATGCAAAGAATCATCAACAAGATGAAAAAAACTCCAGTTATTGACGAAGCAACAGGTGAGTATAATTTAAAATACAATATGCAAAACTTAACAGAAGATTTCTTTATGCCAGTTCGTGGTGGAGATAGTGGAACGGAGATATCCGAATTAGGTGGTATTGATTATGATTCAACCGAAGACATTGAATATTTAAAAAATAAATTATTAGCATCACTAAGAGTACCAAAAGCATTCTTAGGGTTTGATGAAAATGTCGGTGGTAAAGCAACACTCGCAGCAGAAGATGTTAGATTTGCAAGAACCGTAGAAAGAATACAAAGAATTATAATATCAGAGTTAACAAAGATTGCAGTTGTTCACTTATATTCACAAGGATATGTAGATGAAGACTTAGTAAACTTTGAATTAGAATTAGCAAGTCCTTCAACAATGTATGAACAAGAAAAGATAGAATTGTTAGGACAGAAAGTTAATTTAGCTCGTGATATGATTAGTGATAAAATTTTACCTACTGATTGGGTATATGATAATGTTTTCAATTTCTCAGATGAACAAAAAGTTGCAATTGAGAAACAAATTATCGATGACCAAAAACAGAAATTCAGACACTCACAGATTGAAATGGAAGGTAATGACCCAATGGAAACTGGAGACGCAATTGGAACACCAAGTGATATGGCAGCAGTGGGTATCGGACAAGACGATGCTCAAACACCACCTGATACCATAGCAGGTTCTATATTTGACCCATTTCCAGACGAAGAAAAAGAAGATGAACGACCAGAAGATGAACAAGGTGGTCGTCCAAAAGAGATGAATAAACCATTCAAAGATAGTGGAGCAAGAGGTCGTGACCCATTAGGGAAACAAACAAAGAATCGTAGACCACTTGCATTAGCACACTTTGACGCATTGAAAAAGTCTATGGGTAAAAAGTCAAAAAGCA
>VTLG01004543.1_pt1 | contig 18711 bp, 27 predicted proteins | sample 4694571 | NCBI WGS metagenome assembly VTLG01 (sample SAMN12604809, study PRJNA352737) | marine metagenome | biome: ENVO:00000447; feature: ENVO:00000209|ENVO:00000569|ENVO:01000036; material: ENVO:00002151; isolation source: viral sequences binned using virsorter ...
TTAGAAACATGTCAAATGCTTTCTATTGTAGCATCAGAAAAGTGGGGTCGTGGATATGGTAAATTACCTAAGAAAGATGGCACACCATATGCAACTGACAAGGGTGCTTTTCGTAATCATCCTTGTACTGTATGGGCAAACGAAACAGTAGCAAATGCAAGGTGGTTAATTAAACATGGTTTAGCATTGTGTGAAGAGTATTCTAATCGATATGCAAAAATACATTCTTGTTTACATACTCTTGCATATGCAGATAAACTCTTTCCACTTGATGCAATTCATACATCAAAGCTAACACCATTTACTAGAGCAATGCCAGATGAATATAAACATGACACAAGCATTGACACTTTTACTGCTTACAAGAATTACATTAGGAGCAAATCTTGGGTTGCATCTAATTATTTACGTGACCCATCCAGACAACCAGATTGGATCTAAATTATGATTGATGATGATGTGAAGATTACTATCAACCTTAACAAGTTGGTAGAAACAAGAGCAAAACTCCAAACTCAATATGGAGATTACTCTGAGAAGATATGCAAGGGAGAGTATCTTGATGAGAATGATATTGATAGAATTGCATCTAACTTAAGAGATACATTGACTTGGGATGTATTGTATAGTATGGTTGATGTAGCAGTATTAGAATATTTGGATTTAAATGAAACTCATTATGGTGAAACTGCTGGTAATGAACCTGCTGCTACCTATGAGAAAAATAGACAACAGTTTAAGATGGTTAAATTAGAATCTCCATCATGGACAATTGAAGTACCAGTGAGGAAAAATAAATGAGATTTAAAGCACTTATTCATGTCAGACTAAGAGGGTCTGTATCTGATGCTGCTGGTAATGCAGTCATGAATAATACTCAAAGGGTAACTCCTAATCATCAACCACATTTGTTGAGGATAGGTAAGGCAATAGACTTTTGGTTTGATGCAGAAAGTGAAGAGGTAGCAAGGAAAGAATTGGATGAACTATCTGATAAATTATTTGCCAATACTGTGATAGAAGATTGGAGTTATGAATTAGAAGAAACTGAAGAAACTGGAATAGGAAATATATCTAATGATAATGCTGGTACTTCAAAACACGCTTTGTTTGATTAATAATGAGAGATGAATTTTTGTGGGTTGAAAAATACAGACCCAAAACAATTGAAGACTGTATTCTACCAGAGAGTATAAAGAAGACTTTTCTTGACTTCCTAGATAAAGGAGAAGTTCCTAACCTACTTCTTGCTGGTCCTGCTGGATGTGGTAAGACTACAGTAGCAAAGGCACTCTGCAATCAATTGGGGGTAGATGTCTATGTCATTAATGGATCGGATGAAGGCAGGTTTCTTGACACTGTTAGGAATAACGCCAAGAACTTCGCATCTACAGTCTCTCTTAGCAGCGAGTCAAAGCATAAAGTCATCATCATCGATGAAGCAGACAATACCACTCCCGACGTACAACTCCTTCTTAGAGCGAGTATTGAGGAGTTCTCCAACAACTGCAGATTCATTTTCACGTGTAATTACAAGAATAAAATCATTGAACCCCTCCACTCGAGATGCGCTGTGGTTGAGTTTGGTATTAAGGGTAAAGCAAAACAAGAAATTGCAGTAGCTTTCTTTGGAAGATTGGTAAGTATATTAGAACAAGAAAGAATAGAAGCAGATAAGAAAGTTCTAGCAGAACTTATTAATAAACATTTTCCTGATTGGAGAAGAGTTCTTAATGAGTGTCAGAGATACTCTGTGAGTGGTAAGATAGATAGTGGTATTCTTGCAACTTTTAGTGATGTCGCGGTTAATGACCTTCTTCAAAACCTTAAAGCAAAAAACTTCACTGAGGTACGTAAGTGGGTCGTCGATAATTTGGATAACGATACTGGTGTATTACTTCGCCGCATCTACGATACTCTTTACACAGCCTTGGTCCCTGGTAGTATACCTGCTGCTGTTCTTATTATTGCTAAGTATCAATACCAAATTGCGTTCGTAGCAGATCAAGAGATAAATATGCTTGCATGTTTAACTGAAATTATGGTGGAGTGTGAATTTAAATGAACACTAAAGATAGAATAGAACAAGCAAAAGAAAGAATAAAAGAGTTGGAGGTATTGATTGCTGCATGGGAAGCAACATTACCTAAGAGAAAGTTTGGTGAGAAGAATGATCATATAGAGCCTACAATTACTACACCAAATGGTGAGATTAGTGAAACTTTAATGAGTGGTACATTAAGGGATCATTATATGGAAGAGCATAGGGAGTATTAATTATGAAGAAGGGATTGAAAACTCCTCTAAGGTATCCAGGTGGAAAGTCTAGAGCAGTCACTAAGATGGCACAATACTTTCCTAACCTTAGGGATTATACTGAGTATAGAGAACCATTTCTAGGTGGTGGTAGTGTGGCAATATATGTCAGTCAGATGTATCCACATCTTAAGATTACTGTTAATGATTTGTATGAACCATTAATGAACTTCTGGTCTAATCTTCAGATGTTTGGTGATGAGTTATATACTGAATTAAAGAATATTAAAACTACCTATTGCAATCAGGATTCTGCAAGATGTTTATTTTCAGAGATGAAGGATGCAGTGAATGATAAAACTAAGAGTGATCTTGAAAGAGCAGTAGCATTCTATGTTGTAAATAAGTGTAGTTTCTCTGGTCTTACAGAGTCATCTTCTTTCTCAGCACAAGCAAGTGATTCTAATTTCTCCATGAGGGGTATAGAAAAGTTACCTGAATACTCTGAGATAATTTCTCATTGGCACATCAATCAGTATTCATATGAATATTGTTTTAGAACTGATGTGCATGATGGGTTGTTTCTGTATCTAGATCCTCCTTATGATATTAAGGATAATCTTTATGGACATAAGGGGTCTATGCACAAGAAGTTTGACCATGACAAATTTGCTGAAGATTGCTCTAACAATTCAATACCTCAGATGGTTAGTTATAATTCTGACCAGCTCGTTAAGGACAGATTTAAAGATTGGAGTGCTTCTGAGTTTGATCTTACTTACACTATGCGTTCTGTTGGGGACTACATGAGAGAGCAAAAGGATAGGAAAGAGTTAATCCTTATGAACTATGAGCCTTAAGGATTACATTGGTCCTAACAGTCCTAAGAAGGATTGGACAAAGGAACGTTGGTTACAACATGCTCATGTCATGGTTCATTCTCCTTGGATAGATGACCAAGAGAGAGAATATTGGAGAGACAAAATTAAGGAGTTAACATGAAAGAATACATTAAAGACATTCCTAATTGGGAAAAATCTTATCTTCAAAGTATGAAGGGAAATTTATCTAAACAACAGATAGAACTTCTTGAGGGTAGAGATATAAAAGCGCATGAAGGAATGATTTATGGCGCAATGTATGTTGATTGGAAAAGGAGAGCATGGGATGAGTGAACTTAAAGATTGGTTGAATTCTATTAATTTTAATAAGGAAGATTTGTCTTATGATATAAAGGATTATCCTCCTTATGTTATCAATAGATGTCTATCAGGTTTTATTGATACTATAATGTATGCTAATGAAATGAATAGGTATCATAACCTAGATAAGGACATGCAATATTCATTTTATCTAAATAGTGTGAGGAAACGGAAGAGATTTTCTCCCTGGCTCCGAAAAGATAAAGTCAATGATTTAGAATGTGTTAAAGAATACTATGGTTATAGTAATGAGAAAGCATCTCAAGCACTGAAAATTCTAGATAAAACGCAACTGAACTTTATTAAACAACGACTTGAAACTGGCGGAACACAATGACTACACAAGAACCACAGGTGAAATGGTCGCCTGAAATGATGGTGGAGGTTCTACTTAATGAACCTGATGACTTTTTAAAAGTTCGTGAGACTTTGACTAGAATAGGAGTGGCATCCAGAAAGGAAAAGAAACTTTACCAGAGTTGTCATATACTTCATAAGCAAGGAAGATATTACCTCGTACATTTTAAAGAATTATTTGCATTAGATGGTAAGCACGCTAATCTTACACCTAATGATGTGCAAAGACGTAATAGGATTACTAAATTACTTTCTGATTGGGGATTGATTAGTATTGTAAGTGAAGAATCTTGTTCTGATATAGCACCTCTTAACCAAATTAAGGTTCTTTCCTATAAGGATAAGGGTGATTGGATACTAGAGCAGAAGTATAATATAGGTAAAAAGAATAAGGTACAGGAAACCACACCTGAATAAAAAGACTTTCGTGTATAATTAGTATTGGATGCCTTAGGGGTCCACTATTAACTAAAGACGCTTACGGAGGTCTATTATGTTTGGTCCGAGTTCACTTACGTTGTCTGTTCCCGAGACAGCAAAATACCTTGACACTATTCACAGAAATAGTATAGGTCTAGAGGATTGGATGAGAAGACTTGACTCTACCTTTGAAACAGGAGATGTCAATTATCCACCTTATAATCTTGTAAAAGAAACTGATACAAGATTTAGATTAGAACTTGCTATTGCAGGATTTAATAAAGATGATGTTGAGGTTACTACAGAGTCTAATAGACTTACTGTAGAGGGAAAGCAAAAGGATTCAGATACTGATGAGTATCTACACAGAGGGTTAGCAGCTAGAGCATTCACTAGAACCTGGACTCTATCTGATGATGTTGAAGTTGATGAAGTAGACTTTACAAATGGTTTACTTACTGTTAGACTTAATAAGATTATACCTGAACATCAGAAGAGAAAGGTATATAAAATTGCTGGTGGCTAATGACTGATTTTGAACCCCTTGATTTTAAAAAGGAAGGTATTGTACTTGACTATAAAACTGCAGGGGTTGATATTGATGCTGGCAATGAATTTGTAAAATCTATTCCAATCGCCAATAAAGGATTTGGTGGTATGTTTCAGGTTCCTCATGGATATGAGGAGCCTGTTTTAGTATCTGGAACTGATGGTGTAGGAACTAAGATTGATATTGCACAAGCTGCTCATGACTATACAACTATAGGAATTGATTTAGTTGCTATGTGTGTGAATGATATAATCACATGCGGTGCTAAACCATTATATTTTTTAGATTATATTTCTACTAAAAAGTTAGATGGAGATATTTCTGATATTATGGTGGGTATTATTAAGGGATGTGAGATAGCAGGAGTAGAACTTATTGGTGGAGAGACAGCAGAGCATCCTCAGTATCAGATGAAGATTGACCTTGCTGGATTTTGTACTGGTATAGTAGAGAAGAAGAAAATTATAGATGGGTCTGCTATCAAACCTAGTGATGTAGTTATTGGAATAGAAAGTAGTGGTCTTCATAGTAATGGATATAGTATTGTTAATTATTTGGCACGTAGACTTAAGTTAAATTATTGCAATCGTCCTGAGTTACTTACACCAACTACAATATATGTACCAGTGGTTAAGAGATTGTTAGAAGAGATTGATGAGGTATATGGTATGGCACATATTACAGGTGGTGGTATTCCAGAAAATTTACCTAGATGTTTACCAGAAGGATTGAAAGCTAATATAGATTGGAATTCTTGGAGTGTTCCTGAGATTTTCTTAGAGATACAAAGACAAGGTAATATGGATGAGGAAGAAATGAAGAGAGTATTTAATCTTGGTATAGGATATTGTGTAGTGGTTCCTGCCAATAAAGCAGAGTTTGTAATGGATATAATTAGAAGTGAATCACTTAATTGTTGGCAAATTGGTGAAATTGTGTTAGAATCATAGGAGGTATTACAAACACATGGCTATAAAACTTGCTGTTTTAAAATCAGGCGAAGATGTAATCGCTGATATAAGAGAAATGATGGTAGGAGATGAAGATACTCCTCCAGAGAAAAAGAAGGTTGTTGGATATTATTTCATCAAACCTTGTGGTGTAACATTAAAGAACAAGGCTATTGATGTTAATGAATCTGCAGATGATTCATTTGAACTTAAATTATTTCCTTGGTGTCCTTTAGCTAAGAATGATGCTATCCCTATGAGTACTGAGTGGGTAGTTACTTTAGTAGACCCAGTTGATAAACTGAAGGAAATGTATGAGACTGAAGTACTAAACAAATTTAAAGACGTATTAAAAACAAGACAAGAAGAGGAAGAAGCAAATGCAAGTCAAAGTTCTGGTGCTGACGAGCAAACAGATTCTAGTGAGTCAACTTGAGGAGGTTGCTCCTTTAGATATTGGAGATCCTAATTGTAAATTAATTGAACCATTTCTATTGAATGAGGATGGCACTTTGTCTCCTTGGTTAATAGATGTTACAAATGATAATGAATTTATGATTTGCTCTGATAAGATATTAACATTGGTTGATGCCAAACCTACCCTACTAGAGAAATATCAAGACTTGATTAAATGAGATTCTATACGAATGTGCAATTGATTGGGAACAAGTTCCTAGTTCGTGGTTATGATAATGGTAAGCATGTTCAATTTAGGGAGGAGTATACTCCCACTCTATTTGTTCCTACAAAGAAAGAATCTAAGTATAAGACATTAGAGGGGGAGAATGTTGAAAGCATTCAACCTGGTTCTGTTCGTGATTGTAGAGAGTTCTATAAGAAGTATCAGGATGTAGAGAACTTTAAAATCTATGGTAATGATAGATATGTTTCTCAATACATATCTGATATGTATCCTGAGGAGGAGATTAAGTTTGATGTATCTAAGATTAGATTGGTCACTCTTGATATTGAGGTTAAGTCTGAGAATGGATTCCCTGATCCTGAAGCAGCTGCAGAGGAGATACTTCTTATATCACTTCAAGATTATAATACTAAACAGATTATAACTTGGGGTGTTAATCCATTTGTAAATAAGCAGAAGAATGTAAATTATATTGAGTGTCCTAATGAGTGGACTTTACTTCAAAGGTTTATTGATTATTGGAGTGATAACATACCTGATGTAGTAACTGGATGGAATATACAGTATTATGATATCCCATACCTATCCAAGAGATTAAATAGGGTTCTTGGAGAGAAGGAGATGAAGAGATTATCTCCTTGGGGAATGAATACTGAAAATGAGATATTTATTATGGGTAGAAGGCATGTCTATTTTGATGTTGCTGGACTTACTCAGTTGGATTATTTGGACTTGTATAAGAAGTTTACTTATAAGGCACAAGAATCTTATAGATTGGATTACATTGCAAGTGTAGAACTAGGACAGAAGAAGTTAGACCACAGTGAGTTTGATACATTCAAGGATTTCTATACAAATGGTTGGCAAAAGTTTGTAGAGTATAATATAGTTGACGTTGAACTTGTTGACCGTCTGGAAGACAAGATGAAATTGATTGAACTTGCCATCACTATGGCATATGATGCTAAGGTTAATTATGCTGATGTGTTCTTTCAGGTTAGAATGTGGGACACTATCATCTATAACTATTTGAAGAGGAGGAATATTGTTATACCTCCTAAGGATAGATCCCAGAAAAACGACAAATACGCAGGTGCTTATGTCAAGGAACCGATTCCAGGAAAGTATGATTGGGTGGTCTCTTTTGACCTTAACAGTCTTTATCCTCATCTTATTATGCAATACAACATTTCCCCAGAGACCCTCAGGGAAGCTAGACATCCCAGTGCGAGCGTTGAAGGGTTCTTAAATCAGGAGGTTGAGATTAATGAAGATTTCTCAGTTTGTGCGAATGGAGCGCAATATAGGAAGGATGTTCGTGGGTTCTTGCCTGAACTTATGGACAAGATGTATAAAGAGAGGGTCATCTTTAAGAAGAAGATGCTTAAGGCTAAACAGGCATTAGTTGATATAGAAGAAGAAATGAAACATAGGGGGATACTATAATGGGATATTTAATTGGGGGAGCAGGTCCTGATGCTGATGAAAAGAAGAAGATAGTTGCTTCTGGTAAGAGTAAAGTAAAAGAATTAACTGATGCTCAACTCAAAAAGATGAGAGCACAAGCAATCAAGGATATATCTAGGTTTGAGAATAACCAGATGGCAAGAAAGATTGCTCTTAACTCTGCTTATGGTGCTATTGGTAATCAATACTTTAGGTATTATAAACTTGCTAATGCAGAAGCTATTACCTTATCTGGTCAGGTATCTATCAGGTGGATAGAGAATAAGATGAACCAGAAGATTAATAAGATTTTAAAAACTGAGGATGTTGATTATGTTATTGCTTCAGATACTGATTCCATCTACCTTAATTTGGGGCCTTTGGTTGAGCGTGTATACGAGAGCAGAGAGAAAACTAATGAGAGCGTTGTTGGGTTCCTTAACAAGGTGTGTGAGAATGAATTTGAGCCTTTTATTGAAGGTGCTTACGAAGAATTGGCCAGGTATGTAAATGCCTATGACCAGAAGATGTTTATGAAGAGGGAGAACATTGCTGATAGGGGCATATGGACTGCTAAGAAGAGATATATTTTGAATGTATGGGATAGTGAGGGTGTTAGATATGAAGAACCCAAACTAAAGATGATGGGTATTGAAGCAGTGAAGTCATCCACTCCTGCACCATGTAGGAAGATGATTAAAGATGTTCTTAAACTGATGATGACTGGTACAGAAGATGATGTGATTAAATTTATTGATGATGCTAGAAAAGAATTTAAGTCTCTCCCTCCTGAGGAAATTGCTTTTCCTAGAACTGTATCAGATGTGCAGAAGTATAAAGCAGCATCTACCATATATGGTAAAGGAACTCCTATTCATGCAAGGGGTGCTCTTCTATTCAATCATTATATAAAGGAGAAGAAGTTAACTAATAAATATTCACTCATCCAGAATGGTGAGAAGATTAAGTTCTGTTATTTAAAGAAACCTAATATTATACATGAGAATATTATTTCTTTCATTCAGGATTTCCCAAGAGAACTTGGACTTGACAAGTATATAGATTATGACCTACAATTTGACAAGTCATTCTTAGAGCCACTCAAGATTATTCTTGATGCTATTGGATGGAATGTAGAAAAGACTGTTAATCTTGATTTGTTTTTCTCATAATGATTTTTAATAAAGTCAGTCTAGTTACTGGTGGATTTGACCCCATTCATAGTGGGCATATTGCATACTTTAAAAGGGCAAAAGATCTTTCTAATTATCTTATTGTTGGTCTCAATGGAGACCCTTGGTTAAAGCGTAAGAAAGGTCAGTACTTTCAGTGCTGGACTGAGAGAGCAGACATCATTAGACATTTAGATATGGTAGATGCTGTTATATCATGGGATGATTCAGATGATTCTGCATGTGGTGCTATTGCTAAATGTTTAGATATATCTGATAAGGTTATCTTTTGTAATGGAGGTGATAGGATAAAGACTAATGTTCCAGAAATAGAAGGATATGGTGATGACCCTAGAGTAGAGTTTCAATTTGCTATAGGGGGTGAAAATAAAATGAATAGTAGCTCATGGATTTTGCATGGTTATTTTGAGAGACAACGTAAATTATTAGGTATTTGAAATGGATTTTTTAAAAGACATTGTAAAGGAAATAGGCAATGACTACACCCAACTCGCATCCGATATTGAAGATACTGAACAATATGTGGACACAGGTTCTTACATTTTTAACGGACTCGTTTCAGGTTCTATATTTGGTGGTGTATCTGGGAACAAGATTACTGCGATTGCTGGTGAGTCGAGCACTGGAAAAACTTTTTTCTCCCTCGCAATGGTTAAGAACTTCCTCGATTCTAATCCTGATAGTTATGTACTTTACTTTGATACTGAGGCAGCAGTCAATAAGTCTCTCTTAAAATCAAGAGGCATAGATCTAAATAGATTAGTAGTTATAAATGTAGTTACAATTGAAGAGTTTAGGTCTAAGGCACTTAAGGCAGTAGATATATATCTTAAAACAGACACAAGTGATCGTAAACCTTGCTTGTTTGTGTTAGACTCTCTTGGTATGCTTTCTACAGAGAAAGAGATTAGGGATGCATTAGATGATAAACAGGTAAGGGATATGACCAAATCCCAACTTGTTAAAGGTGCTTTTAGAATGCTCACTTTGAAACTTGGTCAAGCAAACATTCCACTTATAGTCACAAACCACACCTACGATGTCATTGGTTCTTACGTACCTACAAAAGAAATGGGAGGAGGCAGCGGCCTCAAGTACGCAGCGAGTACAATCATATATCTTAGCAAGAAGAAAGAGAAGGATGGAAAAGAAGTCATTGGAAACATTATCAAAGCAAAGACACATAAATCACGTTTAAGTAAGGAGAATAAAACTGTTGACATAAGACTCTATTATGATGATAGGGGATTGGATAGGTATTATGGTCTTCTAGAATTAGGTGAGATTGGAGGATTATGGAAGAATGTTGCTGGAAGATATGAAATAGATGGTAAGAAGGTATATGGTAAAGAGATATATAAGAATCCTGAAAAATACTTCACTGAGCAAGTAATGCAAGCTCTTGATGAGATAGCACAAACGGAATTTAGTTATGGAGAAAATTGAGTTTCTAATTCTTAGGAACCTAATATACAATGAGGAGTATGCTAGAAAGGTAATACCTTTTATTAAGGATGAATACTTTGAAGATCAGAAACAGAGGATTATCTTTGAAGAAATTTCTAGTTTCATTCAACAGTATAATAAGTTAGCAACTAAAGAGATACTCTCTATTGAGGTAGAGAAACGTAGTGATATTAATGATACTATCTTTGCAGAGATAGTTGACATCATTTCTTCTTTTGAAGATGAAGTTGGTGAGTTGGATTGGTTAATAGATTCTACTGAGAAGTGGTGTCGTGATCGTGCTATATATTTGGCACTGATGGAATCAATTCAGTTAGCAGATGGAAAACATGAATCCAAAGGAAGGGATGCTATTCCTAGTATTCTCTCTGATGCTCTTTCTGTTTCTTTTGATAATCATGTAGGCCATGACTACTTAGAAGATTATGAAGCAAGGTTTGAATCGTACCATAGGAAGGAAGACCGCATCCCGTTTGATCTTGAATATTTCAACAAGATTACGAAAGGGGGTCTACCGAATAAAACTCTCAACATTGCTCTTGCTGGCACAGGGGTTGGAAAGTCTTTATTCATGTGTCATGTGGCTAGCAGTGCTCTTATCGAGGGAAAGAACGTCCTCTACATCACTCTCGAGATGGCAGAGGAAAAGATTGCGGAAAGGATCGATGCTAATCTACTTAATGTCAATATACAAGATATAACAGAATTACCTAAACCTATATTTGATACTAAGGTTGAGTCTCTTGCTAAAAAAACTCAGGGTACTCTTATTATTAAGGAGTACCCTACTGCATCTGCTCATTGTGGACATTTCAAATCACTCTTGAATGAGTTAGCATTGAAGAAATCATTTAGACCTGATATAATATTTGTAGATTACTTAAACATATGTGCATCTTCAAGATACAGAGCAAATGCTAATGTCAATTCGTATTCCTACATTAAGGCGATTGCGGAGGAACTTAGGGGGTTGGCTGTCGAAGCTAACTTACCGATTGTTAGTGCTACTCAAACTACTCGTTCTGGTTATGGGAGTAGTGATGTTGAGCTTACTGACACTTCGGAGTCCTTCGGACTTCCTGCTACTGCTGACCTTATGTTCGCTCTCATTTCTACTGAGGAGTTGGAAGGATTAAATCAGATACTAGTAAAGCAATTGAAGAATAGGTATAATGATCCTACTGTCAGAAAAAGATTTGTAGTTGGTATTGATAGAGCAAAGATGAGATTATATGATTGTGAACAAAATGCACAAGCAGATGTGGTTGACAATGGAGGAGGAGAAGATTATAATACTAAGGAAGAAAAGGCAAAGAAATCTTTCGATGGATTCAAGTTCTAAACTTACTACAGAAGAACTAATTGCATTAGAGATGTTAATATCTTCTGATACAATAGCTTGTGAGGAAGAGGAGCAAGAATTCTGGAATACTATTGTTCGTAAATTACGTAAGAACCATGACAGTTGATACTGAAAAGTACGTTGAGTTTGTAGAGGGTGTTACTAGTAATGAAAGTCTTCATTATGCTTCACTCATAGCTAGAACAAACAATCTAGAACTGGAGGATGATTGTAATGTTCCTCAGTTACTTACTGCTGCTCTTGGATTGACTGCTGAGTCTGGTGAGTTTACTGAGATAGTTAAGAAGATTATCTTACAGGGCAAACCATACAATGAAGATAATGTTTTCCATATGAAGAGAGAACTAGGAGACATCTGCTGGTATATTGCTCAAGCATGTATGGCACTTGATACTTCCTTTGATGAAATCATTGAGATGAATGTAGATAAGTTAAAGGCAAGATATCCTGGTGGTGAGTTTGATGTGAGTAAGTCAGAGAATAGAAAGGAGGGTGATATCTAAATATTTAAAAAGTGTTTAGATATGGTTGCTGAAACTGAAAAATTTGAAAAGGCTACTTTAACTGCTTTTTATTATACTATTAGAAGAGGTGTAAGTTTTGATCCTATAGAAGAATCACTTTATAAAGTTATAAAAGCTAATCCCAAAGCTGCTGGACTCAATCTTTATAATCAGCAAGGAACTTCTAATAAAGTGTTAGCGCAAGCAATGCTTATTGAATATCCAAAGATGGATTATGATAAGTGGTATGTAGGTATTTTGAGAGGGGCTAAAGAATTATCTGAATATATTGGACATATTGAGGGGAATACTGATGATAGTTGGTATTATGGACGTTTTGGAGATAAAGGTGGGTTTGATAAAGTAGGTGAAATTCCTTCAGATTCTCAGAACGGTATCTTAGATAATATTTGGAATAATTTTTCTCCACAGCAGAAAAAATTAGTTGATGATAAAAAAGATACTTGGAATCCTAGTGATGTATATATTGCTCAAAAAAATGCAGTTGATGGAATCATGAAGAATGTTCATATGATTACATGCACTGGTGATCATAAAGATAAACAAGAAGCATGTTTAGGTATAGCTGCTGTAAATGCTTATTTGTCTAATAAATTAGAACAGGAAGAGTTGATAGGCATATCTTTAAAACAAGCTACTCCTAAGGCTAAAGTAAGAATAACTCCCACTAATTTAAATGCAGATCCTAATGTTTTAGATGGATTGCAAGGAGGTATTGAAGGAGATATTAAAACTAAAATGAAAATTAAAGATGTTGCTGCTGGTAAGCATAGGTGGGATACTAATTCTTTTACATTTAATGCTCGTTTTAGTTCTACTGTGAATTCTAAATTTGCATTCATTTATGAAAGTAAAATTGGTTCACTTTCAAATCATGCTAGTGAAACTAGATCTAGAACTACTAATGAGACAACTAAAAATGAAATTAATCATGAGGCTAGGAATGGATCTGTTCCTACTCCTAGATTGAATAAATTGATTAAAAAATATACTAAAGTTGGATTGATGGATAATATACCACTCAATAAACCAGGAAAAGATTGGAATGGAGACAGGACATATTGGATAGATAAGTTTGTAGATTTGAAACCACATTCAAAAATGGGAGATACTAGATTCCATTTTGGTAAGAGTGGTCCAGAAGATATTACTATAGATAATCGTAAAGTAAGTAGAAAAGAATTTATGGAGGTTGCTATAGATTTATATGAAGGAAAACCTAAGAAAGGTAATTATGATATGGAATTGATAAGTAAATTAAGGAGCTTAAGATATTTTGAGATGCTTAATGCAGCAGCTGAATCAAGGGATCATCATGGTCAAGATCTTCAATACTTGGTAGCTAAACTTTATTTTATGTCTTCTAAAATTAATTTTAAGCAAGGAGAATTAGCAGCTCCCTTTATAAAAATCCAATAGTATGCTATAATACCGTTATGATTGATCTAAGAATTGGCGACTGCATTGAGTTAGCAGAAGACCTTGATGATGACTCTATTGATTGCACTGTAACCTCACCACCATACAACAAACAAAAGATTGGTGGTGGATTGTTTCGTAAAATTGAATACCAAGACTTTGATGACTCCTTACCAGAGGAAGTATATCAAGAAAAGCAGATAGAACTGCTTAACATTCTTTACGATAAGACCAAAGAAGGTGGTTCTTTGTTCTATAATCATAAGGTTAGGTACTTAAATGGTGGTGCTACATCACCTTGGCAGTGGTTAAGTGAGACTAAGTGGCACATCAGAGAGGAGATTATATGGAACAGAGGGAGTGGTCCTGAGATATCTGGGTATAGATTTATTCAGATAGATGAGAGAGTATACTGGTTATGTAAAGGTCCTAAGCACCCTAAACTACCTAGAAGGTCAGTAAATTATGGTAGTGTATGGAAGTTTGGACCTGAAATGAAGAATCCACACCCTGCACCATACCCAATTATCCTTCCATTGAGGTGTATTCAAGCAGTAATGCAAGAACCTGGTGTAGTATTAGACCCTTATAGTGGTTCTGGTACTACAGGACTAGCAGCAAAACTACTTGGACATGATTATATTGGGTTTGATTTATCAGAAGAGTATCATGATATGGCAAGAGAAAGGTTTGAAACTCCATCACAGAATGATTTGAAGAAGTTTAAAGAGGAGTGTGGAATAGGTGTAGAAAATAGTATGGATGTATTCAATATTGCATCTTCCTAAATACTTTATGAGAAATGGTATCATAACTTATAAATGAAAGGATTTGGTGACTTCTTTTCAGAGGCTAGGACTTCTCAAGCATCAGAAAAGGCAAAGAAATTAGGTCTTAAAGGGGACGGTCATGGAGGCTGGTACGATAGATCAGGAGAATTTATAGCGAAAACAGTAAAGGGTGATTTAAAATTCTATACTAAGGGACAGAAACCTGGTAAGGATCAACCTAATCCTAGACAACCAAAAGCAGAACCTGCACCACAGATTAAAGCAAAGGCTACTACTGTTACAGGTAAACAAGTTGCAGCAGCACCAGAAGTAGAAGCACAGAAATCAAAAGGAAGTGGAGAAGAAGAGAAGTCAAAACGTGGATCTGATTCATTAACTGTAGTGTTTGGTAGGTTTAATCCACCTACTACAGGTCATAAGAAGCTATTTGATATGGCAAAGAACATATCTGGTGAAGATGATATGAGAATTTACCCTTCAAGGTCTCAAGATCCTAAGAAAAATCCCTTAGATCCTGGCACTAAGATTAAATTTATGAAGCAGATGTTTGCTGACTATGAGGATAATATAGTAAATGAAAAGGACATGAAGACTATCTTTGATGTTCTTGTAACTGCAGAAGAAGAAGGGTATAAAGAGGTAAAAATAGTAGTTGGATCAGATAGATTGAGTGAATTTAAGAACTTAGCTACCAAATACAATGGAGAATTGTATAATTTTGACATGATTGATGTTCTTCCTGCTGGTGAAAGGGACTCTGATGCTGAAGGTGTGAGTGGAATGTCTGCTTCTAAGTTAAGAAAGGCAGTAAAAGATGATAATATGAAGGAATTTTCTAAAGGAATGCCATCTAAGTTTGATAAAGGTGAGGTAACTAACCTATACAATGCATTGAAGAAAGCAATGGGTCTTAGTGTTACTACTGATAAGAAAGATACCAAAGAATCTTTAGAGTTGTGGCAAATAGCACCTAGTTTTGATTACTCAGGACTCAGAGAGAAGTATTATAACAAAGAAATCTTTAAAAGAGGTGATATTGTAGAGAGTATGACCACTGGATTGAGAGGAAAGGTTACACGTAGAGGAGCAAATCATTTAATTTGTGTGACTGAGAGTGGTATGATGTTCAAATCTTGGATAAAAGATGTAGCAGAAGCATATACTGAGAAGAAAAAGGAGAGTATAGAGAGAGTTCCTGGTAAACCTAATACATTAATAGGTACTGGTGGATATAAGAAGGTAGCAGAAAAGATGACACCTGGTTCATCCTATGGAAAAGAATTTATAAATAAGTATAAGGCTAAAAAGTAGTAGATTTTTACCATGTCAATAGAAACTAAGCAACTTCACGCACTTTCTAAAATATATAAGGAAGCTGTCTATGGTGGAGCTAAGAAAGAAGCACCTAAAGACACTAGATTAGTGGTAACTGCTGCTGATAAGAAAGCAAATACCAAAGCATATCAAAATTATAAGGCAGGTAGTAAGGCATATAAAGCTGCTGATCATCTTAAGGATGAAGTAGAGTATGCAACTGAAGCAAAGAAAGGGAGTCGTTGGCAAGATGATGATTGTGATGATAAGTGGTATGAAAAAAGTGATGTAGATGGTAAGATTAGTAAGAGAGAAAAGAAAGCACAAGAAAAGCATTATGCAAAAGAAGGTTATCAAAGAGATCCAGACCGTCAAGAAAAAGACAGGAAGACATCTAAGCAAACTGATCCTTCTAAGGCTGGGTTTACTGGTATCTCTGATGACATTGGAGAAATAATGAGACAAAATGCTGCAATGAAAAAAGCAGCAGCAAAGAAGACTAAGAAAGAATCTTATTCTGATTGGAGACAAGATCTTAAAGAGATCCCTGACTATGATCAAATTCCTGTAGATTCTAAGAAGGGTAATGAAAAGATTTCAGAGAAGAAAGTTAAGAATACAGTAAAGATTAATCCTACTATGGAAGAGGAGACTCAAGTAGATGAAGGTGTATATGAGAAGCAGAAGACTAAAGAAGTCATGGGTGCTCTTAAGAAGAGAGACTTAAAGACTGATGTTAAGAAGAAGATTGCTGCTGATATAGTTAAGAAGAAGGGTGACACAAGTAAGTCTGATGACAGATATGCTTATGAGAGTAAGTTGTGGGATGAAGTAGCAGAAAATCTAACTGAATTAGGAGAATTGGGTGGAGTTAAGTATAAAGTAGTTCCTCTTGATGAGTCAGATATTGCTGATATTCTTGCACGTTTAGAGAAGAAGAGAATTAGTAAGGGTGGTAATCCAGATGAATCTCCTCTAGGTAAAAAGACTGGTAGAGCAATGAAATCTCAACAGGATAAAGCAAGAAAGAAGGCAGGATTAGAATGAAAACTTATAATCAATTCTTAGAGACTCCTTTTAGTGAAGAGATAAAACCTCCTGAACCACAGGAGGAAGATCCTGGTATTAAGTCTAAACAGAAGAGACAGATGCAGATTAAGAAGCAAGTTCTTCTTAAGAAAATGCAAGCTGTAAGAGCAGGTGCTGGTGCTGATATAGTTGCTTCACATACTCCAGAAGGTGAGATGGTAGAAGATTACTATAGAGGAACAGGTGAGAAGGTTCAGAAGAGAACTAAGAAGTGGATGGATAAGAAGGGGCAGAAGGGTGCTCCTGGTTTAGATGCAATGAAGGCAAGAACTGCAGAGCATAAGGCAAAGCGTGGTGTTAAAGAAGATTGGAAACCAGAGATAGAACATAGTAAACTGGGTGATGCTAAAAAGAAAAAAGATAAGGAAAGAGAATCCAAATTACCACCTCATCTACAGGGTGATGCTATTGGTAAGATGAAGAAGGCATTTGCATCTGAAGGGACAGACAAAGCATTTGAGTATGTAAAGAAACAGATTGCTGCTAAGTATGGTAAGAGTGGATATGTAAGTAAAGACAATCCACGTAAACCACAAAGTGCTGCTGATAAAGCAAAGGCACGTGCTCATCAAGCAAAAGTTGATAAAGAAAATGCAGCAGAACGTGCTAAAGACCCATCACAAGGTCGCTATCCCAAAGGATAATGTCTTTACCAGAAATTCATTATGATGAATGGTTCCATAAACCTCATCCCCATGATAGTATGCCTATTGCTACAGATGTAGGTGAGTGGTTGCCTGAGAATGGTGATGAACCACCCAGACCAGAGGAAGAAATTGCTGACATGCATGAGAAAGCATATAAGTTAGCAAGAGCTAAGTACAATCCATTTTCTATAGGAGGCTCGGAGAGTATTCATGACTTTGAATGAAGTAGCACCACCTACTAAGAAACATGAAAGGATGGTGAAGCATATTAAAAAATCATATAAGAAGGATGGTAAGTTGACTGATGATGAGAAGTCAATTGCCTATGCTACTGCATGGAAAAATTATAATAAGAAAGAAAGTTTTGAGATAGATAAGACAGCACATAAAGCAGCATCAAAGAAAGCAAAGATGCGTAATCTAGCTAAGGGCAATACTAATCCTAATGAGAAGGCTGCTGCAGAGAAGAAAGCAGGTGGACCTAAACTTTATGGAGAGGCAAAGAAATTGGAAACTAACAATGTACCTAAAAGAGAAATGAAAAATATTAACTATAGGTATAAGAATCTTCATAAGAAAGATTTAACAGGAACAGTAGGTGAAGAAGTTTCAAGAAGAAATAAACCTTCTGCTGTAGCAAAGAAAAAGAAATTAGAAAAATTATTAATTGATAAGGAAGTTAGTAAAATTCAGAAAGAAGAAATGACTTACCAAGAAATGATTGATGCTGGTTGGGAGATGACTGGTGAAGGAATCTGGTGGCCACCTCAACCTGAAACTGAGACTGTAACAGAAAAACTAAGTTTTTCTATGTTCAAAAAGAAAGCAGCAGAGAGAAAACCTGAGAAGGCACAAGATGCTGGTGCTAAGGCAAGAAGAGCAATGAAGAGAAGGGAACATGCTAAGTATGTCTCTGGTAGTGAGGATAATGTGCCTGATGATATGAGAGATTAATATATAATACAGTCGTAATAAAAAAATGAACTCTACATTACCTAAGGAGGTTATCTTGGCTGCGCTTAGGTGCTGTCGAGATGTATATCCTCATAAGCAAGATTTTTTAGTAGATAGATCTCAAGC
>VTLG01008040.1_pt1 | contig 18710 bp, 19 predicted proteins | sample 4694571 | NCBI WGS metagenome assembly VTLG01 (sample SAMN12604809, study PRJNA352737) | marine metagenome | biome: ENVO:00000447; feature: ENVO:00000209|ENVO:00000569|ENVO:01000036; material: ENVO:00002151; isolation source: viral sequences binned using virsorter ...
TGGACCTGCGCCAAGCACCGCAGTAGCAGCATCAACAGTATTTGGTTCTTGTGGATATTTTGCTTCGAGCAAACCGCCTGTTATATTAGGCCCACCTAGAGCTAAACTTGTTGCCATTGCTGTATAAAACAAATCAGAAAACAATGGTGCAATACCAGAATAATCAAATGCCCTTGCAAACTGATCTTCAAAATCCATTTCTACAAAGTCAGGTGTTCTGGTTTGCAAAACCATATAACCAAGACCCATCGCAGCAGCAACACCAATGAACTGAGATTTAAGTTGACCATGTGCCATAGCACCCATTGTTTTATTAACAGCAGCCAAGCTATAGCTGTAAAACTGAAATGGAAGTCCAAGCAATCCGCTTTCAATTCGTGAGTATCCTCTATACTTTGAATCTTCTTTCATCCCAAACAGTTTAGCAACACGCATTGGAATATAAGCAACACCATCAGTAATAATTGGTTTATCAGCAGGAGTACCCATCAAGATAGTATTTGCAACGCCAGAACTAAGAGCAGCCCTAAATCTATTTTGTGCAAGCTTGTCAGTCCAAGCATCAGAATTTGCTAGATAAAGACCAGAATCATTTTGTTGCCATTTTGCTTTTTTTTGATTTGCAATACGTTTTGCTATATCTTTATCAATTAAATACCTTGCAAGATATTCTGTTTCCATCTGTGACGCTTCGCCTTTTGCTAATCTTACAGAGTAATCAATCAAAGTATGGCTACGCATCATAGCATCAAAATCTTTAAATATTCTTGTAATTGGTGCTAATCCATTTAGTAAATAAAAAGCATTTTTAGTCTTATCAAAGATATTAGAACGTAAAGGATTGTTACCTAAATCCTCTACTAATCTCATGTGGACACTACCAAATAATATTTCTAATGCTTCTCCTGCAATTCTAGCTTCTTTCGCACCGAGTTTAAGCTGATTGTTTTTCATAAATGAAAACAACCCTTTCATAGTAGGGCCAATACCATGCTCCATTATAATCTTTGCAGGTTCAGTAAGAGTTGATACACCTGCTTTCCCAAGATAACCAACTTGTGCAGCAGTTCTTAATATTTCTGCAACTTGATAATCCCATGTACTAGGGTCTCTATGAATAACACTTCCTGCTACACGCTCATATAAATGACGCATATCTTTTAAAACAGCAAAACGTTTGTTTTCTTTAACACCTTTAAGGATCATTTCTACTTCTTGCTCATCAAGCAAATCGTCAATAGATCGTGAACCAAATTGTTTTGCAAACTCGTACCGTGAGCCTGTTCTTGTAACGTATGCTCTCATAACTTGAATAGGATTAGTATGAATAAACTTAGTTACCTCACTGTTTGGAATATCAACAAGCCTATGTTTCATATGTTTTGATTTACCGAAACCAAAAAATCCTTTATCAAAATCTAAATCATCAGTGTTATTGATTATTTTATCAGTTAATTCTTTAACACGTTTTTGTACGTCTGATTTTTTTTGAGAAAGTGTAATTATTTCCCTGCCTTCTTTACTTACTTTTTCAACTTGAGTTGGATTATCTTTGAACCACCTAAACAAAACTTGCTCAAACTCTTCTCTGTTTTTCTTAATAATATTTCTATCCCAATATCTCGGACGAAATATTGTTTCGTTTGGAGGCATTACTTTTGGATCTGGCTTACTATTAAGAATAGCTGTTTGCCGATCTATTTCTCTTTGTTGATTTGCAATTGCTCTTTTAATAAAAACTTTTTCAGAGTTTTTCTTTACTGCTTTAAGATTCTCGTTAAGTTCTTCTATTCTAAGTTGACGTCTTGAAATGTCTCTTTTGTAAAACTGGTTATTACCAATAAGACCTTGTTCTCTTAACCTTACTTCCCATGCATCATAATATTTATTTAAAGCAGTCATTGCTTGCTGTTCATAATCATTAGCAGCTTTTTGACCTTTCATTGCTTTTACATCTACGGCTGTGACCCATTCCTCAAAATCGCTTCTTTTGTGCATATAATCCATTGGATCAATAACACCTTTGCCTGTTGCTCTACCCCATATTTTAACAAGCTCGTCATATGTTCTTACCATTTCTCCTTCTAATAATTTTGTATTCTGAAATACAGAAGGTTTTAATGCTTTTCCTGCTTTATTAGCAGCAAGCAATATTCCTGAGTCATTAGCTATTTCAAGCGTTGCAAGCTTAACACTGTCAGGAATACTTTTGTCTTGCAAAACTCTTTTCATAGGAGTTGTTACAGCATTATATAACCATGAGTTTGTAAAAATACTGTCAGCAATATTTAAATCTTTTGTTGCTGTTTTTTGAGGCATAGCCTTTGCAACATTGCCTTTAGGTTTATAATCAGGATCAATAGCTGCTTTGAGGTTATTTATTTCTTTTTCTGCTTCTAAGGTTGCTCTTGCTCTTCTTGTTTTAGGAATAGAAATTGCACCTTGTAAGCTTGTGCCTATTGCAAAAGCAGTACCAATATTCATAAAGGCTTCTTGTGGTGTTGCTAATGGATCAAAAGGATATCTAATAGCTTCTTGTGTTGCAACTAACCCACTCGTTGCTGCACCAGTTCTTAATGCTTTCGAAACACCTCTAGCACCTCTTATAAATGGCAAAGGAACATAATTTATTGGATCAAAAAACTCTGCACCAAGCGCAGAAAGAGTAGAAGATTTACCCATTACATCCCTAGATGCAATAGAGTTTCTTAACTCTTTTTCTAAAAACCTTAAATGTTCTTTACTTTTAGCTCTAGCTAATTCAACAGCATATGGTTTTAAATCTTCTGATATATTATCAACAGGATTAAACCCCTCTTCTAGTTCTGGCAACCAACCAAAATTATTTATTTCTCTTATTCTATCAATTAAAGGATCATATCTGTAAGCAAGGTTTGCACCAACAGTATCAAAAAATTCAGGACTTTCTTGATCGTTTATTGCAATATCAGGTCTATAAGTAAGTTTTGGTAATGTTGTTAAACCATTTTTCATTGTCAATTTTATTTTCTTCCTGTTCGTCTAGAAGTTTTTGGGGCTTGTTCTGTGTCTGGTGAAATAAATAAAAATCCACTTGTATCACCGTATTCGCCTTCAGTTAATGGAATATTGAGCTGTCTAAAAATTCCAAATCGTCTTTTAGTTCCATCAGAAAATAAAGGAGTATTAGCTTTTTTTCTAGCTTCTTCAGCTTCAATAATTAAAAGTTGTTGCTCTGCTTCAAATTTATTTCTCATAAATTCATCTGTAATATTACCTTCAAACATAGGCCATTGGTTTCCAGTAACATTTCCAAATTCATCCGTAGGATCTTCATAAATCAAAGGACGTAATTCACCATCATCGTCAAGAAAATAAGTATAATACTGAGGTGAGTTAACTTCTGCCCCCTCAACAGGCACTAAGAAAACCTGTTTAGTCATATCCATTTCAACAGTTTCTTTATTAGATCTTCTTCTATCTATGCCTTCTGTTTTTTGTGTAAAACCTATTTGAACAGGCTCACCAAGTCTAAAACCTCTTGGCAATGACTCATTTACTAATCTTATAAATTCTGCTCGTTGATCGGGATCAGGAAATTGTTTTGTTAATGCAAGCTTTGAATATTGTTTACCATCAAAAAAAGTAGCTTCTGCACCAAAATCAATAACATGATCTGATTCACCATAATTTTCTTTAAATTCAATAAGCAACTTTTCTTTTATTAGATCTTTTTTATAACCCATATCTGCATACATTCTCGCAATTGGCATAAGATCTTCAAGAACATTTGCATTACTTACTTTAATAGCAGCAGCAACAAAATCAGCTTCTGAAATTCTATTACCCCTACTATCTATAAAAACTTGAGCTCTTCTTATTTTAGATTGTTCGCCTTCTTGTTGCCTTCTCATTTCTAAAAGCAACTCACTTGCAGAACGCCTATCTCCATAAAATTCTTTTCTTGCAATTAGTTCTCTCATTTCTGCTATATCTTCAGATGAAAAAGAACCACGCAATCTATTTATAACACCTCCAAACTGCCCTTCGTTTATACCAACGCCCTCTGTATTTGCACGATAAGCAATAGGATCATTTATTAATCTTTGCATATGACGTAAGATTATTTCGCCTTCTTCTTCTGTAAAAGCCCTATCTCCTGCCATGAAACTTTCAAATGTAGTTTTTGTATTAAAAGTTAATGTCTGTGCATTAAGAGCATAAAATAAAGGATTGAGTGAAGAAGAATCAGTTGGTGATACAATTCCATTTTCTTCAAGAATAAGATCTGCTTCTTGCCTAACTTCTTTTGTTTTCTGACTTGTTTTTGAAAATACTGCTTTTCTATTATTTAATTTTTTTGTTTCTAATTTAAGGGCTGCATCAGCATCAGCTTCCTGTTGCTTAATAATTTCTTCTCTTGATCTTAATACTGCGTTTATTTTACTTTTTGCTTGAGGAAATGTTTTAGATATTTCAACAACAGATTTAGCAATAGCAAGACTTTCTTCTGTTAATAATTGAATAGCCTCATCTTTGCTTGTTCCAGCAGAATCAATATAAAGTTGAATGCCATTTAGTTGTGTTGAATCTGGATCTTCCAAAACATTTATGACACCTTCCGCAACACTTAACTTAATATCATTTATTAATTTATCTTTTTCAGTTACGCCTAAATTACTAGCAATAACCTCTCTTTGAAAAGCAGCAAAATCTTCTGGATCTAAACTTCCTTGCTTTCCTTCAAACGCAAGTTCAGCAGATTGTCTAATAAAAGTTCCACGTTTTATATAAGCATCATTTGTTTCTCTAATATTGTCTTTAATATCTTCAATATAAGCACCAATATCAGCTCTATCGTCAGAGTTCATAAGACCATTTTGCCTTAATAGATCAGCAACAAAAACCTGATACTGTGTTAAACCTTGCCTATTACTATTTGGACTATTTAGAGCAGCAGCAAAAGCATCTGCATTTCCATCTTCTAATGCAATAGCAACAAAACCTCTAATAAAGCTTTGTCTATGAGTTCTTTCTAATCTAAGTCTTTCATCTGTTTTTAATAAAATTCTAGGATCTTTTTGCATCCTATCTAAATTATCAGATAAAATTGTCATTTGTGAAAGTGCATCTTCTACTAAAAGTTTAAGCTCAATAGTTCCTGCCTTAAACGGCATGTTAACAGAAGTGCTAGTTGTTTCCTTAAATAAAGAATAAGTTTTAGCTGCCTTAATATAAATATCAGAAGTGTTTAATTCAGAGTTTTTAATAATATCATACTTAATTTCTTCTGCATCCATTTTAGCAAGTATTTTTTTGTCTTCTTCTTCTTCATCATCTTTTCTTTGTTGTTCTAACAAAGCTGCTTTTTCTCTTGTTTCAAGAGTTGTTAAATCTCTATCTATTTCTGTGAGACCAGAAAGAATAGATTTTTTTGTTTCAGGATTAGAAAATTTTAAAATAGCTTGTAGTTCAGGTAAAAGAGCAGGATCAAGAGAGTTAATAATTTCTTCATTCTTACCATTACTTTGAATTGCTAAAATAAATCTTTGTCTTTGTATTGAGTTTCCATAAAGACTTGGCATTAAGTTTTCTATTCTACCAGAAACAAATGCAGCTTGTAATGCAATCCTATGTTGTGTGTCTGCCCCTGCTTTAAGCAATCTTGCTTTAACACCATCTGCATTTTTAGCAACTCGAGACTCCATCCAATTTTCAAAATCAGAAACAGTATTTACTAATCTAGCCTCTTCTTCTGTACCCTCATCAAGAGAAAAAGTTTTACCTGCATCATATGCGGTAATTAAATCACTTTGATTTGCTTCAATTAAATCATTTGCAAGTTGTTCTTTTTGTCTTTGATGGTTAAGTTTTGTCAAAGTCATTTTTGCATTTGCAATTTCGACTTTACCGTTATCTTCAATAAAGTTTGTAAATAATGTAGGCTTGCCGTTTCTTTCAGAACCAAAAGCAAGGTTCTTTACATACTCACCCAATGCCTCACTTACAATTTGAATATTATTAGGATTATCCTGATATTTAGTTGTAAGCTCATTTGCTTTTACTTTGATATCATTTGATATTTCAGTATTAAACCTATCAGTAATTACTCTTTCGTATGCCTCTCCTGCGGTTCGCCCAAGAAACATATCTGCATTAAAATCGTCTAATGCTTCTGGTCTACCAGTAATAGGATTAACTGTAGTTATTTGAGAAGAAGAAACAGCAGCAGCACGATCAGCCCCCTCTTTTGCAGAAGAACGAGACATTTCATTAAGGGCTATCTCGAACATACTGTTTGCAGCTTTGGCAATGCTATTATATTTTTCAACGCCACCAGTATTTAAATTGACCGTTCCTATTGGTCCTATACTACCCGACTGTCTTTTTTCTCTAATAACACCCATATTCTAATATCCAACTATGTTGTTTTCTTAAAAAAATCTGTAACTGTATCTATTGTTTTTGGATTAATTTCTTGAGCAAGTTTATATATATTTCCTAAGAAATTAGCATTAGATGTAGCTCTCATTCCTGCGGCTGAATTTTGCCCATACTTATAAGCAACAGATGCTTGAGTAGCATACTTTGCTGCTATTTGTTCTGATTGCCTTTCTATATTCTCTATATCTTCTCCGACCCTATCCCGATTTGCTTTCAGAAAAGCAGCAACAGATCTATCCTCTCTCCCAAAAGCACTAAAACGAGCAATGTTTGAGGACTCAATATCAGTAGCTTGTCGCTGTCTTTGTATACTTGCATCTATTGCTTGTGCTTTTGCTAAGAATAATTCGTTTACAAACTGTCTTGCTTCAAGCTTACCAACAGCAGCACGATCAGCAGCAGCCTTTTTTTCTGCCGATCTTTGGTCTAACATTCCTTTTACACCAAGTAATCCTGTTACTAAACTAACAACCATCAGAAAGAAACCTCTGCAACTAAACCATTAACTTGAATAAACATAGGCGCAGTTTGTGTTACTGTCACCTGTGGGTCTTTATTGTAACCTAAAAGATAGAACTCTTTCTTACCAGTAACAGCCTGTCTTGGCTGACTAAAATCATTATTAACTTTTCTAATAATTAATTTTTTATTGTTGACTGAAACAGAAAGTGTTTCTGATAAATCAAGAATAACTCTAGATAAAGTTCTTGGCTGTCCTGTTTCTGGACCGACCCCTGTGCTTACATCTATCGGATTCGTCTTTAACTCTACATCAAAACCAAAACCAACCTGACAGCTTGTGAGAGAGTTGTCTACAGCTGAAACGTCAATCTGACCACCTGATACTGTAAACTTGCCTAAATAGTCCGTAGCGCTTATTACATCGACCTGAGCGCCATCTTCAAAATAATTAGATACTGTAAAGACTCCTGCTGTTCCAGTATATAGATTTCCAAGATCTAAACTGACGTTTTGATTTAACTCAGATAATACAAAACTGTTTGTACCTGATCCAAGATTGGTTTTAATGACAGCAAAAACCCTATTACCAATAGCAGTAACAGAATGAAAAGAGCCGTTTGTTTCAAACCTTGTCCACCCTGCAACACCCTCAACTCTGTTCAGATTATAAACAGCTATCTCACCAGTAAAGTTCTGAGCAAAAACAAATGACTCGGCTGTGTTCACTGCGCCACTAATCACACACATTTGAACAGGATCACTTATTAAATGAGAAGAAAGCAATGATATAGGATCAGCTTTATACGCTTGTTGACTATCATCAAACACAAACTGACGTATCATCTTACCACCAATCTGTCCAAAGATTGTTGCACCATAGAATGGTTGTGGTCTTACAAAGCTTGAGCCAAAAGCAGTTTGTCTTTTTACTCTTGCATTAGTTGGCGTAATTGGTTGGTTTTGAAATGTAGGTATAAAAAACTCTGATCCTGCCGTAAAAATATGTATATCTCTATTAGATACAAAGTGACGTATAGTAGCCACCTCTCCAATACTCATTACCAGTTCAAGTCCATCATCATCTCTGGCTTCACCAATATCAAAGTTATAATATAAACCAGATTTGCTTGCCCATACAGTATCAGGTTGTGCAAGAGTGCCACCAAACCACAGCCTGTTTTCATGAAAGCCCACAGCCGCAGGATAACCACGTAACTGTGAATATGATTGTTCCATCCATTCGGTTGTTGGCGCATGTGTTACAATCTGTATAAATCCACCACCATCCTCAGATGTATTTGCTGATGCTCCTGCAGCAACAAGATATCTGTTTTCGTCAATAACAGTTCCAATAGTTCTTGTGCCATTTATTTGACTTTGATTAATACCACCAACAGATGTTGCTTTTCGTATCTCAATAGTGTCGCCTTGAGTCATTCCATGGTTGATATGTGTTATCTCAAGATTACTTGATCCGTCCGTTGTTCTTATTGCACTTGGATCAAGCTCAACAAACAATTCATCTATTACTCTGCCTGTTGCTTGAGTAGTAGATTGCACAGAAGTAATGTATATTTCAGAACCATGATAGAGTAATGTAATACCAACATGCTTACCAGTTGTATCAAAATAAGGCGCACTTGTTGTAACTGTAATAGAGTTACCTGTTGTTGCAGAAGGATCAAGAGTAACGCCAGTAGGATGAAAGTGATAATAGGGCTGAAAAATCTTTGCCCCTCCTGCTTGCAGTTGAAAATTAAACTGCTCTACTTGAAAACTATTTAATCCAGTTCTTATAATTTGTTGACACATAAAGGTATTGTGGCAAACAAAAAGAATATCACCACCTTGAGCATATGTCATTTCATGAAGGTAAGCATGATCCCACTGCAATGCATTACCATCTATATCTTGCGTTAGAGTAGTTGCTAAAGTTAATGCACCTGTCACCGGATTTATAAAAAAGATTTCACATTTCTGATTAGTAAATGCGATAAGATATTCTTCATCATCTGAAAATATAAAAGGTATAAGTCTTACTTGCTGTCTTATAGAAGTATTTTCAACAATAGATGTAAAGTCATGTAATGCTTGAAAGCCACCACGTTTTGCTACACCACCTTCTGTTCGTATAAAAAAGTTTTTAACTGATTGTGCAGACGAGTTATAAATAGGCGAATCCGTCCTTGAAACCAAAGACGGACTTATCTCACCATACTGAAAGTTTGTAATCGGTATTCGTGCTTTTTGCATTAACTACGCCTATCAGTTATAAACCTTGATGTTGTAATTTTTCGTGTGGTTTGCTGTTGAGAATCAGTTGATCTGGCTTTGGCCAACAACATTAAATATTGTGTTTGCATCATATTAGCTAAACTTTGATCTCTAGCTAATGCAGTAGCAAAAACTTGAGCCATTGCATATTCTACACAAACAGAAAAATAAGAAGGAAAATCTACTTCATTAGCTCTATATGTAAAGTCTGCAATAAGTATATCATTTACAGAAGCGTCACAAAATATTTTGCTTCCATAAATATTATATTCGATTGCAAAATCATTTACTGTAACTGCATGAACAAAAAGATTTTCTGGTAATTGATATGCAGAATTAAATCTGCCAGTAGGCGCATCACTTAATCTATTTAATACAGCTTGATTAGATGCAAACCTCCATCTTGTAGATGTTAAATTTGTCCGAACAATATCTTCATACATATTCCCTGCAATAAGGGCTTCTGTCGTATCATCATCAAAAGATGTAATTGGTTCTGCACCAATCAATATTAATGCTCGGCTACATATGTCTATCGCGCTGTTTGCAGGAGTGCTAAGTGCCATTGTGAACCCTATGAACTATGTGAACAAATGGGGGCTTTCACCCCCACCTGAATTAGTTGTTATCTAGAACTTCGTAGATACCATTAGCGTCTATAGCAACAGCACCCATTGACATCATAGATGTGGCTAGGTGTGCTACTTTCATAGGCACATAATTAACTTCGGTTGATACATCTGAGTTGATACCAATACCCATAGCGCTTGTATGGTAAGCAAAGTTTTTACCTCCTGCTACAGCAGACGTTGAAAAGATCTTGAAGCCCAAGAACTCTTTCATTGTCATACCACCTGCAAATGGTAAGTTTTGCGGTCCAACAAAATCAGATGATGCAAACTCATTAATGTTAAACAAGTCAGCAAATCCTGCAGGTGACATTGCAAGATAGCGTTGCCCATCCTCTGGGATATCCGCAGCACCAAATGTTTGAAACAATGTAAGCAGATCAGCTTTTGCTAGTGCGCCACTTGTATCTGCAATCTGAGTAGAGTTAGCGCCTGCATCCATTGCAGTAATGATAAGCTCATCAGTTTTACGTCCAAGCGCACCTGCCGCAGACTGAGCAACAGCTTGACGCTCGTTGATATTTATTTTCAACTCGTCAAGTTTGTCGATAAGTTCAGCAGCATAATGATCTGTCATTGTTACTTCGACATTAGTGTGTGCCAATTCCATTGTGGTCACATCACCATTTCTAGTTTTAGTAGAAGCAGCCCCTGCTCCTATTTTTTGAAATCTAGCAGTAGATCCAGAAACATTTGTAGAGCGAATAGTGTTCCGTAGCTTGGAACCCATACGCTGATACGCCATGTGAACTTCTGTTTCAAACTGCTTGATAAAGGCTTGGTCTATTGTATTAGCCATTTTTACAGTCCTATATTGAGTTTCCGATTGCTACGAGTATCCACTCTTACATATCAATTCGGGTATCCAATAAGGGCCGATCAATGCGATATGGGTCGTAATGACCCATTCTAAACAATAATTTTATTTAAATTGCAACGCACAATTTGTTTTTACTGATTATAAAGTTTCTTATAACCCTCTTGAACTTGCTTAACATAATCATCACTACGTCTTGCAGGATTCCAATATCTTTCGTCCTGCATCATTTCTCTCAATCCTTCTTCTGTTATTTGAGCAGACGGAGTTCCTTCAGAGCCAAGTGGTGACGATTTAAGTTTTTCCATAATAAACTCTAATACTTCAATGCCTTCAGAAGTTTCTGTAAGTCTTTCTATGGAGGGCATATGCTCTTCAGTAAAAAACTGATTTGCAAATAATGCTGCTGCTTCAACTCTTGCATTTGCATTATCACCTAATTTTTCTAACTCTTCATCAGGATTAATAGAAGCATCCATTGCAGAGTTAATTATTTTTTCTAATCCTTCTGCAAACTCTTCTTGACTGAAGCCATATGTAAAAGAATGATCTGCCCACCATTTTAACACTTCATCATTAAATACAATATCATCATCAATAAAATCAGGTAATTGATAATCTCCTGCACTATCTGGGCGATCTTTAAATGATTCTTCTTCTATTTGTTTTAGAACTTCTGCACGAATATCATCATCTTTAGAACCAAGTTTTGACTCGAGTTCTTTGTATGCTTTAGCTAACTCCTCACCAGACTTGTATTTCTCAGGCAACCATTCTGGTCTATCTTCTGTTTTGGTTTCTAAATCCTCCGCAACAACAAAATCTCTTTCCTCTTGTGGAGGTAGTTCATTAGTAGTTTCTGTTTGTTGAATCTCTTCACTCATTGTTTTTTACCTTATGTGATCTTTGGATGTGACGCTCTATTAAGCCAACAAGATAACGTTGACCTTCCAAATGACGCAGTTCATCAGTAGAAATATTAGGGCCACTTACCATTTCAATGGTTATACTACGCAAGTATTTAAGAATATCTTGTCCAGTAGGTTCAGAAAACAAAGCCCCAAAGTTAAGGCTAATTCTATCTTCTTCTGTTTTCTTTCTTGCTATTCCGTCTAAACCAATATGACTATTCTGCGGCAATAGGTGGTCCTGCTATTTGTTCCTGTTGTTGCATTTGTTGCATTTGCTGCATCATTGCAACTATCTCTCTACGCTCTTCTGCGTCACGAATCAAGGTGTCAGGTACACCAAATTTCTTAGCAAGGTGAATAGCTGTCTCTTCTGAGTTAATTAATATGTTTGTAGTATCAGGCCCAAAGTAAGTATTAACTAACTCCAAGAATCTTGAAACAGAAGTAATATCTTGATTAGATTGTGCTTGTGCTAATGGAGAAGAGGATCTTATTTTTACTTCTCTGCCATTTACAGTTGGCATTTGAATACGCCCTTGCTTCTTAAGAATATGTATAACTCTCTGCAATACTGGCTGAACAAGCTCTGCTTGTAGTCTACCAAACGACGATCCTATTCTGCGTGACAAATCTGCCATACGTTCAGCAACTTCTGTAGCAGATGCAGGAGTTCTATCTGGATTTCCTAGCATATCATTGTATAATGCGCGCTTTATATTTAGCCGCATATCACTTAAAACTAGGTCAGCAACATCAAATCTTCCTGCTGATTGTATAGGTTGAAGCCCACCAGATTGCGGAGACTTGGGAATTATAGTTCCAGGCACTAGATTAATAGTATCAGGGTTAATAATTCCATCATCGTCCATTTGATAAATACCAGAGATAGCCATTTGTGCGTTCTCTAATATTAGTCGAATAGTCAGGTTTGTGGTTTTGATAGCTGATAAAGCATTAATCAATGGGCCTCTACCGTATACTTCCCCTGCACACTTAGACCATCGAAAACAAACATATGGATTAGAACCAATCCCTTTAAATGCTTTTTCAATAATATATTTTTTAGTAGACATATCTATTACATAATGGAAATAGGCTTCCTCATTTTTCTTAGAATAGTCTTTGCAAACAAGTTCAAGCAAAGTACATTTGCCTTCTGGGTCACGCGATACTCTTTGTTGTATCTGCGGATCAAGTTTGGCATCAGGATAAAGTATCGTAATCTCAGAGTTTCGTATACCTTTACGCTCTCTAAATACGTGATCTATCTTATCATCAGGTCCAGTATCTAATACAACATGCGGTAATGGTATTGCAGAAAAAGTAATTGGATTAACAGCATCCCCTTCATCTACACAGAGAACACCAGTACCAACAGCCAAATCCATAAATGCTTCATGCACTTCCTGAGAAAAGTTTGAGTTTTGTAATACTTCAAATACATACTCAGTTATTTCATCAAGATCATTGTCTACAAAATCTCTATCACCTTCTGGTATTTCTGATCCTGCCATAAGATCAGCCCATCTTGCAAAGTTAGGAACTAAACCAGATTGCAGTCTTGATGCAAACTCTTGAACACCAACTACTGCAGTTTCATCAAAGATCTTATCATCTCTGCGCTGTCCTGCGGTTTCATAGTAAAAAGATTCTCTTTGCGGTAGAGCATACTCATAACACTCTTCAAAAAGATCTACAAAGTTTTGCCTATGAGCTTTTGCTTTTTCATATCGTTCAAGCTTTTGTTTTGGATCATGCATTATAAGAACCTGCTATAGTATCCGATTCCACCAGTAGAACCAGTAATTAATGATCTGCGTCCTGCGCCACCTCTACGTCCTGAGCCTGCTTGCCGAGATTGCACGTTTAACTCTTGTTCTGTTCCAGAAAGAACTCTCCTACCAGATCCAACCTCTGCGGTTCTTTCAATCCTTCGTCTAAGTAAAGATTGTTTTTCTCTAGCTCTTTTTATTCTTTGTCTTCTTAATTCTTCTGCGGCTAATTTTTCTTGATCTGAAATAGCATCTTCGGGGTCGCGTGTATAAATACTTTCTGCTGTAACAGATGTTCCCCCAATAGTTCCACCTTCTGCTGTAGTTGTATCATTACCGCCAGTAGTAGTGGTTGTTGTTGTAGTTGTTGTATCATTACCACCAGTCGTTGTTGTATCATCACCAGAAGTTGTAGAACTACCTCCGCCTTTCTTTTTTCTACGAGACTTCATATCTTCAAGCGCTTTTTGAGAAGCAGCCTGTCGTTTTGCTAAATCACGATAATACGCTGTATTTTTTGCTTTGAGTCCAAGATCCATCTTAAGATCATCAAGCGCACTATTTTTTTCTGCACTTGCAATTCTATCAAGACTTACATAACCACTTGAGCCTATTGCTCCTTTTGTTGAAGCAATTCCACTTTTCTTAGATTTTTTCTTTCGTCTTGTAATAAGACTAGATCTTTTTTTAATTTGAGCAGATGTTCTTGTAGATTTAGTAGGTCCTTTATCAGATCTACCAAACGTATCTCTAGGGGGCATACCAAAATCTCCTTACTCAGAACCAATATATCTTGCTAAACACAAAATAAAATAAAATTCAACGCACAAATGACCAAACATTTTGCTTCCTTGTTGCATTTTTAGGTTGTCTACTAAATACATCAAAGTCTTTTCTAGCATTTACAACCCTTGCTTGTTGTTGATTAGACATCAAAGCGCGGCCTTCACCTGCACCTAAAAGTAAATATTGTAACGCATCATGTATGTGAGAATACATATTCTTATCAGGTTTATCTGCATACCTCTCGCCACTTACCTCCATACGCTTGTAAGCATAGCCACCTTCAAAACCTTTGATAAGTTGTTGGCATCTTCTATCCATTAAAAACGCAGGTTTACCTTCAACCATCTTATTAAGTTGCTGCGCCACTGACTCCAAGCGAAGATCCACAGAATTACTTGGGGCGGGAAATGCACGTAAGCCAGCACCTCTAAGTATGTGAAAAGGGGTAGATTCGTCCGTTTGCGCCCGAAAATCCCCTGCTGGATCACCATATATATAGACATCGGAAGTTTGAGAAAAACGAGTAGCAATTTCATTTCTTAGTACCTCTGCAAATCTAACAATGCCCATATCAAAAGCAACTACCTCAGCTTGAATTAGCCACCTGTTTCTAACCTTTTGACCTATAACAGCCGCAGGAGTAAGCCCAAAGTCTATACCAATATACAAAGGCAATCCTGCTGCAACTGGTATTTCTTCTTTTGCAATATGTGTTTCACTTGCAAACATAGGATATACTGGCTTCCCATCTTGAATAGTGCCAAGCTTGTTCATAACGTAAACATCAATCCATGATTTAGTCTTACCTTGAATAAGGTTTGGATAATACGACTTCATCATATTTTTTTTGTTTTCTGCTATATCGTTTGGAAAATAATCTTCTACTTCTCCATCTTCATTATACATTTCTTTCATTGCTGATGGTTGTGTAAAGAACTGCCAGTTATCAGGCTTGACTAACATCTTAGCCTGATCTCTAGGAATATGATCTGGTATAGGAACTTCACCTGACATAATCGGCCACCAATGATCTTCCTCAGGTGCGTTAGTATCTGCAATAACTCCTGTCCAACTTGGACCACCATCACGCATAGACGGATATCTGCCCACCCTCATAGTACAAGCATCAATAATACTTTTAGGAATCTCCCTTGCCTCATTGATCCAGATGCCAGTTAATTCGAGGGACAATAGTTTTTTAACATCTTCTGGACGGTCAAGAGCAAGGAAGATCACCTCAAGGTCTATGTCGCCTTTTTTAATGTGATGAGTATAAGGCACAGACCAAGTAAATTTTCCCCATTCATTTTCTGGAAACCAATCAAGCCACGTCTTTATTGTGGTTGTTCTAAGTTGTGGATTTGTATTTCTAATGATAGCCCATCGGCTTTTTCGTAAACCTTCTTCTGTTTTTGCTTGGGAAAGCGCACGTCGAAATACCTCAACGCAACATCCAACAGATTTACCAGAACCAACAGGACCACGTATTCCGCGAAAGAAAGTATCGTCTTTCATAAATTGTTTGAGAACTTCACCGTCAGGTTTGTATTTGAAGTTTATCAACGTAAACCCTTATCTACTCCAAACTTAATCATTCTCTCAGCAACCTCTGGACCAATACTTTCAATCAACATATCGCACTGCTGATTAGTTGCGAGTCCTTTTGCCTCTACACTTGCAAGATGAACCTTGCGAACTATGCCGCGCAATAGATCTAAGTCTTGTTGCGACAATGTACTTATAAAATTACTAGGTGACAAAATTAACTTTTTTTGCTCTTTTTCTTTGGCTGTTCATATGCTTCATTAACATCTGGTGTAGAAGGGTCATCACCTTTTAACTGTCCGTTGGAGCTTCTCGCACGTTGAGGTTCAGCCCCTTCCACCAAGCGACGAGACTCAGCTGTTCGCGTCTTGCCGCTATACGTTGTTCCTGCAAGTTCATGTGTCTCGCCAGTATACAATTCACCACTTGTAAAATACCAAGGCATTACTTGTAACTTCCTTTCATAAGACTCTTACCTTTCGGCTTCTTCTTTTGCTCCTGCATCTTCTTAGCAGCAGCTATTCCCTTCTTTGTGTATGGGAACTTCTTTCCATTAACATTAGGCATTTCTATATCTCCTTACCTTGTTAGCAATCTTTTTCGGTTGAGCCACAAACTGCTTACCCTTTGCCTTACCCTTTCGTTTTGCTCTGGTTGTAGCGCGATACTCAGAATCACTAAGAGCAGCGATAGCCGCAGAAGGTAAGTAACGCTCACCTGTTTCACTAGATTTCTTACCAGACTTGGTTCTCCATTTCTGTTTACCCCAGTTTAACAATGAACGTTGTGGTGCTTTCATTTTGATGCGTCCGCTTTAAATTCTCCACACCAATCTACATCCATTACAACCGTTTCCCAACGGCTTGTCTCATACTTATACTTATCAAGTGATGCAATGAATATTGGCTCTACTTTTACTCTGCCTGATGGTGGGTATCGTCTACAAAGTCCACGCACAGGATCATCCTCAAATTCTGAAAAATGTAAACATTCTCCACAACTCATTTTTTATCCTTAATCCAAATATAACCCTCACCAATATCATCAACCTTACATTCAAACTGTATGCCTTTAGTACGTAACTCGTTAATAATATCAACCATCATACCGACACTTGCAAATTCAATACGCATTATGTTTTATATCCTCCACCTCTGGCTTTGTAAGTCTTAGCAAGTAACTGTGCCTTTCGAGCAGACCATTGCCCTGCCGCAGTACCATGAGTAGCCCTTGCCTTAATTGAGTTAAACAAACTCTTTCTTAACTTAGGTTTGGTATAGTTTCCTGCTTTGTTTACTGTACTCATGTTTTTTTATGCCTCGCTGCAAATGATCTGGCTGCCGCTACACTACCAAATCCCCACTTCTTTAATGCCAGAGCTTTTCTCGTAGGTCTACCCTTTTCATCTTTCATCGGACCTTTCATCCCTGCAAACCTAGCAGCAAAAGAAACTCTGCGTGGATTTGTGCCACTTCGAACAGGAGGTTTTAAATTTGCACCCTCTTTACGCTTAAAATACTTTCTACCTGCCGCAGTCAAACCACCTGTCGGACTCTTGTGTATCTTCCTCATTTATTACTTTTAGCCTTCGCTTGTATAATCTTCTTTTGTAAAGACAGAGGTAATGTTTTTTGTTTCTGAGTTAATAAACTCTTGTTCTTCTTCTTTTTCATAGTGCGAGCCTTTCTCAGTAAAAATATTTTTTGGGATTGCTTATAAACCTTTTTAGAAAAAAATGCTAGTGGTAGACTACTTGCAACTATTGCAACCTAAGTTTTTATCCCCCCCCACTGCTAGCTGAGTGTCAAGTCAGCCTCTATACCCTATGGCATTTTTGCGTCAGTCGGAAATGCCAGAAAACCTGTGGACGCAAGTCCTCAATTTAAGAACGGATCTCTCAGCAATTCGCAATGGCTATGCCCTCCTCAATACTTGAGGTTTCGTCGGGCCTAGGTCATTGCTCATGACAGATCTATAGATACCTGAATATCCCCTGCAACCTGAACCTGTGATCTATCAATAGGTTTGTATCCTGCTCGGTCCAGTAAATCCTTCGCTGCCTCAAGCTGAACATATTCTGATTTGGCGTCAGATACCAAAGACCGAAGTCTGCCTGCTGCAATCGTAGCACTGAGTCCGAATTGCTCATTCATTCTTTGCATCATATACTGTTGCACATGTGGGAGTTTTAGCGCCTTGCTTGCACTTACTCTTCCGCTTTCGCCTTTAGAATATCCTGCCAGCTCCGCAGCTTTTTTGATACTGCATCCATTTGCTACGAGGGTATCAACCAGAGCTGTTTGTTTCTCGGTCAATTTTCTTTCTGTGATTGCATCCATTTCTCAACCAATCTTGTCTTTGTTTATATATATATTGCGTGTTTGTTTGCAAACCTAGGTGGTTGGGGGCCTCTTAATCTCCCCCCAATTACTGCCCGATTTGTCAATGGTCTGTAAAGATGGTTTTCAAAGTTACGTAGCGTCACATTATTCTAGAGCATGTAAACAGTCCTTGTATTACTGCACATATGCAGCTAGTATGGTCTTGTAAAAGATGGAGGATTTACAATGAACAAGAAACAAGAAGTAATGATTGAAATATCAAACAAAGTAATTGGTATGATGAAAGATCATGGAGTAAAGTGGTCAACGCCTTGGGTGAAAGCAGTAAGAGAAACTGGTCAACCAGTCAGTGCAAAGAACCGAGAATATACTGGTATCAATAGGATTAATTTATCACTGCATATTCTAGAGCGTGATTATACTTCCCCAGTGTTTGCAACGTTCAAGCAATGGAAAAGCTTGGGAGCAAATCTCGTTGATGCCAAAGGCAAAGGGATCAAAGTATTTTTCTTTACGACTACAATGGTTGAAAGCAGAGAAAACAAAGACCGCAAAATAGCTGTTCCATGTTTCAAAGTTTACACTGTATTTAATGCAGATCACGTTGAAGGATGGGATGGTAAATGGCTAGAAGATGACCAAGAAGAACTTACTCAAGATTGGAAAAACTTATATGATGTTGACGAACTAATTGCCCAAACTGGTGCAGTAATCAAAGAGCACAACTCTAATCAAGCATTTTATTCCCC
>VTLG01015002.1_pt1 | contig 18708 bp, 18 predicted proteins | sample 4694571 | NCBI WGS metagenome assembly VTLG01 (sample SAMN12604809, study PRJNA352737) | marine metagenome | biome: ENVO:00000447; feature: ENVO:00000209|ENVO:00000569|ENVO:01000036; material: ENVO:00002151; isolation source: viral sequences binned using virsorter ...
AACCCCAGAGTCTGTAGTCGACATCGGGTGCGTAGTGGACGGGTTGCCCCACGCTGAGACAACATTTCTCCACCCAGTATCTGCTGTTCCAGCACCTTCGTTGTAGTCAATCGCAGCAAGCAGCAACTCTCGATCATTAGGCTTGTCGCCGTTGATTGAGAGCGCAGCGTAGGGGGTTCTCTGGTAATTGAATTCGTCAGGCCACCAAGCGTTGTTCTTGCGCTCCCAGAACAGCGCCTTAAAGGCCAGAGGTTCTGCATCTCCATCTAACAAGCGCACTGACGGCACGAAGAAGATGTGAAGCCCCTCATCCTTATGGTTCCATGCAAGACGAACCCTGAAGAGTGAGTCGTCCAGATGGCGGAGGTAATCAGTCTCAACAAAGTTGTTGCTGATCTTCTGCATCTGACCACCGGGGCTCATCGCGTACACACAGGCATCTGTGCTCACAAAGTAGATGTTGCCATCGGGGTCTCTTGTATGTGAGTCACCGTACATCATCCCAATGGACTGAGAGATGATGTCGATCTGGCCACCAGCCATCGGATCACCCGTCATGCGAGCAATGCTTCTGTCGCCGCCAATCAGCAACAGGTCATCGCTGTAGGGGATCAGTGTATTGATGATGTCTGGAGATTTACCAGCACTAGAAGCGTTACCAGCAGTAGCCTGAATGGCTGTGGGAAGCGGCGGGAAGAAGTTCCAGTCCTCTGGATCTCCAATCGCGCTCATGTACCAGTTGTAGGGGTCCTCAACAGTACGGGCAATTACAAGGCGACCACGCCACGATGTAATCAACCGGCCCCTCGGAGGGATTGTGCCCTCTTTCTTAGACTTCAACTCCTTGATGTCGCCAAAGAGAGGGTCATAGACCCAGTACTTCTGGCTGTCTGCAAAGTAGATCTTGCCGAAGTGCTGTGTCCATTGAACAGAAGACTGAGCAGTGCTCATCTGGCCTTCCCACGGGATCTCGATGATGCCTTGATTGCCGTCATCATTAAACGTGCCGCGCTCATAGACACGGTGCAGCTTGCCCTCAGTCAGCAGAAGGACATGCTGCTTCCTTGCGCTCTCGTCCTCACCAAGAAGGTCCTCTGCGGCGACGACCCTAGACTTCGTTAGATATGACCCGCTTGTTCCTGTCCCAGTTGTATCTGTCGTGTGATACAGGAACTCAGGTCCCTTGATCTCATACCCGTAGTAGTTGGGCTCCTCGGGGGGACGCGCAACACTAAGAACTCCGCTCTCACCGGGGTCAGTGAAGTTAGTGCTGGGGAAGGTTAGTCCACCATCATTCTGGGGAGAGACGCCAGCGTTTACGAACATCTGCCAGCCCCAGGTATAGACAGGCTCGGTAACAGCGAACTGTCTGTTAGCTACATCCCCTTCAAGCCACATAAAACTAGATCCTTCTGTCTCGCTAAACCAGGGCGAGATCTTGATTTGCTCCCAGATCTTGTCGCCTGTAATGTGCTGTCGCCCATTGACGGTGGAGTTCTTCAGCTTCATCCACATCCCCACCTCATAGAACTCTCCACGATCTCTCCAGATCACTTCAGCAAGATCCATTTGTGTCGTTCTTGTGTCGTAGGTATCACCAGCTAGAGAGCTACTTATATAGGCTACCTCACTTCTAGCACTAAACTTGAAACTGGCCTGCTGCGGGTATTCCTGCGTAGTTGAGGTTGTTGGGTCGTTAATCTCTCTTGTGAAGCAGTAGATCGTCGTGCCAAAATTGACCTCAAATCTATCGGCATTCCCTGCCGTTCTAATAGACCAGACTCCGTCCTCATCTTCGGGGTACATCGTTTCTTCACGCTTCCACTTTGGAGTGAAGTAACTAATGAAAAGCTCATCGCCATCCCGCAGATCAAGACCGTATGGGTTCGTCACCAGAATGTGCCCAGAGTCAGGAACAGAGCAACGATGCGTGCTGGACGGTCCAAGGGTCACATATGACCAAGGACTCGCTTTGTTATACGCCACTCTACGGACATTGCCCTCAACCATGCGCCCGTCATACCCATCTTCTCCGAAGAGCGGGTAGTTCTGCCTGTGTGGAGCGGCTCCAACCTTGTCGTAAGTCGCATTCGTCCAAGCATGTCTCGTTGTTAGCGGCTCTGCGGGATCTGCAAAGGAGTCATCGCCGCCTTGTCCGGGGTAGTTTGCGGGACACCTGTTAACCATCGGCCCCCAAAGGAACCAACTGTATTCTCTACCAGCATCGCCAGTACCTGTATCTCCATTCACACGGATATCTGCGCGAAGATCTCCTGTTGACCCAATAGAGCTATCGTACTTAAGAACAACGCCAAGACGATACCATCCTGTGTCACCGATCTTTCTAACAAAGTGCGCCTGAGAGTAAGAACCAGTGTGATGCGTTGTGACTGAAGGGGAAAGACCTTCGCCATCTGCGCCGAAGTTTACGCGGATCTCTGCTTTGGCTGATGTCGATCCGGCTTCCGGGTAAAGCATTATGTTCATCTGCTCAGAAGTTGACGAGGGATCGTCCTTCACGAAGACAGAAAAGCAGTAGAGCTTACCGTTAGTTAAATGGGTTTCCCCATAGACCGTCTTGTTAACATCATGAGAAAGCCTCAGGCCATTTGTTCCATTGGCGAGACCAGAAGCTCTTATGACAGAGTAAGTTTGATCTGGCGCTTTTGGATGCTCCATTCCTGTAGCGGTATCTACAGACCCCACGAGCATTTTGGCTGTAACAGCAGTTGCTTCAGTATGGGCCCATCCACTTCCCTGCCCGGTAAGGAATTCTCCAAACACTCCCGCCTCTCTGAACTCATTGGAATGCTCAATGATCTGGCGATGCGGATCAGGGTGATTGAACAGCAGGTTCGCGTACTTTGGCTTTGCTCCTGTGAAGTAGGTGTTCCAGAAGCTGGCAGTAGTGTCGCCTGTAGCTACGGTCCACGCAGCGGTATTGGCCTGTGTACCACGAACATCTTCGTGTAGACACGGTGCGGGAAGTTCAGCCTCACCCCGCATCTCCATCAAACCGTTTGGCGCTACCTTGGGACGCTCAATGCTGTAATGCGCTCCAACCTGCCCCAGCATCGCAGAGTGGCCATTCTGACTTGGGCCCATGTCTTGACCCCACTGCTGGATATTGCGACATGCGGAACCATCAAAGCTATCGTTCTGATTGGTGAACGGCTGGAAGTAGTTTGTAGGCTTCGGGATGACGTACAGGATTTGTCCCTGCCCGGTGTTTGTCTCCCCCTCCTCTAGATTGCCGACCACCTTAAAGACGCCAGCCTCTTCGCTTGTTACATCGCCAGAAGAGGTCTCCTCTGCCTTAGGGTCAGACGGCAGATACACATCGCCATCATGGTCAAGGATGGGTTGCGGGTACTGGTAGTTCTGAACGGGGTACTCTGTTGAGTTCAGAATCCAAGGCGTCTTGTTGCCGACTGCTTCGCAGGTGAAGCTGTCTCCAAGGTCAATCGTGTGCCTAGCTGTGGCATCAGGCTCAGGGTTGCCTGTGGTGGGGTTCTTACTCTCTTCTGAGGCGGCGTCCACCGGCTCTCCAATCGTGTAGACGTCTCCTTCATCGCTAGCAACCACTCCTAGGCCAACACCCGGAGCATTGAATGCCCACTTCAGTTCGCCGTTGTGAGAAGAGTACTTCGCAAGGATCGGAGTGGCACGCCCAAACGCCTTGTCCGTATCAGAGATGTCGTAGTGAAGCTGTAGGTAATCTTCCCACTCTTCTGCGCTGACTCCTGCGAGATCGTACAGGTCTGTGTTGCTTTCAGGCGGTTGCCCAGAATCGCCACCTACATTGTCAGGATGGAAAGGATGTTGCGCATACAGATGCTCTTGAAAGCCCCACTTGTAGGCTAAGTATGCTTCGATCTTTTCTGTGTCGTAAGCGGTTTCAACAGTTGTAGGACCTGTGCCGTCTGTCCAAGTAGTAGTGGTTTCAAAGACGTTCCACTTAATGTCGTTCTTGTTGGGGCTTATGTCTGTATAAGTGCCACCAATGCTAGAGCTACCCAGCAAAACAAGGCTCTCAGATACAGTGCCCTTAAACCCCTTGATGCCTATATCGCTTGGGAGCGTAAGAGAGTCGAAGTCTTCCGCTCCCCCATAGACGCCATTCAGGCCATAACTAGACGGAGCAAATGCATTCTCCCACGGCGCTCCAAGGATAAAGGAGCGAGACGGGAGATCATCTGATCCAACAGGACCATTCTGTGCCTCTGAAGTGTACCAAAACGCTTGGTCCTTGCCGTTTACCCTAAAGCGCCCCAGTCCACTGACAAAGTCACCGTAAAAGACGGAAGAACCATTCTCTCCCCCAGACCAGCTTAAAGAGATCACAGCAACGCCATCAGAATTTACCTCTGAAGCCTCCGTGGCATACCAGCGGTCTGAACCACTCCCATAACCTTGGGTGGCATTTGGTTCGAGGCCAAACGCGCCGTATCTATTGAAACAGGAGTCTTGACGTATAAGTAGCTGGATAGAACCAGGCGTGTTCTCCACTGTTGGGTTATTGGACGCCCCGCTAACGGTTCGGTTCACGATGATCTTAAAGTCAAACCCAAGCCTATCCCCAACGCCAAGCTGAGAGCTAGATGAAGAGAGAAGGCATCTAGCCTCGCCATCGGCGTCAATCTTTACAACAAGGAATAGTGTCCACGGCGTTCCTGATGCCGCTGCCAAGCTTCCAGCATCTGGACTTAACTCATCTCTGGCCGGGATCGGACAAAGCTGAGCATCTGCAGTCGCTTGAGCGTGAACACGGTTTTCGTTGTTCGAGTTGAACTGGGAAACAAGGGCTTCCCCAGTTGGCCAAGTAGAGCCATCAGACTTCTGAGAGGTGCGGCCACCATCAAACACTACACCAGGCTTACCAGATGCAAAGCCGTTAGCTTTATACATCGGACTATAGCGATTCTCCTCATTGTCCTCTTCAGACATGCTGACTGACATCCCCCTAAGATTCCTGCCAGTCGTGTCATGAACAGGATCAAACGGTGAAAGAGATGTTATGTCTGTTGTTAGTTCCTGCTTGGTGTCGTTCCACTCAGAGACCTCTGTTCCGGTAGACAGATCAATCTCATAAGCGTCTAACCAACAGTTGATGCGTTCTTCGGCGTTGAATCCATTATCGGGCACGGGGCCTGTGCCTTCCCCTCCAATCTCATGAGGTGTCCAGCTAATGTCGGCGTCAAGGAACGCTTGGTCTCCTGTGCCCCTAAGACTGTTGCTGGGAGAGGTGACATAGACATCCCCTCGGCCATTTACATCTATGCCGTTTACCGGGTTAGGAGCACGCTTAGACCAAAGGGCAATCGGAGACTCGCCGTGGATGTTCCCGTAACACCTAAGAGATGACTCTGAGGACTGGACCTGAGCGTCATTGAAGACGCCGTACATCAGAGATCCACGGATCACCATGTCTCGACAGAGACCTTCAACACCCACGCGATACTTCTGGGTGTAGCCTAAGTCCTCGTCGGGCTCAAAGCGGAAGAAGGTACTTCTACCAGTTACGTTGTTTGTCGTTAGCGCCCAGATGCTTTCGTCTGCATCTACCGCAAGCCTCTGGGGAACCTCGCTGGCAGTAGAGCCAGATGCGGGGATGGTATGCAGTAGTTCTCCGTCAGCGTTGTACTTCTCTACGTTTCGCTGAGCAGTAAAGACGTAGACGTTCCCATGCACATCAGTTACCGCTGCGTAGGCACCAGTGGTGAAGGAGTCTCCTGAACTCCACTCTTCGCCTTCCTGTACGGTGGGCGGATCTACCAGTGTTCCGTCATCATGCGTTTGCGCGTTGTTGGTTAGTTGCGTGTACTTGATCCGAGGAGAGTCAAAGGCAACATTGGCCAAGGCTTGGGGCACGCCTTCAGGCGCAAAGATCCCGTCGTTTGAGGTTTCCCCATCGCCATGTAGAGGCTCGTTGTAGTACCGAGTACCAGAACGGTTGCCCCCGCGCATGCGTCCCGTGATGTAGTCAAAGCCACGGACGTTGAGCGCATATCTAGTTGTTTGGGGGTCTTGGTAGTCCTCCGCCTTGTCGGTGCTAACACCGCCAAAGGGGAACTTTACCTCAACCTTTTGCTGCGGCATTAGGACGGAGCGGCAACAGAGTCATAGTTCTCGAAACCACTGGTGTACACAACATGTTGTGCGGCACCATTACGGATGGGACCGTAGTGCGGCTGGATGCTGCCATCACGGTCCATTGCTACTGCAAAGAGAGGCCCATTCACTACATTGGCGAGAAGCATGTTGAGGTCGCCTTCTCCAAAGCGAGAAGTGATGAAGCATCGGAGAATCTCCAAGTAAAGAGACTCAGCCCAGATCGGCATACGAAGCTTGTCGTCGTCATGCTTCATCAGCGTCCAGCCAGCTCTATAGTAAAGCTTGAACGCATCAATCTCATTGGCGGTCGGCTCTGGAACAATCTGAAGTCTTGGCTTAGGTCCAGCCCCAGACGCTTGAACGGTATCTGTGCCTATCGTTGAAGCCTGCGGACGACCGCTTCCAGGGAAGTCCATCGCGTGTGCGATTGCAGCCCAATAGCCACCAAAGCCTGCTAAGTTTGAGGCTTGCTTCTCCAGCAGTTCTTCATAAGTAGTTAGCTGGATTGTCTTGGCTGTGCCGGAGCTTGGGTGAATTGCAATCAGTTCACGAAAGTCCGAGGGAAGGGCAATGGATTGAGTATGAACAACCCCAGTGATTCCAGATGCTGCTATAGCAGTGTTTGTTTTGGGGTTATCTTCTAATCCGATGTAATCATTACCACTACTTTCCGATGCGTCATAGATCGGAATGACACGATAGAAGCCCTTGTCAACATTGGTGCCGCCAGTAACCTCAAGAACATCGCCCTCAATCCTCAAGTAGTCGGCAAACGCACCAGACGCACTAATTTTGTACGCATCGAACGCGGTGTCCGAGCTTCCGGTAGACATTGATCCGCCAGTAAAAGACACGCTCCCCCGAAGCGGCACACTCATCTCTCGATCAGTGAGCCACTTCCAGGGGTGCATGCTGGCAAAGAACTGGCCAGCCTCGTTTATAAGGTCCTGTACATCAACTTGCGGCGGAAGTTGACCGCCGACAAACTGGTTTACATAGGCCTTCGACTTTAGAACCGTGAGTTGTGATTCTTGGGTCGAAAGTCCTCTATGACCTGCAAACGGACTACCCATTAGTTACTCCTACTGCTGAGGCGCGACTTGGCCCATGGGACCAGCCAAGGAGGTCGGAGTGTTACGACGCACAACGCGGAGGGTGGTCGCTTCAATCAGCGAGTCACGCTGCACGGCGGTCATGAAGAGGGGGCCATTGGAGACTTCAGCAATACGAGCGTTAGTCGTGGCAATGTCCTCTTCCTCATACCCGCGCGTGAAGGCGCGAACACACTGGAGATAAAGCGGCTCCATCCATTGAGGCAGTACGAAGACCGACCCAGTACTTGTTGACTGAGTAATCTGCGTCCAAGACCTCCTGTAAACGATGCTCAACTTGCAGTCAGCTACTTCATGTTGGCTGCCAGATCCGCCAGAGTTCACCGGGCAAGGGAACAACTCCATTCTCGGAACAGGGACGGCTGTACCAGCGGCTGAGTAGTAAGCGATAGCAAAGTAGAAAGCTCCAGAAGGAACGGAGTTCCATGTCGCAGATGTCGGGTTTTGGACATCATCGCCAGCAACTTCTCGCTTGTCGTAGATCTCTTGTGCGCTAACAGCAAAGAAGCGGCCTTCGGCTGTATCTGCACGACTATCTAAGCCACGCGGAGCAAAGTTGATTAGCTCAATGAAGCCAGTAGGAAGTCCGATCCATTCTTGGGTGTTTACCCCAGTTAGGGCCGTCGTATCTTCAAGCCATCGCCAGGGATACATGGAAGCCATGAAATCGCCAGCATTGTTAATGATGTCGTAGACATCGGTTTCTGCGGAAACGTCCCCACCCAGCGTATGCCTGATGTGAGACGTCACTGAGTCAAAAGTGAGTGCCATTGTTTATCTGGGTGGGGAGGTGATTACTTCTTGGAAGCCTTCTTCTTGGCTTTCTTCTTGGTTGTTTTCTTGGCCTTCTTCTTGGCCTTCTTCTTTACAGGAGCGACCACTTCAGGCTCAGGCTCTTCTACGAGTACTTCGGGTACTGCTTCAACAGTCCCTTTGGCTACGCGAGGGGGCCTAGATCCTTTACGCTGCCCTCTGGCTAGAGCACGCAGCGCGCGAGGTGATCTTTCGGGTTTGATACTCATAGTTGTTCGGGGGGTAGGGCCCCCTCGCTGGCGGAATGAGACACCAGCGAGGGAGCGGGGTGAGTCAGGAGGAACTCACACACAGTTGGCTATCGCTCAGCAGCGCAATAGATGTAGTCAATGACCATTGTCTCTGCACCACCACTGGCGTTATCTACGCGAATAGAAACAGAGGGGGTCAGAGGCTGATCATCAGGGAGATCCGTGGCGTGAGTTGCTTTCAAAACTCCGTCAACATAGAAGCTCACCTTTGCAGTGCCATCGATCTCAGCTCGCAAAACAACAAAGGTGTCATCTGCAAGGTCAGAACCGGTGTCAGTCAGAGTCTCGCTGCTGTCCTTTTCAGTTACCGCATCGATGTCCCCAGTTGAGTCAGCGCAACGGAAATAAACTCCGTCAGTGACAGCCGTAAGGGGATCTGTGTCGGTAGCCGCAAGGCCAATCAACCAGTCAGAATCACTTGCATCAGTGATTTTCATTCTGGTTTCAAACACCATTTGCTTGTCAGCAGCCAGCTTAAAAGCCTCGCCGTTAAGCTGCAGGTGAAGAGCATCGTTGTCTGCGTCGTTCGTGGTGAGCGTTAGCCAACCACCAAGAGCAGCATCGGTGCACGCGACAACATGACCAGCATCTGTGCCTCCATCGACAAGAGATACGAGCCATTGCCCGAGGTTTGCCGTTTCGGAGAACTTGCCTGTGTTATCAGCATCGCCAGCTTCATATCCCCACCCATCGGTGAAGTCGTCGAAGTAGACGATCGGGAACAGTGCTGTTCTCGGCTTAACATCAGGCCCTAAGACCGTCTGAATGCCTGTTCCGGGGTTATCAAAGATACCCTGTCCGTAAAAAGTACTCATAGTTAGTTAACTCCAGAATTAGTGGGTTACGGCGATGTTGCCATCGACCGGGGACACGATTCCAGAACGCTGACGGCTTGTGCACACCAAGTTCGTCCAGCAGTCCACAGGTTGGACATGGGTGAACGGTTGGTTGGGGTGCGTCATAACCGGGTGACGGTGGAAATAGCGAGTGGTATGGAACACAGGATGAATGTAGTTAGCATTGATCCAGTGGTAACGAGGACCTTTGATGTGCGAAGCGTTTCCGCCTGTACTATCTGTTCCAGCAGCACCCTGCGCTTCGGTTCCAAGAGCCGTGTCTGAGATCCGATAGATCGCAGCAGTATCCAGATTGGACACATACTCAAGCTCGATGCCGCCATAGGTCGGCTTCAAGAAAGCCGGGTCCTGACGGGAGGGAGCAGCGAACATGTCCTGCTGGTTACGAAGGCAGGTCATGTAGTCCGTGATTCCGAGCTTGCTGCAAGCGATGAACTGAGCGTTCAGCGTGCTACTCTCGAAGTACTCCTGCCGAGTGGGAGGAGCTTGGAACTTGACCTTGAGGTACATTGCGTCAAATGCAGCAAAGATTGACTCATTAGCATCAAACGAAGCCTCAGTACCTTTCTCGAAGATGCTGTAAGTGGTTTGTTGCGGAGCCCACTTGCTGTAAGTCGCAGGAGCAATGCCTTCAACAGCGGTCCAAGCAGCAGAGCCATCGTGGAAAAGACCGTCGGTCTCTTGGTTGATGAAACAAGGAAGCGAGTACGGCTTGGTGCCGTTTGCCTCTTCCATGTCATTCTTGCTAGGAACGGCGAAGAGTGCATCTTCCATACCATTCATGAGTGAGGTCCAAAGACGCTGTTCCTTAACACGGCGCAGCTTCTTGTAAACCTTGTGACGAGCAGACTTACTAAGTCCACCACCTGTGTTCAACTCAATCTCGTGATCGGTCCAACTCATGTGGTCAACAGCAAAGCGCCAATTGATCTCCCACTCGGTGAGAACCTGAGGGTTCTGCCAAGCGAAAGTGGCGTTCGGCTGGTAGTACTCGAACGTAGATTCTTCGTCGAAGAAGATTTGATCCTTGATGGTCTTGCCACCTTGAAGGATCTGGGAGTTTGACTTCCCTTTCATAAAGCGACGAAGCAAGTAATTATGCTTGGTCGCTTCGTTGACGATTGAACTGGCGTCTGTAAGAACAGCCGAGTCCGTTGTCGTCATAAAGTCATTAAAGACACTAAGAGCAGAGCCCATTTGTAGTCACCTTATGATTATGCGCTTCCATAGAGACGTCTGGCTTCGTTCATCGGCATACCGTCCTCAAGTGCATTCAAGAGCATTTCCTCTCTCTCATCTGTACTTAGAGAATGTTCCGGGGGTGCGGAACCTGTAGCCGGTGACATTTGGCCTGAAGCCTTATGCTTTGCGCGCTTATTGCTGATCTCTGTTGCGACCTGTTGGGACTCATCAGAGAACTCGATTCGGGCAGCGTCAGACATCAAAGATGAGATGTCTGAATACTCCCCAGTTTTGGCGAGAGATTGCATCCTGGTGGATACACGAGCGTATTCCTCGCCATTGTCCAGTTGCGGGAAACGGTCCCTTAACTGGGTTTTAGCTGAGTCCATTAAGACTGTTTCAAGCATCTGACCTTGGGCCTGTATGACCTCCATCAGTGGTTGAACGGATGCCTTGCCGTACTCGCTTAACGCTTCAGCGGCGTCGTCACCAAAGATCTCTGCAAAGGGTTTGATGGCTTCTTGGACGTTAGCGGGGACAGGTTGGTCGGTGGGCTCTGCAAGGGCCGGTGACTCTGTCTCGCTTTCCTGGGCCATCTCCTTAGATTTCCTTAGTTCTGACAACTCACGATATGCGTTATCAGCATCGCTCTGGACTTTGGCTCGTTTCTCGCCCAGTTCGATGATTTCAGAGTTTGTCATCTTGTCGATGACTGAAGTGGAGAGTCCGTCTCTCTTGAGTGCGGAGATCGCTTTTTCAAGGGTGTCTTGATCAGCTACTTCCTCAACGGGTTGCTCTTCAACTTCGGCCTGCTCCTCTGTTGCAGGCGGCTCTTCAGAGACTTGGTCGGTCTCTTCAAAGTGTTCTTCTTCTTCGGGTTCTTCCTGCTCAGGCTCTTCTCCGTCATCAAACGGATCTAGCTCCATAAGCGCAGCATCTAGCTCTTCCTCTGGTGCGCTAAGGTTTGCGGGAAGGATTGTTTCGACTGCAGACTTGTCTTCAGTCACTTCGGGATCTTGTTGCTCATTCATTATCGGGGTCCTGTTGCTGATGTAACGCACTCACCATCGGAGACTTCTCCGTAGGTCATGCTTCCTTCTTGACTGGCTAAATACTCAGTCACTTCTTTCTTTGAGTGGAACACGGGTTGTCCCGACTCATTGTGCCTCGGCGCGTCTGGGTCCCACCTGCTTAGGGATCTGGCGACAAAGCAGTGATCCTTAGAAACGGCTACACGAGGCTGGTCTACGATTCGGACAAACTTTCTTCCGTTTTCTTCTACGACGTCCCCGATTCGGGGCATGTCTTCTAGAGAGTAGTACTTCTCGACTACCTCTTTGCTTTCGTGATCTTTGAATGAATAGACAGGCATGATTACATCTGTGCGTTAGCGGCCATACTGGCCTGGGCTCCTGATCCAATACCCGGCAACTGTTCCGCACCAACATTCGGTGGCGGCGAAACCTTTGATGCCTGGGTGGTTTGCGGTCTAGCCTTACCGGCTGTTCCCGCGTGCTTCTCAAACATTGCCCGCTGCTGGTCTGCTCTCTCTTGATTGCCCATGCCTTGCGCCATCTCTGTGTCAATAAGCTCCCCAATCTCTGGGTAGTTCATGGCATCGCCAAGGTGGTAGAGCATTTCCTTCCAATTGACGAATGGCATCTGAGGCATCAAGGGAGCCGTCTGCATGATGAGTTGATACATCTGCATGACTCGTTGCTGGTGCTGGCCCTCAGTCGTCCGCGCCATGCTGTATGGCTCAATCTCTAGTTCAAGGTCGTCGAAGGTCGCGCCACTGTCGGGATCATGGTCGCCCCCCACAAGCCAAGGGTCTTCAAGCCCCAACGCCCTCTGACCCTCTTCTCCTAGCGGGATGACTACACGATCATCGTAATAGAAGAACCAAGCTACAGTCCTTAACAGTTGTTCCACCGCATCAGCGAACTGCTGTCGGATGTAGGCCATGCGAACCGTTGAGGCTTCTGAGGCGACCTGTACTTCCGTCGCAGTGCCACGGCCTTCGACGTTTCCTCGTTGAGCGTCATGAATACCGCTATTGCGGTCAAGACGCTCTCTGGCGGTATCAATGTATGAAAGTTGCTGTGCCGTCATCCCCCCGACTTCGGCTTGAACAACACGTTGCTTCTCTAGTCCGCTAACCGGGATAACATAGTTATCGTGTGCGTCTTTAACGCGCTGAGCAAACTTAGGATCTGTGTTGTCGACAAGAATGAGCTTCTTGTACTGCTCAGCGCTTCTGGAGGTGGAAAGGACATGTGCATTGAGGTCTTGGACTTGACCTTCAATAGCCATGAGGGGGGAAAGCGGATAGATCGCGTTCGGTACTTTATAGACACCGAACATCGTGTAAGGGCCCCAACGAGGACCGTAGTAAGGGCGAGGCTCTCTAATCATCGCCCGACGATCTTCTTCATCGTCATCTCCACCGGAAACAACGCCCAACGTATAGATCGTCCCATGAAAGCCTTCATCGGGGCCGAGGCTGTCTTCTAACTCGATCTCAGGAATCCACACTTCATAGCAGACAACCTCATCTCTATCGGGAAGGTCTCGTTCTTTCCTTCCTAGCTCTCTTTCATCTGTAGTCGGCTTGAGGTTTTCAATTGCCTCTAGGTTCCACCCGGCTTCTTCGTCGTCACGAGCTAGATCCATGAGATCTTCGTGATCTCTGATCCACTTGTGACCAACGAATCTTGCGTCGTTAACGCCGGTAGCCGCAGGATCAATGAAGAACTTGTTCTGTGGAATGCGTGAACAGGTGGGCCACATCGGCTTCGAGTTGCCGGTGGTATCCATTTGAGGCTTGAGGCTTTTGTTCACCTCTTCGCTGGTCATGACAACGCTGAAGTTGAACAGCATGTCTGTGGCGGTATCTCGCAGCACCTTCCTAAGCGATGTATCTTTTGCCCATCGGTTAAGAGCGTGACGAACGGCCTCTGCCACAAATTTTTGAGAGCCAGGTCTTCGCGTTCTGACCCTTACGCGAGGGTTGTCGAAGATAAGCCGGGGAACCATCAACGAGATGTACTCGTAGTAGTGGTTCTCCGGCGAGTAGTCCGCATTCATCGAGTCCCCCTTCCAGTAGGGACCGTGGTAGCGTTCTACTTGCTCACCGAAGCTGGCAAGGTGCTTGTCCCGTAGCCGCTCAGCGGCTCGGATCTCCTCAAGCAGGTTACTAGCATTGACGTTCAGCATTTACCAAGCCATGTATGAAACAGTGTCGTTGTTCGATTCTGCGTCTACCCAGTAATCTGTGAGGTTTTTTGCCTCTAAGAAGATTGGGGACATGCTTGTCACACGAATGGCGCTTGTCTTAGTTGGCTTAACTGCTGTCGTTCCGACATAGCAAGACCCGGTTACTGGGGCAAACCAGATACCACCCCTTAAAGGCACAGAGGTGGCGCTTACCTGTATAGGGGTACCAGATGAAGTAACCTTGATTTGCCCATGATGCACATCCGTAGGCAGCCCACCATCTCTGTTCATGGTATTAACCATGTCCATCATGTAGTACTGCATATATGCGCGCATGACTTAGTACAGAATCCAGCTAAGAACCTTGCTGTCGCCGCCAGCGATGCAATAAAGAACGCTTGGGTTGCTGATCGGGATGAAGATCGGGTTGTTTGCAGAGACCTTGACCCCGGTTGTAGCTGACACATCAGACTTGCCGATGTAGTAGCTCGCAGAGTCTTTAACGACAATGAAGATGCCGTGTGATAAAGGACCTGTGTTGCTTGTGATCTGAACCGCACTAGAAGAGTTCATCGTTGTCTGCCCGGTTGTAAGGTCCGACGAATCAATCGTTACTAGGTTCGTTCCTTTGAAGTTAACCATTAGTACATGCCTCTTCCTTTCTTCTTCTTGGGCTTAGCTTTCTTCCGTGCCTTGGCCGCTGCTTTCTTGCCAGCGGCTGTGTACGGATACTTTTTTTTGCCGACTGTGGGCATCAGGCACCTCCAGTTGAGACTGCCGTAGTGGTTGTGGGTGTAGTGGCGATTCCGCTAACAGGCGAAGCCGCTCCGACTTGTGTTCCTGACCAGCTAATACCTGAGCCGCCAGGGCCTCCACCTCCCTGTGGCCTGCCTCCATACTGAGCTAGAAACTCCTCATGCTCTTTGATACGCATGGCGAGTTCCGCTTCCCAGGGGATTAGTACATCCCAGCCGTCTTGCCAGGGTAGATCGGGCTTATCTAAGGGGCCGTTCACTTAAACAGGTCTAACGTTCGTTTGACTGGATCAGACACTGAGGGCGGTGGCGGCAGTATACTTGGCATCCCCGTAACAGAGTTAGGAGCAGGGTCCGCTACGCCCTGAGGCATTTGAACGGGTTGAGGCTGCGGCTCGGGGGGTAAGCGGTGCTTGTTACGATACGCCTGTTCTTGTTGTTGGTTCATATTGTTCAGTGCCATATCTCTCCGTCGTGACTGGTTTCGAGGACGTCTTCGTATTCGAGTAGATCACCAACTGATCCCAAAGGGAACATTGGTTCGTTAGTAATTACTGCTAGGTCTTTCTTCCACGCGAACATGGCTGCGTATCTGACGCAGTCTAGTGCGTGGTCAGGGCATGCCTGGTCGGGCATATCCTTGATTGGTTTGCCGTCTGTTTGCTTCATCCAGACGTAGCCGGGGAACTCTTCTTCAGCAGCGCAGGGCTCAGATCGCTCAGCCAAGGCTTCATCTCTGCCCATGCGGAGGGCATTCTCTACGAACAACATTCGTGGTTGTTCTCCTTTTACGGGGCGAAGTGCCCAGCGGACCATGTCGAGACCGGCCATGATGTCGTTGTCGGCTTTCCTGGCTAGTCGCTCGGTATCGCGCCCTGCGGGGTCGCCAAGGCGGTCGTTGAGCATTTCAATGGAGCGTGGTTCTGCCGGATCGCAGACGATGGCGGCGAGGTTGAACTCCTCGTGGAGATCTTCTACGACGCCTGCCCACCAGTCGTAGTCCTTCTGGGTCCTATAGACCTCTGCGAGGCGGTAGAGGTTTGATTCTCCATCTACCCCCCAGACCTGTACAACGCCGGGGGCGCGGTATCCCCAGTCGATGGAGGCGAAGTGCCACTTCATCTCACGGGGGATGTCCTGCTTGGAGATAACATGGATGGCGGGGTCCCAGTCCTCATAAACGAGCCCTTCCTCAGAGACCCATCTACCTTTAAACAGCCGCTCGTAACGGGCCCCAGTGAGCCTTTCGAGGTTCAACAGGTACTCCTTTGTGAGGCTGGGATTGTCGTGGTGCCTAGACAATAGGCGGGTCATCATGCCCCTATTAGCCCGCTGGTTTAGCCAGTGGTACTGTGAGGAGGGGTTGCAATCGGCCACTGCTTGCTGCCAGGGCATCATGTTGTTCCTTAGACGGCTGAGTACCTTTTCCCAGTCCTCCAGGGTGCATTCTGTTGCCTCAAAGCAGATGGCGACGTCATACTCGGTGGACATGATTCTGTCTGAGTTATCCATTCCGCCGACCACCACATGACTCCCATTAGGGTAGCGGTAGTGCTGGCGCGTGTTCCTCTGGGCGTCTCCAGTGCGAGCGGGGTGTCCATCCCAGAGAACCTTCTCCTCCCAAGTTACGAGCACGGACTCAGACATCGAGGTGCGTGTCTTACGGTAGAGAAGCACCCTGACTCCGGGGTATTCCTCACAGAGGTAGTTTGCGTACTCAAGGGCGGCACGGGTCTTCCCAGTACCGGCAGGCCCTTCTAGAAGCACCTCTGGGTCCTTAGTCAGGAAAAGCTCTGAGGCTGCCCCTTGAGGGCGAAACTCATGAAAGACTTCGGGGGCCCTCTGGATCACTGGTAGACACGCCCGACATCTAAGTTGACCAAGATGTGGATGATCCCTAGAGCAGATGTGGTCATCTTGACATCGATGACATACTTGTTTCCGCCCGTAAGGTCGCTTCCGCTGTTGTAGGAATAGCTAAAGTTGTGCCCTTTCTCGTCTTCGGTCCACCCATCGGTCGTTGCAAGAGCCCCTGTAACCATGCTGGTGGGAATAGAAATAGCTGTAGCTGGTCCACCGCTGAGAGGGATCGCAGTAGAGAGATCCCTGCGATTGAAGATCATCAGGGTTATGGCGCTAAATGCGCTGGCCGCTAGGACTTCACCAGCCTGATCAACTACTCGGGCCAAGAGGTCAACCATCTGGCCAGGCAGCATCTTTACAGAGGTCTCAGCAACAAGTTTGCTCATGCGTCAATCCACTGGGCCGTTACTTGTACGGATTCAACTCTGGGACCTGTGACCATGACAACTGTTGTCGTGGCCCTGTTATCGTCCTGATTGTCGGATATGACACCCCCCCTACGGGCGACATTTGGCGTGGTTACACGAGTCTGCAGCTTCACACTGGTAGGTCTCGCCGGGAAGGGGTTGGTATCGCTGAGACCTTCACCGCCACGAACGAGCCTGTCAGTGGACTCTCCGTGTGCAGGATTCATCAATAACACCGAAGACGGGATGGTTATGGTCTTTCGGAGGTATAGATTGCCACGATGCCCAGCGATAGGCCGCAGTTCTCTACTGTTAGTCGGGCCGTACACCCTCAGGGAGACCGATCTTAGAATCGGAGAGGGCACTAGGGGAGAAGCAGGAAGGAGTGATTATTGGCAAACTGGACGGTGAACTCGCTTCCGTTGCCATTAATGGGCTGGGGGAAGTCTACAGCCAGAATGGGCCTGTCTACTGTAGCAGAGGCGTCAGAGGCGATTTGCTGGTAGATAAGCACCCCTTTAGCTGCGAGGGTTGCCGAGGCCAAGCTACCGAAGCTAACTGAGGTTCTGGTAGACCCCATAGCGGCTGTAGCTGTAAAGCACTCAACCCAGCTTTTAGACTCGTTCATTAAAAAGCCGGTAGTTAAAGCCACTCTAGTAGCTGAACTAGAGGAGTCTCCGGGGAGGTATTCTCCAAGAGTCCCAATATCGTCCATAGCGGTGATGGAAGACTCGTTATAGCCGAGCCCAGCCGTGCCGCCATCTGCGTTAGAGGTCCCAATGGTGCTCCCTGTGTTGTAGAGCATCGCATACAGCTTCGGGAAAGCTGCCCCACCAGCAGAGGTAGACCCCAGACCACCCGTAAAGGTAGCCCCGATGTTTACATCAGTTGTGTTATCGAAGCTGGCGGCTGTGGTGATCGTGGTGTTTCCCTCGATGCCCGGAGATGCCTGCGTGATGGTGATCTTAGCCCCATCTACAACGGTGGTCAGTTTGCCAGCGTGCCCATCAGCGTGCGCAATACAAGCTGCTAGGTTAGCCGCAGGAACGCTAGCACTAGCGCCAGCGTTGAACTCGATGTTCGTGCTGGCACCAGCATCGTTCTTGATGGTGTAGGTACGGCTAGTGCCGTCCGTGGAAATCAGCGTGAGCGTGCCGTTGTTGACGTCATCAAACTCAGTATCTCCGAAGGTGAGCGTAGCTGACGCAGCAGACGCCGCACTAGCGAGCATGAGATCACCACTCGCAATCAAGCGGCGACCATAGATGAAAGTTCCAGATGCCATAGAGTTACCTTAAGGGGACAGGCACATTCGTACCCGAAAACAAGTCTTAAGAAAACATATCTTCTCTTTTCTTCTCTTCTCTTCTCTGGGTAACGGTGCGAGCGTTACTCGTCATCCTCAGGCTCAATCACGCGATGGTCATCCAAGCTCTCCAGGATAACCCTCTTACGGTGCTCAATCTGACCAGTCAACCTGTGATCAACTCGTTCACGATAAACCTCAGGCCTCGCAGCCTTCAACAGGAACTCCGTCAGCCGGTCAGAAGGATTCATGTCATCCATAGCTCTAGACAGCGCCCAGTCCTCCAATCTCTGCACTCCATACTCCTTAGCCACTGAGAGGGCCTGTGTGAACTCAGGAGAGCTTTCCGCCCATCGGTAGGGGTTAGCCCTCGAAATCTCACAGGATCGCGCAGCGGCGCTTACAGAGCCTCCTAGAGCATAGGCATTCAGGAACCGTTTCTGGGACGGCGTTAGCTCCTCTGGCCAGTCCGGTAACGCAAGCTCCGTTACCTTAGCGTTAGCAGACACAGGATTGCCGTCCTCACCATGGTACTTAGTACTAGGTACTAGGTTACTAGGTACATTGTTACTTAGGTTATCTGACATAGTACTCAGTGTTAGGATCACTCATTAGGTTTCTAGTAACTCTGGAATAAACGGTGATTGTATATGACCACCCCCCTTCGATTCCGGGTGTAGGGGGGGGAGGGTGTCCAGCATGGCCCGAAGGCAACTCGGTGACTGGACTGCAGCGTAGCCCTGTCCAAGCACAGACGCCTGACGGATGAAGACGCGCCTGACGGAAGACAAGACGGCCAGAGGCATCGCGCGCGTAGGAGTGTCTCATAGCG
>VTLG01005375.1_pt1 | contig 18702 bp, 20 predicted proteins | sample 4694571 | NCBI WGS metagenome assembly VTLG01 (sample SAMN12604809, study PRJNA352737) | marine metagenome | biome: ENVO:00000447; feature: ENVO:00000209|ENVO:00000569|ENVO:01000036; material: ENVO:00002151; isolation source: viral sequences binned using virsorter ...
AATAAAGTTTTCTTGTATGATAAGGCATGATGAAATCCATCTAATTGATAGTCTCTAGGTTCAAAAGGTAACTTTAAATTGTTAAGGAACTCTTCATTTTTTTCTATCTTGCGAGGTTTCCACCAATTACCATCAGGCTTTACTTCATAATTTCTTTTTTCAGCAAATATAAAAACGTATTCAAGTAGTCCACCATACAATAGTCTATTGTGAATATTGAATAGTCTAATCTTACCATCCCAAATTTTCATTCGATAGGCCGGCATAAATGTATGGCCCGGAACAGTAAATGTGAAAAAATCACACAACTCTTGGGCTACGCTAGCTTCACAGGCAATCTTAACGTATACTTCATCCTTCTTAGATACTTCTATTGTATCAATGACCTTCTGTGAAACGTTTCCAATCGATTGCATTTTTAATTAAATATCCTCTATTCGATAATCCTTTTACTATGGCTTCAAGATAATCCACCTTTTCTTCTTGTAGTGATATTTTTTTCTTACCCTCTATTATGTCATCATCAGCATCTATGTACTCTTGTACATCTGCCTTGAGTAACTTATATTGGAATGGCTCCCAATCATACGCCTCTAATTCTGTTGCATCCATTCTTCCTGAAAAATATTCCCTTTTAACTTTCAAGAGTTTACTATGATCAAACCTCATAGTACGGAGTCTTAATCTTTCATCGTGAAAGATAATCAGATATTTGTTATGTAGTTGTGGAATTTTTACTGATTCTTGAGATAGTTCTGTTTCATCAATTTCACAATCACCTGACCATAATTTCTGTATTTCTTCAAATTTCATAATCTTTCAATTTTTTAAGGGCAACCATTGTACCCACTTGTTCAATTATTTCAGCATAACCTTCTTCGACCCATTCGGTTATAAATTGAGTTACACCCACACATGTTGAATCAAAATAATCATGTGCTAGACAATCACCATTCAAATAATTCCAATGATGAATAAAATCTTTCTTAATACCTTCATACGAATGATCTCCATCAACAAATAACATAGACAATGGTATATTTTTCATTGCATGAGAATTGTCTACTCTAATATCTATTCTTTCTTTTTCTTCATAATCATTTAACCAATCATCTACATCAGGATCATGACATCCAGTTACAACATCAACAGAAACCACATTCACATCTGTATTATGTGTTGCTATAGCAAGTAATACAGTTGATCCTCCCCAATACCTACCAATTTCTAATATTGAACCTTCCGTAAGACATGATTGATGTGCATACTTATACAACAATCCCGCTTCATGTAAATCTAATCTAATTATATTTCTTGTTTCTCTAGGTGAGTTAAATAACCATAATAATTTAACAAAATCGCTCTCCATTTACCCTCTTGACAAATCTAAAAATTCATGTTATAATAAGGTGTTCTCGCCAGAGACACTAATATAGGTTAGTTATTTAATAAGTTTTTAACTTTGTATTCTGTATAATTAAATGATACTGTTGCTACTTGATATACTGGATCTGTTGTAGTACTATCAAAAGATACTTCTGATAAAGAGGTTGGAAAGATATCTTTGAAATGAAATTCCATTGTAGCATTCATGGCACTACTTAAAATAGTTAATACTGCGGATGTATATTTGTTTTCTTGACCTGTCATCCATTCAAATACTTCTTGCCAATTTTTCAAATACTCATCAATCATAAAAGTTACATTAAGAGTTTCGTAAGTTATGACTCCCGTATGTCTAGAAAAGTTTTGAAGTTGTGGTGTAGCAAGTACTGCTCCTTCTAATGATATTCCCGGTAGATTAACACTTTGAATAAAAAAAGAAGTATTAGGTAAGGCTCCAACATCAAATTTAAATTGAACATCTGCTAGAGGATTAATATTTTTAGGTTGACTTGCTAAAGCTGACATATTTCCTTTTCATCTTTTGAAAATAAATTTGGTAGATTTGGAAAAGTATCTCCTAGATAATTAACCCAAATAAACTGTAAAGCTGGATGATCTTTGACAACTTTAATGATTTGTTCATCCCATTTATTATATTCACTTCTCATATTTCTATCTCTATTAAAATAATGTTCTGTATTAGTATAGAGATTGGCGTAATAATCAACATGGTGATCAAAACCTAATAGATATACTTTTTCATAATCATCACAAGTAAAATCTCTACACGCAATATGTAAAGCTGAAGTTCCTGTAGACCATCCTAACACTTCAGTACCTATATTATGAATTTTGTTTTCTTTACCTCTTCTTAACCAAATAATATAGTTTTCTCCTTCAGAACAATTTTTATCTAGTCCTGAAATATATACAAAATATTCATCATCAAATCTTCTGTACGTTTCGATCTCATTTCCATCTAGTCCATATTTTAAACCATCATAAGATTCGGCCGGAAGTAAGTTCCATGAATTATGTGTAAAATAACACTTACCATTAAAATCTGATTTAATAATTTCACTTATTACTCCAGCATCTATGGCACAAATCACATCAGGATTAAAGTCTCTATGACAAGCATTACATCCTATAACCGTTCCATTTAATTTTGATGGATCAATATTTGCTCTACTGGGTCCATTCCCTAGTACAAAGACATCTTCTGACATTTCACTATCTCCATTATATACTACTATTTAGTAAGCACAAAAAAAAGGGTGGACAGAAGCCCACCCTTTAATCTCTGTATCCTTATATAAAGAATTACATAAGGTTTGCAACGATAACGTGCCTGTAATAGCGGTTAGCGTTAGCTGTAAGTGAACCATCACCTGCACCGTTATTAGCGGAGCCTGTGTCATTCGCGAAAGGATTGGAAACAAGACCGTAACGAGTCTTAAAACCGATCTTTGGTTGAAATGAGTTCTCACCAACTGCACGAACCATTTGTAGTGGAACGTATGGGCAATAGAACAGTCCAGCGTCATAAGCACTTGAACCTTTGTAACCAACTGTGAAATAGTTAGTTGCTGCGGAAGGTGCATATGGGTCAACATAGACTTTAAATCGACCATTAAGAGTTCCAACCATGGTTGAACCTGAATCGTCTGGATCAAAAGCATTTCCAGAAGGTGCTCCGGAAAGTTGACCAGCCATTGCCAATGCGGATGCTACATCAGAAGATGTAATCAAGACATTACCTTTACCTCGGCGAGTGTCTTTAGCAATTGCGTTAGCTTCACGTTCAATCTGGAACATTAGACCTTTGAACTTCTCAACAGACCAACGTCCATTAGAGTCAGTATCAAGATCAAAAGTTCCTGCTGATGTAGTATTATGAGCGGCACCTGTTTTTGCGTTAGTGTAAATTGTCCTCATAACCTCACGGTTAATTTCAGCCAAGATTTCACTTGACAGAATGTTAGACAATTCAGTTTCTGCATCCAAACCATGAACGGCCTTGAGGTCTTGAGCGAGTTCAGTTGTATACTCGGCTTTCAGAGCTCTTGACATTGCAGTTACAGTCACTTTGTCGATGGCGAATGCCATTTCAGCAATAGTAACATCTGCTTCTTGTTCTGCTGTGGTTTGTCCAGTACCAGTAGTCATACTAGCATCTGCTGGGTTGCTGTTAGCGGAATGAGTTCCTTTTCCAGCAAAAGATGTGTCGGCTTCTGCGTGACCAGCCTCAACACCAGCCTGAGATGTGTAATGGGATTTCATTGCAAAGATCAGTCCGGTAGGACCAGTCATTGGTTGAACACCACAAACATCATAGGCGATGAGATTAGGCATAGCCCTACGTACCAACGAAATCAAAACGGGATCAACGGTATCAATGTTACCGCCAGTCTTGTTAGCGTGAGCTCCCTCAAATAAAGTACCACTCTGTCCGGCTTCTTCTTTCATTGCGGCTTCTTGGTTTTCCAAGAGAACAGCAGTGACAGCCTTACGATAGTTGTCTTTAATCTTAGGAAGGTCTTCATGCTCCAGGACCGGACCCCATTTTTTCTGTAGGTCTTCAGCTAGGTACATTTTTTTCTCCTATAGGGTTATAAATTAAGAATTATAGCGACGAATCGCTGATGTATAATGTTGCATACTTTCATCAAGTTCCTGTTTTTCTTCTGGAACTTCTATGTTTTCATCAGTTTCAGTAATTTCTGAGGTTACTGCTTCTGACTTCGGAAAATAACTTTCCTTAAGAACATTCAATTTTTCAACGTATTGCTCTGTGTTCTCAAATTCAATACCTTCAGCCAACTTGGCGATTTTCTCCGAATCTGCATCGGCCAAATCTTTAGTTGCTTCTTTAACGGCATCATCCTTTTTAAACTGAGCCAATTCTTTTTGGAGTTCTACTCCACGATTAATTTCTTCATCAAGAGAAGTTTCAAGTTCTTCAACTTTTGTGAATAAGTCGTCAACCATGTCAACTTTCTCTTCTGGAAGATCAATGTAATGCTCTGTGAAAAGAGTCTTGAGTCCAGACATGAAATCTTCAACCAACTCGGAACGAATTCCTCTTTCGATTGCCAATTCATTTTCTTTCATCCACTCTTCTACAACGTAAGTGAGATATCCATCAACCTTTTCAGTAAGTTCTTTTTGGAATTCATCTTTAGAAGCGTCAACTTCTTTTGCTTGCTCTTCCATACGTTTGTTAACCTCGTCAACAACTTTTGCATGAACAGCAGCTTCAAAGATAGTAGATGCTTTCTTCTTGAATTCTTCTGAAAGTCCCTCTTCTCCACTAACTAATGCTTCTACATCATCTTGAACATTAGGTGGATCAATTTCTTGAGGTGAAACGGCTTGAATCTTAGTAGTTTCAGCTTCTTCTTTGACTTCCTCTTCTTCTTTAACTACTTTTTGAGTAGCTTTTAAGATAGATTCATATTTTCCTGAAAGATCAGACTTTTTCATTTTATTGACTTGATCATAAATGTTTTTCAACATTTGATTCTTAGTCTTAGGAATTTCAAAAGACTCTTCAGCTGGCTCTTCCTCTTCTTCTTCTTCGGAATCACCTTCTTCTTCGTCTTCTTCTTTAACGGCCTCTTCGACCTCTTCTTCCTCGTCTTCTTCTTCTTCGGAATCTTCTTCTTCTTTCTTCACAGACGCCTTAGTTTTGGCTTCTGCTTGAATTTGAACATCTGAAGACTCTTCGGTTTCCTCAACACTCTGTTCTTCAGACTCTTGTCCTTCCAAAATTTCTTCAGACATTTAAATCTCCTATTTGTTAATTTAGGGTTTTACTATTGTTATTATTTAGTAAACTTATAAACTTGACATAAACGAATCAAAAGCCTTTATCTGAACTTCATCTAATTGCTTTTGACTAGTTATTTTTATTTGTTTTTCGATGCGGGCAATGTGGCGTTCATCTAGAATACCATTATCCCATATCCACTCTTTTCCTTCCATAATTCCATTGACAAATGCCGCTGGAGCGGAAGGATCGGCCACAATATCAGCAGCAGTTGCAAGATAAAAATCATCTTGAACATGACTACAATTCTGACCTACGGGCTTTAAGGAGCCCATTCCTCTGGATGAGACACCTAATCTGGCACCTTCATCGATAAGGTTCTTTACAATTTTACCATAAGGCGTATCCATAATTTTTGCTCGACCCCTAAAATTGTCTCCATCTTCTTTAAGTTCTTGAATTAAATGGGAAACTCTTTCTAGATTAACTGTCGGTCCTTCTGGATGTCCTAATTCACCAAAAGCTCTTGATTGTTTAATATAATTTTGTTCATATCTTTTGGCTTCTTTTTGTAATATTTCTTTTGGATACAATCGGCCATTGCGATTTTTCACATTAGCCTGCATAAACACACCTTCGATAAAATAATTCTTTCCTTTTTTGGTGTCTTCACATATAAATTCTACATCTTCTAATTGTTCGCAAATAAGTTTCATATCTCTCCTATTATGTGAAGTTTCCTTTAGCGTAGTCAACTGGATAGCCTAGTACACTATTTTGTTCATATTGTGGTATATCATAACCGGGAGCTTGTTTTTTACATTCCATTATAATAGTATAAGAATCACCTGCTCCGTGTCCGGTTGTGGAGAATTGTATATCTCCTAAAACGTTACCAGAATCACCAGTTGCATTAACTGGAATTCCCGGCCATTCGTTTCCTGGCAAAGACCAACTACCATTACCACTTAATTCTGCAATAGTTTTTTCTGCTGTAGACCCATCCCATTGAATATCTACTTGTAAACCATTTGTTATCCACATTATCTTCGTAACTAAAAGATCATAATCTAATTCTGTAAAACTACCACTATTTGCAACTGTTCTAGTATTATTTCCTGATACTGCACCACTTACTGCATCTCCATTAGACATGCCTGTATCAATTGCTGTTGCTTTTTTGTTTGTATTATCCCAACCAACAACTGTTACTGTAGATGCACCAGCAGTAAAATCTGTAACAAGAAATGTTTCTGCTGATCCTACTGTTATTACTTCACCAATCTTAAAATTTGGACTTGCTGCTCCAGATAGTGTAAGTGTATGTTTTGCCCAAGCTAATGTAGATACATCTACTTTCTTAACATCTGATTCTGATGCATCTGAAAAAAACTTAGCAATATATTTTTTTTCGTTATCAAGTAGTACTTGTGTCTCTGCTGCCATCTTCTATTCCCTCTGAACTTTCCGGCTCTTTCGAGTCTGTATTCTGTTTAGTTAAAAAAGTTTTAGCGAAATTTTGTTTTTTTCCTTCTAATGATACCATCACTTTTTGTTGAAGTGCATCACCAATTGCTGATTTTACTCCTGCCGCATCACCTTTCATAGATAATGCTACGATATCACTAATTCCAGTTTCATTAGACATAAAAATTCCTCTATGTGTGTATTATATTTATACTATTTATAAATTTTACCCAGACATTAACTTCAAATCCGGCTTATTTACTGTAGGATCAAATTCCCATTGTTGATCTTCTGGTTCACCACCACCTTCAGCTTTTTCTTTCTCAATTTGATCTTTCATTTGATCAATTTCTTCTTGAGTCAATTTAAGAATGTGTTTATTGACATATTCTTGTGAAAAGAATTTACCAACAACGGCATCTCTATAGCCCATATCATTTACTAACAGTCCTAATCGTTCTCTCATCATAGTTGCATTTTGCAATTCAGCAAAATGAGAGTCAGTTTGCCATTCGTAAATAATTTCAGTTTTTACTATATTCCAATCAGCAGATGAGATGATTCCTTTAAGTAATAACTGTTTCTCTATGAGATCATTGAATAAAATATTAAATCTTGCTCGTAATCTTTCGATAAAACGAGTAAACTTTACTTCATCTCTTGAGATTTCCTCTGCTCGACCTAGTATAAATCCCGAATCTTGTTCTAGTCTAGAAGGGGGAACATTAAGTGCTTTGTATAATTTTGTTTTGAAGTATTCAACATCAGCTAACTCACCAAGATTCTCCCCTCCTGGCAAAGTTGAAATTTCTGTACCTCTACCACCTTCTCTTCGTGGAAGCCAGTAATCCTCTAACATACTCATGTGCTTACGTTCATCCTTGATTTCGCCAGAATTAGAATCATATACAAGTTTGTTCTTGTATTTGTTCATAATGTCACGTAGATACTGTTCTGCTTTGATCTTAGGTAAGTTACCAACATCAATGTAGAATATTCTACGTTCTGGAGCACGTGAGATACGATAGATGACAACCGCATCTTCGATCATTCGTAACTGATTGAGTGGTTTGATTGCTTTGTGTAAATGACTTAAAACTAATTTTCTAGATGGATCCAATACACCTGAATGACAATAAGAAATAGAATCTGCTGCAATTTGTACAGTTTGACCAGCACTTCTATCTCCAATTCCCTTTTCATTAAACATAAAAAATTCTTCATAACCACTAGTATCTACTTCTGGCCCTCTAGGACCTTCTGTTACTTTAGGTTGTCTGACTTTCTTTATTTTAAGAGAATCAATTGGGCGTAATTCTAATATACCACGTTTAGGATTTCTTTCATCAATAATAACATGAAAATATAATCTACCATCAACATACCATTTTCTGAACATTTCGTATCCAACTCTCCTGAAATCGAGTAAACGAACTAATTCATCAAATTCTGTTTTTATACTTTCTTTGATATTGTCTGATAGGTTGGATTTTTCTAGACTGATGCTGACAGGGGATTCTTCTCTATTTGTAACAATAGCCTCATTAACAACATCATCTACTGCTTGATCACATTCAGGATATGTTGCCATTTCCCGATATTTTTGGATCAATTCTTGTTCATTTTTTGCTGAACCTTCTAAATCGACATACGTACCGTATGCTCCGCCTGAAGGCGCAACTTCAAGTGCTCCATCTTCTGGCTCTGGGAGAGCAAAAGATTTCTTACTTTTTTTATCTTGATCTGTTCTCCCTATAGAAAATCCAAATAATTCAATTGCCATACATTATTCCTAATAGGTGTAATGGGAGCAGATTAATCCACCCCCATGTAAAATTGCTTCTGACATTAATATTTATACTACTGTCCTACGCTAGATTCTGCTGATTTCCAATAATTAAATTCCCAAGTTACATCATAGGTTTGAATTTCGTTAGTCGCCCATTGCAACGCGATTTCTCCTGTAGATGAAGGCCAAACATCAACAAATTCATAAGTTTTAGTTGGACCTGAATCATCTTTAGCAAATTGAGTAATTTTTAATGAACCGGTATATGAACCATTTCCAGTAATTTTCATCATATCTGAAGAACGTTTATTACTAGAATGAGAATTGATTTTTTCCATCCAATTCTCTAAATGATTTCTAATTTCCATACCCTCATCATTATAGATATTAGTTGTCACCTGACCAGCTGCACGGTTACTAGGAATTTGCAACGCTCTTCCCATAAACGTAATAGTAGCCGCTTCAATAGCTGATGCCGGAAAACCAACACCATTACATAAAAACTTAAAAGTTCCTATATCACTTCCTGTTCCTTTAGCGGCCGTAAGTTCACATTGAAATAAACTTGCTAATGCGCCACCTTTATTAAGAGCAGACGTAAATTTGTCAATTGAAAAATTTGCCATTGTTTTATTCTCCGATGACTAGATTGAGATGATGGGGAAGTCTTTTTTACAAGTGCACTCTTCAGCAGTCACCGTCTTCCCCCATCTTTAAATTGTCTATATTACTATTTATACTATATTATCTTATCCACCGATAACTTCACTAAATTCAACTCCAGAACGTACTGCAACAAATTGCAATTGAATGAAGTTAATTGAACGTGATGGTTTAACATAAATGTCTCCACGGAATTCGTTACGATCAACAACTTCCGGAGTATTATTGCTATCATCACATACAACAGCAAAGTCTTGAACACCACCTCTTCCTTGAATATCTCTCAAGAATGGTTCAACAGTAGCAGTAAATCTACTACGTGAGAATGCATCGTTGAATTCAAACAAGAATGATTGTGCCATATTAGCAATTGATTTTTCTAAAAGAATAAACAACCTTCGTACATTAATTCTATCAAATGCTCCGGGTTTTGCTAATAGTGTTTTATCCCCAAAAAGAAGTATTCCGCTTCCAGGCATTGCTGTAACAGGATTAACTCCGTTTTTATAAAGATCATCTCTCTGTGTTTTATTAGGATTAAAAGGAAGTTTAATAGCATTTCTGATATTACCTCTGTCTAATCCTGCAGGTGACCAAAATGGATCTCGTGCTTCATCTGTATGAGCACAACATCCTGCAATATCTCCATTTAATGGAACATATCGATAAACATCATTGTACTTATCGTACATATACTTCCATCCAGAGTCCATAACTGCATAAGAAGAACTAGGCATAGAATTTCTATGTGCAACTACATCTGTAGTTTCATTTCCTGCATTATCAACAACATGTGCTTGTAATGGTGAAACAAAAGCTACACAATCTTTACGATATTCTGCAATGTTATTAATTGCATGAATTTGTGTTGCGGCTGATGCGGCACCTGTCATTAACAGAGTTACATCAATTTCTTCAGCATTTTTGAATTTATCTAGACCGGTTTGAATATTTGCATCAGTTGAAGCTGAACCAGCGGCTCCACCTGTCATACTTCCAGATACGATAATTCCTTTACCGTTAAATGTTCCTGTTGCAGCTCCACCCCATCCAAGAGTTCCAAGAGCAGAATCTGCATCACCTACTGCACTATGATCCATCCATCGAACATAAGCAGATTTTCTATTTACTAAATCTTTGTAGTAAATACTTTGACCATCTTCACCTTTAGCGCCACCGGCTACTGAACCAGTATATGTTTCTAGTACAGTATTATTTGCTCCAGAAAATTCTCCATCTTCGTCTACAACGACAACATGAACTTCATCTTGAGCTCCACTATTTCTTGCACAATGTGAAGAAGTAACTGGTTCACTATCGAATGATCCTGCATATTCCCAATCTCTTGACCATGTATTAGCCGTGGCGGCTGCTACAAAAGGTTCTGAAACTGTTAATGAGACATTACTTGCGATTGCCGAGACTTTTCTTTCTTCTGCAGTACCTACAAGTTTAATTGTATCTCCTACATTTACTTGAAGATCAAAAAATGTACTTGTTCCTGTAACAACAGTTCCATTGGCACTAGCTGCTACTGTTCCTATCATTTGAGCGGCAGGTTCACTAAATCCTGATCTCTTATGTCGAACCGCGGCACCAGAAGTAATATTTGATCCGTGTGCACTACGTGCAGTTGCGGCCGTAGCTGATGCAATTGCAGATATTACTAATTTTTGTGAGCCTAATGTAATAACATCTCCGACACTCAATTCTGTAGTATATGCTGTACCTGAACCTCCAAGTGCTCCACTAGATTGAGTCCATGTCATTGTTCCTGTAAGTCCAACATCTGTATTACTATTAAGTGTCCCATCTGAATTTGTGTTTGCTTTAGTAGCTCCACACATGGAAACTCTTAAACTGTTTCCAAGGTCTCCAGCATATTTTGCTACAAAAGGACCATAGTCATCATTCTGTGTTCCTCCCATGTCTGGATCATAGGTATTTTCATAAGTTTCATCGTTTGCAATGTAGACGGTATTTGATGCATCCATTGTAGCATTTTTTGCATCAGTTGTATTAGGTGTGCGAACTACTTTAAGATTTCCCGAGTATGCGAGATAACTTGCGGCAGTAAAAAATGTTTTGTACGTAGCGGCGTCTGGCTTACCAAAACGGCTAGTAAGTTCTGTCTCATTTGATACTGTAGTCGAAAAGTATGAAGGCCCCCACCTAAAAGGACCGGCAATTGCACCCTCCGTCATCGAAATTTCCGGAACTACTGTAGTTAAGTCAATTTCTTTGGTTACAACGCCCGGACTAATTGTAAAAGGCATTTTATCTCTCCTATTTAAGTTGAAAGACTGGTTATTTGGTTTTCTACCATATTACATTTATTTATTATTTTACAGTTCTCTAAAATCATAAATATTAAGAGTTCTCATAAATAATTCAAGGATTTAGATGGATCGCAAAGACAAATACAATTTATTTGACAGTAAAAAAATAAAAGATCGATTTCTTAAAAAGGTTGATCAATCAGAAGCACATACTAAATGTCATATTTGGCTTGCCTCTAAAAACAAAACAGGCCATGGTATGTTCTCTGTTATGGGTAAAACTATTCCCGCCAGTAGATATTCTTTCATGATGTATAAGGGTGAAGTTGCTAATCATGAAGTTGTCACTCAAACATGTTTTAATCCTTCTTGTGTAAATCCCGAACACCTTGAATTATCAGACAAAAGAAGATTAAGTAAAAGAATTTCTGTTAATCCTGCTCAATTAGAATCAGGTTCAATTAATTTCTTAGTAAGATTAAAGAAAGAAAGACCTGATTTGATTGATAAAATTGAAGAGTTAATAAACGAAATTAATAATCCACCTACTGAAGTTGATTTTGAAAAGTTTGATCCTTTTGTAAAGAATTAATCTCCGGAACATCCACCAATATAATATCTAGCCACAGTTAAATTACCCCAATCAGAAGCATCGGCTGGTGTTTCAATAGTAACATAATCTACCGCATCTGTTTTTGTAAAGCTTCCTGTATCACCACCCCCACATGCTGCTCTTGATCCGTTAGAAACCGCGGAACCGCCCATATCTCTAGCTGCTGTCAAGTTACCGAAATCTGCTGCATTAGCTGGGGTTGCAATAGTGATATAATCTATCTCATTTTTAACGGCAAAAGTACTTTGACATCCACCCATTACTATACCTCTTACTCCATCAGAGGTACCAGCACAACCTTCTCTAGCTAGAACTAAATTACCGAAATCTTGTGCATTAGATGGTGTTGAAATATTAATATAATCTATAATATCGTAATATGCTTGGGGAGAAGGTGAGTCTTTGTTTCCTCCGGCATATATACCCCTACTTCCATTACCTGACATCCCCGCACCGAACCATCTATTTGCGTGACTTAATTCACCATTAAATAAAGCAGAATTGCCTGTTGTTGCGATAGTAATATATTCTATGCGACCTATTTTAGGATCAGCTCCGGGTGTCGCGTTCTTTGTTCTAAATCCTGTAAAAACACCTCTTATACCATTAGACATTCCAGCATGTTCATCCCCTACCATAGTTAAATTACCAAAAGTGCCAGCATCACCCGGCGTTGCAATAGTAATATATTGTATTGCATTTAAAGATTGATTTCCACCAACGCCAGTAAATCCACCAGAATTTACTCCTCTAGAACCATCCGAACATGTACCACACCATCCTCTTGCACCGGCTAAATTACCAAAATCTGTGGCAGTTGTGGCGGGTGTTCCAATGGCGATATATTCTATGACATCTGAATAATTATTTCCTCCTTGGATTCTACCACCACAAAATACACCTCTTTCACCATAACACTTAACATTTGTACAATTTTCAACAACAACTGAACAATACCATGTTTTACCATTATCATAAGTTGTAAAAGAATAGACATCTTCAGAATTATTTGTTGTTGGAACGGTAGGATGTGTTATCCATCCTGTTCCCGGTTTATAATATTTGTTCCATTTAAATGAACCTAATGTTAACCATTTAAATTGACGGGCAGTACTTCCTTGAATAACTCTTAAATTAAATGAAGTTGCTTTTCCTGCAGCTGAAGGAACATTATTTACTACAATTTTTAGAACATCACCCGTAAGAGTTTGAAAATCGGCCACAAAAAAAGTTCCAGTAGCTAAATCTACAGCTACAGTAGTTCCACTAACAGTAGTTGTTCCTGTTTTTTCAAAAAGTCCACCAGAAAAAGTTGTTGCCTGAAGATTAGCCATGTTTTTTATTTCCTTATATTCGTTCCTATAAATATACTATTATATTTATAATAATATTTATTAATAATATACTCGTTGTGAATCATCTACTACATCCCATTTTTGACCATCACCATCTACAAAAGTTTCTGCTTCCATGCCATCATCTATAATTCCAAATGGTAACATATCTTGTTCTAGAGTATCCATTTGCTCTTCCCACATTTTCTTTCTTATATCCATGTTTGTCATCTCCTTAAAATATCTCTGTTGAACAAGCCAACCAAATATCACTAGAGTCATTGCTATATCATCATGTGCACCTTCTTCTGCCTGATATGTATTATTCTGTAATGCAAAAGTAGTAAGTTCTTTAATCGTATTGAAGTCTGGAACAATTAATTGATCTTGTTCTATCAAGTCTTTCAGGGTAGCACAACCAATTCTCTTTATCTGTTTACTTGTTCTCAATCCTAGTTGAATGTTCTTTGCGAATCCTCCGCCTATTTGTTGTCCTGCTCTACCTCTCATAGTAATAATCATTATGTTTTCGTACTCTAAATCGTAGTGTAGAGTATCAGCAACTTGTGATCCAATATCATTTACTTCAACAAGAACATGTGCACTATTATACTTATTTCCTACATTATAAATTACATTTGGATATAACATGGGTGAGATTTGATTATCTCTATACACTGCTACTTGTTTATATGGCATCTCTGAAACATCAAATACTGAGAAAGCAGAATAATCTACACCTTTTCCTTGTGCTGTATCTGCCACTAATGCATATGTATGATTCTTTATAGGATGTTCATATACAGTTAAATTATTACTTTCATGTATTGGATTCTTGAATACCATCGTTCTAAGTTTTGATGGAGCAATCAATGTGTAAGTTGATCCCACAAATTCACATTCAAACTCTTGAGTAAACTGTACTTCAGAAGTATTACGTATCGTTTCTTCTTTCCATTTACCATCTCTTCCAGGCATCTCTGACCAATGAACATCAATCGGTACATAATCATTTCTGCCCTCTTCCGCTTCTATCCACATCTTATAGAACATATTCAATCCAAGTGGCGTTGAAACGATTAAGACTTTTGTAGATTCACCAGAAGAAATTGTAGGATATACAGAAGTGAAGAATTGTTCGGCAATGTTTTGTGGTACGTGAGCAAACTCATCAAGAAAAATAATATTAAAAGAAGAACCACGAACAGCAGAACTAGAAGTTGCTGCAGCAATAACTTTGGATCCATTTTCCACTTCTATATTACCTTTATTCCATACAACTACTCCTTGTTGTAACCATTTAGGTAAATGTTCGTATGCAAGTTGTAATCTAGAAAGAAGTTCTCTTGCTGTTGCTCCTTTATTAGCAAGAATCGCGACATTAACACTTTCATTGAATAAAACATAATGAAGAAGAAAAGAAATAATAGTAGTTGATTTGCCCGTTTGTCGAGGCATCTTACAAATCACAAAACGATTATCATTAAATTTTCTGACCATGTCTTTTTGATAATCGTACATTTCAAAAGGAACTAATCCTTTATCCACATGAACGATTTGAACATAGTTACGTATGAAGTGTTCTGGATTCTCTTTACATTTCATGTATTCTTCAAGAGTCTCTTCAGTCCACTCTATATTTTGTCCAACGTTTTTTAAATTTGGGTTTCCTAAATAATTTTCACTCGCCACGTTTTGCCTTTAAGAGTTTTTGTAACTCAGCCGTAGAACCTACAAATACTGCGTTATTAACAGTAGTAGTTGGTCCACCCCTTTCTATACTTAGTTCTTTTTTGGTTTTATGTAAACCCATTAACTCTTTATTGGCATCCAAGCCGGATTTAATTAATTGTCCTACTACTTCAAAAGCACGAGGATGTTCAGACTGTTTGGCAATCTCTAACATTTCTTCTACCGCATCTTGATTTCTTTCAATTAAATTGTAGTAATTTTCACGGGCATAATTATAATCAATATCATCATCTTTACCTGTTTTTGGTATAATTCTTGCGGGAGGTTCAGGTTTTATTTCCTCAGTTGGGACTAAACTTGTAATTTCTAATATTTCATCTATACGATCATCTACTGTCATTTTTCCTCATCATGCCAAATTTGACCCTTTTCTGATATACATTCAGAAGTCAATGGTTTAATAATATTATGTATGTCTATTGGTGGTCTATCTAAAAAATCTTTGGGTTTATATATTGCCCTAATTTTGTCACATATACAAAAACATTGTCTAGATACATCTTCTTCTTTTAATTCTTTTTTGCTTCTTTTGTATTTTGTATTACCTAGAAAATATATGGTTTCATAACAAGATTTAAACAATAACAAAATATCTTTAGTTTTATAAGTTTCTTTTTTATTAATATCGTGATGTTGATAGGAATTATGTATTATTTCCTGTGTATTTGGAGATTGAGCGACACTCAACGTTCCAAAACAAATGAAACAACTTATTAAGAAACCCCGAAACCACATGTTAGAGAGTTACATCTAAGCCGGTAGTTAAATTGGTATCAATATTATCTTCAAAATGTTCAAAAGTTTCTGTATAACCAAAATCATCATTTGCAGTTACATCACCGGGACCTGGTGTAACTGTTAATCTAGATTTAATTCCTGCCGCTCCTGTACTTGTCGAACTTTCTTCAGTTATAAACTTCATTATACCTGTTGCAGTAGGAGAACCTGCATCTGCGTCTAATAATAAATAATTTTTTGAAAAATCTGTACTATCTTCTAGTATAATATATTCTGGAACATCAGCCTCTTCGGCGGGCATTCGGAGATTCACTATCACAGATTTCGTAACAGAACCAGATTTGACATCGGGATAGATATAACCTTTTAGTTGAAATCCAAATGTCCATACAATCTCCCGTCTTGTGGTAAAGTCACCTTCGTATGAATCTTCTGTAGTCGTTGAATTCAATATTATAGAAACATCTGGTTTAATATTCATAGAAGGAATCAAAGTCACACTAACTGTAAATTCCGGAGTAAAGAAAGGTACGATTTGTTCAAAGATTTGTGCGCCATCTTCTGCATTATCTACTGCGGCAGTAAGTTCAAAATCAAAATTATAAGGTACAGGATTATATTGTTTTAGAAGTGTACTTGTAGATGCCGCTGTGTTTGCTGCATACACTTGACCCATTGTATTTAATTTTCGGGTTCCATCATAAGTAATACCATTCAAAACAAAACCCATTCTTGGTAATGTAGTTTGAACACCCGCATTTGTTGTTGACATTTTTCTAATGTGTAACAACAGTCTATCTTTCGCAGAATATTCAATAGGAACTTTAATTTGTTCAGTTATAACACCGGCAGAGTTTCTTCTTTGAATGTTTATATCATTGAAAAGAGTTCCAAAAACTGCTACATATTTTCTAATAGTTTCGTGATAATATGTTACTCCTAACATTATAGACTCCCGAACGGATTACCTTCAGTAAAATCAATAATAGCATCGGCTGCTGCTTCTATTTCTTGATTAGTTGAAGATGTTGCTGCAGTATTAGCCGCAGATGTTTGGGCATCAAAAGAAGTAATTGAATAAGATGCATCAGAATCATCACCAATAATGTTTGAAGTACCAGAAAAGTTTCCTGTCATGTTTATAAGTTTTAATACTTTATCAGTTGCGTTCCAAGAGGCAACTTCACCTTTAACACTAGCAGCTGCAAGAGATGTTCCTTGATAAACTTGTTCACCAATAGTATAATTTCCACTTCCAGTATTTAATGTAAATTCAATAGAATAAGATTGTTCTCTTTCAATTTTGTCTATCTCTTCAATACCAGTATTAAATGATTGATCTGAATAAGTGAACATTTCACATAACATATCATAAGACTGTAATTTTCCAGTTTGATAAAATATTGCTTCATCTTCTACAAACAATATTTGAAAGAGTGCGGATGTTGTTGGAAAGAAAATCAAATCTCCTTCATGTGGTATATTTGCTCTACCATCAGAAGTCATTCCAAGTTCTCTAAATCTACGTTTAGCAACAGTAAAAGTGATTTGATCATTTATTTGTAGTCCAAACTTTGAAATAAAATCACCTTGGCCTTCAAATCCTTCTACTGTCTTAATATACATCTCAATCGTATAAGCACTATTATAAGATGCAGTATTATCTTCACCCATTAACTTATCTTCATCGTTCAATGTTCTTGGAAGATAATAGACATCTATACCAAAAGTTTTTATAGATTCTATCGTTAAATTTTCAATCAATCTTTGTTCTGGAGTATCAGTCCCATGATGATTGAAATAATGGTTTGTTGCCATGTATTACCCTACTAGATGATCTACTGGTAGTTCATATCTTAACTGCATCTGTTCTGAAATTTCTGTTAATTCTGTTTGAGCATCATCATACATTTGTCTACCATTCATCGTGACTCCACCCGGTAATTGCATCCCTTCAAACTTAATAAGGTTTTGTCCCCATTGTTTTTTCATTAGTGCAGTATTATATCTTTTAAGAAACATATCACTCCAGATATCAGCGTATGTATCTGGATCAATAATTTTATCACATTCAACAACTATCCAATCATCTATTTTTGCGTCTGCTCCCCATGAAATATCAAGATACAATCTATCCATGTGTCTGTTAAATCTAAACATTGGATTACCAGTAAACATTTCATTAATCAACATTAAGTGTTCTTGAGAAATTTCATGATTTACTAGACCTGTTCCTAGTTTGTGCATTTCATTTAATGCAAATTGATACTTAGAAGAAAACATAGAAGTTGATCTAGAATTATCATAGAAAGGAATAATTCTACGAACACCAATAATTGCTTCAGCAATTGCTATATATTTGTTATCAAAATCACCGATTGTTGTTGCGGTTGAGGCGTGAGTTGTTGCTGTTGCTCCACTTGAATCACCTGTAATAGTTTCATTAGTCGCAAAAGTAGTAGTAGTATTTGCATAATAAGTATCACCATCTCCACCAAATTTAACTTCTGGATCTTTGTATCTTAAAGTAGTATTAGCACTATGATATGCGTGTACAGTTGCTTGTACACCACTCGTACCACCAGTAATTTTCTCACCATCAGTAAAAGTACCTGAAGGTGCACCTGCTAACTTAAGAGTTGATCCTGTTATTTGATGTTTTAAATACGTGTTTTCAGTTGCATCAAAATGATATTCTTGAAAAAACTGAAGTGAATCATCAATACAATCTTCTACTTGATCATCATCTATATTTAATTCTACTACTGGCCATCCCAATTTCCTTTTACAATAATCTTTAAAAGTTGCTCTAGTAGTCGGTTGTGTCATTTCGTTGCCTCCCCATATACAGTTATAATACCCTCTGCTACTCTTTCTACTATAGTTCCACCTGATTGTGTATATTCAAC
>VTLG01007157.1_pt1 | contig 18702 bp, 17 predicted proteins | sample 4694571 | NCBI WGS metagenome assembly VTLG01 (sample SAMN12604809, study PRJNA352737) | marine metagenome | biome: ENVO:00000447; feature: ENVO:00000209|ENVO:00000569|ENVO:01000036; material: ENVO:00002151; isolation source: viral sequences binned using virsorter ...
TGGCGTCTCCGAAGTGATCTTCGAGATCTGGGGAGGTGGTGGTGGCGGTGGATCAGGCTGTTGCTGTACTTATGGTATTCCTGGTGGTTCTGGTGCATATGCTTACAAGAAATTATCAGGTGTTCAAGTAGTTGCTGGTTGCTCATACGATATTGAAATTGGTATGGGTGGTTGTGGTTTCACTGGTCCTACCTGTGGTGATGCTGGTGGTAAAACTTATATCACTGGTCATAATATGACAAATTTCTGTGCTGATGGTGGTGCTGCTGGTTGCTCATGCTGCCATTTGTGCTGCTGCACATGGAAAGTAATTGATCCAGGTTCATGTCCTGGTGGTTGTTGTGCTCCTTATTACGGTGCTGACGGTGGTTGGTATGGTAATCCAGGTGCTGGATATAAGTGGGAGCATGATACAGGATGCTTTAACAAGCAACAAATTCCATATCCTGGTGGATTAGTTAATGGTAGGGGTGGTTGGTTACCAACTATTCAATGTGAGTGTTATGGTTGTGGATATTGTAATATGCACTTTGGTGGTGCTCAACTCCAGTGGGGTGGATCTTACAGTGAAAATAACTATATACCAGGTCTTGGTGGATTCTCTGCTTGGACTAAAGGTGGTGGTTGCTGCCGTGCATCGAACGGTTATCCAGGTCTTGTACGCATTAGTTACAAGTACACATCTGACGTTTAATTGTTATAAATACATTTAGCAAACAAAAGGAATCATAGGATTAAAAAATGGCGAATATTACAAAAACATTTTCATACACTGTGCCCGACGAGTATTTGGGTCAGAGTGGATCTGGTACTGCAAGTTGGACTTATGAAGGTCCTGCATATTTGTACGTCTTTGTTCGCAACTCTGACGGCAAACTACAAGGGTCTCAATCATACATCCCAACAAAGGATGCAACAACGGATCAAGGAATGGCACAAACTCGTGCTGGTCTAGATCATACTGCTGTCCTTTTGGATGTTAACAATAGCGTCGTAGATGCTACAATCGCATCCTGTTTAATCGGTAAAGATACTGGTGCATCTGCAGGATTTGCACAAAAAGAATTTGCATTGGCAGATGGAACTGTGTATTATACACACCCTGATCCAATCCCACCTGATCATGCCTATGCCGTAGAAGATATTACCTATGATATCGCTGGCAGTGCATGGAATACTCCATTCCCATGGCATCAACCATGGATGACACAAGAGCAACATGAAGCATCTAGAGATGCTTGTAAGCAAGGTTGTACCGAGCGTTTAGCAGAACATCGTTCTAATCTAACTGCTGCTCAAATTGCTGCTGCTGATGCCTGTATTGCTGAATTGGATAATCTTTATACTAAATTTTCTGGTGTTGCACCACACATGATTCCTTTCCCAGATGATCCTACACTAGAATTGATTTCTGATTACGATTACAATACAGATCCAAACGGTCTTTTGAGTAATGCTGCAACAGATGGTCAGTAAATAAAAGTTTAAGTTAGCGTTAAAGAGACCCTACGGGGTCTCTTTTTTTGTGCATAAATAGAGATGTTGTTCGGGTTATGCTGTGTATAACTTATTTTTACCTGCATAAATAATAGTATATTGATTCAATCATTATGAGACCTAAATCATTTTTTATTAATGGCGGTGCTGGACGTTGCTTGTGTGCTATACCTGCATTAGAAAAATATCAAGAAGACCACCCAGATGAAGATTTCTTTATTATCTGTGAAGGTGGTACAGATATGTTTAAGGGTCATCCTACTTTATATAATAAAGTATATGATTCCTGGCATAAGAATTTATTTCGAGATAAACTAAAAGATACTGATATAGTTTCTACAGAACCTTATAGAATCTGGGAATATTATAATCAGAAATGTAATTTATCTCAAGCATATGATATCCAAATTAATAATAAGGGTATTAGAGAATTACCTAGACCTACTGTTAAACTTAATAGAGAAGAAATAGTTAATGGTAAGTTTATATGTGCAGAAGTAAGACAAAAGACTAAAAAGAAAAAGACTGTTGTATTCCAACCATATGGTAGAGGAGTGCAGCAGATGGGTAATATTGTATCTGATCCATCAGGGAGAAGTTTTGAATATTATAATACTGTTAGTATTATAAAGAGATTACAGAAGAAAGGATATTCTGTTATATTAATGTCAGAAATTGGTTTTGATTTTGAAAAAGAAGGTCTTAAAGATACAGTATCATTCCCAGCATCACAACAAGTTCCTATTAGAGGATGGTTTGGTATTTTGAGAGAAGCAGATGTATTCCTTGGATGTGATTCTGTAGGACAACATATGGCATATGCTTTGGACAAACCTGTTGTTGCAGTGTGTGGATCAACATATGGTGTTAATATTAGTTATCCAAATGATGAAAAATTTGAAGTATTAGATATGGGTGAAGGGCAACGTATCTATGATCCTATTAGAATTGGACAAGATGAAGAATCTGCCAGAACTAATGATGGTATTATGGCAATGAATAATAAGGTTGAAGAAGTAATTATGAAATCAGTAGATAAACTGATGAATAAGTATTACAAAAAACCTGAATGTGAGGTAGTACTACCTGAACAAATGGGTGGACCTGGATGTGGACCTAATGGTTGTCCACCACCAGGATCAGAGGCAGTAAAGTCTATGCAACCTGGTCCTTCTGAAACTCAAATGCAACAGATGCAACAACAGTTACAAGAAGTTTCTAGAGAAGCATCCGCTGAAAAAGTACAAATTCCTGCGTTGAAACCTGAAAAGGGATTCGCTATTAAAAATAAATGAGGTAATCTGAATGTCTGTTATTGTATCTTGTGCTCGTGGTCATAATGCTAGTACCACCCTTATGGTAGATGGAGAGATATTATGGTATCTCGAAGAGGAACGTCTATCCAGATCAAAGTATGATGGTGCTCCTCTTATGGGGCTAATGAAAGTATTTGATTACGTTGATCATATTGATCACCTAGTTGTGTGTCATACACACCGTATGGGTCCTCAACTTGATTGGTGTGGTGAGGATGCTTATCATGGAATTGTTAGAAAACTAGCAAGAAAGAAATTTGAATTTGAAGTACATAATATTGATGTAGTACACCATGAGATGCATGCAGCATGTGGTTTCTATAACTCTGGTTTTGAGACAGCAGCATGTGTGATTGCTGATGGTGCTGGTAGTTTCCTTCAATTAGATCAGGTTCAGGATACTGCTTATGAATTTGAAACTATTTTCCAAGCAGCATATCCAAATGATTTTGATACTGTTTATAAACATATTGGTACTAAATCAGCAATTGGAATGCATGAGGTAGAAGATAATGTATTCCTTACAGAATATCCTGGTACTACCAAGATGTATGAAGCAGTAACACAGTACTGTGGATTCCCTGCTATTGAAGCAGGTAAGTTAATGGGTCTTGCTCCATATGGCAAACCAAATGATGGTATTCCAGATTTTTATAGAGATGGATGGGGTAATAGAGATCTTATCATTCCTACATATCCTAATGCTGCTTCAATTAATGTTTATAGGTATGATACCTTCGCAGAAGATATTAGGCAGCATGTAGAAGGAGAATATACAGAGGTACAGAAGGATTTAGCATATGCTGTTCAAGAACAAACTTCTGAACGTATGTGTGAGTTAATTCAAGAAGCAGTTAATTTAACTAATGAAAAGAACATAGTAGTTTGTGGTGGGTATGGTCTTAACTGTGTTGCAAACTATAAGTATTGGGAACGTTTCCCTGATTTAAACATCTATTGTGAACCTATTTCACATGATGGTGGTACATCTATTGGTGGAGCACTTTATATTCACCATAGTAGTGAAGATACAGAGAAACCAGGTGAGAGATCATCTGTTTATTATGGTCCTCAATATGATCCTAATACTTATGAAAAAGATTTAGAGGGTTTAGATGTTTCTGATACAACACCAGAAGATGTTGCAGCACTTATACGTGAGGGTAATATTGTAACTATTTTCCAAGGAAGATCTGAAGGTGGTCCTAGAGCACTTGGTAATCGTTCTATTTTATTTGATCCAACCATTAAGGATGGTAAGGATCATGTTAATGCTGTTAAGCATCGTGAATGGTTCCGTCCTTTTGCTTGTACTATCAAGAAAGATAAGGTTAATGATTGGTTTGATTTACAAGGAAGAGAAGAAACACCACATATGATGTATGCTGTTAGGTGTCATGAGGGAGTTGAAGAAAAGATTCCTTCTGTTATTCATGTTGATGGTACATGTCGTATTCAAACTGTGACACCAGAACAGAATGAAAACTATTATAAACTCATCGATGCTTTCGATAAGATTGCAGATGTACCTATACTCTTTAACACTAGTTTTAATCTCGGAGGAGATCCTTTAGTTGAAACTGTTGAAGATGCTGTAGATACTTTACAACGAAGTGATATCGAATATATGTATCTACCAGAGATACAAAAATTAGTGAAGGTTCCAAATGAGGTTGATTGATTTTATCTACGAGAAATCAAAGTTTCTTGACAAAGAAACTTGTCGAACGTGGATCGATTGGTTTAGTTTAAATCCTGACCTACAACGTCCTGGTCAGGTTGAAACTGGAAATACTGTAGATGAAATTAAAAGATGTTTACAAATTCATCCACCAAGGGGAGATGATAGATGGTATGAAATGGCATTCGATTGTAATAAAGCAATCAAAGAATATTATCAATTTTCTCAATTAACTTGGCAAGGAGAACTAGCATCCTATGATCATTCTATAAGAAAATATGATAAGGGTAATGGATGGTTTAGAGAACACATAGACATATCACCAAGTGATCCAGCATTGATGACTAGATTATATGCTATGATTATATTTTTAAATAATGTTGATGAAGGTGGAGAAACCGAATTTACATATTTAAATCATCGCATTAAACCAGAAGAAGGAAAGTTATTGGTATTTCCTTGTAATCAATTATATCCACACCAAGGAAATGTTCCTATCAGTCATGACAAATATGTCATAACTTCATTCTTTTGTCCTAATTTGCCAATTGATGATAAGATGCAAAATCAATTACATAATCCACATTTATGAAGATAGTTTTTGTTAATGGCTGTTTTGACGTTCTTCATCCAGGACATATTAGACTTTTTAAATTTGCAAAATCTTTAGGTGATTATTTAATAGTTGCCATAGATTCTGATGAGAAAGTAGCATTAGATAAAGGACCAGATAGACCTATATTTCCTCTATCAGATAGAAAAGAAATATTGGAATCTATTAAAGGAATTGATATAGTTCATACTTTCGATAGTAGAGAAGGTTTAGAAAACTTGCTAGAATGTATAAAACCTGATATACTGGTTGTCGGATCTGATTGGAAAGATGGAGTTGTAGTAGGTCGTGAGCATGCAAAAGAAGTTAAATTCTTTGACAGGGTTGGAGACTACTCCACCAGTCGTACAATTCAAGGTACTCGTTATAGGTGAGACCTGTGTAGACAGATATGTCTACGGTGAGTGCTCTAGGATGAGTCCAGAGGCACCTGTACCTGTTATGGAGTACATTGAGACCAAAGAGTCAGAAGGGATGGCGTGGAACGTAAGAAACAACCTTCTGTCATTTGGTTGCAATGTGTATATAATGACTAATGAATTAAAACCCATCAAGACTAGGTATGTTGATACACGTTCTAATCAACAGTTAATGAGACTTGATGAAAATGATGAAGTAGCTGATTTTGGATGGGATCTACCAGAAAAAGATTACCCTAGTAATTACACTAATACTCATCATAATGCTAATCCGTTAGGTGATCCATTTGATGCTTTGGTTATTTCTGATTACAATAAAGGATATCTTTCAGAAGAAAAGATATTTGAATTGGTTGAATGGTTTGATGGTCCTGTCTTTATTGATAGTAAGAAAACTAAACTACCAAAGAAAAATTGTTATCTTAAAATTAATGAGATAGAGCATAAAAAGTTAATAGGTAAATATAAAAATTTAATAGTAACACGTGGTTCTCGTGGAGCAATATATAAGGATATTCATTATATGGGTTTTAAAGTTCCAACCTTTGATGTATCTGGAGCAGGAGATACTTTTCTTGCTGCATTGACATATTATTATTTGGAAACACTATCAATAGAAAAAGCATTACCTTATGCAAATAAAGCAGCATCTATTGCTGTACAACATCCTGGAACATATGTCCTTACTGGAGAAGACGTAAATGAAATACAAAACTTACGTGATTGATATTGATGGTACTATAAGTAATTGCCCTATGGGACAGTATGAATTATCTGAACCTATGATGGATAGGATCGCCTATATCAATGAATTGTATGATAGAGGGCATATTATCAAATACTTTACTGCCAGGGGCATGGGAAGGCATAAAGACATGGTTAACAAGGTTTATGAGGATTTCTACGAATTAACAGAAAATCAATTAAATGAATGGGGTTGTAAATATCATGAATTGATACTTGGAAAACCTTCTGGTGATGTTTATATTGATGATAAAGGAATTAATGATGCCGTATTTTTTCAGTGATATAGATCATGAACATGAATATTGGCATTGTCTTAAACAAAAAGCAGTGTCTAAAACTTCTCTTGATATGATTGATAAGTATATCAAGAGTCAAGAGTTGGTTGATGCTGAATATAAAACTCTTAAAAAAGATGCTGCATCAAAAGAAATAAGATCTACAAAGATATGTTGGTTAAAAGATCAGAAGTTACTTCCTGTGTATCAAGAAATTGCTTCTGTTGTTAGAAAAATTAATGATGAATTTTGGAGAATTATGATAGAAGGGTGGGAACCTTTTCAATATGGTGAATACAGAGCAGAAAATAATGGTCATTATGATTGGCATATAGATACCACCGCTAGATATAATGGTGGTGATATCCGAAAGGTTTCTTTCTCATTAGGTCTTTCGGAAAAGCATGAGTATGATGGAGGAGCCTTTGAACTTAAACGTTCTAGAGATAATCTATCTGTTAAACTTGGTAGGGGTGAACTTATGGTTTTTCCCTCGTACCTTCTACATAGGGTAGCACCTGTTACTAGAGGAGTACGTAAAACATTAGTAGGATGGGGTAGAGGACCTAATTTCGTATGAATGAAACTGATATTAAACTAGTACACAAAGGTTGGGGATTTGAAAAGTGGATCACCAATAGTGAGAAGTATTGTGGTAAACTTCTTTATTTCGTTAAAGATAAGTGCTGTTCATACCATTACCATAAAATAAAGACAGAGACATTCTATCTCCAATCTGGATCGATTAAATTACTTTATGGAATGAATGATGATTTTTCTAAAGCATCGTATACATATCTACGACCAGGTGATAAATTTGAGATACCACCTGGTATGAGACATATGATGATTGCTATAGAAGACAGTGAATTATTTGAATTCTCCACACAACACTTTGAAGAAGATAGTTATAGAGTAATTAAAGGTGATTAATTATCTATTTTCACCAGGGACAACAAATGCAGGATCTAGATAATTGTCAACACTTAAAAAGGATTCACAGTCAGTCCAAGCTATATCTGCTATTGTATTATATTGATACTTACCTTCTAGATGAGATGGAAATGGAATATTTATTATTTTAGCATTATATCTTTCTGCAATTAGATGTGCAACATCATAGAATGATTTTTGCAGTCCACTACCAATATCATAAATCCCAGATGGTGCCGAGTTTTCTGTGATTACAGATACTACATCACCAACCCAAACAAAATCTCTTAACATTGTTTCAGATTTTTTGAAGATTTTAATTATACCTGTTTCTTTTGCTTGTTTAGTGAACTTATGTATTGGACTTGCTTGATTTCCTTTGTGGTCTTCTCCTTGACCATAGCAATTAAAAATCCTAAATCCTTGTATATGTTTGAATCTTTTTATATTGTCTTTAACCCATAAATCTATTTGTGCTTTTGTCATAGCATAATGATTTAATGGATTAATATTTTTACAACCTGGTATATTTCCATACACAGATGCTGATGAAGCATATTTGACTGGTATTTGGTGCGTAATAGCTTGTTCAAATAATCGTAAAGTAAGATCTACATTATAGAAATGTAATTTATTAATATCTGTTTCTGTTGTTGATGATATAGCTCCCATATGAATTATTTCATCAATATCTTCCCAGTTGGGGAAGTTATCAATCATATGTACAGCATTGCCAATTTCAACTCCAATATGCTTTTCATATTTACGTGCAATGTGTGACCCTATAAAACCATTGCAACCCGTAATCATCTTCATATTAATACCCCAATTATAAATAAGAATAACATAAAATTATAAATATCGCAAGCAGGAAAAGACATGCCAAATCCTACCTTTGGTTATTTAGGGTCGCTAACTCCAGCGAAAGATACGAAACAAGTCTTGCATGTTGCGGATGCAGGAGATCTCGTTGAAGGAAAGCTCTACGTAACTCATAAGAATCCATACCCAGTAAGAGTAAGGGTAGGAGTTTCTGATGGAGATATATCAGCATTCAATACTTCTTCTTATTTCATCTATGATTGGATCATAGAAGAAGGAAAGAGTTATGAAAGTGATTTAATTTATTACTCAAATAATCAAAGTTTGGTTGTATCTTCTGATTCAGATAATACAGCATTCATTATTCAGGGTCAGATGACAACTGATCCTACTCCATCAGGATTCGTTAATTCGTTAAAAACTGATCCAATTAATACCAATCAGGTACTTTATACAGTACCAACTGGTGAAGAGGCTATTATTAGTGTCTTCGTTACTAACCAAGGTCCAACACCTGCTAGGTTTAGGTTAGGTATTAGTTCAGAAAATGCAGGTTCTACTCTTACATCAGATGAATATATTGAATATAATCAAGATCTAATACCCAGAGATACTTATCAAAGAACTGCTATTAAAGTAAGAGGTGATCAAAGTGTTGTCGTAAGATCAGACAATCCTAATATATGCATAGCATGTTACGCTAAATTCAATTATACAAGTATCAGTACTGACTTATCTCTTGCTGGAGATTTGACAATTGGTAAGGATGCATTAATTGGACAAAATCTTACAGTTACAGGAACGTTAACACAAACTGACACTGCATCATTTAATAGTGATGTTACTGTAGGTGGTGATCTTGATATCACAGGAACTATACAGGGTCTGGATTCAGGTCAAGTACAAAAGTATACTTTAGCAAATGATACTGGAAACTTCATTACTGGTGGTACTATTAGTGCTGCTGCAGGACTATCCACTGGTGGTAATCTTACAATAGGTAGTAATAAATTTACTGTTGATGCTACTACTGGGGATACAGTTGTTGCTGGTGCTTTAACACTATCATCTGGATTTTCCTCCAATCTTGATCTTCTAAATAATAAGGTAATAAATCTGGCAGAGCCTACTGCTTTGACTGATGCTGCAACTCGCAGATACGTCGATAGTAAAATTGCTGCTTTCTCAATCGCACTAGGATAAACAAGGATTATGGCAAAGAAACAGATAAGAGATTATGTATTCTCTCCAGGAGTCGCTGGAGCAGGAACATTAAAAGTTCTTGGTAAGGTTGAACTAGATCAGATTTTGCTGATTACTAATACAACGGCAAACCAGTTCTTGTATAATTTTAGCGATTCGGCATTACCAATATCGGTTCAGTTTACAGAAACTACTGATGGTTCTGATCCCGATTTCCCATATGCTAACACGTTATCTAACGGTGTTACAACAGTTACTTTCCAGTATGATACTACTGCTTATAGTGCATCTGATGGTATTCAGTTCTTTATTGAAGTAGACGAACAAACAATTAGACCATATGCATTTGGTACTGATGCTATTGAGCGTATGCGATTCGCTCATCCTCAATCCATGCTTGACGCTGACTTTGAGTATGGTATTCAGCCAACTAAATGGCAAAGTATTGACCTATTGAGAAATTATCCTTCTATCTACGAAGTTCCTGGTTCTGATATTGCTGTAAATACCATGACCACAGATGCCTCACAAGGTAGTGGTGGTATTGGTCCTTCTTTGATTACGATTGACACAGAATTAGACCATGGTCTTACAGTAGGAGATCCTATTAGTATTAAAGGTCTTGATGATTCTGTACCTGGATTCTCTACAGCAGAAGGTTCATTCATTATTGACTCTGCTCCCAGTACAACACAATTTACGTATTATTCAAAAGCAAAAGTAGGTAGTTCACCTGCAACATCTCTTAAGTCTAGTTTCACAGTTTTAAAGGAAGCGGGATTTTATACTGGAGCAGAGATTGGTACATCACCTACATTAAGTGTACAAACTAATGGTGCTAGTGGTAGTTTTAATACTCAAGGATCTACACCACAAGGTTCTGTAACATTTGGTATTAATGCATCATCTGCTTTACCACCAATTGGTGCTCCTCTAGGCGGTATAGGAATTGCTAGTGGTACACAGGTAACTGGTGTTGTTAATTCAAATACTACACTTTCTGTTACTGACTCTTTTACTGCACCTGTATCAACTATTACCTTCAATGATACTAACAATATTGAGGTTGGAGCTGCATTAAGTGATGGTAGTGGAACTACAATTTATGTTACTAATATTGAAGGTAGTGTTGTAACATTATCTTCTCCATATCTTGTTTCTAAAACAGGTAATAGTTTTGTTACAGATCCTTTACCAGCTTCTACAGTTAACTTTGGTAAAGGTTCGGGTGCTGCTTTTGATGTCACTAGAGATAAGGGTTCTTATCCAACTGTATCTATCAACCCAATGCATTATTATAATAATGTAACAGGAACCTTTAATGCTGGTGGTGGTGGAACTGAAATCATACAAGCAGTATTCAACGTAGAAAGAACTGGTGGTAGTTCTCCAACATATAACAATACATTCTTGTCCCAAGCAGGGCAAGGTTATCAGCCACAAGATACGATTGTTATTTCAGGTGATAATTTAGGTGGTACAAGTCCTGCTAATGACTTAACTATAGAAGTTGTTACCGTAGATACGAATTCAGGTAATAGTATATTAACCTTCAATGCAACTGGTACAGCAGATGGAAATCTGAAAAATGCTGGACAAGATTATGCTGTTGGAGAAAAACTTACAATTTATGGTAATGCATTAGGTGGCACATCTCCATTAAATGACTGCGATATTTATATTACAGGTGTTGATGCTAATGGAGCAATTCTAGAAACTGGTTTTGAAAGGATTGGTACTGCTATTCCTTCTTCACAGAGTTATACATCAGTAACACCAACATCTACTACTGGTAATGGTATTAACTCTTCTTTCAGTGTACAAAGAGACGGTAATGGTGTATTGACTGCTCAAGTCGATAAGATTACTGTTGGTGGTGTTATCGAAGCAGATGACCTATTTAAAGTAACAATTAATGGTACTAATGATTACACATATACTGCAGTTGCTGGTGATGCTATCACTGAAGTAAGAAATGGTGTTATTGCTGCTATTAATGCTGGTAGTACTGATGTAATGGCATTAGTAGGTGATGGAGTTGGTGAGATTGATGTCTTTTCTTTGGAACCTGGTGTAGCATTTACATGTGCTGTTCTTTCAGAAGATGCTGGTGGAAACCCAGCTGATGATCAGTTATTTACAGCATCAACTATAACTGCAAACTCAAATACAACAACAACTCCAACATATACTGTCACTACAGTTAATGGTGGTACTGGGTATGCAAATGGTGATGATATTATTATTTCTGGTGAAAATGTTGGTGGTTCATCACCTACTAATGATATAACCATTACTGTTGGATCTGTTGATGCTAATGGTTCTATTACTGGTATCTCTGTATCAGGTACAGCAAGTGGTAACCAGGGTCTGTATATTGCTATGGCAGCAAACCCAACTGCTTTTGGTGCTACATTTAGACCTGCTATTGTTGCTGGTGTGTATGTACCATCTATAGAAACAGCAGGATCAGGATATAAGGTTGGGTATGAATTTGTAATTACTGGTGCTACTCTTGGTGGTACATCACCTACCAATGATATGGGTATCACAGTAACAAGTGTTGATAATATTGGTGGAATTACAGCAGTTAGTGCTACTGGTACTCCAGTGTCTGGAGATGCTATTCAATTCTATCCAGCGGTATCTATTAGTGCTCCAACTACAAATGTTATAGGAACAAACTCAAGTGTTACTTATTCTGCTATTGCAAAAATTCTTGTAGAATTTGCAACAAACCATGGATTAGTTCCAGGTGATACGATTCTTTCATCTATCACATCTACTGGTAGTGGACATGATTTATGTTCTGGACCATTCTATGTTAATGAAGTTCCTTCACTAACATCTATAGTTTATACTGCAAGAACTACTGGATCTGTTGATACCAGTGGATTAGCAGGTAAGATATATCCTAGAACAGATTCCTTCTATACACACAGACCATTTGATGGTGGTGTACAGTTAGGAACTGGTTCACCATCACACGGTGCTCAAGCAGTTAGGCAATCTAAAAAATATATTAGATATCAATCAGGTAAAGGTATTACATATACCACTGGTGCTCTGTTCGCTCCAAACTATGATTTAAGATCAGCAACATCCAATGGTTTAGATGTTGGTAGTATTATTACGTGTATTACAGATGACCTAAACCATGGTTTACAGGTTGGTGCTGAAGTAAAACTTCGTGGTATAACATCTACTGGTTATAATGGTAGTTATGTTGTTGCATCAATTATTGATGAGATTACATTTACTGTTATTGCTACACAAATATTAGAACATACTACAGCGGAATTTGGTGAGCAACCAATTGTTTCACTTCATAAGTGGAAAGGTGCTACTGTTCGTGCTGGTGCTTTTGATGATCAAAATGGTATCTTTATTCAGTATGATGGTAACCAAATATCTGTTGGATTAAGATCTTCAACATATCAAATTGCTGGTACTGTAACTGCTACTCCAAATAGTAATGAAATAACTGGTGTTAATAGTAAGTTCACTGAACAGTTAAAAGTTGGTGACCGAATGGTAATTCGTGGTATGTGTCATCTAGTTACAAAGATTGATAATGATTCGAGATTGTATGTTAACCCAGACTTCAGGGGAATTAATACAGTATCCAACGTGAAGGCTGCTTTGACAAAAGAGATTTTAATTCCACAGGATGAATGGAATATTGATAAGGCAGATGGAACAGGTAAGTCTGGATATGTTACAGACATTACCAAGATGCAGATGATGGGATTCCAGTATTCATGGTATGGAGCTGGATTCATTGACTGGATGTTCCGTGGACCTTCTGGTGACTTTATCTTCTTACATAGATTAAAGAACAACAACAGAAACAACGAAGCGTTTATGCGTTCTGGTAACTTACCTGTTAGGTATGAGGTTATTAATGAAGGTGCTAGAGGAAGACTTGGGGCATCTATTACAGAGACACAGGAAACGTTAACTCTAGAAGATGGAACTCTATTCCCAGATTCTGGATCGCTTCTTGTTAACAATGAGATTATTAGGTATACAAATAAAACAGTTAATGAACTAACAGGTCTCACGAGACAAGCAACGTATAGTAATTTTGCTGGTGGAGCACAAAGAACCTATACAGCAGGTGCTAATATTGCTCACCCCAAAGGTACTGGTATTATTCTACTATCAACTACTGCTACACCACAGATTAATCACTGGGGTTCTGCATTCCTAACTGATGGTGGATTTGATGATGACCGTGGTTACCTCTTCTCATGGCAAGAAAAAGAGATTGAAATTACAACTAACAAGAGTGCTATCTTCTTGATTCGTCTCTCACCAAGTGTTTCTAACTCTGTTACTGGAGACCTAGGAGAAAGAGAACTAATTAACCGAGCACAATTACTACTTAAGAACATTGAGATTACGACACAGGGTGGATCTTCTTCACAGGGTGTCATTGTTGAGGGTGTTATGAACCCCAGAAACTATCCTATTGATCCTGCTAACATTAAGTGGGCAGGTTTGAATACTGGTGGTGCTGGTGGACAACCTTCATTCGCACAGATTGCATCTGGTGGTGACATTACCTGGGAGGGTTCTGCATCAACAGTTACAGCATTGAATGCTAATACACAGAACTACAATACGAACTACGTTATCATGAACAGGGCAGATATTGTCGGTGTTCAAATTGGTTGGGGAGTAAGTGGTGCTGACCTATCTGGTGGTGTGACGGTTGTAAACTTCTGGAATTACAATAGTAGTAAAGTTTGGGTTCAGCTGTCAGACAGAACACGTCCTGGTAGTGCTAACTCAAGTAGTTATGATTTCACCCCAATTATTGAGGCTGCTATCCCAGGTGAACAGGTATTCTCCTTTACTGCCTCTGGTGGTGGTGAAAGAGATAACTTACCACTAGATGAACTGAAAGAACTTACAAATACACCTATTGGTGGACGTGGTACATTCCCCAATGGACCCGATGTTCTAGCGATCAATGCTTACCTAACGTCTGGTAATGCTATTAATGCAACGATTAACTTACGTTGGGCAGAAGCACAAGCATAAGGAGATATAAATGGCACAACCCTCCACTAGAGCAGAGTTAAAGGACTATGCATTAAGGAGATTAGGTCATCCAGTCTTGGAAGTCAATGTAGATGACGAACAGATTGAGGATCTAATTGATGATGCTATACAGTATTTTCATGAGCGTCATTTTGACGGTATTGAAAGAATGTTCCTTAAGCATAAAATCACTGCTGATGATGTAGAGAGGTTTAAAGGGTCAGATCAACTTAAAATTGTTGCAGGTGATGAAGGTGCTGTAACATTTACTTTGACATCTGGTGGAACAGGGTATACTAATGCTACTGCAGTTGCTACTACTGGTGGTAGTGGTACTGGATTAACATTTGACACTACCACAGATGGTGGTGTAATAAAATCTATATTAATTAATGCAGATGGTCAAGATTATGTTGTTGGAGACACTATTACCATTACTGGTGGTAACACTGATGCAACTATAGAAGTTAAATCAGTTGATAGTGATACCACATGGGAAAATAGAAATAACTATCTCACAGTACCTAATCATGTTGTAGGTATATCTAAAGTATTTGGTGTATCATCCAATTGGGTTCGTAACGATCTATTTGGATTAAGTAACCAGTATTTCTTAATGGATATCTTTTCATTCTCATCTGGATTTGCTTTTGGTAATTTTGATATGACGAATTATTATATGATTCGTCAGTACTTTGAGACTCTAGATATGGTTGTCAACACTGGTATGTTGGTAGAATATAGATGGAATCAAAGACAAGATAAATTGTTTCTAGATTTAGATCCTTCCAAGATAGTAGAAGGAAATTATCTTCTTATAGATTGTTATCGTATGCTTGATCCAAATGAGTATACACAAGTCTATAATGATAGATGGCTTAAGAAATATCTTCCTGCTTTAATTAAAAAACAGTGGGGTCAGAACTTAATTAAGTTCCAGAATGTACAACTCCCTGGTGGTGTTTCTCTTAATGGAGAGAAGATTTTCTCCGATGCAGAAAAAGAAATATCAATGATCCTAGCAGAAGGTAAAGACCAATTTGAACTTCCTGCTATGGATATGATAGGATGAAGAGTATATATTTTCCACAGCACGGTGGTGTTACTACCGAGCAGAATTTAATACAAAGTTTAATTGACGAACAGATTAAACTTTTTGGTGCAGATGTTTATTATCTTCCTAGGTCAAGTGTTAAGGATATGACCCTAGATGATATAAAGTATTCTGAATTTAAAACTCAATGGATGATTGAAATGTTCCTCGTTAACGTAGAGGGATTTGGATCACCTTCAGAATTTATTAGTAAGTTTGGTTTAAGAGTAACTGATGAGATACAGTTTGTTGTATCTAAAAATAGATGGAGTCAGATATTTAATAACTTTGCTGACATAACAGAAGTTGATGGTAGACCTAATGAAGGAGATTTGATCTACTATCCTTTGACAGAAGATTTGTATGAGATTAAGTTTGTAGAAAGAGAAGCACCTTTCTATCAATTAGGTAAAACATATATTTACCAGATGACCGCCGAGATCTATGAAATCGGTGATGATAAATTTGAGACTGGTGTTCCTGGTATTGATGAGATTGAAGAGATATTCAGTCCATCTATTTCTATTCAAATGGATACTGCTGGTACTGGTGATTACTCATTGAGTGAGAATGTTACTGGATCAGTAACTGGAGTTACTGCTGAAGTATCTTATTGGGATAGGAATTTAGATATACTTACTCTCATTAATAGAACTGGCAACTTTAATGCTGGTGAGACTTTAACTGGATCTGAATCTGGTACAGTTAGAGAGATTACATCTATAGATAACTTAACGCAAGATACTCTTCAGTATAGCGATAATAAATATATAGAGACCGAAGGTGATGATCTTGTTGATTGGGGTGAGGTTAATCCATTTGGTGAATATGGAAATATATCTGGTGACTGGTAATGTTAGGACCACATTTTTATAACGAAGCGATACGTAAAACTGTTATTGGATTCGGTACGTTATTTAATAATATTGAAGTAAGAAAAACAGATGCTAGTGGAGCTGTAATAGAAGCAGAGAAAGTTCCTCTTGCATATGGACCACAGAATAAATTCTTAACACGTTTGGAACAAAACCCATCTGTGGATAAGAAAGTTGCTATAACATTACCACGACTATATTTTGAATTGTCTGGGATGAATTATGATTCGAGCAGAAAGATTGCTCCTACACAAAAATATAAAACTATTGTTGCTGGAACAGATGAAGTAAGAATTCAATATGTTCCTGTTCCATATAATATGGAATTTGAATTGGGTATTATAGCAAAGTCACAGGATACTGGACTACAAATACTAGAACAGATACTACCTTATTTTCAACCTAATTTCAACATTACGTTGAATATGATTCCTGATATGAATGAGAAGAAAGACATTTCTATTATTCTTAATTCTATTAATTATGCTGATGATTGGGATGATAACTTCCTAGACAGAAGGAGTATAGTATGGACTATGATGTTTACTGCCAAGTCTTACATCTACGGACCATTCAACAAGTCAGATGTTATCAAGAAAGCAATTGTATACGAATCAACTGGAGATAAGAATCAGAGTAAACGTCAAACCAAGATGACTTATTCACCTAAAGCATTGGAAGACAAGAATCAAGATGGTGTTATTGATGCAGCAGATGATGCACTTGTAATTTCTACAGATGACTTTGGATTTAATGAAGGAATTGAATTACTATAATGGCAGATAAAATTGATAATAAGATGGCCAAGAATATGGAGGAAGTACTCGATATTGAGGTCAGTAATACTAAAGAGGGTGGGTGTACAACAAGAAAGAATCAGTTACGTGATGTATCTGATGATAGTCGTGATGATTACGAATATACTAGAGGACAACTCTATTCTCTTATAGATCAAGGACAAGAAGCAGTTCGTGATGCTTTGGAAGTAGCACAAGAGTCTGGTCACCCACGTGCTTTTGAAGTTGCAACTAATGCAATGAAACAAGTTGCTGACATGACAGATAAGCTTATAGATTTGCAATCTAAAATGAAGAAATTGGATGAACCAACTAAAGGTTCAACACCAACTACTGTCAACAATACTATGTTTCTTGGAAGTACAGCAGATTTACAAAAGATGCTAAAAGATATGGGTAAAAAAAGCAGTAAGGAAACCCTAACAGAATAGTAGTATATACTTAAATTTTAAACTATATAATGGGTAATGTGGAGTTGAAAGATCATGTCCCACTATACCATAGGGTATCATACCCTAGATCAGCAACATTTAGAAATTTGCGAGTATGCAGAAGATGCATATGAAGCAATACAAGACGCTAAAGAGGATGTCCCAACATTAAGGGAACATCCTCTTTTTGTTGACTACTGTCTGAAGGAAGAATGAATGCCACCGCTGTTGTTTGGTCCATAAATATAATGGTATTGATACTCCTCGTGGGAGTATCATTTGTCATTTATTGGATCTTTAAATATGACGATTGGTATCCTAATCCCGTTGACCCTATTGCTGACAGCATGCACACCAGCAGTAGCGCAACCATTACTAGCTCAAGGGTCGATGACTACCCAGTGGATGGAGAGAATGAAACACTGGAAATGGGAGCAGAATCGTATTCCTATTGAAGAGATGCTAAATAGTACACTTGAGGAATTCTACAATGGCGAAGATGACCCCTCCAAGTCGTCGTTCATGCTACAACTTTCGTGTGACGAAGATCAAGAAAGTACTGGATGGAGATACCATCGATGTAGTTATAGATTTGGGTTTCGACCTAGCGAAGACGGAGAGAGTAAGGATAGCAGGGGTGGATACCCCAGAGAAGAGAACCAGGAACCTGGAGGAGAAATCCCTGGGTATTGATGCTACAGAGTGGTTAAAAAAGAAATTAACTGACACTATTAAAGGTGAAGATGAACTCACTATTAGAACAGAACTTGTGGGTGGGGTTGGGAAGTATGGCAGGCTTCTTGGTTGGCTCTACATTGGCGATTCTGATCTTTCATTAAATGAGCAGATGATTACCGAAGGGTATGCCTGGGAGTATGATGGTGGTACAAAGAAAAAAGACTTTGAAGAACTACGTAACATACGTAGATCACATGGAACAATGGAACTTGC
>VTLG01015003.1_pt1 | contig 18700 bp, 30 predicted proteins | sample 4694571 | NCBI WGS metagenome assembly VTLG01 (sample SAMN12604809, study PRJNA352737) | marine metagenome | biome: ENVO:00000447; feature: ENVO:00000209|ENVO:00000569|ENVO:01000036; material: ENVO:00002151; isolation source: viral sequences binned using virsorter ...
GCTAGTGCTACAGAGAATTGTTTCCATGTAGATTCGGGAGTTAGTTCCATTAACTTATAAGGAATAGATGTAGGTTCTGTTATTGAATTCCCCTTTGGTTGTTCCCTAGTGGGGGTGTGGGGGAATTGACTAGATGTAATAAGCATAGGTATAACCTTTATTCCCAAGAGAGTGGTGGATCTTCTGGATCATTAGTCCAATCTTTTGGATCAGTGTTATACATAGCTTCATTATCTTTCATCCAATCTGGGAGCATGTCATCAGTTACTTCTTGTTCGAAGTACTTGTTTTCTTGTTCAGCCATGATGCTCATTTTGTTGTCATGATCATCAGCAGCTATAAAAAGGTTATCAACTTTGATTTCCTTGTCATAGTTTGTGTCTGAATGTTTCATTCTGTTATTGGAATAACAAACATAATCCTCCAGATTGTGTTCAGGAAAATCAATCTCATAGTTATCGAGATTCTTCACTCCAGGGCGGAGTGGTTCTTTGAAATGATCTTTAGTCATTTTGTAAATAAGCTAAGTTGTTGAACTGCTTCACTAGGTTTGAGATCAAGTACTTCAATAACTTGACCTTCTTGAGTGATCTTCCAAAAGTATTCAAGGATTTTCCTCTCATACCTTAAAAGATCTGCTACATCACCTTTCTTGAATAAACGTTTCATAAGACGTAATTCAGCAGGTTTAAACTCTTCTTTATCTATAAGAAAAGCAATCGTATCAGTCATTAAACTACCTTTGATGTGTCATAGATTTCTGGATCATCACTACTTAGTTCGTTGTAATAAGGGAAATCTTTTTCAATAGTTTGTTCTGCTATTGCGATAGCTTCTTCTCTTGTTTCTGCTTCATAAGTATTCTCATAATAAGTAGTACATTTAGCAAAAACTCGATAAGTTTTAAACTCTTCAGACATTAAACCTCCTTGGTTGTAGTGAACTAAACAGTTTAATTAAGCGTCATATTTAGGACGCATAAAATAGTTAGATACACATTGAAAGTAATAATGAACTTCCAACAAGTATTAGGCATATTTAAGAAGAAACCACTTGCACCAGCAGTTGACGCAACAGGTCGTCCACTCCTCCAAAGGAATCCTGGAAGAGCGTACGTATCTGGTGGATCACTACCACCACAAAGACCTATTAATACATCGGCAACAGTTCCACTTACACAGCAAGGTGTAGGTCAGTTACCTATGAGTGGCAGTCAACAACAAGTAATGCAAGTAATATCTACTGATCCAGCTGTCCTCCGTCAGTTAGCTGAAGAAGGAAGAATATAAATCTGGGATCATGTCCTTCGACTAAACATGACGACTTACATAAATGCAATCATGCAGACCTACTTGAATCATGCATCTAATGCCCAGCTACGCTAAGTGTTTCTAAACCTTGGGTGATAATACGCTACGAAGGGGTGAGGGGAGCAGCAGCTAAACGATGTTGAGCATGCTTAGATAACTTCCCAGTACCTTCATGCTTTATCCAGTAATAATAAAATGCACGACCAATCTTGTTCTTCTCTTTGACAACTTCAGTTACATGACCGTAAATACGTTCATTACTAAAGGTTGTAGCTGTATGAGCTTTCTTATAGACACGATCTTTTAATTGAAAGATTTGGCCTACTAGTTTGTTGGTCATAGATTCAAAATATTATTATTGGATAATCATAATAAAAATTAACGAAAATGACAAAGCCCTTGGAAATTAAACCAAGGGCGTTGCAATTAGAAACAAATTCTTTCTGCAGAATGAAGTTTACATTCTGGAGTGATAATGAATCTGTGTGTTCCTTTAGTCTTTAGATGATCTAATTGTTTGATAAGAATCTTAAGTGATTTCTTAGCAGCATCTAAATTTTCAAAACTGATTGTACCTCTACTTGTGTGGTAAGGTTCAATACAATTTGAATGTTCTATGTAAATAGCATCATCACCAGCATTTGGATGGCAATGATGATATGTTTTTGAAACTTGGAAAGTTTGATTTGTAGGAAGATTTTGAAGCTCGTCTTCTAAGCTCATTTAGATGCCTCTTGTTCTTTGATGTACTCATCAAGTTGTTGATCTTCATGAGCAGCTTCAGCAAGAACTTCAGCAGCATCATCTTTGGCATTTAAATCAATGCCTTGAAATTGCCCACAATCACCAGTATCAAGAGTAGAAGATTTTGGTTCAGGCATTTCAACATCATTCCAATTAACTTGGTTCATGATTAAATTTGCGATTGAGTAATAACCTGTCTCATCAGGATGGGTCGGTTAGTTCCCATCGACTCCCCGAAGGGAGTTTCGACTACTTAGCCACTTTCTTAGCCTCAACTTTAGGCAACGGAGATCTTTCGATACTTGCGTAGCTAATTTTGAAACCAGGATTCTTACGGGCTTTTAGTGAACCATCGTTTGTATCAAAGTAGTGAGAAGACACTGACTTATGAACGATGCTTCCTGTGAAGGTGACATGTCTACCAATGTATGACTTATTGAAAGCTTCAAGATCTTTCTTGTAAGCCTCAAGCATGCCATTGGTATTGTTCGCTTGTATGCGAATGCCATTGTCTTCTTCTGAGAAGTCATCGCAAGCAATGGTTACTTCAAGCCACTCATCACCATTGGCCTTGTTGTTTGCAAGACGAGCATTAGTGATGCGGCCTGTACCTTGTGCGTTAAGCATGGTATTAAGTTGTAGTTGTGTTGGAGCCTATCCCAAACGTGTAGGCAGAGAGGATGAACCCCTCAGGGAGCCAACCCTTTCGGGAATGACTCCAGGAGAGAATCACTAGATTTCCACGTTCTTAACCCTCGTAACGAAAGAGTCAATACTTTCCTTCAAAGTAGGTAAATACTTATTCTGGAAGTCGGAAACTAGATCGTTCCATTCCTTTGTATGATCTTTGAATCGAAGGATGAAATCACTTTGGTAGCTAAGAGTGTCAGTACCTAGAAAAGGAATCTTACGGACAGATTTAGAACGATGCTCCCATTCGGCAGCAACTTCTTTGTACGCTTGAACATCTTCATGAGCAAGAGCTAGTGCATTCTGATCTTCTGCTTGTTGCTTAGTAAGCTTGTCAACAGTAGATCGAACTTTAACTAACTCTTCTTCAAGAGCATCAATAGTACGTTTCTGTCCTATCTTTACCTCTTCTAGAGACTTAATCTCACGGGTATGTACTGCCTTTAAAGAATCAATTTGATTCATTTGATTGGCATTAAAACCACGCAATTCATCAATAGTGATCTTTAAGGAAGTACATTCCTTTTGACTACCTTCGTATTCATCGCAAGATTCAACGAAGAGAGCATAAAAGAGTTGTTTATCACCAGAGGTATACTCTGGGTCAGTAAAATCAATGTTGAACTTGTCAACAAGCTTTTGCTTCAACTCTTTCTTAGCTTTGTCCATAGAACAAGTAGGTATAGAACAAGCAGGGAAAACCCTGCAGAAAGCCCACCATTGCTGGAAGGGCTTTGGGCAAGGATCAGAGATTACATGACATTTCCTCGTAGTAATCTTTCATGCATTCCAATATGTCTTTGACACTTAGATGAGGTTCTCTATGGAACGGCTTAGTAGCCGCTACAAAAGAGCCACCTTTGTTATCTAATTTCCAGTAAGACATAAAGCTTGCATCTGGATTACTAACGGAATATTCAACCCAGTCATCTGATGTTGTTTCTGGGTAGCACCATGGAAGGTGTGTAATTGTAGCCATAATAAATTAGGGGCTAAAGGACAAGGGGTATGAACCCCTCAGTCTGCCTCCGAAGAAGCAGAGGGAGAGGATCAAGATTAAAACCACCGAAAATATTCAGATGGATAAGGAAGAAGTTTTAATAACCTCTTTCGTAATTCAATCTTGCGGTCAATCAAAGATCTATGGTATTGATCTTTAACGTCAGACCATGTGCGATTACTTTCCATAAGCATTAATATTCTTGAGGAATATATAAAGCAGGACGATCACACATATGAGAACAATGAACGAAGTCATAGGTAATACCTCAGTTAATTAAAAGATTGAAGGGGTAAAAGGGATTCATAAAATTTGCCCAAATACCATCGCATATCCATAGGCGAATAGCTCCACCTATACATGCTCCAATCCCAAAGCTAATCCAAAGATCAGCAGTAACGTGTTTGAAATAGTTCATAAGTTGAATTAATACCACTCTCATTGAGTGGCAATACCGAGTGAGGGAGTTGAACCCTCCTAGTCTTTCGACTAGCCCTCTCGGTTAAGTACTCATTCGTAATCACAGCTAAAGCTATAAGCTTCTTTAGGAAGATCCTTTGCATGACGATCAAGATTATGAAGATCAAAAGATGCAATCATAATGATGTAATGCAACTGTGCTCTTGTTAAAACTTGAGAGTGACCATCTTCCATAAGATCTTTGATCTCACGAAAGGTACGTTCTGAAGCTTCTTCAAGAGATTGATAAGAATCAAACTGCCTAAGAGGCTGAGTACTGGTTGAGGTAGTCATAAGACTTCCTATTTGTGTGCGGTACCCATATCCGCTGGGGGTAATACTGAGGGAGGGAGTCGAACCCTCCAATACAGCTAAAGCTGACCAAGCTCAGTTGGATAACCATAGTCATCACAAAAGTTCATCATGTTCTGGTGCTTATGAACAGGCCAGTCATGTGTTAAACACTGATGACGAGTAGCCTTATCAAGTAGATGCCCAGTAACAGATGGGATACCTATAAAGAAAGCTGCCGTAGCAGCTACTGATAGGACAGTTTTATAAGGAGTAGGCATGATGTCGAAGTAAGCCACCTTCAGTAGGCGGCAATGACAAGTGGGGGAGTTGCACCCCCGATCTGGCTATGATCCAGTCACTTGTCTGTGAGACTCCAAGAAGTCTCCAGTAATACGTGGGCTATTAAAGTTCTTGATACGACTAGATACCGTCTTGCGATAGACAGTCTTGACAGCTGCCTTAGCACTTGGTATCACAGTCTCCTTCTCTAATGAGTCGGCAAAAGAACGGAATAAACCTACGGATTTAGAACGAAAGGACATGAGTAGTACCTTGAGTTAAGTTGGATAAAGACTTGGCTGTAACTGTGGAGAACCACATCGCCAAGGTGAATACAGTTCTATGCGAACTATATTGCAGCGAGATTCTCTCCCCAATTTCGGGCGCAAATGTGGGAAAATGCGTGGATTTTGGGGAAAAACCTGTGGAATACACCTTGAAATGCTGACATGCGAGCTAGCGAGGAGGCGAAGCCGACGAGCGGGGAGGTTCAAGGTATATACAGGGAACATCTGTTGATGAACCCATGCCACCCTTTTTTTTTTCTTTCCAGGCTCGCAATCGGGAGGGTGGTGGGAGACTAGTTAGGTAATTTTGTACCCTATTTGGGGTATACACGGTCCCTTCGTTGAACAAAAAGTCTAATTTTGTACTAAAAATCCCTAATTAGCCCAAGAATGGGGCCAAAACGCCACTAGAGACAAAGTTAATTGTTAATTATTAAGATTTACTTCTTAGATTTCTTGTATGACTTAGCTGCACTCACAGCTTTTTTGAATGCATCTTCATCTGGAAGGTTAAATGCTAATTCTTTTTTACCATCTTCTATAAATTCTCTAACTTCCCCATCCGTACTACCATCGACTGCCATTTGTAGGGCTTTACTTTTGATAGCTTCTAGCCCTTCAACTCTTTTTTGTCTCGTTCCAGCGTCCATTCGCTTATCTCAAGTTATTTACTAATAATAATGCCACTATTTCTTAGATTTATGAAGAATAGAATGATTACAAGGAAAATATTTTGAAAATAAGCTGATATGGCTGTCGCTGCTGCTGATTTTTACACATATGCTAGAGCTACTGGTACTCCATTACCTAAGACTAAGCAAGAAGAGGCAAAGTTAACGCCAGCTGTAAATCAATGGAAGAATAATCAACTTCGTAGAGATAATCAAAGACAAGAAGGTATCAATCCTGGAGCAGTAGCGGGATTAACTGGATTAGCAGGTGTTGGTGCTCTTGCACTAGCTGCAACCCGTGGTGGATTAAGGCAAAGAGTAACAGAAGCAGTAAAACCAAGTCCTGGATCTAGAGTTTCTACTGGTGTAGGTGGATTAAAACAAGATCTTGGTAAAGTTACAAAGGGTAGAGGAGATACTTGGGGTGAATACAAAGAATCAATAGCACCTAAGACAAAAATAGATGAAAGAGATTTTGTTAATGAAGCAATCGCTAAAGTTGAAGCAGATGCAATAGCTCAATCGAAGATTGGTGAGTACACTCCACAAGAATTAACTGCTTTAGAGAATAGACAAAAATTTATCAAAACAAAAGGAGAACAAGTAAGAAAAGAACTTGTAGCCGAAGGTTTAGAAGAGGCAAAGGGTAGTGAAGCTTTAAGCTCTAATGATTTCTTACAGCAACAAGGTCCTAATAAATATATAGATCCTGAAGATGTCACATTAAGTCCTGGAGGTAATGTACCTAAATCTGAAACAGTTAATGATCAGACACTTAATGCAATAGATGCAGCAGAAGATCAACAGACAGGAAGAGTTAATCAACAGCTACAGAGAAATGAAGATTTAGATCAAAGTCAGATTGCTCTCATGGAAGAGATAGCAGAAGATCAAGATCGTAGATTTGGACAAGGATTAGAGAGTGGAGAGATTGCACCAGGAAGAGAATATCAAGCACCAATTGATGAAGTTGCTCAGTCTTTACCTGACGGTGCTCCTGTAATACAAAGTGAACAAAGAGTTGGTGTTGCTACTAGACCTACTGCTCAAGAATTATTAGATAAAACAAAAGGAGAGATTATTAGAGTTGAAGGTCCACAAGGACAAGTACGTTATGCAGAGACAAGACCACAACCTTCATGGGTAGGTGCAAGTTCTACGATTCCTACAAATGAACCTAACTTAGGACCAAATTTAGCAGAATCCCCAGTTGGACAACGTATAGCGACTGCAAGAAAGGAAATAATAGACGAACAAAAGGCTATGGGTGTAAAGAAACCTAAACCTTCAATTATTGAGACAGAACTTTCTAGACAACTTGGTAAACAATCTCATTCATATGGTGGTTCTTATACCAAATTAAAAAATCAAATGAAACTAGGTATAGAAGATCCTAGATTTCTTACTGATTTAGATCAAGAGACTAAATATGTAGGTGGTGTAGAACTTCCTATTGCAGTAAGGAATGTTTTTGATAATACAGCTACTGGTTCAAGACAACTTAAAGAACCTTATATAAAACCTGAGTTAGCACAAAAAGCAGATATAGATTTTAGAGATAAAAAAGAGGCAATTAATACTTATTGGGGAAATGCAAAGTTAGAAGTTTATCAAGAGTTAAATCCTTTAATAAAGCAAACAGATGCATTATTGGAAGAACAAAATATGCTTTTGTATTCTTTAAATAATCAAGGACCTAGTAGAGAATTATCAGAGCGTTTAGGATTAGTTAATAGAGAATTAAAAACAAATCAAAGAAATATTAATTTTCTTGAAAACAGATTAAGTGGAATAGAAAGAACACAAACTGGTCAATTAGAAGATACTAAAAAATGGGTTCCTCAAACATTAACAGATTGGAAAGGAGAAGGAACTGTAGTTAGACCAAAACCTCTATTAGCTAAAAATAAAGAATTCATTACTGATGAAGGAGATTCTTTAAGTTCATTAAATCAAGCAACGCAAAGAGTTACTGATGTGGGTCCAGAGGATCTTGAAATTGTTCCAGGTGGATTATTAACAGGTGGTTATCCAAAATTAATGTCAAATATTCCAACTAATGTACAAACAGGTAATACACAAACTTCAATTAAACCTGCAAGCGGAACAAGTGTTCGTGGAATGGGTGGCACTGACTTGGATGGTCAGTATGTTCCTTTAATTGAAAGAGGTACAGGAGGAGAGTTTGTATCTAAATACATTGGATCAGGAGATAATGCACGAGAACGTCTTTTAACTAAAGGAGGAAATATATTACCTAATACTCCAGAAGCCGCTACACCTCCAACCATAGTAGAACCTGAACCAGTACAAAGAGCTGGTGGTGGTTTTTATCAGAACCCTCAATATCAAGAAGCTAGACCACAACAGTTTAAAAAAGAAGCAACTCCTAATAGTAGAGAAACTTTACAAGTAACAGACGCATTAAGAAAAATACAAACTGATCAAAGTATTTCTCCAGAAGCTAGAAAAGAAAAGGCTCAAGATTTTCTTGCTAAAATAATGTCTAAGAGAGGTGTTTCAAGTGCTTCTGGAACCTTTAGTCCTTTAAGATAAAATGGCTACTAAAAAGAAAAAGGATAAAAAGAAAAAAGAATGGATTGGAGATGCCATTGAACGACCTGGTACTTTTACCGCTAAGGCTAAAAAGAAAGGTATAACATCTGCACAGCTTCAAGAGAACGTCTTAGCTAATCCTGATGACTATGACGAGAAAACTGTTAAACAAGCAAACTTACGTAAGACTTTAGTTAAAGTAAATAATAAAAAGAAATCTAAAAAAGAATGACTAAAGATGCTCGCTTAGATCTAGGCAGATACATTAGTAATCCTTTTAACAGGAGAGGTCAGATACCTAAGAGATTAGATTTCAATGACTTATTTGTATCTAAGTCTAAGGAAGGAGAATATCCTTGGAACCCATCACGTTTTACTGAAAGTGATTTATTAAAGAGAGCACAAACTCGTAAACAAACATTAAACCCTGATCTTAATTTTGTTGGTAACTCACCATTCTTCGATGCAGGAGATGAAGTAACTCAACAAGAAAGATATGAAATGTTTGAAGGTCTTGGAAGATTTGATAGACCTTTTGATTATGACTTTGATGAAGGTAGACCACGTACAGAAGGAAGGCCACAAACACAGCCTGATTTTAATGTTGAATGGATGGAAGCTTATAAATTAAGCCCGACTTTAAATCCTGGAAAAATGTCTAAGAACCCAATGCCTCGCATGGTGGACCCTGATCCAAATGGTTACTTAATGGCAATGGCTGAACAACGTGCAAAATCAGAAATTGAAGGTGATCCAGATATATCTGATCTACTAAAAAGAGGTAGTAAAGTTGCATCTCAACAGAAGAAAGCAACAGAAGAAAAAGAAGGTCAAGAAACTGCTGATAAAGTAGAGAGTAGTCCAGATAAAATAAAAGAAGCGACTGGATAGTATGGCATTTAATTTAGCTCGTAATTTATATAAAGGCGTAGGTGCTATACCTTTTGGTAATAGGTTTTTAGAACGTGGTGGAAAAGAATTATTAGGTCAATCAATACCTGGTGCTCTTATAACAACAGGTCTTACAACACTTACTACAGGAAATCCTATTGCAGGTTTAGCTGTTGGTGGTGCTGACTTATTTAGTAGTTCTTTATTAGCCAGAGGCTTAGCTAATCAAGGATTAAATCAAGCATTAGCTAATAGAGGTTTACCAACTACAGCTGGTAGATTTCATCGTTCAGTTGATTTAAATAAAACAAGAAGTATGAGAGATGTAGTCAAACAACCTCTTGTTTATCATGCAAGCGGTCCACAAAACTTTGCAATGTTAGCAGGAAGTGTTGGTTCCACTTTGGCAATAGAGCCTCGCTTTTATCCCCGTGGTCAACAAGCTGTACAAGGTCAACAATTAGCACAAATGAAATATGTGAATGATCTAGATCCAACGACTGCTCATGGAACTATGTATCAAACACAAGGCATACCTATAAGAGCTGTATAAGATTATGTTTGCATCTGTAGGACAACAACTCAAAAAAGGTTGGGATACCGCTTCTAACTTGATGCGTCAACAAGGAGGGTATAGTCATACAGTTTTTCAACCACAGTTTTATAAAGATTTAGCAAAAGGTACTACTGGTGGTAGAGAACGTTCAAGAATTACTGGCAATGCTGGTATGCAATCAAGTGGTCCACGTTTAGCAGGAGTAGGTGGAAGTTCAATTACATTAACAAAAACACCATTACAATTTGCAGGTGCTGTTGGAGCAAGATTATTAACTGACGTAGGAGAAGATGCAAGTCGTAGATTCTATTGGCATTACAATCATCCAATGCCTATTGCAGATAAAGTATCAGAAAAAGTATTAGGAAAGAAAGCAGCTAGTAATTTAAAACCTAAACAGATAGGAGGTAGTGGTAAGTTTGGTCCTACAGAACGTAGTCTTATGCGTTTTGCTGCTGTTGGTTTACCTGTAGGTGCATCTTTAGGTCATTTAAATTTATTAAATCCTGGTGAAGCATTTAGAGCAAAAGGTTTTAAACAGAAGTATGCAGATCAAGGATCAGAAGATAGAAGACAAACAGATCAATTTGCTCCTGAGTTTGTAGATAGAGTTTTACTAGGTAGACGAGGACAACCTCTTAAATATGAAACAGCAAAACAAGATATACCTGATTTAACTCCACAGAGATATGGCAATTTTATGAAATATGCTTATCAAAATAAAGGTCTAACTGGTTTAGGTTTAGTGAAAGGAACGATGGAAAATTTACAAGGATACCCTGAAGTTAGTGTTGTTGGTTTTCCAATTGGTTTGCAATCAGTAGGAGCTTTAGCTGGTGGAACTGTAGGTTTAAAGAAAGGATTATCAACAACAGCAGGTGCAGGTAAAGTTGCACTTCGAGGTGGTAAATATGCATTAGCTGGAGCATTAGCTGGAAAATTATCAAATATGGCAATTGCGTCTGCTAATAGACCTAACTATCCTTCAACATTGGCTTATTAGTAAAGTATGTACACTGATAAAATAGAACTATTAGATAAGTACTTGAGAATGTAATGTACAATATTACTGGTTCTGGATCTGATAATTATACAACTCGGATGGGTCCTGGCAATCCTTTAAATCAAGGTGGCATTAATTTTTTAAATAGATATAGACAAGGAGTACAACCTGGAGGATTTAATATAACTCAAAGTGGTGGTAGTTTAATAGATGATTTAGGTCGAGTAACGACATCAGGAGGTGGAGGAGGAAGAGCTGTTGTTAATACCGCAGCAAATGCAGCATTGATTCCAGGTATAGGTTCTATTGGTGATTGGACTGCAAAGATGGCTACTAAAGTAAAAGGTAGTCCATATACTCAAGCAGGTAAAGAATTAGTAAAAGAAGCTGTTACTGGTACTCCAGGAGCTTTAAGTAAAGGAGCAAAAGGTTCAGTTGGTTTAGCTAGAGGATTATTTGGAACGATTGCACCAAAAGCATCATTAGCAGCATCTAACGCTAGTAGAATAGCTGGAATGACAGCAGCTGGAAATATCTTAAAAGGTGGTGGTAGTGTAGCTCAAGCACAAAAAGCTGCAAAAGTTGCAGGTATAAAAGCAGGAGGGAAAATAGCTGGAAAATGGGCAGCAAGAAGAGTTCCTTTCTTAGGAGCAGGACTTGACCTTGCAGCAGGTGATCCATTAGGAGCAGCAGGAACACTTGCAGGTGGTGCAATAGGTTCCTTCGCAGGACCAGTGGGTACTGTTGTTGGTTCAATGATTGGTGGCACAGTCCTTAAAGGTGGTAGACAATTACTTAGCCCAATATTTGGTGATCCTAGTGATCCTTTAAGTGGTAGAGATTGGAGTATTGGTGGTATGCCTATAACTCCATATGCGAAGACAAAACGTAGTATGGAGAAGCAAGCAAAATTATATACAGATATACAGTTGCCATTAATGGAACAAATTAATAATGCACAGTTTGAGAGAGAGATGAGGATGGCTAGACTAGGGATGGCTCAAAACCTCATGAGTTCTACTAACCAGCTCATGGCTCAAGCTTATGGCACTAGCTCTTACTAAAGGACATTAGATATGTACAACTTTCAATCTTTATTAGGTAACAACTCTACTCTTATGGCAATGGGTCCATTAGGTCCTATTAGCTCAGATGTAACTCAGATGGTTAATCCTGAGAAATATATAAAACCTGCCAAAAAAGAAACTACAAAAACCTCTGGACTTAAATATGATCCAAGATCAGGAACAATGATAGGAGAAAATGCTCCTGAAGGATTCGGAAGATATTGGGCTGGTTTTACAGATATATTTACAGGAGGAGATGCAGATCAAAGAGGACATGGTGGGGGAGTAAAATCAGAAGGAGGATATGGTGAAGTTGCTCCTGGTCATAAAACAAAAGTTGGTGGAGAAATAGTAGAGATACCTGACAAGAAAATACCTGACTTTCAGCAGACAACTGGAATGACTATGGAAGATTGGATGAAGAGGAATGAAGAGATGCAACTAAGAGTTGGAAAAGAAAAATTTAAACAAGAACAGATGGCAAGACTACCTGATTTAATGCATGCAGCTTTTGGTGGTTCTTATGCAACTGCTGCCGCACCAGGAAATGCAAACTTGGCACAAATAGCTTCTAATTCTCGTGCTTATCAATTTGGTGGTGTCAATATTCCTACTCGTACAAACTTTGCTGCTTTACTAGGCTGATGATTAAAGACTTAGACACTATAAAATGGAATATAAGACGGAGGTGTAAATAACATGGCTTTTCCTTGGATGGCAGCTGCAACATTAGGTGCAGGTATTTTTAGTGGAATGGGTGCTGCCAGAGGAGCAAGGCAAAGTGCTCAAGCCACGATGTATGGTGCTGATAAACAATTCGCAGCATCTAAATATGGAACAGAAGCTGGTGCTTGGAACCAATTGATGCAGCTTAATAATGCAGCAAGAGGTGAACGTGAAGCAATGGCAAATGCAAAAGAAATGGCCTTATTTGGAGTTGATACTTTAGATAGAAAGAAAGCAAGAAATAAAAGAGAAGATGCTTTAAATATGCTTTCAATAGCGAATAGTCCTCAAGCAAGAGATGTTTCCAGATTTCAAAACATGATGAATGCTTCTGCAGCTGCATACCCTGGCATCGTTAAAGGAGAACAGATGTTTGGACCAACAGGTGCAGGTAGACGTTTTAGACTAACAGGTACGGTTTAATGGCTTGTTCAATTCTCACATCCGATATACTTCTACCTAACGGAGAAAGGAAATCTATAAAAGATTTAAAAGTAGGAGATATTGTTGATACTGTTGATCAACATACTTTTAATCGTGGTACGCATAAAGTCGTCTTTGTAAATAAAGAAGAATCTAAATTACTTGATCTTGATTTTTCTGGAGAAAAGATTACTTGTTCTCCTAACCATAAATTCTATTCAGTTAATAGAAAGAAATGGATTAAGGCTAAAGACTTAAGTAGAGGTAATACAGTTGCAACAATAGAAGGAGAATTAGCTCTTACTAATCGTAAGAAGACAGAGAAAGGTGATGTTATTCATCTAACTGTTGAAGATGCTCATACTTATGTTTCAGGTAAGTTTTTAGTACATAACAAAGGCAATACAACAATTAATTATCCGAAAGAAGAAAAAGATACTACGTTCCAAGATTATTTAAAAGCAGAAAATCGTAAAAGTGAAGATCGAGATTATAGAGATTGGACAACTCAATTACAGTCTTATAAAACTAAGAAAGGTAAGCAAACTTCTGGTAGAGCAGGTTGGGATGCGTTTAAGCAAGGTGTACAAACCAAGTTAGGTAAAGGATTAATTGACTACAACCAAGCTGAAACTCAGTTAAAAGATTACGCTACAGATTACAACTTAGCTGACGGTAGTGTTGCATGGTCAGGTGGTACTGATCCACGTCAGATGTGGGATCGTTATAAAGATAGTGATGGTCCTGAAGGTGGATGGACTACTGCTCCAACATATGAAACTCCTGATGAATGGAAGAACTGGAGTGTTAATACAGCTTTAAATAACTTAGGTAATTTCTATCATGGAGGATCTTCTACCACAGGGGGTACGACTGGTGGAACGACAGGAGGTACAACTGGTGGAACTACTGGTGGTGGTTTGCTAGGACAAAGAAGAGATACAAATATCAAAGCAGCCTATGAAGAAATCTTAGGTAGACAAGGTACTGCTGATGAAATAGCTAAAGCTAAAGAAAGATTTGGTTCTGGTTACTACAAAGATATTGATAGCTTTAAGACAGGTCTTACATCTGGTTCTGAATACAAGGATAAGTTCCAGCGTAGCTATCTAGAGAACTATTACGACACAATGTATGGCAAGGAGCAAAGAGATGCCTCTGGGAACCGTACAGGTACACGTACATTTAACTTTGACAAGTCACTCCTTCCTAGTTACCAAGGAGATCTTGAAAAAGATACAGGCGTTAAGATGCCTTCTTGGAAAGATCAATACGAAGGAACTCCTGCAGAGATCGACTTTGCAATGGATAATATCCGTGAAGGACGTAAGTTCTTATATAGTGCTGGTTTAACTAATCTTCAAGGCAACATTGATAAAGAAGTTACGAAACTAAAGGTTGAAGGTAATAAAGAAATTACAAGAATTGGTAAAGAAGGTGATATGTATGCAGGTATTGTAAATGCATTTAGTTTCTAAAAATATACTTGCTATAATTATTTTAGTTAAATGATTATCGGAAATGACTCAATCGAATCCTGATGATGACTATTTTGATATTAAAAAGTTTGAAGACTTACTAAGTCGTCTTGAAGCTTCTAAAGGTCGTCAGACACGTCAAAAGTCTCTAGAAGGTCGTCGTGACACCTATGCGGCTGGTCTTGCCAACATGATGAGCAACTTCTAAATTTCTATTAGGATATATTCGTTATGGCTAGTTCAGTACCTAAAGGTCAATCAGATGTTGATGACTGGTTTGATATAGACAAATACAAACAGGCTGCTGGAGTCGCCTACGAATTTTCCAAGAAAAAAATGGAGGATGCTGGTGAACAAGATAGACAAACAATCGGCAAAGGAGCCGAAGAAAAACGTCGTGCTACCGAGCAAGAGCAACAGTATAAGCAAAAAGACGAAGAGCGAGACTACAAACAGGCGCAACGAGCTTATAGATATTGAGCTATTTGATGCTTGGGTTGATAACTTAGATTCATCAACTCAAGAATCTTTTTGTTCGTTTGCTTCTGATAATTACTCGGTCATTGAAATATATTTATATTCTCGATTCCTTGGTTATCGAGGATCTATTACTGCGTGTGATCTCTGGGTAAAAAAAGAATATAAAAAACCAGATCATCGTCAAAAGCTTCTATTTGAAATAGATGCAATGCAAGAAGATATTCGTAAATTAAGAGCTGATGTTGAGACAGGATTAGTTAAACGTGATGCAGGTGTTGCACGTATAGCATCTATGCAAAAAGAATTACGTGGTCACATAGATCAAGTTGAAAAGTTTACGAATACAAAAGATAGAAAAGGAATTTTAATGGCTGGTGCAGATCGAGCTATTAGAGAATTAATGTTTATTTTTAAAGATGATCCAATTGAAATTCCATTAGAAGAAGCAACTATGAGTGTATGGGCAAGAATGCAGTTAGAAGAATAGGTGAATTAAAATATATTTAAGCGAAAATTTTAGTGAATAAAAATGGGTGCTGGTACATTACAAAAAGGTGCTTTAGGCCAACAGTTAGCAGCTTCTGGTCAAGCTAGAAGAGCTGAAGCCCTAAGTAGAAAAAAGACGGGTCGGGGACCAGTAGGAAAAGGTAGAGCTAGAGCTGTCATAGAAGATCGTATGGATCAAAATGATAGAGAAGGAAAGCAGAAGCAAGGAAAAGGAGGAAGACCAGGTAGACCTATTGATGGTAGACCTCCAGTAATGAAGCCTATTGAAGAAGGAGGAAGACCTTTCCCACCTAAAGAAGGTAGACCTGTTGAACCACCAATGGATGGTAGACCTCCAAGTAAACCAATCAGGGGAGATGATCAGTATGGTCCAGGTAGACCAGGTAGACCAATTGGAGATGACAACTGGGCAACTTTACCTTATTTCCCTGGAAAGGGACCTATGCCTGGTATACCAGAGAAACCTATTGGTGGCAGACCTCCTGTAGAGAAACAGCCTTGGGGTAGAGAAGATGATCCTAACTACGGTAGGAAAAAAGATACATGGCATCAAAGAAAAACAGAGGAATGGAATCAGAGAAAAAAAGAAAGAGAAATTGAAAACGTAAAGAGAGGTGGTACAGAATTTGGACCAGGTAAAGGTGATCGTATTCCTAGAGGAGCTGATAAAGGTAGACCAATTGGAAATGATCAACTTCCAAAAGGTTTTAAAGGAGGAGGATTCCTTCAAGATTTCTTAGCAAGAATATCTCAACTAAAAGGAGGAGGAATTAGATAATGGTTAAAGGTAAAATGCCTCCACAGTTAGTTGAATATTTTAAAAATAAAAATGCTAAGAAAGAAGATGGTACAGAGATGTCAGATAAAGAAAAACGTAAAGCTGCTTTAGAGAAAGCTAAAAAGTACAAAGAGCAAAAAAAAACAAAGTAAATAAAACTTCAGGAAATTGCAATACTTGCCAACATCCTGAAATTCAAAAACATCCTGCAGAGATTGATGATGCAGGTCGTCATGTTTAAAAATAGTTTATTAGTTATTATTAAAGTAATACTTTGATTATTTCTTGTGCCTTCATATACTCATCTTGCATATAGACGTAATGCGAAGGCTGCTGCACGTAATCAACAAATAAAGAAACCTAAAAATTTAGCAGATTTAAAACGAGCAAGAGATGACTTTGGTTACTTTTGTGATTATGTAGCAGATAAACCTCCTGCTTTTCATCATCAAGAATGGAATCGAAAGTTTGTTACCAATGAAGATAGTAGTTGTTTAATAAAAATTGCTGGACCAAATATAGATCTATTAGCCCCCCGTGGTTCTGCTAAATCAACTGTTCTTGGTTTATTAACTGCATGGGCTATTGGTGTTCATACACAAGCTGGTCTTCCATTACAAGTTCTTTATCTCTCTTATACAGTTGATATTGCACGATCTAAATCAGCAACAATTAAACGTATTATTGAAAGTAAAAGATACCAAGAAGTATTTCCTAAAGTTCGTCTACTTAAGAACGTAACGAGTAACGAATATTGGTCGATTGATCATAAGTTTGCAGGTATAGATACCACTGGTGAAGAACAATTTACTCTTTGTGCTGCTGGACTAAAAGGTTCTGTTACATCTAAGCGTTCTCATCTTGTCATGATAGATGACGCTATTAAATCAGCTGCTGATATTGCCAACCCTGATATTCGTAAAACGATGCAGGAAAATTGGAATGCAGTTATCGCTCCTACTATGTTTGAAGGGGGTCGGGCTATTTGTCTTGGTACTCGGTTTAGGCATGACGATATTCATTCCACTACCTTTAACGAACAAAATAATTGGATACAAATTGTCCTCTCTGCCATACAAAATAATCCTAAGACAGGTGATGAAGAATCATATTGGCCTGAAATGTGGTCCTTGGAATACTTAAAAGAAAAAAAACGGCAATCTCCGATTGCCTTCTCCTTTCAGTATATGAATCAAGTCGTTCGACAGAATGAATTATCGCTTGCACCTGAACTCATTGTTAAAGCAGAAATATCAACCGAATTTGATACGTTAGGAGTGGGGGTAGACCTATCAGCAGGAATAAGAGAAAAGAATGACTATACGGTAATGGTACTGGGAGGAAGGATCGAAGATCGAGTACATATCATTGATTACAGACGCATAAGAGTTATGGGTAATTTAGAGAAACTTGATGCACTAAAAGAACTATTAAATGATTGGTCGATCATACAAGTTGATCAAGGTGGTCTTTATTATCCAACTCATTCAACATGTGATATATGGTCTGAAGCTGTTCAATATCAAGCATCATTAGAAGCAGACTTTAAACGTATTTGTTTACAAAATGAGAGTTTATATAATCTAATTTGGCATCCTGTTAAAGGTTTTAGAGGAGATAAGTTAGCTAGATTCCGTGGAATTATGGGTATGTTTGAAGATAGAAAAATTATATTTAACCGCTATAGGAACTTTACAAATATGTTTGAAGAATTAACTAACTTCGGTGTTAGTGGTCATGACGATTGTGTGGATGCATTAGTTTGGTTAGTTACTGGATTAATGAAGAAAGGTCATCTGCAATTAGACTTTTGATTTAGAATAGAGAAAAAGGATAGAACAGTGGGACCAGACTTTCTGACACTTGCATTAACAGCCGTTATTTCTTCTATAACAGGAGGTGGTTGGATTGCTAGTAAAGTTTTAGAACGTCATAAAGAACGCTTAAAAGATTCTATTCAAAATGTAGAAAATCAACGAATGCGTATTAATGCATTGGAGGAACATGTGAACAGAATGCCTTTGGAATATGTTTTAAAAGTAGATTTTGTTCGTGAATTACAAGATATGAACGATCACTTTAGAGCAATTCATAATAAGCTTGATAAGCTAATGGAAAAGCTCATAGAGAAATGACTTACATACTGGAGTTAGAAGATAATGTATTTGGTGACTTATGTATTAGTTTTCCTCCTGAAATAACAGATGAATTGCAATGGGAAAGAGGAGATCATTTGGAGTGGGATATTAAAGGCATTGGTATTGTCCTAACTAAATTAAATGATCCAAAAGGTTACAAAGTACAAGAAGAGTAAAATAGATTTATATATTGGGTAGTAGCAATGTTTTACGGTGGTGAATTAAATGTTCCAGGTGCTCCAGGAAATAATTGGGTAGGAAATTCTACTCCTGTTGTCAATATTGGATATGGTGGTGAGCAAGGTTTAATTTCACATGGTAAGCATACTCCTGATGAAGTCATACATGGAATACCCAGATATT
>VTLG01001104.1_pt1 | contig 18698 bp, 31 predicted proteins | sample 4694571 | NCBI WGS metagenome assembly VTLG01 (sample SAMN12604809, study PRJNA352737) | marine metagenome | biome: ENVO:00000447; feature: ENVO:00000209|ENVO:00000569|ENVO:01000036; material: ENVO:00002151; isolation source: viral sequences binned using virsorter ...
CAATTAACATATACTCAAAATCTAAAGGCTCAACACCTTCAGCACTTGTAAGGACAAATTTACCTAAAGCAAAATCATGTTTGATAAACATAGGCAAACCTTCCTTGTCGTCTAATTCTAAAAAAGACATAATTACTCCTTCTTCTCATTTAGCCAATCATCCAAGACATTTGGATAATGTTTTATATAACTCTCAACATCAGCAAACTCTGGTTCGCCATACTGAAAGCGTTCATAGTTACACCAAATCATTTTGTCGATGGCATAAGCCAGAAACTTTGCTTTGATATTCTCTTTCATAAATCTAAATTTAGTTGAGGATCGTCTTGCAGATCTTGTTTTCTTATATATCTTTCGCCCAACTTAATGTCTTTTTCCGAACCTTTAAGAACGAACTTAGCAATATGTCTGCCAGTGCCTTTACCTGCTCTTCCATCTTCTATTGAATGCCAACGAACATCACCTAAGTTTGTAATCTCTGCACCTGCTTCAATCATCATCAATACCCACTTATCTATTGGAAAAACAAATACGACATCTTTGCCTTTACTTGCCTCTTCTATAGCTTTCCTGACCCATGCAGTAGCGCCTTTTCTTTTACCTTCGTGTAGTATCGAGCCGAAAGGAGGATTAACATAATTAGATAATCCCCAATCACAAGTAAGACCATCAAACCCTTCTGGTAAAGGATAAGGACATGGATCAAAGTCGAATCCGTGTATTTCATCTAATTCTTTATACAAGTCAGGTGGCGTAAGCCAATAATGCTTACCATCTTGTGCGCCTTTGTGAAACTTATTATCTTCTACTTTTTTCTTTCCCATATGTCTGCTCATAACCCAAACATCATAATAATAATTAACGACCACATGACAACTAAGAATATGCCACCTATGACATCGTAAAGATCTTGCTTAGTCATTATCACCCTTATTGAAATAAAAACTGTAATGACAGTTATAGTTATTGTTTCTTATAAACATAAACTCTACAGGACAACTTTCTAGCCACTCAAAAAATTCAGCAGACATTTTGGTTTCATATTCCTTGTAAAAGATTGTATTTTTAAGGTTAAAACCTGCTTCTTGTATTTCTGTTTGTTTTTCTTTCGGCAAACTTTTATAGCTTACTAGCCTTTGTGTTGTATGTGCATTAGTCATACTTGTACCCCACTATATAAGCAAAGGCTTCACTATGTCGGCACTTGTCTCTTTGCATAACCAAGCGCTGCGCTTCTGCCCAGCACTTATCTCCTCTCTCTGTCTGCCCTTTGGCAAAGCATCTATCTGATAAACGTATTAGTCTGTCAATCTTTTGATCTATCATCTAATTCACCTATAATCTGTTTTTTGTTATATCTCAATTTACAAACAACAGCTCTAAATTGTTCATACTTTTGCCAATCTACTATTTTTGTGTATTTATTAATATCTTCCTGTGTAGAAGTAAGTAGATTAATTAATTCGTTATCAGTGCGATCCTTAATCATTGAACCATTGTGCAAAACTCTCATGCTGTCACCTCTTCTTTGATTTGATACTTACCTAAAATATCAAGTTCGTAAGTACCTCTGTCTAATTCAGTCACACTATCTTCTAAACGAGGGTACTGTCCCCAGACTGGGTGTGAATTATAAGATTCTTCTTCACCCTCTACACAATACCCAGCTTTTCTAATATCTTCTTTTGTGTATAAAGTTCTTTCGTATTTATACCAAAGCACAAAGTAGTCAGCTTTAGGGTTTTCAGAATGAAGTTGGAAGAGATGTATAACCATCTCAGCATAATTAGAATATTCCTTAATAATATTATCTGAATTATCAAGACATATTACATAGTCAGTATATATTTCTTTTTTCATTTTTTTCCTCTTTTATTGTTCCACATGGAACATTTATAAAATACTAAAGATTTATTTTTTAAAAGTCAAGCCTTTTTTGGAATAAACATATACAAATTTAAAAGGGTGTATCTTTATCAATATCTTCAGGGTTATGATCTTCCCACAAATTTCTTGCTAAAATTTTGCCTATATTCTCTGTTAGACCATAGGCTTCAAAGAATGCTTTTTCTGAACCATACTTTGTATGTAAAAGACCATGATGATACATACAAAGAGGAATGACATTTCTATCTGATGACTTCATTCCCATTCCTCTAACTCCGTCCCAAGGTCTTAAAAGATGATGTGCTTGTGTCGGGCCTTTGCAATTTTGACTGATTTTCATTGTTTTGAAACAGCATTGCATACTTGCCACAAACTGCAAATGCACTTTATCTTCAAATCTTTTTTTAGAAGGGTGCTTTTTCTTCTTCTTTGGATATTTTCTTATCAACTTTAAACTCAGCTTTTTTTAATTTAACTTTAGTATATTCTGTTCCCATTTCTGAAACATTTCTCCAACCAGCAAAATCAAAAGCTGTTTTATTGAAATTAATAAGTCCTTTTATATCAGGACAAGTTTCAGGATTCGGTGCTTCTTGTCTATCTTCCTCAGATACTTTTTTAAGCAATCCTGCTGAAATGCTCAGTTCAAATTTATCTGGTTGATCTTTGCTAGAGTATTTTAATATTTGTGCATACTTTTCTTCACCACCAATATTTATCAAACCCTTTCTTACAACTACCACATCTGAACCATGAAATAAATTTCCTGTATTTTCTTTTGGTATAAATTTTTTCTTTTCCATTTTTTTCTCCTTAATGTTTAGTGAATAATTTATCGTTTTGCATATCTTCTGAAATAGTAGGCATGAGTTCCAAGAATCTAAAATATTGTTCTTGTGTCATCATTACTCTTATTTCATTATCTTGAATTATGGGTTCATTATCCCAAACCTCATAAAACAAATCCCTCACATCTTCATTTATATCACCACTTGCATAAGCCTGATCAATCATGTTGATGTTCATTTTTTTTACTTCTTTGTAATCTTTTTCTGTTGCCCCATTTTTGACAAACAAAAAATTTCCGTCTTTATCGTTTCCTATTGGTAACATTTTTACTCCTTTATTAATCTATATTTATAACCCTTACCGCCATCAATTCTTTTCCTCATAACAATCTCTCCAGTCATGGGTAAATTATATTTTACTCGGCAAGGGTGTTTTCTCAAATCTCGTATTCCTGCTGAGATAGATGGTTCACCATAAAACTTATTTGCTTTTTGTTTTATGACATCTTGGAGCTCCCAAAATGTCCACCACCTACCATCTCTCATACACAGGTAAATACAATCATTTATTGAAAGTTTATTTTTCATCAAAAATCACTTCTTACAGTAGTTTTTGGTTTTATGGTTTTACTTGCTTCCACTTGTCTTTTGATAGCTTCAACAGCTTTATTTCCATCGTCATCATCTTTGCTACCAAGTCCACAAGCCATCAGCAAAGAATACCTCTTGCCATACGAAATCGCACTGCCATAAGCATGAGGGTCATTCTTCACAGCAGGTATAAATAAAACACCACTACTTAAAGATGAACCATGTCCATATAAAACAGTTTCTATTCCAACACCCCCTTGTCTTTCATGTGCAACTTGTTGAAAGTAAATACCATTATTATTTAATGGTTTTTTTACTGTACCGAGCACAGATTCTAATGTTGCATAACCACTATTAAAGTAAGGGTTAGTCCCATCTTTTACTACATTCTCAATCTCAGATTGAGCTTTAATCAAAGCATTAATCAAATAATCTTTTCTTTTCATTTTTTACTCCTTAAATAAAATGTTTGCCCCTTTTATTTCAGTGGGCCCCCATTGTTTCATAAAGTTTTCGTTTGTAGTGTCAGGCACTAGGCAAGACATACGAGCCACTTCATGTATATCACTAGAAAATGACAACATCTGCATCATTTTTTTAGCAATTCTGTGAATGTCCTTGATGTGTTTTTCAACATCGTGAACATGTCTTGTTATAAATTCTTTCTTTGTTTGGGTAACATAAATGTAATCTAACATTGCAATTTTGCCTGTAGCCAAACTGTAAAAAGAAACCTGTCTCAAATGATCGCTTCTTTCTTTAACTGCTGTGCCTGTTGTTTTAATATCTCTAACACAATCATTATATTCCATGTCTATATAACCAGTTATCGGAACAGGCAAATCATCAAACTTATATTCAACCTTGTGTTGTGGTTTTTCAAGCTCACCAAAACTCCTGTAACAGGGTATAGCTAATCTTAAAGTTTCAGGTATCTGTGCTTGTTTTTTTGCACACATATAAAAGTCATAATCTTTTGCATGACCAGCATCTGTAATTTCTTTGTGTACAACTTCATATCTATCCATACAAATGAGGATAGCTTCTTCAATATCAGATTCAGGCTTCATACAAGCATGAGTAATTCCAAGCTCAACAATGTTACCAAAAGTCATTGCAGGGCTATATGCTTTATCTCTGTAACCAGCAATATTCACTAACCACTTTGCAGGGTCTGATCTGAATTTGTTTATAGACGATGGAGATAAATGTGAAACTCCATGATGTTCAAATACATTTTTCATTTTTTTCCTTTCAATTTATTCAAAATTAAAATATAATTCCAAAAAAGGAAAAAAGCAATAATGAAACTAAAAAAATACCTAACTCTTTTTGGTCTCAGACAAAATGAATTTTTAGAAAGAATTTACAAAACAACAGGAAAAAAAATTCCTCAATCTACTTTAGCAAAATGGATTTCTGGAATAAGAGTTCCAAGAAAAGAAGAAATATTAATTATCAAAGAAGCTACTGAAGGTCTTGTAGAGCCAAACGATTTTTACAATTAAATATATTTAAATTCCAAAAAAGGTTGTTTTTCTGGATAATATATTCTAAATTTTAGAAACACTTTAGAAATTTATGAGTATAGAACTGCTGAACAATGCATTGAAAGTTGAGGGATATACCCCTACAGCAAAATTCGTTTTAATAATCCTAGCTAATTATGCAGACGAGTTTGGTTGTTGCTATCCATCGCATAGACATATTGCAGATATTATCGGTCTCAAAGATACAAAAGGGGTTGCCAAATACATAAATGAATTTGAAAAAGATGGTTTTTTGGTCAAACAAAAAAGAAAGAATGAAGATGGTGGATTCACTTCTAACAGATATATTTTAAATATTGGTATCCAAAACCCTATGGGTGTGAGAACCATAAGGGAGAGGGTGTCAGAACCTCACAATACTAAAGAAGATACAAAAGAAATAATAAATAACTTTGAGATTTTGTGGAAAATATATCCAAGAAAAGTTGCAAAAAAAACAGCTCTTTCAGTCTTTAAAAAAATAGATATTAAAGAATTTGATGTGATAAAAAAAGCATTACAAATATTTGTAACTCAAAACAAAAATACTCAAATAAAATTTATTCCACATTTTTCTGCATGGTTAAATCAAGAAAGATGGAAAGATGAATATACAGAACCAAAGAAAAATTTAAATACTTTAGCTGGATAAAAATGATTGATTTAACTGAAGAAAATATAAAACTGAAAAACTTTCAAGAGGGAACTCAGAAAACAAAATGTCCTCAATGCCAACCACCCCATAAGATGTCTGACAATCCTCTTTCAGTCACGATCAAAGAAAGCGGTTCTGTAGTTGTTTGGAATTGCCATCATTGTGGTTTTAGTGGTAGTAAATTTGAACAAGACAGATACCGATATTTTAAAGAACCAAAACAAAAAACTTATGAAAAACCAATAGTAAATAATCAAAGTTACTCTGATTTTATGTATGAGTTTTTTGAAGCAAGAGGAATATCAAAATCCGTAGTAAAAGAATTCAAAATATTCACTGATCAAGATTGGATTTGTTTTCCCTATTACAATGAAAAATCAGAAGTGACAAACATCAAGTATCGTAAAACTAATAAAATGTTTAAACAGACAACAAACTCAAAACCAAGTTTGTATAACTACGATAATATTTATAGATCAGATACAGTTATTTTCTGTGAGGGTGAAATTGATGTTTTATCTCTTGCAGAAGCAGGTTTTTCTAATGGCACAACATTACAAAACGGAGCACCAAAAGAAGCTAAATTCAATGATAATGATGCAAGATTTCAGGCACTCAAACAGAATAAACTTTTAGCAAAAAAGATTATTTTATTTTTAGATAACGATGAAAGCGGTAAAGCATTACACAAAGAATTGTTACATCGTTTTGGGAAAGATTCATGTTGGTTTGTAGAGACACCTTCAGGTTGCAAAGATGCCAATGAAGTTCTTATGAAGCATGGAAAAGAAAAACTCAAAGAACTAATAAACAATGCTAAACCATATCCTGTAGAAGGCTTATATACCGCTTATGACTATTCAAAAGAAATACAGGAGCTTTATGATGGAAATTACATAAAACCTGTGGAGATTGGCATACAGGGCTTAGACGATATTTACAAAATTATGACTGGAACATTCCATACCATTACAGGCATACCCAATCATGGTAAATCTTTATTTTTAGATCAAATATTATTGTCTTTAGCAAAAACAAAAAATTGGAAATTCGCTATATTTTCTCCAGAACATTCTACTCAAATGCACATAAGAAGATTGTTGCAAATGTATTTACAAAAAAACTTTGATGAAAATTTTGATGAAAGAATGACAAAAGAAGATTTAGAAAAAGGTTTAGATTTTATCAACGATCATTTTTACTTCATTGAAACTAGAGAAGCTGTTCCAAGCATTGAATTAATTTTAAGTATTGCCAAATCCGCTATCTTTAAATTTGGTGTAAAAGGTTTAATTATAGACCCATACAACGAAATCAATGCCACCAGATCGTCTCAGAAACGAGAAGATGAACATATCCGAGACTTTATATCGCTGTGTAAAAGGTTTATCAGAGTACATGAATGTATTCTTTGGGTAGTTGCTCACCCAACAAAATTGCCAAAATCTACAGATGGAAGTTATGCTCCACCAACTGCTTATGATATTTCAGGGGCTAGTCATTGGCATAATCAAAGTGATGCAGTTTTAACAATTCACAGAGACTTTGAAGATAACACCACAAAAGTTATAACCAGAAAAATCAGAGAACAAGATTTATATGGAAAGATAGGAGAAAAAACTTTCTTTTACAATTACCGAACCAAGAACTTTGAGCTTGATGAAAAAGGTTCATCATGGGAAGATTGGAATGAATAAATATGAAATATTTGTCAATATGTAGTGGGATAGAATCAGCAGGAGTAGCATGGGAAAAACTTGGATTTCAATGTTTAGGTCTAGCAGAAATAGATCAGTTTCGTTCTGCTGTGTTAAAATATCATTTTCCGCAAATAAAAAATCATGGGGATTTTACAAAAATTCAGTTAGATGACTTACCAGAAAGACCTTCTATCATCGTTGGGGGAACACCATGTGCTACCTTCAGTATATCAGGACTTCGTAAAGGACTTGCAGAAGATAGAGGAAACCTCGCACTTGAGTTTATTAAACTTGTTGATCGGATTAAACCGAAATGGTTTGTCTGGGAAAATGTCCCCGGTTTGCTGTCATCTAATGAAGGACAAGACTTTGCAACCTTCCTCGGAGCAATGGCAGAATGCAGGTATGGGTTCGCCTACAGGGTTCTTGACACTCAATATATCAGAACACAGCGATTCCCTAGAGCACTCCCCCAAAGAAGGCGGCGTATCTTCGTTATCGGACATCTTGGAGACTGGAAAAATCCAGCAAAGGTTCTTTTTGACGAAGAAGCATTGCGAGGGAATTCTCCACCGAGCAGAAAAAAAGAAGAAAACATTACCAAAAAATCTACACACCGCATTGTCAGAAGTGATAAATATGTCCAAGACGAAGTAGCAAGTACAGTTTGTGCTAGAGATTACAAATCTCCAACCGATTTAATAGTAGAAAAAGATTTAACAATAATTCATGGAAATCATTCAAGGGTCAATGGCAAGGGATATAAAAAAGATGGTGCTAGTTACACATTGACAGCTACAGAAATACCTTCAATTCATTATGAAGAAAATGAAACATTATGTTTTGAACAAAGGTCAAAAGATGGCACACCAAGAATACACAAAGAAGAAATATCTCCAACACTTACAGCAATGACAGGTGGAAACAGGCAACCATGTATTTTAAAACAAGACATTTTAAGAAGATTGACACCGCTTGAAACTGAAAGACTTCAGGGTTTACCTGACAATTGGACACAAATTCCATACAGAGGAAAGCCAAAAGAAGAAGCACCTATCTCAAAAAGATATGAAGCATGTGGAAGGGCAATGTCTGTAAATGTTATGGAGTGGTTAGGAACTAGAATCCAAAAAGTAGAAAAAGGAGAAATATGATAAAACGATTTAACTTTAAAAATTTGTCGGATTTTGATAAACACATAGAATTATCAATTCCGAATTTGAATACCTTAGATCAGATATTCAAAAATATTACACACGAAAATGCACAACCTGAATCTATTGTTTTAGATATGGGTTGTTCTACTGGAAGATTCTTGTCAAATCTAAGCAAGATTCCTGATTGTAGATATATTGGTATTGATGAAGTAGATATGAAAAACAGAAAGCAGGATTTTGAATTTATCAAGGGTGATGTAGAAGAAGATTATTTTTTAGGTAAAACAAATATTTCTTATAAACCACATACTCATAAAGATTTTATTTCAGTTTTAGTCTCAATGTTTTTTCTCCAATTTCTTGGACAAAAGAAAAGAGGAAGAGTGGTTGAGATAATGAAAAATGTTGTTGATGAAGGTGGTGTAGTTTTATTGGCAGAAAAAGTACATTTAGATGATGCAAAAATTCAACAATCATTACACAGACTTCACATACAAGAAAAAAGGAAAAACTTTACAGATAAAGAGATATTGGAGAAAGACTTACAACTTAGTATAAGCATGTTCTGTAAAACAGAAAGTGAACTCCAAGATGAAATAAATTATATCGGTCAAGCGACAAAAGTTTGGCAAAGTTATAATTTTATGGGATACGTCATAAAAAAATAATTTTTACATTTGCATAAAAGTTGAAGTATTATTTGTGAGAATAACTAAGAATTTATGAACAAAAAATCCACAACACAAAAGCTGACAGAAACAGTAAAGTTAAAAATCAGAAATGACTTTGTCCAAGGTGTAAGTGATGATGAAGGTCTGAAGAACTTTCCGACACTTGAGGAACTGCATAAAGAATATAAAGTAGCCAAATCAACTCTTTACAGAGTAGCTAATAAAGAACAGTGGAAAGTAGAAAGAGAACAATTACAAATCCAATACAAAGAAAAAATTGACAAACAAAGAACAAATGCTTTGGTCAAAGAAGGCAAAACTTTAGACACAAGAAGTATTGGAGTAGCAAAAACTTTGATGACAACAATTGAAAAAGCAATAGTACAAAACTTGCAAAATATAGAAGAAGGCAAAAATAGTTTGATGCCAACTCAAATAAATGCTTTAGCAAACGCGGCATTGACTGCTCAAAAAATAGGCAAACTTGCATTAGGAGAAACAACAGAAAATGTTGAGATAAATGGAAATGTCCAAAACACAGCATTCAGAGAAGCTATGGAATTGCTTGACACAGTTGCAGAGCAACGAAGAACAAGCAACGATAGCTCTGTACACTAAGTGGTTAAAAACTGCCAGACCTAAACAAATCATTCCTGATAATGATGCGAATGTTTGGTTAATACTTGCAGGTAGAGGTTGGGGAAAAACAAGAACAGGAGCTCAAGATATTGCCTTATATGCACTGAGAAATCCTAATTCAATATGTGCGGTTGTCGCACCTACTCATGGAGATTTACGAAGAGTTTGTTTTAATGGCCCTTCAGGCTTGATGTCAATTATTCCAGAAGAATGTTTATCTAAAGAAGTATCTGGATATTCAAGTTATAGAGGGGAAGAAATCACTCTTTTTAATGGTTCTAAAATTATCGGTTACGCCGCTATCAATCCTGATAGATTGAGAGGGCCTCAGTTTCATAGGGCTTGGTGTGACGAACTTGCGGCTTGGAGATACCCAGAAGCATTTGATCAATTGATGTTTGGACTTCGTTTAGGAGAAAATCCTAAGTGTGTCATTACAACCACACCAAAACCTACAGAAATAATTAAACAACTTATGCAAAGAAAAGATGTTCATTTGACCACTGGTAATACCTTTGAGAACGAAGAAAATCTTTCTGGTTCAGCTTTGAGTATGCTGAAAGAAAGATACGAAGGTACTAATTTAGGCAGACAAGAACTCTTTGCTGAACTATTAGATGATGTTGAGGGAGCATTGTGGAACAATAAAATGATTGAAAAAACACGGATAAATCTTGAACAAGAACGAGATTTGAAACAAATTATTGTAGCAATTGACCCTGCTGTAACAGCAAATGAGACAAGTGATGAAACTGGTATTGTGGTTGTTGGCAAAGATTTCAACAATTATTATTATGTATTAGAGGACTTATCAGGTAGATATAGTGCTGATAAATGGGCTAGAATAGCGATAAATGCTTTTTACGATTGGGGAGCAGATCGTATTGTTGCTGAAGTTAATAATGGTGGTGATTTAGTGGAAAGGCTAATTAGAACACACGATACCAATATTCCTTATAGATCAGTCAGAGCTACAAGGGGTAAAATAACTAGGGCAGAACCTATATCTGCTCTTTATGAACAAGGCAAAGTATTTCATTTGGGAATATTCCCTGAACTAGAATCACAAATGTGTTCATATACAGGAGATAAACAAAACAGTCCTGATAGATTAGATGCATTAGTTTGGGGTCTAAGCGAGTTGAGTAAATCATCAGGTAATGTAAACTGGAGAATAAGCTAATGGCTATATTTGATGACATAAGAAAAGTGTTCGGTCTGAACACTGAGAAAAAACAAAAAGGCTCAGTCATGGGTTACTTCAATGTTGGTACACAAGAAAAAATGTATAAGTATCAAGATTTGGCAAAAGAAGGATATATGAAAAATGCTATCGTATATCGTTGTGTAAATGAAATATCTAAGGGAGCAAGTGCTGTGCCTTACAGAATAAAAGCAGAGGATTCAATTTTAGAAAATACAGATTTACATGATCTAATAAATAGACCAAATCCACAGCAATCTTACACAGAGTTTTTCAATAGCTTATTTGGTTTTTTACTTTTATCAGGAAATGCTTACATTTTAAAGGTCGGTGCAGAGGGTCAAGCTCCAAAAGAATTACACTTACTTAGACCTGACCGAATAGTAATTAAAGGTGGAAGTAATTATATACCTGATTCGTATGAATATATGGTCAATGGCAGAATTGATAAAGTTTACCCTGTTGATCAAGAGAATGGTTTTAGTGAGGTCAAACACATAAAACTTTGGAATCCGCTTGATGACTATTATGGGTGCAGTCCATTAACCGCCGCGGCGATGGAAATAGATCAACACAATTTAGCAAGTAAACACAATGTCAATTTATTAAACAATGGAGCAAGACCAAGTGGTGCTGTGGTATTCAAACCACAAGACGAAACTGGAATGTCAGTAAATTTAACAGAAACACAAAGACAACAACTATTGACAGATTTGAACAATAGATTTTCAGGGGCCAGTAATGCAGGTCGTCCCCTACTCTTAGAGGGAGACTTTGACTGGAAAGAGATGGGACTGAGCCCTAAAGACATGGATTTTATCAACTTAAAGCACATGAGTGCTACGGACATAGCACTTTGCTTTGGAGTTCCGTCCCAACTTGTTGGTGTTCCTGATTCACAAACTTATTCAAATGTTGCAGAAGCTAGACTTGCTTTATATGAAGAAACAATCATTCCATATTTAAGAAAAGTCGCTTCTGATCTTAACGAATGGTTAATACCTATGTTTGGAGAAAATATAGATTTTGAGTTTGATATTGATGACATTCCTGCTCTGTCTGAAAGGAGAAGATTGATTTATGCAAATGTAACTAATGCTGTGGCACAAGGAATCATTACTAGAAATGAAGCTAGAGAAAGGCTTGGACTTTCCCCAGTTGAAGGTGGTAATGAGCTTTATATCTCAGCTAACTTGTTTCCGTTGGGGTCTGAACCATTACCACCGCCTGATAATGAAAAAGACTTTGAAGATTTTGATGACCTTGATGATGAATTTAAGAATGAAACTAAAGCAACAGATTTTCCAAAAAGAGGAGACGATAAAAAAATATCTTTGAGAAATAGTAACTATCCACAATTTGATTATGACTTTGCCTTAAATGTAAAAGAAGATGGTGGAAGTGTGGGAAAAGATATATGGAAAGCTGGTGGAAACATTAGGGGTAATGAAGCATTTAATTTATGGGGTAGAGCAAGAGAAGGAGATGAAAGTCCTGCTGTTCTGAAATGGATTAAAGAAAGAGAAGCATGGGCGGCTAGACATAGTGTAAATGACGGAAACCAATTTGTAGGGGGAGACTTAGAACCAAACTTATCAAATGTTTCAGGTGTGGTCGCCTTAATGAAATGGGGAGTAATAAACCCTAAATTAAAGGCTCAAGGAATGAAAGATGTAATCCTAGAGCTCACAAAAAAGCTAGAGGGTAGGAAAGAGCCAGATGAAAAAATAAAGCCCTTAGAAAGCGATTCTCACATTGCAATAGAAGTAGAAGAAAAACAAGTTTCAGCGAAGGTAAAAGAAGCTCTCAAAAATAAAGTTGATGAACATAACGAAGAATTTGGAGATAACAAAACCAAAAGAGTAACTTTAGGAATGTTGGAAAAAGTATTTCTTCGTGGTGTGGGGGCCTTTAATACGAACCCAAGTTCAGTAAGACCGGGAGTGAGGAGACAAGGTGGTGCAGATCGCTGGGCCTTTGCCCGGACGAATTCATTTTTATTTGCCCTGAGAACTGGTAGATTTCAAGGTGGAAAGCATGATACGGATTTATTCCCTGAAGGACACCCTTTAAAATCTAAAGGGCCTACTGATTCGCAAGGCAGACCTAAGAAATAATGCGACATGCTATTCAAAAAAAGGCATATCGCAAGAGAAGGTTCAACACTCGTTTTGAAATAAGAACACAGCTTAGATTAAGAAATAATTTAGAAAAAGCATTTCACAGAAATATCAGAACTGTGCTAAATAAAAATGCTGATAGAGTTGCCGATGAACTACTTTATGCAGTTGATTATGACCCAGATGTAAACACAATAAGACTTTTCAATAGTCTGTTTCCTGTGATAGAAAAGAATCTTAGAAAAATATTTGAAGCATTTATCAAATACAATATTGAGCTTTATGACCCAGATACTAAGAATTTAGAGTTTACAACCTTTGGTACAGCAGTCACTTTTGAACAAATATTTAAAGAATATCTACGAGAAAGAAATATTATTTTTGAAACTCTATCTGCAAACCAATCAAAACAAATAATGAGAACTATAAGAAATAAAAGAAATGAGAACCTAACTTTGCCACAATTAGCAAAAGAAGTGAAACAAGCTGTGAGAGGATTTAGTTTATTTAGATCAGCAAGAATCGCTAGAACTGAAACTCATAGTGCGGCAAGTTTTGCATCACAAGAATATAATAAAAAGATAAGCGATCAACTCGGTCAAACCCTTTATAAAAGGTGGGTAGCAGTGGGCGATGGAAGAACGAGGGATTCCCATGCTAGAGCAAATGGTCAAGTAAGACAAATGGACGAGGACTTCTCAATAAATGGAACACAGATGAAATATCCCGGCGACCCTAGAGGTGGAGCAAGAAATGTTGTGAATTGTCGGTGTGTCGTTGTCTATGTAGATGAAGAAGATTTGAGTTTGATAGAATAATATATCTTGTGCTAGACTACGAATTTAACTACTATATATAGTGTATGCCGATACCAAAACCGAAAACAGGAGAGAGTAGGCAAAATTTTATGCAGAGATGTATGGGAGATAAGACGATGACCTCAGAATATGAAAATGATCAAAGGTTAGCTGTCTGTGCAAGTTCGTACAATTCAAAAAAGGAAGATTCCGAAGAAGCTAAAGAAGAAATAAGAAAAGATGTTTTTACTACACAAGAAGAAGCCGAAGAAAGGGCAGAAGAAATTGGTTGTGTAGGTTTCCACGAACATGATGAAGATGGAAAAAAAGTGTATATGCCATGCGAGACACATACAGATTATGTGAGAGCAACTGGCGAAGATGTCAAAAACGATGAACCTTTAGAGTTTCACGAAACTGAACACCTTGAATTCAAGACAGAAATCAAAGCCTACCATGAAGAAGAGAACAAAGAAGAGGGAGTTTTTGAAGGTTATGGTTCTGTTTTCAATAAAGCTGACTTAGGCAATGATGTTGTCAAGTATGGAGCATTCAAAAAATCATTAAAGAAAAAAGGAGCAAAAGGGGTCAAGCTCTTATATCAACATAAATCAGATATGCCAATAGGAGTGTTTGATGAAATCAAAGAAGATCAGCATGGACTGAGAGTAAAAGGCAGATTAGCACTTAAAACTCAAGCTGGAAGAGATGCTTTTGAGTTAATGAAAATGGGTGCATTAGACGGACTTAGCATAGGATTTAAGCCGAATCCGAAAGCTACTCACTATGACAAGACCTCAAACAAGAGGATTCTTGAAGAAGTGGAATTAATGGAAATATCTTTAGTAACTTTTCCTATGAATCAATCGGCTAGAATTCGTAGTGTAAAGGGTGAAGATTTTTCTATAAGAGAGTGGGAAAATGGAATGCGAGATGCTTTCAATCTTTCTCGTTCAGAAGCAAAGATGGCGGCAAAAGCTGTGCATCAGGTATTTATACAACGAGATGTTGATAGGAATGCTGAATTGGCAGATGCCTTAAACAACCTTAATAATAAATTTAACTCTTGGAGAAAAGATGGAAAATAACGAAATTAAGAGTGCAGTTGATAATATCGGAAATGCTTTTGAGGAATTCAAAAAAGCAAATGATGAAAGATTAGATGCACTTGAAAAGGGTGAAAGTTATGATGGTTTACTGGACGATAAATTAGCAAAGATTGAATCTAAGCTAGATGCATTTGAAGATGTAAACCAAAAAATAACACAAGCCAATCTAAATCAAGAGAATCTCAAAGAGCAAGTATCAAATCTTGAGACAGTCTTAAAAAGACCAAATGCAGGATTAGAAACTAAGCAAATTGATGAAACTCTACAAGCCTTTGATGCATATTGCAGAAAAGGATTTGATGCTCTTTCTGAAGCAGAGAAAAAAGCATTAACAGTATCTAACGATTCAACAGGTGGATATTTAGCTCCGCCAGAATATGTAAAAGAATTAATCAAAGATGTGACCGAAATATCACCTATCAGATCAATTGCTAGAGTGAGATCAACAGGTCAAAGATCAATTCAAATACCAAAAAGAACTGGACAATTTTCAGCACAATGGGTAGCTGAAAGTGGTACAAGATCAGAAACTACTGGTTATCAAGTTGGGTTAGAAGAAATACCAGCACACGAATACTATGCGATGGTTGATATTTCTGAGCAAGACTTAGAGGATTCAGTGTTCAATCTTGAAGCAGAAATGCAATCAGAGTTTGCAGAACAGTTCGCTAAAGCTGAAGGTACAGCTTTTGTAAGTGGTAATGCAGTTGGTAAACCTGAAGGCTTTATGACTAACAGTAGTGTTAGCGAAGTAGTCTCAGGTGCTGGTGCGGCCCTTACTGGTGATGGTCTTATTTCTTTGGTTCACAGTATCAAATCAGAATACAGCAGAAATGCTACTTTTGTTTTCAATAGAAGCACATTAGCAGAAATTAGAAAGCTAAAAGATACTGCTGGTCAGTATGTATTCCAAGCAGGTATGATGCTTACAAGTGGTGTTCCTAATTCAGTATTAGGCTTCCCATACATTCAAGCAACAGACATGCCTAGTGTTGGTGCTGGTAACTTCCCTATTGCCTTTGGTGATTTCAGCAGAGGATATATGATCGTAGATAGAATTGCGATGGCAGTCCTTAGAGACCCATTCACACAAGCTACTTCAGGTAATGTTAGATACATTGCAAGAAGAAGAGTTGGTGGTCAGGTAATACTTCCTGAAGCAATTGTTAAACAAAAAGTTTCAGCATAATAAAGGAGTAAATTAATATGAAAGATTTAAGCAATAACATAAGTCCTGCTGTCAGTTTAGCGGTAGCTGTTAGAACAGCCGCGGCTAACGGAACAGGAGTTGATCTACAAGGTTACGAATCAGCTACTGCTTTAGTAGATGTTGGAGCAGAGGGAGATACTTTATCTTCATCTGTTTTCTTTGAAGTTTCATTAGAACATTCTGATGATGATTCAACATATACAGATGTGGCACAAGCTGACATCATTGACGGAACTATCGCTTCAGGTGGAATATTCTTGAAGTTAGATGGAACTGCTGGTGGCGACCCTGATTCTGCTGGTGGCATTTTCAGAGTAGGCTATGTTGGTGGAAAAAGATATTTGAGAGCAGTATTAGCAAAAACTGGTACACATTCAAATGGTACACCTTTAGGTGTTATGATTGTCAAAGGACATGCTAGACATTCTACTGACAATGCATTTACACCACATAATGCATAACAATGTATGTTTGAGGGGTGGCAACACCCCTCTTTTTTAAAAGGAGAAAACAATGCCTTATCACATGGACAAAGACAAAAAGAAACCTAAAAAGAAAGGTGGACATTTAGAAAATGAAAAACCTAAGAAACCTATGAAAATGGGACATGAAGAAAAGCCAAAAAAACCTATGAAAATGGGACATGGCAGTAAGCCAAAAAAACCAATGAAAGGTTTTAGTAATTATTTAAGAGGTAAATAATGAAACAATTTAAAATACTTATACCGAAAGCTGGTAGCAATGATGAACATGGATTGACACAAAAACTATATGTCCATGATGAAATTGTAGAAGCTCAAGAAGATTGGCAAGAAGATTTGATGAATCAATTTGTTGCTAATGGTTGGGCTATGGAAGTCAAAGTAGATGCAAAAGCAGAAGAAGGTGAACCTGTAAGAGCTAGAGATGAAAAAGGTCATTATGTAGCAGATGACCCAAATACCCCTGATGTAAATGAAGCGTATGTCGGTGGCAAAGCTCCTGCAAAGAAATCTACAAAAAAGAAAACTACAAAGAAAAAATAAGTCTAGGGGCGGTTCAAAATTATTTCTATAAGTGTATATAATGAAGATTTCCTCAAATACCGCCCCTTCTCTTTCAGTTGAAGAAAGGTTAGAAAAACTAGAAGCAATAGCACACACCCCAAAAGGTCTTGAAGATATGACAGGATTTCAAGAACTGTTAGCAAGGTTAGATGCTATTGAAAATAAACTAGAACAAATCACTTGATTTTAAAATAATTTTCTTTAAAATAATATAAATCATAATACTCTTAAACACCTCCTAAGAAAGTTGTATTAAAAAGTAGTATGATCTCATTTTACAAATGAGTTATTTCGTTTCGCAAAGGGGTTTTAAACAAGCCCCTTTTTTTTATTCTTAATTTCCATTAGACTAGCACTATGGCTAGTAAATCAGATAGTATCTCTAGGCTTGAAGCACATGAAAGAGAATGTGCAATCAGGTATAAAAACATAGAAGAAAGATTAGAAAAAGGACATCAGCGTTTTAATAAACTTGATGCTATGGTTTGGGGTCTTTATGGTTTGCTAGTAGCATCAATAGGTATTGATAAACTTTTATAGGAGAAAAAAATATGAGTAATGCCGATAAAGTTAAACAGCTAGAAGCTGAAAACGAAAAACTAAAAAAACAACTAGATGATACAAACTTCTTGTTGGGACAGTATATGAATCAAAAAGTTCAGTTAGAACAACAGCTAATGTTAATGAACAAAGAAATGGCACAGCAAGATAATCCAGAAGTGCCACAAGTAGTTGAGGGAGAAACAGTAAACTAAAATGGGAAGTCTCGTTGTCAGTAGTGCTCCTTCATCAGAACCCCTTACTCTTTCAGAGACAAAATCGTATCTGAGGGTTGATCATTCAAATGACGATGCCTTAATTACTAGCCTAATTATAGCTTCTCGTCAATTTGTTGAGGAGCATACTGGACGAGGTTTAATGACCCAGACCCTTAATCTTTTTCTTGATGGTTTTAGAGAAGATGAAGACCCTTTATTTGAAGGTTTTAGGACAGGGCCTTATTTAAATTTTTATAAGAACTATATTGATTTACCAAGAGCACCAGTTCAATCAGTTACAAATATTGTTACTTTTGATGATGATGATACACAAACTACTTTTTCTACCGCAAATTATTTTGTTGAATCTACAAGAGAACCTGCAAGAATTGTATTAAGAACAGGCTCAACATGGCCTACCGCATTAAGAGTTGCGAGTTCAATAAAAGTCACCTATGTTGTCGGTTATGCTAATGCAACAAGTGTCCCCTATCCCATAAAACAAGCGATGTTAAAACTTGTTGCAAATATGTATGAACAAAGAGGTGATATGGGTGACTATCTACAAGAAAGAGAAATTCCACCAATGATTATAAAATTATTAGCACCTTACAGAATTCATAAAGGTTTAGGTACAAGTGAGTTAATGGCAATTGGATAATGGGAATATCAATAGGCTCAATGCGAGAGCAAATCACAATTCAAACCATCGGCAGTACAAGAGATACTGGTGGTGGAATATCCTCTAATTATAGCGATTCTCAGACCATACAAGCTTCTGTAAAGCCTGTAAATGGCAAAGAGGTATATGCACAAGGCAAACTACAAGATCGTGTT
>VTLG01002758.1_pt1 | contig 18698 bp, 14 predicted proteins | sample 4694571 | NCBI WGS metagenome assembly VTLG01 (sample SAMN12604809, study PRJNA352737) | marine metagenome | biome: ENVO:00000447; feature: ENVO:00000209|ENVO:00000569|ENVO:01000036; material: ENVO:00002151; isolation source: viral sequences binned using virsorter ...
AGATGGTTCTGATGTGATTGCTATTGATACTAATAGAGATGTATTGTTTGGACAAACAGGCGGCTCTGCTTCAGATCCTGATGTGGAAATAGATGGTTATTTAAAAGTAGATGGTTCAAGTACATTTGGCGCACCAATTACAGCATCAGCTGCAATTAGTTCAAGTGGAGCTATGGAGTTGGCATCATTAACCTTAGATACAGATTTAGCAGTTGCTCATGGTGGTACAGGAGCAAGTACATTAACTGACGGTGGTGTATTATTAGGTAGTGGAACGGGTGCAGTAACTGCTATGGCAGTACTTGGTGATAGTGAAATGATAGTTGGAGATGGAACAACTGACCCAGTCGCTGAAAGTGGTGCTACATTAAGAACATCAATTGGAGTTGGAACAGGCGATTCCCCACAATTTACAAGTCCTTATGCATCAACTGGTGTTGAAATTGGACACGCTAGTGATACAACACTAACAAGAGCAAGTTCTGGTGATGTAAATATTGAAGGTAATATAATTTATAGAGCTGGTGGAACTGATGTTCCAGTAGCAGATGGTGGTACAGGGGCAAGTACATTAACAGATGGTGGTGTATTGCTTGGAAGCGGAACAAGCGCAGTAACTGCGATGGCAGTTCTCGCTGACGGAGAATTTATAGTTGGAGATGGTACTACAGATCCAGTAGCAGAAAGTGGAGATACTGCAAGAGTGAGTTTAGGAGTAGGTACAAGCGATTCCCCAACATTTGCAGGAGTAGATGTTAATGGTAGTGTTACTGTTACAGGAAACATTACAGGGGATCATGGCTCAAATAATATGACAATAGCATCTTCAAATGCTAGTGTATTGGTTGAAGGTACTACTTTTGCAGGTAATGATGTAACAATAGCTGGTAATTTAACTGTACAAGGATCGGAAACTATAATTTCAAGTTCTGCATTAAATGTAGTTGATAAAAATATAACAATTGGAAGTGGAAGTATAACTTCAGCAGTAATGGATGAAGGTGGTTTAGATTTTGGATTACCTACTATAGCAAATATAAGATATGACCATTCATTAACAGCTATTAGTTCAAGTGTTAAATTTTATGCACCAAATATAAGTGGTTCTTTAACAGGATCTTTTGGTAGAACATCAACAACAACACTTGATCTTGATAGTGTAATAGGAAATTGGACAAACGCAGGAAACACAATTGCAGATTTAGGCAGTGTAACAACTTGTGATATTAATGGTGGTACTATAAATGGAATCACAGATTTAGCAGTAGCAGATGGTGGAACAGGAGCTTCTACATTAGATAATTTAATTACATTATCCGACCATACGACAGGAAATTATGTAGCAACTCTAACTGGTGGAACTGGAATTACATCAACGGGAGCTACAAGCGGTGAAGGAATAGTACATTCAATTAGTGTAGATGCATCACAAACAGGAGTTACAGCACTTGGAACTATCGCAACAGGTGTTTGGGAAGCAACAGATATTGAAGTGGCACATGGTGGAACTGGAGCCTCATCTCTTACAGATGGTGCTATATTACTTGGTTCTGGAACTGGGGCTATTACAGCCTTAGCTATGACTGGTGATGGAGAGATGCTGGTTGGTGATGGAACTACAGATCCTGTAGTAGAGAGTGGAGCTACACTTAGAACTTCAATTGGTGTAGGTACAGGAGATTCACCAACTTTTGCAGGTAGTACAAATGGTGCAATACAAGTTGGAGTTACAGGTGATAATGAAATTGATACTTCAAGTGGAAACCTTACAATTGATTCAAATGGTGGTACTGTAACAATTGATGATCATTGTACTGTAACAGGAACATTAACAGAGAGTTCAACTGCAGAAATAAAGAAAAATATTACAACACTTGATTCTGGGCTTGATAAAGTATTATTAATGCGTGGAGTAGAATTTGATTATAAAGAAAATGATTTACATTCAATAGGTGTAATTGCAGAAGAAATTAATAAGATAGAACCATATTTATTATCTGAAGATAAAAAATCAGTTCAGTATACTAGAATTGTACCTCTTTTAATTGAGGCAATTAAGGATTTGAGTACTAAGGTAGATAAACAAAATAAAATAATAGATAAAATGGGTAAAAATTAATGGCAGTTCTACAAGCTACAGAAATATCTGGTTCATTAACACTAACTGCACCACTTAGAGTACCAGCTTTAAGTAATACTAGTATTGGTAATTTATCAGCACAAGAAAAAGCACAATTAGTGCTTAGTTCAACCGATGGTGACCTTCATAGACACGATGCTAGTAACATTGTAAGAGGATTTGGTTATCAAGGATTAACAGGTGCGATAGGTGCAAAAGGAAGTGATGGATCTGCTGGTGCAAGTGGATATACAGGTTTACAAGGACTTCAAGGTGCTGATGGTGGTACTGGACCTCAAGGTGATAGAGATGGTACAAAAGGTCCTACAGGTGATGCTGGAGCTACAGGTGCTAAAGGTGATAATAATTCTCAAACAGGTCCGCAAGGTCCTGCAGGTGCGCAGGGTCCTAAAGGATCGGCTGGATATCAAGGATATATGGGATCAGTAGGTGGTGGCGGTGGCGGAGGCACACGAGGTTCGAGAAGTGGTGGAAAAGGTGGTAAGGGACCCGGAGGTGCTACAGGATATCAAGGAAATACGAATAATCAAGGTGGAGCAGGAGGTCCGCAAGGTCCTAAAGGTCCAAAGGGAGTTGCTGGTTATACGGGATATCATGGTAACGCTGGTGGCGCAGGAGCCACAGGCCCTCCAGGTTGGCCATATCAAGCTATGGATAGTAACTCTTCACCTACATTTAATACTGCGGCAGTAGCTCATAATGCACAAACAAATTCTTACAGATTATGGACATCATCTCATTACGCTGTAAATCATACAGAATTATATAATACAAATAACTATGGCATGAATCACCGAGGTAATTCCGCTACTATGAATTTGATAAATAAAAATAATGAAACTGCTTCAACATTTTATTCTACTGGTAACATATATATGATGGGCGGACGATGGTCTGATGAAAGGGCAAAAACAAATATTGAAGCATATACAGGAAGTGCTGCAGAACCATCAGCCTCTATTGTAGAAAGATTATCTACTATTAAACCAAAAAAATTCAGATTTAAAAATACACAATCTAACCAACCTATTACAGTTGGGTTGACTGCTCAAGATTTAAAAAATAAATTTCCTGAATTAGTTAATGCTAAGAATGATGGAACTGGAAGTGCAGCAGAACCTGAATTTATGGGAATAAATTATACTGGATTAAGAGCAGTTTTATATGAAGCAGTTAAAGAAATAAAAACAGAATTAGGCGGGATAACAACTCGTGTTACTACATTGGAGAATGCATAATGGCTATTTTAAGAAATGATTCTCAAATTGCTGGAATTACATTATCAGCAGATGGAAATGCTGCTGGAGTGGTACTGCAGCATAAAACAACTACCGAAATGAACGCAGCTTCAACACCTGCAACAGGATCTGTAATTTTTAATACAACGGATAATCAGTATTATACTTTTAATGGTACTGCTTGGGCTTCGGCTAAAGGTTCATCTGGCGGTGGTGGAGCAGCAGGTGGAGATGGTGGAGATGGAGATAGAGGTACTAAAGGTCCAAAAGGTGGAGCAGGTACTGGTGGAGCAACGGGACCTAAAGGAGCTGCTAATAATGTAACTGGTGCTAAAGGACTTCAAGGTGCGACAGGCGCTAAAGGCAGTACAGGTCCTGGAGGTGCGACTGGTGCACAGGGCCCTGGAGGTCCTACTGGAAACAGAGGCTCAAGAAGTGGTTCAAAAGGTCCGCAGGGTCCTACAGGATATCAAGGACTTCAAGGAACTACAAATAACTCAGGTGGTAGTACAGGTGCGCAAGGTCCTAAAGGTCCTAAAGGCGCTGCTGGATGGACTGGCTATATGGGTGACCCAGGCGGTGGTGGAGGTCAAGGCGCACGAGGTTCACGAAGTGGTGCAAAAGGTCCTACAGGCTATCAAGGTAACGCTGGTGGTGGTGGTGGAGCAAGTACTAATCAAACTATGAATACTGGAAATAATGTACAATTATTACAATTAGGAATTGGAACTGGTAGTATTCCAGGTAGATGTAGAATTGCACGAATGGTAACAGATGCTGTAGTTTTTACTAATGGTGGACCAGAAGGATTTAGAACTTTAGGTGGTGGTAATACTGGACAAATTTTTAGAGCTCATAATTATGGTGGTACAGATAGACATTTTGTTTCAAGAAATGGACAATATTATCATTCTGGGAACAGAGCTTCAGATGAACGACTTAAAAAAGATATAGAAGAGTTTTCTGGTAGTGTATTATCTAATATTGATCAGTTTCAACCAAAACAATTTTATTGGAAACCTGATGAAGAAAGTAATAATAGAAAACTTGGGTTTATAGCTCAAGATTATACTTCTTCTAAATTTAGTGAGTTAATAACTGGAGAAGAAGGTGCTGTGAATGAAGTAACAGCGGCATCAGGTAATAAATATTCTGGAAGTTTTGGATTTAATTATGATGGTGCTACATCATTATTAGTAAAAGCTGTTTCTGAAAGTTTACAATTAATAGATGATTTAAAAACTAAATTAACCGCATTGGAGAGTGAATAATGGCAATTTTACAGAATTCACAAATAACTGGTAAATTAACTATTAGTGGATCTGTAGATCAAACAGTAGCTTTACCTAATTATACAAATACAGAGAGAGATGCTTTAAGTGCAGCTGCAGGAGATATAGTATTTAATGAATCTAATGCAAAAACTCAATTTTATACAGGTAATGCTTGGGCTGATGCTGTAGGTAGACAGGGAGCTCAAGGAGCTCAAGGATTTCAAGGATTACATGGAACTCCTGGTGGACAGGGACATCAAGGAGCTGCTGGAGCACAAGGTGCTACTGGACCAACAGGTCCTGGTGGAGAACAAGGATATCATGGGTTACAAGGTTCAGCTGGTCCTGGTGGAGGGGTAGGAGACACAGGTCCGCAAGGTCCTGGCGGACAAACAGGCCCTACGGGATATCAAGGAAATGTAAATAACACAACTGGTGCTACTGGTAACAGAGGTGGAAAAGGTCCGCAGGGTCCTTCTGGATATACAGGATATACGGGAGTGCAAGGCGGTGCCGGCGGTACTGGAAACAGAGGCTCAAGAAGTGGTGGAAAAGGTGGTGGTGGTCCTACAGGATATCAAGGATATCATGGAAACACTAATAATCAAACTGGGGCACAAGGTAATAAAGGTGGTCGTGGAAGCACTGGTCCTCCAGGCGTATCTAATACAGGAAATTTATATTATGCATATGGACCAGGTTCAAATTGGCCAGGCCCTCAATTTGCAAGAATATTTTTAGGTGGAACATGGAATAGTAATCATGGAGTTGATGCTAGAGGTGCTGGTACTGCAGGATTTTATGTTGAAAACTATTATCCAGATTCGTTTGGTTGGAGACAATATGTAAATTCTAATCCTTATTCTTGGACATTTAGAGGAGATGGTAATCCAGGAAACTCATTACATTACTTAAAAAGTAATGGACAATATTACCATAAAGGAAATGTACAATCTGATCAGAGAATTAAAAAAGATATTACAGAATATACGGCTTCTGTTTTAGATACTAAAATAAAAGATGACATTAACGCTAGTAGTTATATATTTATTGGTAATGAAGTAAGTAAATCAGAATGGACTGCTTCTGCAGGAGATGAAGCAAATATTGGATTTGTTGCACAACATTTGACAGCAAGTGTACCAGAATTAGTAGATATGAGAGATTTAAGTGGATTAAGTGTAGATGATGGTGGTATTACTGCATTACTTACAAAAGCATTTCAAGAAGTTTCTGCATCTTTAACAGATTTGGGATCAAGGATAGCAGTATTAGAATCTTAATATAAAATAATAGTAGGTATTAATGGTTGTATTTGAACATAATAAGTTATTAATTAATTTAGACTTTAACAATTCGTGTCAATTGAATCTTACGTCCTTAACGGATGAAGATTTAGATATTAAGATTTACTATGGTAAAAATGGTGAAGAGTTATTAGAATATTCAATTGAATTACTTGGAAGAGATTCTACTAGGTTTAATGGACATGAAGTATATTTTAGAGATTGGCATATAGAAGTACATATAAATGATGAAATGGTTTTTTTCCACGATATAAATTTAGAAGATCAAGATGTACGAATAGTAATGGTATCTAAAAATTTAGGAGATTCAACTACATGGATACCATATGTGGAAGAATTTAGGCAAAAACATAAATGTAATATATATCTTGTAACTGTAAATAAAGAACTTTTTGAAGCTGAGTATCCATTTATTACTTTTTTAGATGAATTTAATAATTCTATAGATTATCATGCAACTTATTGGTTAGGTGGTTTTGATATTCTGGAAAAAAATAAAAATCTTGGAAAACATCATCCAACACCCACATATTTAGGTGATATGCAAAAAATTGCTTCGGATATATTAGGTCTTGACTTTAAAGAAAAAAAAGCTAAACTTACAGTATATAAAGATTTTAAATTACCTTCTAAAAAACCATATGTTACAATAGCTCCCTTTGCAACTGCTAGAGCGAAGATGTGGAACTATAAAGGTAATGACGGTTGGCAAGAATTAGTTGATTATTTAAAAAATAAAGGTTATGATGTTGTAAATTGTTCAATGGAAGAGGATGGAGAGAGATATTTTAAAATTCCAAAGGGAGTTATTTCAAAACCAAAAGATACTTCAATAGAAGAGAGAGTATTTGATATAAAACATTCAGAATTTTTTATAGGGGGGAGTTCAGGATTATATTGGGTAGCGCATTCTCTTGGAATTTGGTCTATTTTGATAACAGGACATACTCATGAATTTTTTGATGGAAAATCAAAAACTATAAGAGTTTCGTTAGAAAAAGATGAAGATGTTTGTACTGGATGTTGGCATAATGAAGAAATAGATTGGAATTTTGATAATTATTTTTGTCCTTTACACCAAGAAGATGAAAGTGGTGTTCCAAATTTAGATCCAACTTCAAGAAAATGGGAGTGTACTAAAAAAATAACAACGGATATGGTTATTGATGCGGTAAAAGAAGTTGAATCTAAAAAAGGTAAAATAGAAAAAGTAAAAGAAAATTATATTAGTTTAGGAGTTAATATTGGGCATGATGCTAGTACTGCTTTATGTATTAATGGAGAATTAATTTCTAATATAGCAGAGGAACGGTTAACAAGATCTAAACATGATAAAGCTGAGGACGGAGTCCCCATGCAATCTATAAGATATGTATTAAATTCTAACTCTATTGATTTACCACAAGTAAATGTGGTAGTTTATAATGGACCTGGAGAAGGACATGGAGTAGATTATGTTTTACAATGTCAACAAAAATTTCATAAAATAGGAATTAGAGATTCAAAATTAACATATGGATTGCATCATTTAATGCATGCGTATTCAGCATATTATTCATTTCCAGGTAAGAAAGGAACTGCTATAGTAGTAGATGCAGGTGGAGAGATAGCATATCATTGGAGTGTTAGTAGACAAGGGCAAAAATATAATGTAGATAATACTATAGCAGAAAATGCTTCAATATATAAAATAGAAAAAAATACATTTGAAACAGTATATAAACATTATCATAACTATTTTCCAACAAGAGAATCCTTTCTCAAAGGTCTTACCCATAATGTAGTTGATTATCGTGGACATTCATTAGGGGCTTTTTATGAAATGGCTTGTGGAGTAGTTGGATTGGGTCCAGGTGGATTTGCAGCAGGTAAATTAATGGGTATGGCTTCATATGGTAAAGAAGAAAATTTATATGATGAGATTGGAAAGCCATTACATAGGAATTTTATTGATATAGATGAAAGCTTGCATGGAGATTTTTATGTTCCAAGAGATAGGATAAACGACAATTTGATGCATTGGTATAACTATGATTTACGAGAAGATGATTTTCAGACTCAGGCAGATTTTGCGTTACACATACAATTACAATTTGAACGAGCAATTTTATTTTTAATTAAAAAAGCAAATCTTATAGCTCCAAATGAAAATCTTTATTTAGCAGGTGGTAGTTTCTTAAATTCTACAGTAAATCAAAAGATAGTTGATAGTGGGTTATTTGAAAATGTACATATAATACCATCAGCAGATGATACTGGAATTTCAATAGGATGTGCATATTATGGGTATTGGAAAAATTTCCGTGAGTAAAACTTCATTAGGTATACATATTGGACATGATAGTGGGGTATCATTAGTAAAAGATGGAGTATTAGTTAATAGTATATGTCAAGAAAGATTAAGTAGATTAAAGCATGATGGATATGATCTTAAATTTCCAGAAAAAGCTTTAAATTATATACTTTCAACTAATCAGATTCACGAAGTAGATAATGTAGTATATTCAGTATGTACTCAACATGAGTATGAAGAAGATTATAATAAGTTTTTAGCTTATATGGATGATATAAGAAAAGTATTAGGTTTAAAAGTATCAATTAAAAATTCAATTAATCATCATACTGCACATGTTATATCAACATATGACTTTTTTGATTTAAAAGAAGAAGCTGTAGGTTTAGTAGTAGATATGGGCGGTAGTGTTTTTTATAAAAATGGAGTAAAAAATGCGGTTGAAGCACATACTATATTTGATATAAATCAAACAGAAGTAAAAACATTATATCAATATAAAACTCCGAAAATACCAAATCCAATTCCAGATAATTTAAATATATTCTATTCATTAGGAGCTTTTTATGAAAACGCTGGACTAAAATTAAACTTAGGTACTTTTAATACTTGTTCAGGAAAATTAATGGGATTAGCTGGATATGGAAATGAAAAAACAGTAAAAGATAGATGGCCAGAACCATTTATTAATATCCCAACATCTATTTACAATAATATTGTAAAGGATGATTTAGATGGAGAATTAACTTTAGAATTTAAAACTTGGGATTGGAATGATTTTGATTTTTCTGATATAAAATCAGATAATGATAAGGCAGATTTTTCTCTTAAAGTACAAATGGAGTTTGAAAAAGCTATAATGTTTTTAGTTAAAAAAGCAAAATATTTAAAAAATTGTGATACTTTAGTGTTGGCTGGTGGGTGTTTTTTAAATTCTATCGTGAATCAAAAAATAATTGATTCTAAAATTTTTAATAATATTTATATAATACCAGCTACAGACGATAGTGGAATATCTATAGGGTGTGCATTTAATGGTTATAGGAAAATACAATGAAAAAAGATGTTTATTTAGGTAGAGAGTATACTGATAAAGAAATGTTAGATAAGATTACAACTAATCTTGCACATGTTGATTATAAAAAACTTTCTATGCCTAAAATAATTAAAATTGCAGCTAAATTAATATATGAGCAAAATATAGTAGGATGGTTTCAAGGAGCAGCAGAATCAGGACCAAGAGCTCTTGGAAATCGTAGTATTATAGCAGATGCTAGAAATCCTGCTATGAAAGATAGGATAAATACTTCTGTAAAGCATAGAGAATGGTATAGACCATTTGCTCCAAGTTGTTTGGAAGAAGAAGCTCATAAATATTTTAGTCATACAACAAAAAGTCCTCATATGTTGTTAATTTCAGATGTTAAAGAGGAATGGAAAACGAGATTACCAGCTATTACTCATATTGATGGTACTGCGAGACTTCAAACTGTATCTAAAGATACAAATAAAAAATATTGGCAGGTAATAAAAGAATTTGAAAAACTTTCTGGGGTTGCAGTGATTTTGAACACTTCTTTTAATGATAATGAAGAACCAATTGTAGAAGATCCAGGAGATGCTGTAAATTGTTTTATTAAAAATAATATGGATTATCTTATTATGGGGAATTACCTTGTTAGTAAGAAAAAGAGAAATATTAATCATTTAAAACCTATAGATAAAAAACATCGTGTAGGAATAGTGTGTTTTAGTTATAATCGAGCAGATTATCTTGAAAAAACTATTGATAGTTTGATTAAAACTATGGATAAGAGAGATAAACTATTTTTATTAGAACAATCTTCTGATCCAGAAGAAAAAAGGAAGTCTTTAGAAGTTATAGAAAAAGCAGGAGAAAAAATAGATGTTGTAATATATGATATGCCATATAATCTTGGATGTAGATTGGGAACTAATAGAGTTTGGGAAACTGGGTTTTTTGATGATTGCGAATATTATATGAATATAGATCATGATATGATAATAAAAGAATCATTAACAACTGGAGTAGAAAAATTAGATTCTTCACCATATACTTGGATGGTAACGTATCATAATAGTCCAGAGCATGATGTTATGAATGTAGATGGTGATTGGTTATTAAAAAGTCATACTCGTGGATGTCATATGATGTTAAGGATAGAAGATTTTCTAAAAATGATGCCAATATGGATGCATCACAATGGTGGAAATGATAATATAAATTGGCATGGTGGATTGGATTGGTATTTAATGGATTATGCAGATGCAGCTCCTGGACCAGACATTAAAGAAATAATAGCTGTTTTACCAGGTGCATCAGAACATATTGGTAGAGAATCTGCATGGCAAGGTGAATATGATGATGAATATACAGAAGAAGATGAAAAAATGTTTTTAAAAGCAAAAAGTATGAAAGAACTGTTAGAATTTTATCGTCCCGATCACACGTATGATGGAGATGATGTTTTTTGGTATGAGAAAGAATATGCGGATATTATTAACGGGTAGTGAAGGATTTATAGGTAAAAATTTACAAACAGCTCTATTAGATAGTGGAGTTGCTTCTGTAACAACTATAGAACAAAGTTATATGGATTATATAGGTTGGGAAACCAGCTTATTCAAGGCTTTAGAAAAAGTTGATATGATTTTTCATGTAGGAGCTATAACAGATACTATGGAAAAAGATGTTAATTTTATGATGAAATATAATTGTGAATTTAGCAAAGTATTATTTGATTTAGCTGAAATTTCTAAAATACCAATAGTATATTCATCTTCAGCCGCTTGTTATGGTACAGAAACATTTGGAATGCCTACAAATTTATATGGTTGGAGTAAATATTTAACTGAATGTTATGGAGTAGCAAAATGTACTAATTTTGTTGCATTGAGGTATTTTAATGTATATGGAGAAGGAGAAAGTCATAAAGGTAAAATGGCTTCAGTAGCATATCAAGCTATGTTAAATGGACAGGATAAAAAAGTACTTTCACCTTTAGCATTAAAAGAAAAGTTTAAATTATTTCCTAAAAGAGTTATTAAACAAGAAGATGGTTCAACTCTTATTAAGCAAGCAAAAAGAGATTTTGTATATATAAAGGATGTAGTAAGTGCTAATATACATTGTTTAAGTGGAATGGAATCAGGAATATATGATGTTGGAACAGGAAAAAGTAATACTTTTGAAGAAGTTTTAACCTATTTAAGTATAGGTTATAATTACTATGAAGAATCTAAAATACCTGTAGGTTATCAGTTTAATACTAAATCAGATAAAACTAAATGGTTACCTGATTGGAAACCAGAGTATAATTTAAAATCAGGGTTAAAAGAATATAAAAATATTATAGGAGTATAATAATATGGCAAAAAAAGACAAAGTTCAGTTTACAGAAGAAGAAGTTAATGAACTTAAAACAATAAGTGCTAACTATGTTAATTTACAACAAACATTAGGGCAAGTTGCAGTACAACGATTACTCTTACAACGGCAGTTGGATGGGTTAGATATTACTGAACAACAAACTCAAGATAGTTATGTTAAAAATCAGCAGGATGAGCAAGCATCTCTCGCAAAACTACAAGAAAAGTATGGCGAGGGTAGTTATGACACTAAAAATAACGAATTTACGAAACAAAGTTAAGAAATAAGAGCAAAACAACTATTTTTGAAAATTCCATTTATATTTATATATGAGTTTTTTTAAATAAAATTTATAACTTAATTTCAAACTTTAACATAAACAGATAAGGGAGACAATAATGGCGGAAACAATTATTAGTCCTGGCGTTTTTACAGAAGAACGCGACTTATCATTTTTACCTCAAGGCATTGCTGGTATTGGTGCAGCAGTTGTTGGTCCTACAGAAAAAGGACCTGCATTTACACCTACTACAGTAACAAGTATTACAGAATTTAATAAAATTTTCGGTGATAATACAGAGGATAAAAATGAATATTTTGTACCTATAACTGCAAGGCAGTATTTTGAAGGTGGTGCAACTTCATTAACGGTTGTAAGAACTTTACATTTAGATGGATATCATTATGGAGCTGGAGAAGCAATATTAGTCTTCGCTTCTGGTAGTGGTGGTAATACTGATGCTGGTGAGAGTGGTAGTGCTTTGTTGGCAGTACTTGCTCCAGCAGAAGGAACACACGATGCTACTAATATTAGTTGGGTAACAAGTGGAACAAATGAAGCTTATGCTTTTCAATTAAACATGAGTTCAAGTAATTTCAGTCAAGCAGATGTAAAAATGTCATTTAGCTCAGGAAGTGTAACGGAAGGATATCCTTATATTGCGGATGTTTTACCAACAAATCCAAAAGCTACAACTAGATCTGGTGGTACATCAGCTCTTTACTATATACATAGTCATTTTGAAAAGAGTGGAAACTATAGATCTATTCAAGGAGCTACTGCTTCTTCACAAGTTCAGGTAATAACAGGATCACTTAATTTTACAAGTGGTTCAACTTCATATGGTAATACAGGACAAGCAAGTGCTTGGACGGGTAATAAAGAAGCATCTAATGCAAGAACACCATTTATACAATCACAATTAAATGGATCATCAAGATATGATTTATTTAGGTGCTATACAAGAAGTGCAGGAACTAGAGCTAATAGAATATGCTGGATTGAAATAAAAGATATTATCCCACCAGCGGATGTTCCAGGATCTGATTATGGTACATTTACTTTACGGGTTAACAAATATAAACCTGGTGAAGATATAGAAAACTTAGAAACATTTTCTGATTGTAGTATGGATCCAAGTGCTACTAACTTTTTTGCAAGAAAAATTGGAGATAAGTTTATCACAACGGATTCAAATGGAGATGTAACAGAATATGGTGATTATCCTAATAAATCTGAATATATTAGAGTTGGTGATTATGATGATATCAAAAATGATATTGTTCCAGAAGCTCAAGTTCCAATGGGACACGCTGCTGTAAATTTACCAATACAACCACCTAGTATTGTAGGAAATACATATGCTCCTGGAAGTACTACATTATATTCAAATGTAAATTCAGTAGTAACTGCAAGTATGACAACTTCTCAAACTGATAAAGTGACTCTACAATTATCAATGACACCAGATCCTTATGGATTTGATTTTGATGATTTAGATAATACAAATTTCTTAGCTCCGATACCTGCAAATGCTGCAGGAACTACATTGAGTACAGGAATTCAAGTATCAATGAGTCTTGAAGATATGAATGGACACGCAGATACTGGTGATAAATTTAGTACAAGTACCTATGCAAATGGATCTACCCAAATAACTCTTACTAATTCACATAAGAGTCAAAGGAAATTTAAAGTTCCTTTCCAATGGGGATTTGATGGAAACAATCCACACACAGCAATTAATACTGGGTTGAATATATCAGCAACTAATACTCAAGGATTTAGTATTAATAGTACTTCAGCAGCTGGATATACTTCGTATAAAAGAGCGATTGATACTATTAAAGAATCAGAGAGAGTAGATTTTAATCTATTATTGATGCCTGGTGTAAATCATAATCAGCACTCATCTATTACCAATTATGCAATATCAGCAATTGAAGATAGAGCTGATGCATTTTTTATACTCGATCCAAGTGCTTATGGTGATTCAATTTCTACTACAAAGACAACTGTTAAACCATTAGATACAAATTATGCAGGTGTCTACTATCCTTGGGTTAAGGTAGTAGGTAATACTGGTAAACAAACTTGGGTGCCGCCTTCAGTAGTAATTTCACATGCAATTGCTAATAATGATGCAGTAGCAAGTGAATGGTTCGCACCAGCTGGTTTGAATCGTGGTGGATTATCTATGGTTTCAGGTGCAGAGAAAAAGTTAAGAGGACCTGAAAGAGATGATTTGTATGATGCTAGAATTAATCCTATAGCTCATTTTACAGGACAAGGATTTTCTGTATTTGGGCAAAAAACACTACAAGGATTACCTTCAGCATTAGATAGAATTAATGTTCGTAGATTGTTGATTACAGTTAAGAAGTTTATTGCTTCTGCTTCAAGATTCTTAGTTTTTGAACAAAATGATGTTCAGACAAGAAATAGATTCTTGAATATTGTTAATCCATATCTTGAATCAATTCAACAGGCTCGTGGGTTAACTTCTTTTCGTGTTGTTATGGATGATTCCAATAACACACCAGATGTAATTGATAGAAATCGTCTTGTTGGACAAATTCTATTACAACCTACAAGAACTGCAGAGTTCATAGTGTTGGATTTCGTAGTATTACCAACTGGGGCAGCGTTTCCAGAATAGTAATTAATTCGGATAAAAATAATGAAAAACCCCTCTTGAATTTGAGGGGTTTTTTGTTTTCTTGATATTTATTTTATAGAGAAGTAAATATTAATAAAACTATGAAAAAACTATGAAAATATACGAATATCGTTTTTATAATTAGTTGATATTTATAATTGAAGTGAAAATATTATAGTAATTTGGAGATAGTAATGCCAGATGTTTTATCAGCACAAGAGATTTTCTTTACAACCTTTGAACCAAAGGTTAAAAATAGGTATATATGGTACATTGACGGAATACCTTCTTTTTTAGTAAAGGCAGCAAATAGACCAAGCGTACAGTTTGAAACTATTACATTAGACCATATTAATGTAAAAAGGTTTCTTAAAGGTAAAGCAACTTGGCAGCCTGTAGAATTAACTCTGTATGATCCAATTGTACCATCAGGTGCACAATCAGTTATTGAGTGGATTAGACTTTCACATGAATCTGTAACAGGACGTGATGGTTATGCAGATTTTTATAAGAAAGATGTAACCTTTAATATGTTAGGTCCTACTGGAGACATTGTTGAAGAATGGAATTTAAAGGGAGCATTCATATCACAAGCTAACTGGAATACTTTAGAATATAATTCAAGTGAAGTAGCAGATATTACAGTTCAGCTAACATATGATTACGCTATCTTAAACTTTTAATTAAATAGGAGAATAAAAATGACTGAATGGCTAGCACAAAATTGGGAATGGCTACTTTTGGGATTTTACACAATAGAAAAAATCGTGAAATTGACCCCAACCAAAAAAGATGATGTTATTTTCGATATGGTACTGAAACCTGTATGGGAAGCAGTAACTAAAGGAAAAACAAAATAGTTTATTTCGTACTCAAAGGTTATATTTATAATTGGTTATTGATAAAATTCAAATAGGAGTCAAACATGGCTAATGAGAATAAATTCCCTACTGAAATAGTGGAATTACCATCTAAAGGATATTTTTATCCTAAAGAAAACCCTCTATCTACAGGTAAAGTAGAAATAAAATATATGACAGCAAAAGAAGAAGATATTTTAACTTCTGTAAATTTGATAGAACAGGGTATAGTATTAGATGTACTTTTAAAAGAGTTAATTGTAGATAAAGATATTGATTTAGATACTATATTGCTTGGAGATAAAAATGCATTGTTTGTAAGTGCTAGAGTTCTAGCATATGGTGGAGAATATAAATTTCAAATAGGTAAAGATACTGGTACAGTAGATTTAAGTAAAATAAAAGCTAGAGATATGGATTATTCTAAACTTGAACGCGGAGAAAATAATTTTGAATATACAATACCATCGGCTAAAAGAAAATTAACATTTAAACTATTAACCCAAAAAGATGATGTAGAAATACGTGAAGAGTTAGATGGATTAAAAAAAGTTGGATTAAAAGTTGATAGAGAAGTTAGTACTCGCCTTAAAAAAATAATAACTTCTGTAGATGATAAGGTAGATAAAGCATATATTAATAACTTCGTTGATAATGAATTTTTATCACGAGATACAATGGCATTTAGAAGGCACGTTATTTCTATAACGCCCGATTTAGATATGGAAACAGAAGTTACATTATCTAATGGAGAAAGGAGAAAAGTATCGGTCCCTATGACCGTTACGTTTTTTTGGCCTGCAGTCGACTGATTCGGTAAGCATACACGAAGAAATCTTTCAATTAATTTTTAACACAAACGGTGGCTTTTCTTTTACAGAAGGCTACAACCTACCAATATACCTCAGAAAGTTCTATCTAAAAAGAACTATAAAAGAATATAAAGACAGGAATGCAGAAATAGAGAAGCAATCTAAACAATCTAATATTCCATTTAAAAAGTAACAATTTTTCTATTTATATTAAATAAACCGAAAGATTATTTTATGTCCAAAAAGCAAACAATTTCAGAAGGTATAATTGATAAAGCAGTAGAGAAAATTTTTGGTGCAATTATCAAAGGTAGACAATCTACAGCAATTAAAAAACTGAAAAAACAAGATCCAGAGTTAGCTAAATCTATAGACTTTATAGATAAAGAAAAGAAAAAGATGAGAGCTAATATGATAAAGAAATATGGTTCTTATGATGCATATGAAAAAGCTATGTTGGGTGATTTATAAAATAATTCAATTTTTAATCAAGGTTTTATATACGGTGGAATAAATTATGGCAGACAATCTAGAAGATACCAAAGATATAGTAGCAGAACTTGAAGGCTTATTAGCAAAGAGCGTAGAGCATGCTAAAGAATTGCCCAAGTGGATGCGTAAACTGTTAGGTGTTGTAGATGAAGTTGCTATTTTAAAAGCAGAGATAGCGAGATTAGAAGAAGATGGTGCAGATGCTGCGAATGAGGGTACTGATAATATGAAAAAAGGTATTGGTGGTCATCAAGAAATAAGAGATCTTATAAGCGGACAGTTAGGATTTATGACTGCTTTTACTGATTCAATTAAATCCGCTGTAGCTGGAGCAAAGGCTTTAGGAGTGGCATTTATGGCAAATCCTATAATTGCTGTATTAGCCTTAGCGGCTTTGCTTGCTGCAGATTTCGCACGAAATTGGTTTAAAGTTCGTGATGAAATGGGCGGTACTGTATTACAAGCAACAGAATTAGCTAAACAGATCTCCATAGCACAGAGAACCAGTTTACTTTTACAATTTGATGGAAAGATAGTAAGAGATACTGCGGCAGCAATTGCTAAAGAATATGGAACAATAAATAATGTAACTGCTCAAGCAGTACAAAATATAGCTGAATTTGCTAAATTAAATAGTGCTAGTGTTGAAGATGTAGTTAAACTATCAAAATTATTCGATGCCTTATCAACAAGTTCTGAAGATATACGAAATAGTATAGAAGCCATGGCAATAGATGCTGGTATATTAGTAAATGTAGCATTTAAAGAAATATCAGATAATGCAGAATTTTTCGCTATGTATACTGATGATGGTGCGAGAAATATACAAAGAGCAGTAGGATTTGCTAAACAATTAGGTAATACTCTTGATACAACTGCAAAAATTTCAGAGAAACTTCTTGATGTAGAAACTGCTATACAGTCTCAATTTAAAATACAAGCAGTATTGGGTCAACAAATTAATTTAGATGAAGCAATACGATTAAATTTTGTAGGTAAAGTTGGTGCGGCGCAAGAAGAACTTACTAAGCAAGTAAGAGCGGCAGTGGCGGCATCTGGTGGTTGGGAAAATATGAAACCAATCTTGAGGAAAACTTTAGCGGATGAACTTGGATTAACGGGTGTTGAGGTAATGAAAATGATTCAAGGGGGAGCAGCTGCTGGAGTTGGTCAAACAGTTACCCCACTTACAGTTCCAGCACCAGTAGCTACAGATGACAATACAAAAGTATTGGAAAATGCAATTAATGATGGATTCGCTGCAAATCAGAAAGCAATTGATGCTAATACATCATCAACAAAAAAAGCTCTTGAGAGTTTAGTTTAAAATGAGTATATTAAATATAAAAACAAATTTATCAGAAGCGTTTGGAAAAACTGGCTATAGTAAATCTAAACCATTTGAATCAATAAATCCACCAAAACAAGGTGAATATCCACAATTATTACCAGAAGAAATAAAACAACAATTTCATATTGGAAATCCAATTTCTTCACCAACAATAAGTGTTGGTCAAAAACATACAGAATTTAAAATATCAGATTTTAGTTTAGGAGATATTATTCACACACAGCCTTATGTATCTCATAAAATACGAAGAGAAGTAAGGTTTCCAGCTACACAAATAAATGATCATATACTTAGAATTGGTAAATTTTTAGATTCACCTGAAGGAAGTTTATTTATAGCAAACCAATCTATGTTACATACTTTTAATGCTATGCCAGAATCATTTGCAGGACTTACAGCTGCAAATGGAGTTTATAAAATTTATAAAAGTGATAATAAAGTATTTTCACCAATAGGAATAAGAGCTTCTTCAGTACCAGGGTTTCATATTGAAAGACATAAGATTAGTAGACGTCAAAAGGAAGAGGCTTATGGTAGATTTTCTGTAGATACAGTAGGAACTAGAAGTTCTTTTATTACTGAACAGTTTCCAGGTTTAATA
>VTLG01004544.1_pt1 | contig 18697 bp, 20 predicted proteins | sample 4694571 | NCBI WGS metagenome assembly VTLG01 (sample SAMN12604809, study PRJNA352737) | marine metagenome | biome: ENVO:00000447; feature: ENVO:00000209|ENVO:00000569|ENVO:01000036; material: ENVO:00002151; isolation source: viral sequences binned using virsorter ...
TAGATACTCCTTTTGTAATAAGCAATGATTTCTTTTCTCTTATATAACCAATAGATGGAATGAGGTCAGATGTAATACTCCAATAATTATTTGTAATAAATGCAGCATCTTCTGTTGGGGCAATTTTTCCATCAATTAAGTTTATAACTTGCTGTCCGCTATACATAAAACAACCCTGTTCATTTGCCCAAGCAATTCCTCCTGGAGTTGTTGTTACTTGACATTGTTGGTCAACACCTATATCTTCTAGTGTATCTTCTAAAAATTCATAATCACCAGATGTATTTATAATAAAAACTTTCTTCTTTTTAAATTGCAATAATTTATCTTTAAAATATGCAAGAGCTGTTATTTCATCTCCATCATTAATCGCAACATCAATAAAGTTAGTATCAGGTAAAATATTATACTTATTAACTGGTGATACAATCATTCTATCACCCTGCACTTTTCCATTCTGTTTTATATTTCCTACATATAACCTATTATTCGCTATTACTGCAGATTTATACCTGCAAGTCAACCCTCCCCTATCTGAAGACATATATGCTTTACGAAGTAACGTTTCTGCTTCATAAGAACTAATTTGATTAAATGACAGCATATCTTCTCTAGGTATTTGCCATGACATTGTATTTTGTGTATTATTTGGTGTTCCGATAGCAGAATATCCAGATGTCGAAGAATGTATTTTTCCTGTTTCATGGTCAATATAAAATTGCATATACCATGTTTCTGAATCATTATCTTTTAAATATATCTTTGTTTTTTTCCTATATTTATCTTTTGCAAAAGTATTGCCCATATATAAAGTTACAATTGGAGCTTGACCAGATGTAATATTGCTACTTCCATCAGGGCCTTCTCCTAACTTTCCATATATTGTTCCTGAAGGAGCTACACCCTGATTAAATAAACTCCCTGCTGTTATCCAGTTTTCTTCATCAAAAACATTTACGGAAGTTATACCAATGTCAAATTTTCTTCCATCCCAATTATTTCCACTTACACCTGATGGGTCTCCAAAATTCCAATTAACTCTTACTTCATTTCCATCTGTTAAAGCAATAGCATCTCCTGCCTCTGTATAATTTGCATCATATGCAGTTACTTTTAATGTTTGAAATTTAATATATTCCCATCTACTAGGACTATCAAAACCGCTTCCTGTATGAGAGTTTTCTCCGTTCATTTCTCTTTGAAAAGCATTACGCATATTATTATCACTTGTTATATAATGAACAGGAGAAATTCTTATATATATATCTTCATTTTTAGCTATTTGTCCTCTTTCAAAAGTAAAAACACCTTCTATTGTTTTTTGTCCTTTTCTAAATTTATTTCCATCATAGTCTCCTGGTAATTTACCATAATCTTCCCAATTTCCATTTAATCCATAAGATTGACCGCTTTCAAATGATTCTTTAATTGTAGTTCCATTATCCCAATCTTCTTGTCCAAATACTGTTTCTTGAACATGACTTGTTGTTCCTAAATCCATAGTGCCATCAACAAATGCTTGAGCATTGGAACTTGAATTTGTTTTTCCACAAACAACTACAAATTTTGGACCTGGAAAATCATCTACTGCTTCAGTTTCACCACCGCCATAGGTATCATCAGAAGTTTTAGGCGAACTAAACTTATATATAAATTTAAATTCTACCTTTGCAATATCTCCACCTGAAGATAAAATAGAAGCCATATCATTCGCTGTACTATCATCACCTTGTATTCTTAAATAAATAGGAAATCTAGCATTTGAATGATTATAACATCCTGCACTATCTGGATGCCCACCATCAGCATCATATAACCAATTTAAATATACATTGCCATCATTTGCATCGCCATATGCATGCCTTATTAAAATCATTTCATTAATTTTATCAGCATCCCAATTAGTAGTTTTAAAATCTAAGCCATCATTATCTTCATTAATATAAGATATACCATCAAATGTTGTTGGAAAATATTGACTGTCTAATTGCTGTGTTGTTGTTAGCATTGGATTTTCACATAAAGGCATATCCATGACTTGATATTCATGTACAGGATATTTTGACATAACTGTTCTATTGTTAAAGAATAGCAACTTATTGTTATTTTGATTATCAAAATTTGCATCAGATATTTTTAAAGCACCACCAATATTCGTATATACTGGTTTTGATTTAATACCATCCCATTTAATTAATCCCTGTTCCCATTTATCACTATTATGAGAATATATATTTATGTTTGAAGCTGCAGACGTATTATCATTTAAAAATATTAAATTATCTGAACTTTGACTAGTCAATCTTATATTATCAAATTCGACTGTACGGCTATTTGCATCAGCGGTTGTTCCATCTGTTGCTCCACTTTGAAATCCTGCTCTACCGCCATATAATCGAAATACCCAATCATTTACTTCGCTATAGCTATCGTTTAATTTAAACTTCATAGAATATTGAGACCATTTATCAATATTACCACTATAAGGGTTTATTGCAGTTGTAAGATTACTCATAGTTACTAAATCATTCCATGCTTTAAATACAGTAACTCCATCTAGAGCAGCATTAGTAGAAGCTTTTCCACATGAAAATGCAATACGTATAGTTCTTGTTGAAGCGGCAGCATTATTAGGCACATAAAACTTTTCATAATCTGTTATTTTTTTACCACCCATATTAAGATAATCTGTCTTTTGATTTAAAAATTCAAATGTTGTTATTCCTCCTGTGCTATGGGCTTCTTTCCATGGAACAATATATTCTGGTAAATTACTTGTAGTAATATCAACAATAGAATATTCAATTGGATTAGCACTGCTTGAATGAACAAAATTTAAATTATACCATTGATTTTCTGGTAATGTTAAATCTTGATATATATAGCAACCTGGGTCTATTCCTTGAACTGATATATTATCAATATACCATTGTGTTGTACTTGCATTTTCATAATAAATTCTTAATGCTGCATCAGATGTAGGTGTAATAAAAAAACTTCTTACTGATGCATCGGAGGTTATAGCAAATGCTGCAGTTGCAACTCCTCCTAATTCTACTTTAAAATCACTTATTGTACCACTAGAACAATATATACTTGCAGACACTTTATAAGTTCTTCCTGCTACTAATGTAGTCATAAAAGAAGTTCCAAGTTCTGCTCCTTCTTTTGCAGTTCCACTTGTTCCTGTTATTTCAATTCTATCATCTGTGCTTGTATCTTCTGTATATCCAGCAAGAGTTGTTGATGGTGAATATTCTACCCAATTAATTGTTCCTGATGCAATAGTTCTATCTACAGCATTTGTTATAATTTCTGTTCCATTATTTGCAGGTAAAAATCCTCCTCCTGCAGCCATTTGCAATGTATTACCATTTGCTCCATATTGATTGCTTGTAAGTAATGTAAAAGCAATATCTGCAGTTGCAGCATTAAATGCTTCCCATCCTGTTAATGTATAAAGGTCATCATTATTTGCAATATTATTTGTTGTTCCATTTCCAAATACAATTTCTGTTGTGCTATTTACAGCTGTACAAACGCCAAAGAATGTTCCATCATCTTTATATACTAATTTTTGGTCTAAAATTGCATCTGTTGCATCTGTAGTATCTACTGTTAATGTTACAGAACTACCACTTGCACTTTCAGCCTCTGCTGCTTTAACATCTGTATTTTCAATTCCTGTTTCAAAATCTCCATTAGTTACATAATTATCTTGCACATTTGACGTTGAATTGCTTGAAGATTCCCATGTGTTATTTGAAAATAAATATTTTCCTGTTGTTGTACCATCTGTTGTTGTAGTCGAATGCAATGTTATAAAAGGAACTCTATCACAATGAACCCCATTTGCTACATATCCAAAATATTCTCTATTTGACTTTGCAAAAAAAGATAGCACATACCAAACACCAGGTTTAATTGTTAATGATTTTACTGTAACGCCACTATCTGCGCTTGCCTTTAATTCAATATAACCCATCTCTGTTGATTGATGGTCTGTAATCCCTGTTTTTGTTGTAATTAAATGATGAATTCCTAAATCGTCATTTGCATTTCCATCAGTATCAGGAAAGCTGCCAGAACCATCATTATTTGTAATCCAATCATTATCACTGCTTGTACCAAAATCGCTTGATAACCATCTAAATATTGCATATGTTGAAGACGTATTTGGGTCTGTTGAAAATGCTAAATCAATTGTTGCTACTTTTGAACTGCCTGTATAATCTGTAATTGTTCTACTTTGCCCTGCTCCATTTCCAGATGTAATAAGTATTGTCCAATTATTAAAATAATTATCATTATCATAATCTGCAGATGAGATATATGTAGAAGCTGCTGCTAATGTTATTGATGTTGCAGAAGTTGTATATGCTTGAACTGTACCTCTTTCAATACCATCATCAAACGTACCATTAAAATTAGCACTTGTATCAATTGAATAATCAACACCCATTGTATGAAGACCATATCCTATTTGCTGATTTGAATTATCAAAATTTAAATTAGTAATCTTATTTACAGCACCACCAACTTTTCTTAATATACCACCTCTATCATCAATAAGGTTCCAGTTCTGAGCAAATTGACTATCTTGAATATCACGAGGGTCAGTGGCACAATTAAGGCCACTAACCCAGTTTGTTATCTTTAATACTTGTTTAGCCATTATTTTTTAGGCTTAAACATATTGAACATTGGTTTGATGATAGCATCAAATATAATATCATCTTTTTTACTAGGACTTAGCTTTACTATTTTTTCTATTGTATAGAAGCCTACTAAAACCCATTCCCAGTTATTAGCTAACCATTCACTCATACTATTCTCCTTTTTTTCGTTCTAATCTTCTCAAGCGTTTTTCCAATTTCTTAATTGGAGGATGAGAATCTTTTTTCAATATAGCTACATCTTTTTCCAACGTTTCAATATACTTTCCATATTTTGTTACAGTCTTTTGTAATGATTTCATTTGTTTGTCAAGCTCATTAGGCTTATTTACGTAATCATCTATCTTTTTTAAATCGTGTTTATGTTTAATAGCCTTTATGATTCTTTTAGCTATTAGTTTGATTAACCATACTTGCATATTAAAATTTCCAATTAACTCCAGTACTTATATCATACTCTTCTTTTCCATAATAAGATTGTTGCTTACCCTCAAGAAATACCCCAATATGCTCACTTAGGTTGGTTCCCACGAGAAATCCAACGTCATATTGAACGTCTTCACCTTTAAAAGCTTTATCTGTCAAACCAACAGAAGCTGGAAAAACGTTTACCCAAATATGGGAATAATAATCATCATTGCCCATATAGAAATCAAGACCAATTAATACTGATGCTTCGGCCTGCCATTCTGTTATCTTATTATCTTCATTATACATATGCACGACATGTGGATAATGATATTCAAAAAACTCAGCATCACTGCTTGCAACATAATTACCATCAGGGTCTTCCCAATAATAGTTGATACCCTCATAATAATAAATCCAATAACCCTCTTCTGTATCAGGGTCTGTTTCTATCCAAACATAATAATCATCGATAATTCCATTATCATTTAAATCATTCAACGGAATCATATAATCAGTGTAGCCATACTGATATGCTAAATCCCACCAATAACCTTCATAGTTTTCTATAGCAGGATGTCCATATACTGGATGTCCTTTAATAGAACCACCCAGTGTAATATTAAAATTCTTTAATTTCAATCTAAATCTTGTGTCTAATGATGTATATTGTAAATCTATACTTTCTTTGTTAACATACGATACTTTTGTTGCTAAGTATTTATTTGACCATTTAAGCCAATAAGTTTGGTCAATATACTCATGGCCTTGGTTACGTACAGAACTGGCCGAAAAAAGGTATTCTATGCCCTCTACAGCCCCAAATAAAGCATTATCACTTAGTTCTTCTTCGCTTCCATTATAAAAGGCATCTCTTGATTGATATGGAAACAATGCAATTTTTCTTAGTCCAATGCTATAAATATAGTCATCATCTACTTGGTTATTTCCACCAATATAAGGTGTGCCCATTGATACAGAGCCATACATAGTTGAGTTGTCAAAAAACCCGCCACAAAGAAAACTAGCAGCCGCCACCATATAAGTAATACCTCTAGCCAATTTTGCATACATTAGAACCGTCCTCCACTTTTTTCTTCAACCTTTTTTAATCTTTCTTCGTAATCATCTAACTTTTCTGATAAAGCAGACATATTATTACTTAGTTGTTCTATTAAGATTTCTAAACTGCTTAAATCTACTACAGGAATATCAACTTTTTTATTCTTCAATGTATTTAATTCAGTATTAATTGATTGCAAGTCATTCTTTATTGATTCTAAATCAGAAGATAAAGGTCTTAAATCATTTCCTATTTCTTTTAACTCTTCAAATGTTTTGTCATATTCTTTAAGTTTGTAAGTAATAATGTCAAGATTTCCAGCATTCTTAATACTTGATATTTCATTTGCTATCATATCATGTTCAAGTCTGCTAGGGCTATTACTAGATTTTAATTCATCTATAGCACTATTCATTGTAAAATAAATACCACATCCTGAAACAATTACTGCTCCCATTGTAATTAAGAATTTTAAATCGAAAGTAAATTTGCTACTTTCTCCAATTTCTGTTGGCTTGGCCATGACCTTCTCCTTTTTTACTTCTTCTTCTATTGATATACTTAATGCTTCTGTTAATTCATCTAATGTTAGATATTTATCATCAAGTAGTATTTTACCTAATTGTAAATCTTTATTATATAATATTTTTTCTTGAGACTGTTTTTTTAAAGCCTCAGTAAGTTGCTTTTTATTTATATAGCCAAGTTTTAATAATTTATCACCTATTTTCATTATCCCTTAATCATTTCTCCCCATAAACTTGTTCTGCCTCTTATTATTTCTACAACCTCTACTTTGAAATCTCCACCTTTAAACCAATCTACTATTGCAAATGCATGATTCCAATTATGTAAATTTCCTTTTAACCACCTATTCTTTTCTGAGCTCATATTTTTTAAGCATCCTAAGCTCCAGGCACTTTGTGTACCACCTAAGCCTGTTTCAGTAAATCTTTGTAAGTCATGCGTATGTCCATACATAATGTTTTCTTTATATGCTGCTAAATGTTTTTTAGCATGATGTATAGGAACATAATCTCCATGAGTAAAATTCAACTTTCCTATCTTTAACTTAGAGGTTGATATATATTCCCAGTATTCATAACCTCTTTTGTCTAACTTTAAAGCACATTCAGTTTTATACTCTGGCAAGTAAGGATGTTTTATTACAAAGTTATCTAACCATAACTCGTGATTACCTTGTATAAAATGCCTTTCTTTACAACCTACTTTATTCAAAGACTTGTCTATTATATCCATGCCTTTATTAACTAAAGCTACCTCTTTATTTAACATTGGAATTAAAACTTCAAGAGGAGGTTTTTCTCTATTCTTCCAATAATGATTACTAAACATCTCCCATTCGCCTGTATCGCCTAAATCAATATAAGTATCAGGCTTTACTATTTCTATCGCTTTGCATACCACATTTATTGCTTTTTTATCTGCTAGTGGAAAATGCTTATCAGGCGTAACTATAGCTCTTTGAACTATACCCGCTTTATTTTTGACCATGTATTAGTCCTTTATATTTAAAAAACCTAAGATGGAAGAAATGGCAAATGCAAACGTTGTGCCTACTCCTATAATCCATCCGATGGACTTCTCGTTCTTTCTAACACGTCCATTTATTTTTTCTAGTTGCCTAGAATTATCATCAATCATCTTTCTTATATATTCAAGATGAGTTAATACGACTTCTCTATGTTCGTCTTTTTTCATAATTTTGGAACAGCTAATGTTCTTACACCGCTTTTTCTTAAAGGATATTGTCTTGTTGCTTTATCATACATCATTTTGAAATATTGTGCTTTTTGTAAATCGCCAATATCTTCAAATATTCTTGATTTTACATAACATAAAACGGCAGGATGTAGTCCTGAATCAAGACCAGCGGTTGTTTTTAAATCTTCACTTTGAGCATCTATTGTGCCATATTTAGATGCATATGTAATTCTTATTCCAGCAGTTACATCATCTCCTTGATATGTATCATATTTTTCTTTTGTTCTTTCTCCTGATGTTGTAGTAGTGTCTTCACATACAATAGCTATTCTGTCTTCATCATTATACCATGCAAAATAATCATTTGGATATGTTCTTTTATCTGTTGCCATAATTCTCCTAAGTTAAAGTATCATCGCCTGCATCTGTTGCTGTCCAACTACTAGTAGTATCATCAGTATCTCCTCTTAATAATTTATGAGGGTCTGCTAATTTTGGTATCATTACATATCTGTCATTAGTATCTTTAATTTCAACTCTTCTAATTTCTATTACTTCATCTTCTAAAGAATACCATCTATCTTTTCCTATTAAATTTGTAGTTTTTGATGATGTGTAATTTTTTTTATTAGATGCAATATCATCTAATGCATCATTAATTAATTGAAACATATATTGCTCTGGCTGTCTACCAAATAATTTTTCAATTTGTTCTATAATATTTTTTGCTGTCATATTTTAATCCTTTATTTAGGGATAGCTATATCTCCTAATTTTTGCGATTGCGTTGGTGCTTTACCACCTGCTAACATTTTTATACCTTTATCGTAATCTTGCTTTAATACTGTTATAATTGGAGCAAATAACTCAGGGTCTTCTTCAGTAACCATTGCTGATTCTGCTACTTTAATTGCTGTATATAATACAACTAAATATTCAGCTTCATCTGGGAAATTTGCAATAGTAGATACTGTATCAACATCAACAGTTGGATATCCTACATGATATACAATTGCAGTTTGATTTGCAGTAGGAGTTGGAAGAACACTTAATATTGCAATATCATTTGAACTTGAAATCCAATAAACAGGGTCAGTAACACTTGCATAATATATACTATTTGAATCATTTGCCGACTCAGCAAGAGATAATGGTACTCTCCTGCAAGGTAATCTTTTTCCACCACTATCAGCAGATAGACGAGTAACATATAAAATTTCTCCAACTGCATCCATATCCATAGTTGGCGAAGAATTATTCAATGTAGTCTCTGTCATGCATTTTTCTTTTAAATTAGGAGGCAATATATTAATAATTTCTTTTACTGCATCTGCTGCCCAACCGTTCATTGCTGTTTGGTCATGCAAGTCTGAATCAACATTTACCAAATCCAATATTTGAGTACTAAATGACATTATCTAGCGTTCCTTTCTGCAATATCTGCATCCATTGTAGTTTGTGAAAACTCTACTTTTGTTTGTGAACTCCAAGTAGTCCTCATATTTATATGGTCAGATACTTTGCCTGTTATGCCAAATATTTTACCACAATCACATTCTGGTATTTTATTTGGCAAAGCTTCAACTTTTCCTCCACAATTGCAATAATATATTCTCATAGAATTGCCTTAATATGCTTCTTCTGAATCAGTTTCCTCAGGTATTTCTTCGCTTTCACCTATTTCTTCGGTTTCACCAATATGTCTTTTTGATACTCCATAAAATTCATTAATTTTATTTTGAACTTCTGCATATTCAGCAGTACCTTTTTGAAGATTATTACGCATAGCTATTAATTCATTGATATTTTCACCTTCTAACTCTGCTTTTTCTTTAGCTCCTGACCATGCAGTATCTTCTTTTGCTTGCTCTTTAGCTGATTTACGAGTAATATCTTTTTTAGTATATCTTTTTTCGACATCTAATAAATTATTAATTTTATTTTGTAATCTTCTCCATCTCCATCCACCTTTTGGAACTCTATCTCTTATTTTTGCTAATCTATCAACTTCTTTTTGAACTTTGCCTGCTTCTCCTTCAGCATACATATCTTCCTCTTGATATGGTAAACCTTGTGCAGGTTTAGATTCAAATGTTGGTAGTCCTGTTGGGTTTATAGGTCCTCCAACTGCATAATAAGCGGTTATATCTCCACCGCCTCTTAAACTTCTAGCATCTTGAGTAGGTATTTCATTAGAAGGTTCATTTAACTTTTCAGCTAAATCCATTCCTTCATCTGTATATGGAATATCTACTTCTACTCCAGCTATTTTTGCTTTAGGCATATTGCCCTCCTTTACTTTTTTTTCTTTTTAAACATTTCAAGTATTTTTTTAATAGGGAATAAACCTTTATTGATATATTTATCGAAAACATCATCACCATATATATTCCTCAATACTTCAACTGCTTTTTTTCTAACTACAAATTCGCCACCTTCGGCTTCTTGAATTTCATCATCTATTCTAAATTTTATACCACCATTTTCATGAGAAGGCCCTTTTAGCAATCCTTCTAGCATATTTTTCTTTTTATTGAAAATCATTTTAGCTTATATATTCAATATGAAATATAAAAGTTAAATCATTTGTCGCACCAAAAGCTGTTTCTTGCCTAGCAATTGCACTAAAATAAACATCTGTTGAGCCACCTGCTGATTGAATTAACATAGGTAATGCTCCAGTTCCAGCTCCAGTAGCATCAAATTCTCCTATATAAGATACAGTTGAAGTAACAAATGCCATAGAAGTATCACCTTGGTCTTGTTGCAATGCTCCAATTAAATTATCTGCAAGATTTGCATCTGAAATATCTACTGCTGAGCCAGCATCTCCTAAGTTTACTTGAGTTTTTAAAAAAACTAAATCTAAATCATGAGCTTCATTATCTTTATCAACAACAAATATCCCTGTTATTTTAGATACACCTCCTCTTGAAGAAGTTGCATTTGGTATTGCTGTCGCATCAAACATTACATCATCACTATGCGTTGTTCCTGCAATTACAGTGGGCGTCACTCTTATTATATTTCCACCTGGGTACATTCCCATTTTTTCTCCTTGTTTAAAAAATTAAAATTTTGAAGTAGATTCGGGAGCCACCTTTTATTGATAGCTCCCATAGTTCTACAAAACTATTAAACCTTATTGATTCGGTTTATAAGTACATGAATACAGCTATATATTTAACTGTTGTAGCTGCAGTTGCAAGGTTATTAGCAAGAGGTTTTAAACTCGCATGCAATGTCCTATCATCTGCACTATACAAAGTAGCTGCAATAGCTATAGCTTCACTTGTAGCTGGTCCGCCAATAACACCCGCATCTTCTACAGAAGTAGAAAGAAATGCATTAGCAGCATGTCCATTAGAATTTGCAATAAGTCTCAATGGAGCATTTGCCGCCCATGTTACTGCTGCACCACCATCATCAAGTATAGCTTTTTCATCTACCAATTGACCACCATATGCAGATGTACCTAAATCAAAGTCAACATCATCACCACTAGCTCCAGCTGTTACAATATTACCTGCTGGGATAGCCCATAAGTCTTTCAATATTGTTCCACCTGGTTGAGTGAATGTTACTGTTGTAACAGCAGCTGCAGTTACTGGAATAGTAGCTGTAGTAGCTGTTACTGATGTTAATTTAAAGGCATCCGCTTGACCGAATTGAATAAAATCGGGGTCAACTGAATGTTGGTTACTATTTGGATTTAATACATCACTTCTCATTTTACACACCCTCCAAATTAAACAACGCATGTGTTTCAGGAAGAGATACCTCAAGACCTGCTTCTGTAAGAATCATATCTTTTCGTAAATCTTCATCTGCTTGTTGTACATTTGTTGTAATTGATGTATCACGATTAACTCCGTTTCCAACAAGAGGTCTATAAGACACATGGTCTAAATCAACCATCATACAAAAACCAGAAGCAAAACCTCTAAATAAAGGTTCTTTTATAAGAGATAAATCTCCATGAATTGTTTCTACTTTTGTAATTTTATGTCCAAATGTTCCATTAGATTGACTAAAGTTATATCTAAATGGATTGTCCTCAGATGCTGTTCCTGCTGTTTGTGCAACAAAGCCAGTTGTTCCTGAACCAGTATGTCCTAACTTATTAAAGTAAGATATTACTGGTAATGATGCTAAAGCTAACTTAGAAGAACCTCCGCCCCTTGCAGGGTCAAACATTACTTCGAAATCAGAAAGTAAATCATCATATGTCCATTGACCAACAGTATTTGATTTATAATATGGAACACCTTCATTATATGCTAATTGACTACCATCATTTACAATGTTACCATATCCAGCAGCTATTGTAGAACCTACAATACCTTCTGTATATTGAATACCACCTGCACTACCTTTTTGTCCAAAAAGCATTGCTCTTTCAATATCTATTTTATGTTCTCTTAATTTAAGATTCCATAATCTTGCCCATTCATCAGCATATCCTCTGTAGACAGTTGCTCTAGCAGTATTAGACATTTCACAAGCTGTTTTGAATATTTGAGTATAACCATATTCATTATCAAGCTCTGAAGACCATACATCTGGAGCACCAGACCCTTCTTTAAAAGAAGTTCCTATAACAGTACATTTTGAATCATCAGCTAAGGCAAGAGTACCTGTTGTTGCTACATGAGATATAGATGTTATAACGCAAGATGTTTGTGTTGTAGATGAACTATTATCTACACTATTAATACGAACATTTGCAGTTGTTGGAACACTGTTTCCATCTATATCGCCAATTGCTACAACCATTCCTGGTATCAACCAATCAACTCCATCACCACCTGATGTGTCAAAAACAACAGTCATATTGCTTCCTTCGGCAACCATAGTAGTTGCACCTTTAAGTAAGAAACTTCTATCTGTCATTTCAACCTTTGTTCTGTCTTCTAAGAATCTAAACTGAGAATCTGATGTAGGCACCTTACCAACTTTTGATAAGTAAACAAAGAATGGGGATTCTTCTGGTGCTAGTTCTGCAACTCTATCACTAAAGTCAAACAGTCTTCTTGATGGTATAGTGTTATCAATAACTGCACCAGGCGTTGAAAACCCAACTTGTCCACTATTTATTGTTGTGTTTAAAGCCATTTTCTTTACTCCTTAGTTTATATTATTATTTACAATACATTAGTTCGACTACCAGCTTTTGTAATTGCATCCCACATTGAATCTGAATCAGACTTTCTATCAGGTTGCTCCCCTCCAAGAACACCTGCTACAGGAGTTCCTTGATTCTGAGTAATCATACTCATAGGGTCTACATTTTGCACTGGTTGCGAACCTTCAATTTGACCACTCATTGCTTGCCACATTTTAATAGCACCATCTATACCATGCTCTGATGTAGGCTTTTTAGCAAATTCAACAAAAGATTCAATTTGCTGTCTATTTAAGCCTTTATCAGCAAGGTCTTGATGAAGTTGACTCATACCTACTTGTTCCTGTATTCCAGCAACTTTTTTATCAACTTCACTTGCAATAGCATTATTTACAGTGTCACTCAATTCCTGTTGTCTAAATTGATACGATTTTGATGACGGGTCATTATAGGCTTCCCATGGGTCAAATTCATCTTTATCAAGTTCGACTCTAGGTTGTTCTGGCTGACCACCACCTTTAACTTCATCAGTTAATTTCTTGATTAAGTCAGGTCTTGATTCCAAAAACTTCCCTACTTTTTCATACTTTTTTAAAGATTCATTCTCAGAATACAGTTTATCCTTTTCGGATTGAAAATATTTAGCTTGCGATTGCCAATCCATATCAGAACTCTGATTTTGATTTCCATTTACATCTTCCCCTACATTACTATCGGTTTGACCAATATTATTTTGATTTCCGTTTTCTAATGCGTTTTTCATTTTTTCTCTTCACCTTTCTGCAATTCCTTGAAAGCAGATTCATTTTGTAATCTCATTTTTTCAGTTTCAAGGTTGACTGCATTTTTTACTTTGTTTATAGAAATTTGATTTTTAGCTTTTTCTTCAGATTCATAACTTTTAAGTTGTGTTTTAAATTTCTCAACTTCTGTTCTTTTTCTTGAAGATACAGCTTCTCTATGAGCTGTTTGAAGGTCTCCAGATAATTTTTTAATTTGCTGTTGAGCACCTTGCAATTGTTGTTGTAATTGTCCTATGATATCTGTTCTTGTTAAAACAGCTTCTTTATCATATATTTCTGTTTTTTCTAAAGCCTCTTGTTTATCAATTAAGCCAGCTTGATAAGCTTCCATATGAATATTCCATTCACCCCATTTATTAGATGGCATAGTAGAATTTCCAATAATTCTAATATCGAATTGACCTACAGTAATATCATTTTCAATTGTCATTAATTCTTTAGTTTTATCATTATATATTCTTTTATTAATAGTAAATTCACTCATGTCATTATTTGGTTGTACTATTCGCAAAGTCTTTTTAAAATTATAATGACTTTTAGCTAAATTGTAAATTACCATTCCAAGTCTTCTTAAACTTCCTTCTATATCTCTTAATTTAGATTTACTTCTACGTTGACCAAAATCTTCCATCATCATAGTTGCTGAGCTTGTTCTAGGGGCAACTTCAGCATTTCCTTGCATCATTTCAAATATACCCATATTTAAATCAATATATTTTTCTATTAATTGCGGTAATTGCATAACAGAGTTTGATAAAGGTTGTGGTGATGGAAAGTGAGGTTCTCCAAACGATGGGTCATATTCAATAGTTGCATTAGGATTTGCCCAATCTTTTTCTAACTCTTCTATATCATCAACTGACCCTTGCGGAACGAGTAGTTTAAGGCCTGATGAGGCTTGTGCGTGAGATGTTATGAGTGACATTGTTTTGTTTAGGAACCTCTGAAAATCTTTGTTTTTTCTGACATCACTCATTGGATATGGTGTATTTGTCCAAATATTAGGCACAGGTACAATTGGATATTTATCTGTATCTAATATTCTTTCATATAACACTATTTGTCCTAAAGTGCATGTCATTTTAATTCTTGTTTGTTGAACTTCTGTAATATCTATTACACCTTTTTGTAAGGCTTTAGTTACATTTTCATCTTGTATAAATTCAGTTAAAGTACTTTTATTTACTACTCTTTCTTCTTGGGTCTCAAGATTCATTATTCTATAGAAAGGAACTTTTATTTTTGAAAAATATTCAATTAATTGGTATTTTTCTGAACCTTCACCATGGTCAAAATCTTTTATATGGTCTGGTGTAAAAGAACCAACAGTTCTTGAATTTTGATTTGATGGAAATGTTTCATCTTCATAATATCCTTCAATCTCATCAATTAACATTTTATTCTCTTCATTAACTTCTTTTAATTGCGGATATAAATCTAATAGTTGAAATTTTGTTAATATAGTAGATAGCATCATTCCATTTGCATCATCAAACCAGCGATTACGTGCATTTGGGTCAATAACTACTCTAAATGGGTCAACATATGTAAATTTAACTTCACCTCTTCCATAATCCCCTTCTGTATCAACATATGCATAAAAATATCCAAGTCCAGTTACAGAATAATCATGAACGACTTGCTTAAATGTTTCGTTTCCATCTGATATATCCCAAATATATTCTAAAATAACTTTCCATACATTTGCTAATTTATTATCAGAATGCTCTCTACCAACAGCAGAAAACTTAGGAGGTTTAGAGGTTATTATAGCTTTAAACTGTTCAATAGCAGAATATAGTCTATCTAATGGAACACTCGATTGATTTCTTGATTCTAGCTCTTGCTGTTCTTCTTCACTGAAATGATTTCCTAGATAAAAATCAATATCTTCACGAGCTTGCGTTTCCCACTCTTTACGTGCATCAAGCCAGCGTCTCCACAGTTCTCTTACCTCTTTTACTCTTTTATCTTCTTTAATCATAACTGTAAATATAATATATTTTTACTATAAAAATCAAGTGCGTGCTCCTGTTATCCAATTATACCTCTTTCTAGGTTTGCTCCAGCCATCTTTATCTTTAATTTTTTTAATTGTTCCTGCCTTCTTATTTCCCTTTGCAAATTGTGTTGCAAGCCAAAAAGCATCAATGGTATCATCATGACTTCCTTTAGGAAAATCTAATAATTCACCAATAAACTCATGCATATCTTTTTTTAAATGAACAGCTCCAGCTTTAAACATTGGCTGTAAGCCCTCAAATAGCCTATCTTTCTTTTTCTGATTACCATATCCTTTTATTCCTTTTTCAATACCTGGTAAAAACTTGCCTTCTTTTTTACTGCGTTTATGAACATAATCTCTAAGCATTTCTTGATATGATATTGTTTCAATATTTATTCTTTTGACAGGTCTATATCGTTCTGTAATTTTAAATATCTGGTCGGCACACTCCATCGGTAAAACTCTTTTTCTCCAATATTCAATAACGTAATAGTCGTATTCAGCACTAACAGCAATAACCATAATAACGCTATAATCATTACGTGCACTAAGAGTTGAAGCAGGGTCAACGCCGATATAAATATTAACATATTCTTTCCTTCCATCATCAAATGTTAAATACCACGAATTATATTCTTCTGAAAATCTTAAATTGCCTTTATAGTAACCATCATTAATATCATCTTCACTAAATATTTGGTCCTCAGGCGATTTAGCTTGATTCATATATTCTTGATAAAATTTAGCAGGAGTACCAGAATCAATATAAAATTGTTTACGTTCTTCTAATTTTTTTAGAGGCCAACGTGAAGGCCATAATGGAGTACCATCATCTTGTATTGCTTTATGTGTTACAATATTCCATGAATACTCTTCTCCTGAATCTGTTGCTTTTTTATGATTATCAACAATATTATTTAAAAAAGAATCATAATGAACAATTGTTCCATTACACCATAGAAATCCACCTTTATCAAAATCAATCGCTGGATATACTGCAGCTGTAACCCAATTTTTAATTTGTTGTCTAGCTTCTGGAGTTTTAGTATTTAATTCAGATTCAAAGTCATCAAGTACTATTCCTGTATATCTTGTAGATAATTGCTTTTTACCCCTTAAACGTTGTGATGTGCCTTTTGCAATCATCCTACATCCATTACTCATAGTAAATTCTGCTTTAGTCCACTTATCACCTTCTAAATCGCCAAAATAATAATGCACAGCAGGATTGCTATAAATATGATTTTGAATCCAAGCCAAGTTATCTGTTGCTTGGTCTTGTGCCTCTCCAATCCATGCAATAAATTCAGGGTTATCTTTTTTAGCAAATAAAAATCTATGTAATACTGCAGTAGCGGCTAATGTTGATTTTGCATGGTCTCTAGGTAAAACTAAGGCCAATTGTTGTATTTTTCTATCAATTAACTGCTTTCCAACTTCATGATGAAACTTTGGAGATGTTGATGCTAAAAAATCTTGAGGAGAAAATAATTGACCAAACTTAATAAGGTCAGTATAAGCTAATTGCAATATCTTTTCTTTTTCGGATATATTTCCGTTTAAGTTAAGATTTGCCAATTTTTTTTGTATTATTTGTATAAAAAAATGGTTTTGGAGTTTTACTTGAAACCCACTTCATATTAGAGCAATTCAAAGTGAGGTAAGTCTTTAAACCCTGTATCTTTAACTTCTGTGTCATTATCCCAATCTCCTCCCCAACGTATTTTAATTTCCATTGACTCGGCAATACCTTTAACAAATCCAGCAAAAAAATACATTCTATCTGTATCTTCCCAATCTACTGGATATGGCACGACATCTACTGCTCTTGAAGGGCTAGCATTATGTCTACCATTAGGATATTTAACCTTTGATTTACCTTCGTTGTAATATCTATCTTGTAATTTTTGACCACGATAACCTTCAAGTATTGTACAATCAAAATGTTTAATGACTTCATTAAATAAATCAATCAAATCTTCATGACATGTATTTAATCTATCTTTTGACCTTTTACCAAATCTTGCCATAAATATTATACCTCTTTTTTTAATTTGTTTTGCAAAATACCTGCAAGTGTATACTTGTGACCAACATTTGTATTTGTTGTTTCTTTTATTTTAGGTGAATTTGCAAGTATTTTTTGTTTTTTAATAAATAAATCATCATCATCTTTAATTTTAGTTTTATTAAAAGGACTGCTAAAATTAGTAATATATTCAGATTTTTCAAAACCATCTAAAGATAAGTAGTCATCTAATGATATACTGTGAGGCATAGCATTATTATTCGTTAAAGTATCATATGTTTCGATATGAGTTTTTAGTTCATTTGAATATTCTATAGCAGTATATAATCTTTTTCTATCTTCAGCTACTTTTTGTATACGATTATCTCTTTCTAGAGATGTTTCATATTCAGGTATTTCAACGATAGGCTTGCCATTTTTATCTGCTGTAGTTGTGGTATCAACATCAGGAGTACCTTCTTGAATAGATATATTTAAATTTTTTACATTACCACCATTTCTCCAGCCCATTATATTGTCGCCTTGTTTTTATCAGGAACCAAGTCATATTGTTCAAGTTCCAATTTTTTAATTTTATCTCTTAACGATTTTGACTCATTTAGAAATTGAAGCTTATGCTTTGCTCCTACTTTAGATGCTTCTTCATTAGATAATGGCTGAACATTAACTCCTTTTGGTACAAACAAATTTTCTTGATTTATCTCTGTTTTAGCTGAATCACGAAATTCTGATTCCATATCTTCTAATTCTTCATTCAAATCATTAAGTTCTGAAGTAACCTTATTATATTCTATTTTTTTGACATAAGGGTCATTTTTTAAAGTATTTAATATATTTGCTCTTTCTCCATAAGATAAGTTTTT
>VTLG01008931.1_pt1 | contig 18692 bp, 15 predicted proteins | sample 4694571 | NCBI WGS metagenome assembly VTLG01 (sample SAMN12604809, study PRJNA352737) | marine metagenome | biome: ENVO:00000447; feature: ENVO:00000209|ENVO:00000569|ENVO:01000036; material: ENVO:00002151; isolation source: viral sequences binned using virsorter ...
GGAAAAGAAAACCAGACAACTAAGAACTAATCCTAGCTCTGTGGATTTCAAGGTAAGGTTTCCTGTAGCACAAAAGGATTGCTCCAACGAGGAACTACAGAAACGACTTGCACAGACTTGTAGGGATATCGGGGATATTCAAAAGTTATCAACCAATGTGCAAGCAAGTATGACAGGTTGGTATATGCATGAGACTGATTCTGATTTTATGGAAGTATGTCGTATGGCTATGGACTTTGCATATGAGAACTCTCCTAGACAGGGAGTACCTTTTATGCCCTACGATTGTTGGGGTGCAATATACTCTAAAGGAAACTATACCAAAACCCACGAGCATTGGCCTCAGATATGGAGCTGGGTATATAATGTGGAGTGTTGTGAGAACTGTGCGCCTCTGATGTTTGATGATTCTTCTCATTCGGTATCACCTAAGAATGGTAACATGGTTTTATTTCCTGGCTGGATTCGGCACTCTGTACCAGAGCAACAATGTGACCATGATAGAGTTATTCTAGCAGGAAACCTTGGAATGAACCCTTGGCAGTTAATTATTGGTATGGAAAAGAGAAATGCTTCGGGTATAAGTGAAGAGTTTAAGAATATGGCCGAGTGGTTGTATTAAATAAATGTATAAATATCCAATCATGAAAAAATACCGTATTATCCTCAAGGATATATTATGTGATGGTATGGATGAAAATGAAGTACGAGAAGCATTGCAGATGTTTCAATCAAATACCCCTGATAAAAAATATGAGATAGAAGAATACGATCCTCAAGCAAAACGCATGGGGCGTGATCCAGACTTACATTAACCCTTATAAATAATTAAAATATTATTTTAAAGGATTATTATGGCAGAAAAGTATTTTATGGGTTTGGATGGATTCGTTTGGTTTACAGGTGTTGTAGAAGATAGAAATGATCCAGAACAATTGGGCCGAGTGCGAGTTCGGTGCGTTGGATTTCACACAGATGATCTAACTGATATTCCCACAGTTGATTTGCCGTGGGCCCATGTAATGCATCCTGTTACAGACCCTTCCATGCATGGAATGGGTAACAGTCCTTCATTTCTTGTTGAAGGAACTTGGGTTGTAGGATTTTTTAGAGATGCAGAAGAAAAACAACAACCTGTAATTTTAGGTTCTTTGCCAGGAAAACCGATAAATTCTGCTGATCCTCGTAGGGGTTTTAGTGACCCTAGAGGGGAAGATGCAATTCAAGAAGAATATTTTGGCCCAGTGAATTATGGGCCATATCCTGTAGATGATGTTTTTGGTTTAATGGCTTCTGGGCATACTACTGGAGAAACAGATACCAATCGTTTAGCAAGGGGAGAGGCTTCCGAAACACATGAGTCCCTTAAAAAAAGACGCAACCAAAGACTTAGGGGCGATCCAACAAAGGTAGATACAACTGTTGGCGTGGATGATACTAATACCGCAACAGATGTAAAAGGAACTGGAGTTCCTACTGCCACCAAACCATATCTACAATCAGTATCAGATGCTGCGGTACAAGAGACTCGTGGTTTTTGGAATGAGCCTGATCCCAAGTCAATTAAAAAGAATGCTAATCCATATGTCTCATCTGTGTACCCCTATAATCATGTACATGAAAGTGAATCTGGCCATATTCGTGAGATAGATGATTCTCCTGGCCAAGAAAGACTGTTTACTCAACACATGTCTGGAACATTTGAAGAGATACATCCCAACGGTAATAAGGTTGTTAAAGTAATTGGTGACAACTATGAGATTATAGCTGGTAGTTCTAATGTTTCTATTTCTGGTGTTGTTAACCTAACAGTTGAAGGAGCAGTGAGAGAATTAATTAAGGGGGATTATATTTTAGAGGTAGAAGGTAATTATACTCAAAAGATACATAAAAATCATTTGGTAAAGATTGGTGCTGGTGAGACTGGCGGAAATCGTGAAGAAGAAATACGAGGTAATGTTGCACAACAAATTAATGGTAATCGAAAGACACGCATAACTGGATTTGATGATACTCTTATAGAAAAGTCTAGACTTGTGATTATTAATGATACAGATAGTTTGAGTGTGGTAAATGATATTAAGGTTGGTTCAAGTGCTGGTAGTATAACAACGGTAGCGAAAACCAATTTGTCTACTTCAACTGTATCTGGTATTATGTCATTTAAGTCTGGTGATAAACTTAATATGAAGTCAGCTGCAGCAATGACGATCAAATCAGAATCTACAACAGATTGGACTTCTGCCGGATTGGTTACAGAAACATTTCAAGCTTCGCACACTAACAATACTACTGGTACACTTGACTTAAATGTTAGTACAGAAGTTGACATTGATTCTGCATTGATTAATTTGAACTAGGAGTTATGATGGCTGAATTTCAATTTGTAGTAAATGGAGAGTTGGTATTATATGATAAGTATGAAGATATACCAGAAGACTTTGAACATGTAATTAGATTTATACCTGATCTACCAGAACCAGAAGGTGAAGACGGAGAACACACAGAAGAACAACATGAAGAATTAGCTTTATGGAATGTTCGATTACAAGAATTAATGGAGAAAGAACGTGCCCGCAGTAACTAGAATTGGAGATGCAGATGTACCACATTGTTCTGCTATGACCCGAGCAGAGGGTTCATCGAATGTATTTGTAAATGGTATCGCAGTAAGTAGACAAGGTGATGTTAATACAACACACGTTTTACCACCTGTGCCGTGTCCAGCACACGCACAACCAATTACAAGTGGTTCTTCTACTGTTAAAGTTAATACTAAAGGTTGTGGAAGAATAGGTGATGCAATAACAAGTTGCACTTCTGTTGCAGCTGGAAGCTCTAATGTGTTTGCTGGAGGATAGTCATGGCAGAAATTAAGATTCCAAATTTATGTGGTTCAAGTCCAGAGTTCAATTCTATACAAGATAAATTTGAAAAATTAATAGATGAAGCAATTGATAATTTAGAAGCGGAAGCTTCAGCAGCTGCTTCTGCGGCGAGTAGTGCATTTACTGATTTAGAATCAGAACTTAGGGCTCTGGTATCTTTAGCCCCAACACTTCCTGAGATTAATTTACAATCACTGTTAACAAGTTTGTCAAGTATGACGCCTGGAACTTTTGAACACATTACTCTATTGAAAGATATTAAAGATGATTTTGAAACTGAGTTAGCCGCAGCTGGACATGACATAGATACTTTGGTTACAAACGCACTAACTCAAATACAATCTGGTGGTGATCTTTGTACTGTTGTTCCAAACTTTACAAAACCAGCTGATGGTTCATCAGATGCTAAAGAAGTATCAGTAGAATCTAAACAACCCACAGTAGATTCCGAAGAAGAAGAACCACCAACATTTCTTAGGAATGCTATACTTTTTGTGCAACAAGAAGATGCTAAAGTTAAAGTTGCTTCAATGCAAGTAGAAGGTGAATCTGAAGAGGTAGATGTTGTGGGTGGAACTGTTACATCAACCACTCCACCTAAAAAAGACACTGGAGCATATACTGTAACTGAAGCGGAAAGATCAGTTGTTTATAAAACTACTCCAACAGGAAAATCTCAAACCGAAAGTAAAGAATCTGAAACTAAAGAACCAAAAGCAGTTAAAGTAACTACACCCAAAGAACAAAAGGGTAAAAATATTACTACAAGTCGATTTACCACTAGAATAAATGAAATAGTAGAAATTTTTACTGAAGATCAGGTTGATATACCTCTTAGTGGTGGTGATCATGTTTTTGAATTAAAACACAAACCTACTAGAGGCGGTATAACATTTATGAAAGGTAATCAACTTAGAAGGAGTTGGCGGCCAAGGTCTGTTCCACCCAATGAACGGAAATATATTCAATCTTGGCGTTGGCTTTATGATAAAAATGTTGGTGGGCCACCATTAAAGAATACCCCATTTGGAAGATATGAAGTTGATGGTAATAAGGTTACAATTTTTGGTAGAGGTAATCAATATATTCCTCATAGTGAAGGTGTTGATCCAGGCAGTTTTAGAAAAGAAAAAGAAGGTCAGATGTTTCAAGTGGGATATATGTATATGGAAAATTATGATCCAAGTAAGAAGGCATAATTATGATAATATTAAAAAACACTATAGTAACTGTGAGTGTTTTTTATTGGATGCCAGATTACCGACACGTTCTTCAAGAGTTTATTTGGCAAACGGATGATATAAAACCAGAATATCCAAGAGTACATAAATTTTTAAATTATTGGCATGATAATATTGAAGCAGTAATAGAAGAAATTAAAATATATTAAAAGGCATCTTATAAATAATAGGGATAGGAGTCTTAATGGCGTCACCAAGAGAAACAAACTTAGCTGCTTATAATGATTCGCAGGCAACGAATAAGTCTGGTCGTAGTACAAATGTGTATTCCGACTTAGACCTTTTCTTTGGAACAAAAGCAGCGTCTAAAGATATTAACAAAGTAGATGACGTTCAAGCAGTTAAACGTGCTGTTCGTAATTTAGTATTATTAGATCATTATGAAAAACCCTTTCATCCAGAAATAGGTTCTGGTGTAAGGGATATGTTATTTGAAAATATGACTCCCACAACCGCACACATTCTTACGAGAAAAGTTGAAATGGTTGTTGAGAACTTTGAACCAAGAGCAAGATTGGTCGGCGTCAAAGCCTTTCCAAATTTAGATCGTAATGAATATGAAATTACTATATCATTTTATGTTGTGAACGCTCCAACAGAATTAATAGACCTAACAGTATTTCTAGAGAGATTACGATAATGGCAATAAATGAATCAAGACTCACGGTAACAGAATTTGATTTTGATGAAGTAAAAAATAATCTAAAACTATTCCTCAAGGCTCAGACAGAATTTAAGGACTATGACTTTGAAGGCTCTGGTATGAATATTCTATTGGATGTTCTTGCATATAATACACATTATCTTGGGTTCAATGCAAACATGCTTGCAAATGAAATGTTTCTTGATAGTGCATCTTTACGTTCAAGTATTATTTCTCATGCAAAAACTTTAGGGTATGTTCCTACGTCTGCTAGAGCAGCTAAAGCAACTGTGGATGTTACACTAAACACCACTACACTGGCCACAGCAACTATGTCTGCTGGAACAATATTTACAACAAGTGTTGATGGAACGGATTATCAGTTTGTTACTGATTCAGATGTTACTGCATCAAACATTGGTTCTGGTATTACTTTTAATGATGTTTTTATTTACGAAGGAACTTATGTAACCACAAGGTATACAGTTGATTCTTCTGATGTAGACCAAAGGTTTCTTCTTAGAAGTAATAGAGCAGATACATCTACATTAACTGTTAAGGTTCAAAACTCTTTAACTGATACGATAACAAATACATATTCAGAAGCAACAGACATAACGCAACTTGGAACCGACAGTGAAGTTTACTTTTTACAGGAAGTAGAATCTGGACTTTTTGAAATATATTTTGGTGATGGTGTAGTAGGAAAGGCACTGTCGGATGATAACATTGTACTTATAACTTACATTGTGACAAACAAGGGTGAAGCAAATGGTGCTTCTATATTTGCAAACTCGACATCTATTGCTGGTGTTACTGATATTGATGTTTTTACTCAAGCAGCTGCCAGTGCTGGTTCAGAACCAGAAACACTTAAATCAATAAAATATAATGCACCTTTAGATTATGCATCTCAGGGTAGGTGTGTGACTGCTGAAGATTATAAAGTTTATGCAAAGAAGTTATATCCCAATACAAGTTCTGTATCAGTGTTTGGTGGAGAGAGTGGTTCGTATGATTCTAGTCTTGGTGCGGTAAGTACAGCTGAGTATGGTAAAGTTTTCATTTCAATTAAATCAACGACAGGACTTAATCTAACAAGTTCTGAGAAAACACAATTAGTTACTGATTTAGCTCCTTATACCGTAGCGTCAATTACTCCTGTGGTTATTGATCCACAAACAACTAATCTTATTTTAAGTGGGGCATTTAAATATAATAAAAGCAAAACTTCATCTACGGTTGAAGAATTACAAACATTAGTTATTAATACTGTGCGAAGATATAACAGTTCTGATCTTGCAAAGTTTGAAGGATTGTTTAGACATTCAAAACTTTTGGGTCTTATTGATAACACAGATACATCAATTACAAGTAGTGCATTAAATATTACAATGGCTCATTTGTTTACACCAACTACTACGGCTTCTACTGCATATACAATTAATTTTAACAATGCATTTTATAATCCTCATTCTGAACATAATAAAGACTCTGGTGGAATAATTGCATCTACTGGATTTTATGTGAGTGGTGATGCAACAAATGTACAATACTTTGATGATGATGGTGCTGGTAATTTAAGAACATATTATGTTTCTGCTGGAACTAGAGTGTATACAGACTCGACTGCTGGTACAGTAACATATTCAGAAGGAAAAATTGTTACTAAAGGAATTCATATTACTTCTGCTTCAGATGTTGATGAAGCAGCTTCTACTGAAATTCGTATTACTGCTATTCCAAATTCTAAAGATATTGTTCCAGTTCGTAATCAGGTATTAGTAATTGATTTTCAAAATACCACTATAACAGGAGAAGTTGATACGATTGCGGTTGGAGATAGTGCTGCTGGTACAACATATACTACAACGTCTTCTTACTCATCAACATCGAGCTATTAAAAAATGCCTTTTGATAATAACCCCACAGGAAAATTAACGACTAAGATAAGTAATCTTATTGATGGTCAGGTGCCTGATTTTATTCAGTCAGACCACCCTGTATTTTCTCGTTTTCTAAAACATTATTATCAATATCTTGAATCAGCAGAATTACGTCTAGACGTAGATATAGATAATCTTCTTTTAGAATTATCAACACCATCTAATGTTTTAGATGTTGATGGAAATAAAATTGTATTAGAAGGTGCAGACGGCGATAGCAGCACTGGAGCTTTTGGTAAGTTTGCTATTGGTGAAACGATTACTGGTGGAACTTCAAATGCAACTGCTACAGTTCTTGTTGATGATTTGAGTGCAAGTACTCCAAGACTTTTTATTACATCACAACAAAAATTTATTACAGGGGAAACTGTAACAGGCGCAACCTCTGGTTCTTCTGGTACGGTTACTAGGTATCGTGCAAACCCTGTTCAGAACATACAGCAGTTATTAGATTACGCTGATGTGGATAATACAATCTATGACTTTCTAGATAATTTTCGTGATGAGTTTATGAACGCAATTCCTCTGACGTTAGCAGACGGAGTATCTAAAAGAAATCTAATCAAAAATATTCGTGAGTTGTACAGGGCTAAAGGAACATCCGAAGGTCATAAGATTTTTATGCGTATGTTGTTGGGGGAAAGTGCTGAAGTAACTTATCCAAACAAATTTATGATGAGAGCATCAGATGGTAATTGGACAAGTAAAACAATTATGCGAGTTGCTCCTCTTACAAAATATCCAGCCTCTGAGGTTGTTGGTCAAACTCTTACAGGTAAATCTTCTGATGCTAAAGCACTTATAGCTTCTGCTACCTCATTTACTGAAGGCGCAACTGCTATTATAGAATTTGAAATTAATAAAGCGTCTATGAGTGATCTTTTCAATTTTACGAATGGTGAAACTGTAGTAGCAATTGGTAAAGATTCAGATATTGATATTACGTTTACAGTTAAACAAATAGTAGATATTCCTATAGTTACAACATCAAGTGCTTTATATACAGTTGATCAAGATATTGAATTTGATACAAATACTAATATTGGTAATGGTTTGGCCACAGCTAGAATTAATACTATTGATGCTGGACAAGTAAGTGGAATTGTAATAGATGATGTTGGTAGTAAATATGAAGTTGGGGATACTCTTACATTTACAACATCTGATTCTAATACAAAATCGGCAGAAGCTTTTGTTTCAATTATTGATGGTTCATTTTTGTTAGAAGGTACAGATAAAGCTTCTAATGATGAAAATGATTATATTCTTTCTGAAGCAGCCACACTAACACATGTTGATTTTTATACGGTACAATTAGAAGATGCTACTTTAGAAGGTAGTACAACCGATAGAGTTGTTTTAGATAATGCTTATGATGCAACGGTTCTTCAAGTAGAATCGGGAACTGACTCCGAAGGATATATTGTACTGGATGGCACTGACTCAGATAAAACAGATTACGATGAGAGACTAGAGTTAGAAGCTTTTCATGATGTTGCTGCTTCACATGCGGGTCACAATATATCTATGGAGCCATCAATTAATCAACTATCTAATGATACCTATAGTACCGGCACAGATAGATTTCAGATAGAAGAGGGTACAGATTATACTGGTGGAATTTACAGACTATTAATTAAAGATGGTGGTTATGGATATCTAACAATTCCTACTGTTTCATTAACATCTGTAACTGGAACAGGTGCTGCTCTTTTAGCAACCACTAATAATATTGGTGCAGTTGCTGAAGTCAAAATGACAAATCAGGGATTTAATTATAGTGATTCTCCTGCTATGTCATTTCGTGCTAATTTTACATTAAAAGATGTAACAGGAACTTTTGCAGCCAACAATACTCTTACGACACATACAGGAACAGTTAAGGTATGGGATTCCACTAATAATGTTTTAACCACAACCTTTGAGGATGTTATACGAACAACATTAGAAACAGGCGATAGTGAAGGGTTTCTGCTTGAGGATGGTAGTAGAGTTGCTGGTGATCATAAGGTTAGCACAGTAGGTATAGATAATTCTATTGAGCAAGAAAATCAAATAGTTTTAAATGGTGTTGATGCTAATGCCACTGAGGCTGGAGATAATCTTGTTTTAGATGCTGAAGATACTCTAGATGGTTATATTATTATTGAAGATGGTAATGGCCTTCCAGATGGAAGTGCATTGGTAATGGAATCTCCAAATGATACATTTACACCCCCTCTACAGTTAGAATATAGTTCAAGAGATGGAACGAACATTGGAGATGGTATTGCAAATGAGGATGGTACAGGAGATGTTCTATTAAATGAAACTTCTTTCTCTATTGGTGATAATACGAATGAACGTCAACATCCTAGATTTCTTACAGAGGAATCTAAATTAGCAAGAACCAATACATTAGACACTTCATCAAGAACATCTGGTGTTGGTACTCGTATTATAACAGATAACCATTTAGATAGTGAAGCAGAGAGTACTATTATTCTTGATGGAACAGATAGCTCACAAACTGATGCTGGTAGTTCTCTTTTAAATGAGGAAGATGGAGATAATAATACAATTCGTTTGAATGGTACTGATTCGGATTCAAGTGATGCTGGTGCAAAACTTCTTCATGATATAGAAACTGCTGATGGTAATGTTGCACTTAACGGAACAGATTCCGATATGACAAATATTGCTGATAATATTGTTAATGAATCTGATATAGACTTCTTTGCAGATGCTACGGCTGCTAATCCTTATCCAACTACTATCACGGATTCTGGTGGTGCAACAGGAACAATTGTTAAAGCGAATATTGCCAAGGGAACTTCTGCAATTGCAACCACTACGGAAACTGCCAAATCTTATGGTACAAATATTGAGAGTCTTATCGGTGAGGATTTAAATCGAATACAAGATTCGTATTACTACCAACAGTTTTCCTATGAAGTGGAAACTGGATTTGGTTCAGCAACATATTTGGATCAATTAAAGAAAGCGGTTCACCCAGCTGGTTTTGCAGTCTTTGGTAAAGTTAAAGTACAAACCTCTGTTTCTGCAGCAGTGACAAATGCAGGCTCCTCTCTTGGTGGTGGTTGGTACAGTGGTCTTGGTGTTACTGCTCCGGCAGATAAGTTCTCACCAATACTTGCTTCTACCTTTGAAATTCTATTCTCTGAAACAACGCAACGGCGTCTTGGTGTTGTTGATATTACAGAGGGTGCATTTGAGGAACATATAGTCTTAGAGAGCTCAGAAGACATTAAGATAGAGGGTGATTCTATTCTTCTAGATGCATCTGAAATATTTGAACTTGCGATTGAACATGGCGGAACTGATGGTGCTGGAACTAATGCAGGCGATAACATTGTTCTGGAAGGTACAGATTCTTCATCTACAAATGAAAACGATCAACTTATCATAGAGGGGTATTCTAATGCTGGTTCGTATGTTCTAGAAGAAATGCCCCTATTCCATTTTGATGATTTTACTGGTGTTCAACTTGAGGATGGTACTGATACTGGAGCTGGTGGTAATGGTGTCATTACTCTTAATGGTACAGATTCATCTTCAACAAATGCAAACGATAGAATTATATCAGAGAAGTCTGTAGCAGTTACAGCCAATCTTGTTATGAATAGTAGTGAGGATAGTGACCATGTGACAAGAACAGATGCTGAAGATGATATACTACTTGATGGTATAAATGATTCATATTTGTTATTATTCAGTACAGAAAATTCTTTTGATAAAATTAGAATGGAAGGTCAATCTAGTGGGTATATATTAGCTGAAAATAATAGTGTTTCACATGGTGGAGACTCTATGGAACTGGAAGATGCTTCTTCTGGTATAACTTCTGTCAAACTTGGTTTACAAAGCAATCAAGTATTAAATACAATACTGAATGAGGATGGTGGTTCGCAACAACTTGAAACTTCAATGAAGGGTGGTGGGCCAAACCACGATCTTTCTCTTGTCTCCTTTGTCACGACAAAGATACATATTCCACAATCCACACCAAGGCATCTATCAACTGGATTGGTAACACTTGCAAGAAATCCCTTCCAATCTAGATCAAAATTTGAATTAGAAAAAGGAACTGCAACAAGTGGGTATGTTCTGATAGATAATGATAACTTCCAAGTAGGATTATCCACTACTACAGGCCATGGGCCCGATGAAGTAATACGAGGTGAACATGCTATAGATGCTGGTGAAAATTTTATTATGGAAGATGGAACAGACCCCAATGATGAGGCTAGTTTCACCTTTGAGAATATTGGTAATTATTCTAATGATAATATTGTAGTGGAATCTGATTTTATTGAATTAGAACTAGCCACTACAGGAGTTGATCCATCCACTCCTGATCAACTTCTTTTAAATGGAACTGATTCAGATGGTTCTAACGAAGGTGATAAAATACACAGAGAAGGCCAAGAAACTCCTGGCACCTTCCTAGTTCTTAATGGTATAGATAGTTCCAGTACGGCCGCTGGTCATAGAATTATTGGAGAAAGTGTGGTTCAACATGATTCGTTTACACTATCGGATATTATTAAACCATCATTACTTGTTCTAGATTCTCATTTAGATGATACCATTGGGCCTATAGGTGGTTCAACACCAACAAAACAGACAGCAATAATTTTAGAACAGAGTGGTGATAGCGGTTTCTTTAGACAAGAGAATGAAACAACTGCATCTGGAGCTCATGGAGATAACATACTACTTGAAAGTAAAACTGGTTTTGGAACAAATAATAAACTGGAACTAGAGAGTGACAGAATAGTAGTCGAAGATGAGATTAACGAAGGAACAATACCATTTCAGAATTATACAAATTCAACACTAGAACCTATTACAAGGTCTGCTGACATTTTGATTTCTGAGTATGGTGGAATAGATTTAGAAGATGAAACTGATGGTTCTTTATTACTAAATGGAACCGACAGTTCTTCTACAGATGCAGGCGGAAGATTTAGATTTGAACTTGCAACAGATGATAATATTACGATTAATTATCCTGCTGTATAGTAAAAACATTATAAATATGTTGTATAAATATATGTATAAATATAGACATAACAAGGATTTACCATGGCAATAGCTGCAAGTTCAGTGCTACCAGCAAATAGTTTAGAAGATTTCAGACTTGAGTTTAACAACTTGGTTTCTGATGTCTCTGGTATTACTGCAACAAATAAGTTTACTGAGAATATTATATTTGAGGGTGCTACTGCCGATGCGTTTGAAACAACATTAGCTGTTACTGACCCGACAGCAGATAGAACTGTTACAATTCCAAATATTACAGGAACAGTATTAGTTGGAACTCAAGCTAATCCAGATTCAGCTGATGGTGCAGCATTAGGTTCTGCTTCTGCTGAATGGTCTGACTTGTATCTTGCTGATGGTGGTGTAATTTACTTTGGTAATGATCAAGAAATAGTACTTACTCATGTTGCTGATTCTGGAATACGTCTTAGTGACAGTGATAAAATGTTATTTGGCGATGGTGATGATTTACAGATTTACCATGATGGTTCTAATAGTTATATCAGTGATCAAGGCACTGGCAACTTAACTCTCATAGCCAACCAAGTTAACATGGTTAATGCGGCGGGTAATGAAACAATAGCTCAATTTAATCAGGATGGTGCAGTTGGTCTTTTTTATGACAATTCTGCTAAAATTGAAACGGCTTCTGGTGGTGTTACAATAACTGGTACAGCAACCGTATCAACTGCAATGAACCCAGCTTCAGCAGATGGTGCAACTCTTGGTACAACTGCATTAGAGTGGTCAGATTTGTATCTTGCTGATGCCGGAGCAATATATTTTGGTAACGATCAAGAAATTTTTCTTACTCATGATGCAGATACAGGCTTGACTTTAAAACATAGTGCAACTGCTGACGATAAACCTATTGTTTTTTCTCTTAAAACTGGCGAAACAGATATTGCTGCAGATGATGTACTAGGAAGTATTAGATGGAGCGCACCAGATGAAGGCACAGGCACAGATGCAATATTAGTTTCTGCGGCTATTGATGCTATTTCAGAAGGTGATTTCAGTTCTTCAAGTAATGCAACAAAATTAGCATTTAGAACTGGCGCAAGTGAAACTGCGACTGAGAAAATGTCATTATCTTCTGGTGGTAATTTAGCTTTACCAACCGATGGCACTGTTCTTAGTTTTGGTGCAGATAGTGAAGTTACTCTAACACACGTTCACAATATGGGTTTGACACTTAACAGCGATAATCACCTACGTTTTGGTGATGCAGGCACATACATTCACCAATCAGCTGATGGTGTTTTAGATTTAGTCTCTGATAATGAGGTTGAAATAAATGGTACAACCATTGATATTAATGGTGCGGTAGAGATTAGTGGAGCAACAACTCAAACAGGTATTTCAACATCAGCTGCAAAAGACGTATTTAATGCTGGATTGTCTGTAAAGAATGGTTCAACTTCAGCAGGGTTTATAGAATTTTTTGAAGATAGTGACAACGGAACAAATAAAGTAACTTTAATTGGCCCCTCATCAACATCAGATGTAACAATAACATTACCATCATCATCAGCGACACTTGCGACATCTGGTGATATAACAGCGTTAGCAATAGCATTAGGATAAAAAAATGGCAAATACATTTAAACTAAAAACAAAAGCAGGCGTTACAACACTTGCTACAGTATATACAGTTCCAAGTAATACAACAGCAATTGTATTAGGATGTGTTATTGGTAATACAACAGCAAACTCTGTTAATTGCACAGTTACCGTTTCGTCTGATACTAGTGATACCGAAACTAATGCTGACGTAGAACTTGTAACAACCACACCAATTCCTGGCAATTCCAGTTTGGAACTTATGGCCGGTAATAAGATTGTATTACAAACAACAGATTTATTTAAAGTCTTTGGAAGTGGTGCTGTAGATGTTTGTTTATCAATTATGGAGATAACATAAAATGCCTTACATTGGCCCAAAACCACTTGATGTTCTGGTTAGTCAGGATGTTGATGGCAATAAAATAATTCTTGACTCTGATGCTGATACGAGTATCACAGCTGATACCGATGATACTATTGATATAGAAATTGCTGGTGCTGATGATTTTCAGTTTACGGCAAATAAGTTTACTGTAAAAGATGGTTCAGAAATTATTACAGCATCTGCTGGAACGAGTAATACACGTTTGGGTGTAAATGCTGGTAATTCAATTACATCTGGTGGTAATTATAACGTAACACTTGGCGATGAGGCTGGTACGGCTCTCACGACAGGAGATAGTAACGTCCTGATTGGTTATGCTGCTGGTGATGCGTTTGATGCAGAAAACAATAATACTGCTGTTGGTGCTAATGCTTTGGGTGGAGCTTCCTATGCTGCATCAGGAAACACCGCAATCGGTTATAATGCTGGTATATCAATAACAACAGGAGCTTCTACAACTCTGGTTGGAGATTATGCTGGCGATGCTATTACAACTGGAACTGGAAATGTGTGTGTCGGCAGTGCAGCTGGTGGAGCTCTTACAACTGGTGGATACAATACTTTTATGGGTTATAATGCTGGCGATGCTCAAACAACTGCTTCTAATAATGTTGGAATTGGCAAAGATGCTCTGGGCGCTGTCACAACGGGAGCTTCTAATGTGGCGGTTGGCGCAACTGCTGGTGATGCTTTAACCACAGGATCACAATTAACCGCTGTTGGCTATGGTGCTGGTGGTGCGATGGCCACAGGTGTTCATAATACTGCTGTTGGATATGAAGCATTACTGACAGAAGATGCTGAAGGTTATAATACCGCTATTGGCTCTTATGCTATGAAAGTAGCAGATGGCGCAAATCACACGACAGCTGTTGGATATAATGCCGGTGTTGCGATTACAACGGCAGATAGGAATACCTTGCTGGGCTCTGGTGCTGGTGCATCGTTAACAACAGGGGCAAGTAACGTGGCTATTGGTTATAATGCTATGGATGCTCTTACAACTGCTAATAACAATGTTGTAATTGGAGATGGTGCTGGCACAGAAATGACAGACGCCACTAATACTATTGCAATCGGTACAAATGCCGGGGCAGCAAATACATCTGCTGATGGCAATGTCCTTATTGGTGTGAATTCTGGAGATGCTATTACGAGTTCACCTGGCAATACTTGTGTAGGACATAATGCTGGTAGTGCGATATCAACAGGCAATGGTGAGAATATTTGCATTGGTAATAATGCCGCAGCAGCAATGACCACAGGACAACAAAATATTATCATAGGAGATAATGCTGCAGCTGGTGCCGCAGTTACAAGCTCAGGCAATACTATTGTAGGCGATAATGCTGGATATGATTTAACAACTGGAAGCAATAACACTGCTTGCGGCGTGTCGGCCTTAAATAATGTTTCAACAGGAGCTACCAATACAGCTATTGGTGCTAATGCTGGTCTAAATATCAGTACAGGTAGTAATAACACTATTCTTGGCCAGCAGTGTGGTGATAATATTACTACGGGCACTTATAATATTTGCATAGGAGTTCTGGCTGATCCAAGCGCTGTTGATGGTGATTTTCAAATTGTCATGGGTTCTGCAATAGCAGGCACAGAAGATTATCAATTTTCTTTTGGCACAACGAATAGCGTTGTTACTAACGAATTTGATACTGATGCTGCTTGGACACGAACATCAGATAGACGTAAGAAACGCAATATTCAAGAAGACAAACTTGGACTTAATTTTATCAACGATTTAAAAACTGTTACATATCAGTGGCGTCCCTCTAACGAGTATCCAAAAGAATGGAATGAATACTCTGAGGAAAGCAGTGTAGATACTGATACTGTAATGCACGGTATGATTGCACAGGATATCAAGCAAGCATTAGACAATGCTGAATGTGATACTTTTGCAGGGTGGAAAGAACGTAAAGACGGTAGTCAAGTAATGAGTAGAGAGATGTTCGTGATACCATTAATTAAGGCAGTGCAAGAATTATCGGAAAAAAATGATGAATTGCAGAAAAGATTAGATGCATTGGAGGCATAAAAATGGCAGACATATATAAACAATTTGATGGAACAGCATTAGATGCAACAGATGATGCAGCTACAATAACTAACCATATGACTGGTTGTAGTCATGCTGTGTTGCAGATTGATGGAATTAAAGCTGGAACTGATCATTATCGTCTTAATAACGGATTCACACAAACAGAAATTAATGAATGTGTGGAACGATGTGTTGGTCATCTTAAACTTATGCAAGAAGAATCTTGGTGGAAGGCTGACAGTGTAAGTCGGTCTGGTAATTTAGCAAAAGCAAAACATACTGCTGCAATTAAGACTGGCGAAGATTATATCGCAGCAAACTCGTAGGGATTAATTAAATGGCAAGAACAAAAATAGCTGAAGGTGGTTTAGGAACAGATAGATTTAATCTTCCTATAACTTTGAATGGCACTGATGGTTCCTCTAGTAATGCTGGAGACACCCTCGTTCTTGACACATCAGCAGATGAGAATGATAGATTGTTGTATGAAGGTGATCCACCTGTTGAAACTATTTCTAGTTTAAAAGTAACTAATAACTTTAATGTTGATGGAAGCACTTTTTTTGTTGAAGTTGATACAAATGAAAGACAAAATTCTGGTGGTGGTAGAGTCGGAATCAACGATGGTGATCCTGATGCTATATTAGATGTTTATAATTCTAATGCGCTTGAAGTTGGTACTGAAATTGTTGCAGCTGAAGCTGCTGTTGGTGGTTATACAGGCTCTTCAATTTCTGCAAAAAATACACTTGGGTCTGCAAGCACTTTTGATTTATATAGAGGAATTACTGATAGCGATGGAGATGCTAGTGGGCCCTTCACTGTATTTCAAGTAAGGGGTGATGGTCGAGTTTCGTCAAATCGTGGTAAGTCTCTCATTGGAGAACATACTGGTACAGGATATCTTGCTGCTAACACTGCTACTATTGTACAAATTCAAGATATTTTCAACGATGACTGTTCTTTATATAGAATTATAGGTGCTGTAGGTGGTGATTATGATTCAGAAGATGAAACGCAATTTAGATTTTTAACAACAGGAACTACTTCTCAAGATTCTGGTTATTATTGGGCAGCAACAGGTTTAGATGATGCTGGAACAACAAATGCTTTACAGGGCGCAAATACAAACCAGGCAACTGTTGGAATAAATAGAGCTACCACTGTTGCACTTTGGTTTGATATGCATGTTATATTGGGCGGTGGATCAGGCGGAGTTAGTTTTTGGGGCAAAGCAGGATATCATGATCAAGGCAGTGATCGTGGATTTACTACCTTTGGAGGAAAAAATGAATCAATATCTGATGCTACAGGTATTGAATTTTTTGCAGATAGCGGGTCAGGAAATCTGTCACTGGTTAATCTTACATTTTATGGTTATAGATTAAGACAGAATACATCTGGTGGTCATTCAACTAACGCTTACGGATCAGATTAAAAGGAAAGATCATGAGTTATTCAGTTAATACAGATACAAAATACGCAACATATAATGGTAAGTCATATGGGCCGAGATGTGTAGTTACACAAGAAATATCAACTGCTAATGATGAGACTAAAGGTAAGACAATATCTGTAAATACTCTTGTTGCTTTGACAGAGGATGATTGCAAAGAAATGGAAGCAAGAAAAAATGCAAAACCAGCTAAAGACTTAGAGCGTTTAAGAAGAAAAAGAAATTCAAAGTTAGCAAAAACAGATTGGATGTCTAACTCCGATGCACCTACTATGTCTACCGCTTGGAAAAATTATAGGCAGGCTTTACGAGATATTACTAAAACATATACATCTCAGATGGATGCTGGTTTCAAGTGGCCAGATGAGCCTAGTTAAGAGGAAATTAAAATATGCCATATTTTGGAAAATCGCCGGAACACGGTAACTTTACAGAACTAAACGATGTTTCTGGTAGTTTTGATGGTTCTACTACACAATTTGCTTTAACAAGTAGTGTTGGTGGTGTTGCAATTACTCCTGTTGTTGAAGCAGCAGTGTTGATTAGTATAAATGGTGTTATTCAAGAACCAACTACTGACTATACGGTTTCGGGTACAAACATTACATTTACTGATGCTCCTGTCTCCACAGATTCATTCTTTGGTATTGTTATGGGAAGACAATTGGATGTTGGTACTCCTAGTGATTCAACAGTAACAGCTTCAAAATTAGCTAGTACTTTTCTTACAGGTGCCACAGATATCGGTGCAGCAATTGCTGATGCTGATTTATTTTTGATTGATGATGGTGCTGGTGGTACTATTAGAAAAACAACGGCTGCTCGTATTAAGACTTATGTTGAGGATGCTGCTGGTGAAGTTCCTATTGCTAACCTAAATATTGATGGTGGTACAGATATTGGAGCTGCTATCGTTGATGCAGATTTGTTTATTATTGACGATGGTGCTGGTGGTACAAATAGAAAGACTACTGCCTCAAGAATTAAAACTTATATTGGTGGTGACGCTGGTGGTTTCCCATTAACTGCTTTAGATATTGATGGTGGAACAGATATCGGCGCTGCTTTGGTAGACGCTGACCTATTCATTGTTGACGATGGTGCTGGTGGTACAAATAGAAAATCAGCGATGTCAAGACTGAAGACCTATATAGGTGTTGGTCGATCATATACTTCTGCTTATATTAGCGGTGGTACTGGTACAATTTCAAGAGGTACTTATACAACAGTGACAGGTTATACAGAGTATGTAGATTTAAATGGTGATTTTAATAATTCCACTGGTGTATTTACATTTCCTGTTGCTGGTGATTATTTAATGCTTGGTCAAGTCGGTCAAAACTTTGATGATATTGGAGATGATGGTGAGAAAATACAAATTCGTTTTGTCGATGGAAATGCGAACAATTACGCAGATAATTTCTATCAAACTACATCCACAGCAAATATGAGATATGGTAGT
>VTLG01001105.1_pt1 | contig 18687 bp, 27 predicted proteins | sample 4694571 | NCBI WGS metagenome assembly VTLG01 (sample SAMN12604809, study PRJNA352737) | marine metagenome | biome: ENVO:00000447; feature: ENVO:00000209|ENVO:00000569|ENVO:01000036; material: ENVO:00002151; isolation source: viral sequences binned using virsorter ...
GCCGTCTTAATTCTTATTGCGATTGCGGGTGTCCCTTGCCGCTTTTTTGGCGATCGCAGGATCGGTTAAAACATCGGCGACATTTTTGGTAATTGAATCGATGATCGCCTGTTGGTCTGCGATAAATTGTTTTTGCTTTTTAATAAAGGCATCCATGTCGTCTAATTCTTCAGACCATTTCGACCGTGGAATGAATCGCATATACTGATTCATATTTTCGATTGCTAGTTCAATTTTAGAACGTGCCTCATGTTTTTGCTGAAGCTCCAAATCAGTTACCAGTACCCAGCCCTCGCGATCCTGTACAAAATTAGAAGCGCAATCACGAGCGTACCAATCGCCGCCGAAATCTGATCGACATGATTCATGAACTGCTTTTCCCTGTGCTACGCCCTTGAAAAAAGCGAGGTCGCCGTCTGCGATCAATAAATCGCATATCATGCAACGACGGCGGTTAACTGTTTTTTGTTCATAAACTACAGTAAACTGCATTTTCTTTCTCCTTATATATACCCTTGAATTTTGACCAGTCCTTCGGACATCTGGTCTGGGGCTTTAGTCGGAACCGAAGTTCCGACCCGTCAGCCGTCTTAATTTAGTGCTGTCTGTACCTTGCCGCAGCCCTTAAGCAGCTGCATTTCTCCTACAGATTTTAGGTATTTACCTTGATTGGACCGGCTATTAATGCCACGACATTTCCAACCGTTGATATCCCTTGAGTTAATTGAACGCTTGAATTCTGTAACTCTACCGCAAGTCTCACAGTACATTTCCCAAGTTTGCATTTTCATCGTTGTTCTCCTTATATATAGCCTTGATTTTGACCAGTCCTTTAGACATCTGGTCTGGGGCTTTCATCGGGGGCTGGTTCCCCCGACCTATCAGCCGTCTTAATTAAGTCAGGAAGGGCATATCGTCGTAATTAAATAGTCGTGCAACCCTGTCGTTTTGTTTTTTTATCTCTAATGTAAGAGGTAGGTGATCCTCTGCCGCTAGCTCGTCCTCTAGCATATTCTCTAGAAGGTAGAATGTAGCGGCGGCCTGTTGAAGAATAAGGTCCTGCGCTTTTTCTTTTAATTGATTCTTACTAAGTGCCATCGTTGTTCTCCTTATATATAGCCTTGATTTTGACCAGTCCTTCGGACATCTGGTCTGGGGCCTTAACAGGGGCCGTAGCCCCTGCCCGTCGGCCGTCTATTCAAACTTGCCGGGTCTTACGAAATCTGCCCATGCTTGCTTATGACCTTTGAAACTTTTTCCTATCTCTCTACTAGTTGCTACTCCATCTTTCCAAATCGTTTCAGTCAATGTCCCTTGGAGTTTTTTGCCAGTATTGTTTGTCTTGTGGATACCCATATCCATGTCCACAAAATCGTCTTTCCACATCGCCCACGAAATCTCTCTCTTGATCCCGTTATGAGTAACTGCAAACCCATCTTCTAAAGCCTTTTGCTTTATGTCAAAAAACCATTCTGCGTCGTCTGCCGTACCAATAACTAATCTGCTATGGTGTCCTTCCTCTATAACCATTGCCAGCGGAAACATTTTGCTACTGCCAGTCAATTTGCTTTTCAAATTTTCTAAATTCTCAGTTCCGATTACCATTTCTTCTGATTTCATCGTTGTTCTCCTTATATATAGTGGTTTCGGCCAGTTACTAACTGGCTCTAATTCATACTGGATAAGTTTCCAGTGACCGTTAAGCCCGCCAGCACCCTTTCTGGCGTCCCCGCATCCTAGTTTCTCGTCTCTAGCAATCTTGAGGTTTTGGTGTTTGGTTCCTAGTGGCTTTTCGCTAGGTCGTTGTCTTTATGAGATAAATATACACTGATGCTTTACACCTGACAAGTACCTGTTGTATCTAAAACAGGGCTTTTTGACGCTATTTTTGGCAAAATGGGCAAAAAGGGGCGAAAAAGGCGAAAAAAGTTGTCGAAAAATGGGCGGAAAATCGCCGAAATAAAATCGGGATCGTCGTTTCGTATCTAAAAAGGGGCTTTTTAATGAGGACGGGCAAAGGGGAAATTGCAATATTTGTTCCGCCCGCCCTCATTAAAGGAGAACAAAACCATCGTATCACAAATCCTTGCCAGCGTCCCAGTGTTCGACGCACCAGCCGTTAGCAAGCGGCGCGACGAATGTTCTGCAATGATCGGAACCTCTGCATTCGCCGATCGTTTCGACCGGGAGATTCGGATCAACCCACGATGGCGGAAGTTGCGGCCCTGCACGTTTTACATTCGCCGATGATACGTTTAACAGTTCGCGTGGAATTCCTCGTCGTGGCATAACGCACCGTCCTCGATTCCTTTTTATCCCGGCAACGTAAGCACCAGACCTGGTGCGTCGCGCCCGTGTACAACTGTATTAAATACTTGAGCGGGTTCATTCAGCCTCGAGAACTTTCATACCCAACGCTATTATTCCGCCCGTGGCCCCTGTCGCGATTTCGTTCATGCCGTAATAAAGGCCCAGCCCGGAAAGTGCACCCAAGACGAGAATTGCCAAGAAAATCTGAGGTCTGATTTTCCCCATATATTTGTCGATGTTTTTCAACGTTCCTCCTTATTATCAGCCTGACCACGCCTGATCGCCCACAACGCGCCCAGAACGCCCATAGCGGCCAACGTGACCGCCTTCGGGTGTCTATGTATGATCCGCTCTATTATTAACCGCTTGGACGTTGCTTTCAAATCCTGTGTCCCCGTTTGTCGAGTTTTGTTATCGTGTCGACCTTGTGCGGCGCGATTACCTGACACCGTCGACAAAATGCCTTTAGTGATGCCTTCATTAAATTATGCGGGATATCAAGATCGTTCCAGACTCCGCATACCGAACACTGTGCGACGGTCATTGTGCGGACGGTTCAGAAATACTTACTTCGACGTTATCTTCAATTGTGATGTTCGCGCCCGTCACGCTTGTAGCGACTGCGAATTCTTTTGATGAGAAGCCGTTTCCCATTCCTATTTCATTTTTGAGGATGTCGAGCGTTCCGACTGTCAATCTTGACAGGACGCATTCGCCCCCGGCCGTCCACAAATTCCGCAAGGTCAATTTATCAATTTTGCCGTTAGTCGCGCTCGTCGGAGCTTGTATCCATAGCCTGTCATATAGTCCGCCGTTCGTTTTCATAGCGTCGGCCTGTTGATGTCCGCCGCCAATGGCCCGCATTCTGGACGTACCGGGCGAAGGTGCGATCGACTGGCCGTCGCTGGCGTTTCCAATAATGTTTATTGTGTGCGCCTGTATATCAGTCAATGTCAGCTTCTTACATCGTGATTTTTCAAATATCAAATGCCCGACCTCGAGGCGCGTATTCGTCCCGCCTGAAATAACATTACCTGAAATCTGCACGACGTTTTGTTCCCCTGACGGGAGCGTCGATCCTGTGAATACCGTACCAATAGAAACATTTTCGATCGTGATCTCGCGAACAGGTGTCGATCCTAGATCAATTCTCAACGTGTTATCGCCCTCGACATACTCGGTCGGAATGTCATCAGGGGCTAAAAAAATGCCGGGGTCGCCACGTTCAAAACTTCGTTCAGCAAAAACCGTTTCGGAAACCACGACGCCCGTTCCAGCGGTCGATCCGACCGCCAACAAGCCGACGGCCATCTGAGGAGAAAAGCCCATCATTCGCAGAAAGGAATATGGGCTTTTGATTATGTTGAATGTTGTTTTCCACTTGGCCGACTCGCTCTGTAGATATTCGACCTTAGTGATTAACCAGTCGCGCCATATTATCGCCCGATTGTACGTCCTGACAGGAGCCTTCCAGATCATGCGCGGCGTTGCAATTATTATCATCGCGATAGCCCGAAGGCCCCGGTAAATTTTACGCGGGATATACAGGATTACATTGAGAATGAATTTCAATATAAACATTAAACCGACACCTCCCGGAAACCTACCGATGATCCAAAAGAAGAAGACCCCTGATCGTCTGTTCGCTGAATTGTTATTGTCACAGTATGCGATCCAACAGACGGCGAAGCCTGAAACCCAGCGAGCATATGATTATTTCCAGACAAACCCGTTCTGGTTTCAAGGGTCGTGGCATCGAATTTTAGTCGGAGCGTATACTCTCCCGTATCACTCGCCAACAATGACACATTTCCATAACAAACCCATGCTCGACCAGCCGCCCCCGGAGTGGCTGTAACTGTGCTTAGTGTTGTTTCGCTGTCGGTATCAAGAGTTACATAATCATTGTCGTCTAGCCCGACGGCTTCACTGGCTGGCGTATGGGTATGATTCCCAGCGGCGGCGGTCGTTCCAGACGTTCCAAGACTTCGCAAACTGGCAGTCCCGGCCGACGCATCTGACTGACTTAAATTAACGACGCTCGATCCATACCACAGGATGTCGTTACCGTTTCGCTGTAATTCCCCCGCGGCGTCCGGGTTCGCCGACTGATTAGCAAACGTCAATGTCGCTAATGCCGTTAATGTCAGCCCTGACATCGACGCGCCGCCCTGCCCCGCCGCTCCTGTGTGCGTATGAGTCGACAGGACGTTCATATTGTCCCTGATGTCGACGTTCAGCATTGACGACGTGACGATGTCGTTTGTAATGCCCGTCCAGTCCCTGGGAGTTGTCCAACTCATTTAAAAGCTCCTTAATTCAGCGGAAATCTAAACGGGAACTCATACGCAAATTCCTGACTGATTATCCGCGATAATCGAATCAGTTTCGGCGGCGGTTCCCGCTTCGGCGTTCTTAACATCGGTCGGGCCGTTACTGTAGTGATTCCCATTTAATGCGTATGGTTCCCCGCCGCGGCCTGTGTGCTTCCTGTTCCCAGTGTCCGCAATGTTGCCGTCCCAGCGACGCCGTCGGCATATAAGCCGACGACCGCTGATCCATTATAATACACAAGATTATTACCGTTGCGCTGTAACCGCCCCGCCGTCGAAGGATTCCCGCTTTGATCTGCGAACGTCGGAACCGCCAACGCCGCAATTGAAACGCCCGACAACGTCGACGATCCATTCCCCGCCGCTCCGCTGTGAGCGTGGGCGGATAGAACGTCGAGGTTCGCTTTTATATTCGCATTCAATAATGCCGCCGTGACCATTGTCGATGTCCACGATTTCGGCGTCGTCCAAGCCATCAAATACCCCCTAGAATGCCGGGACGGTCGACGTTCCCAGAACGCCCGTCCCCAAAACCCAGAATTGAGAATATCCCCCGGATGCGGGCGATAATGTCCACTGTGTCGAATGTTGCGTCCCGCCGTTCGTTACCGAATGGATTTCCGATTCAATAAAAAAATCGGCGTTGATACCAAGTTTAGAATCATTGTTAGCCGTGACGGTTATCCTATCTGATATATCCCGACTCAACACTTGACCCAGATTGTTCGACGCGCTGGTCGGAATCGTAATTGTCAGTATCTCGACAGGCGATCCATAGATCGACATCTGGTAGTCGCACCAATCCTGAGCCTCAGACGTCGTCGGGATGAATGTCGTTTTCGCCGTGTATTTCCGCTCGCCGTATGCCGTCTGGGAAGTCGTATCGATCGCCCGGACAATGCACGGGTTTTTAGTCGTTACCGCCGTTCCCCGCGCCCTGATCTGTGTCATAAAAACATCGCTACCCGTCGCGGAGTTTGTAAACGTCATCGCCATTTTTTCGCCCGTTTTAGTCTGTGCGACCGTTATGTCAGATGTTTTATTTGTCCCCGAACCGTCGGAGGATGTATTCGCTAGATAATCTGTAGTGGCCGCCGGGGTCGTCCAGGCGTTAACTTGCATCGCGTTATTCGCGGCGTCTGGGTTTGGGTAGACCGCCTCAAATGTTTTAGATTCCCCCGGTGCTAATGTCGGCGACGCCGATCCTGTTTCCGGGTGCGTCCACAGATTCGCAACTGATGCCGTGTCGAACGTTCGGGCCGTCGCCTCGACATGGTTTACAATCGTGCTTAACGGGTCGACCTGATCGATCTGGTTAAATGTATATGTCGCCCCGTCGGCATCGGAGAACGTCGCTTGGCTGGTCGTGGACGCCGTTTCTGTGAGCCTGTGGGTTCGGTTTTCAAAAACTACTTGAGCGGTTTTTGATTCCTTGATAAAACCCGCTTCGGCTTCCTCGACCAGACGCAACGCGTCAATTGTTTTTTTCCCGCTCGACCAGTATCTCGAGATCGTTGTTTTGCCCGTGTCCAAGTCCCGATCGTCCGCCGATGTCAAACCGACCGCGTCGAGAACGTCCCCGATCGCCTGATCGGTTCGACGGTTTGTCTGTGTCGCGACGTCCGCTTCAAACTGGTTTAAATAACCCAGTACACCGAACGCCGTTAACGTGCAAGTTTTGAGACCTACAACCGCCGGGGCTGGTAATATGCGGTCAAGATATCCCTGCCACCTGACGCCGTCATTAAACGCGACCGGGAATGTATATGGAAACGATCCCGAACCCGCCGTTACTTTGACCTTGCGACCGGGAAGGATATTCCCCGTCAACGATGACGATGCGTTGCTGGGCGAATATTTGCCGTCTGTATTGTCGAGGGTCGCCGTCAATTTCCCGGCAATTGATCGGCCTTCGAGGGCTGACGCATAGTCCCGGCCCCGTTCCCATGTCATGTCGAGAACTTCGGAGGTTATGTCGTCGCCCGAATCGGTAAAATCGCCGTCATTATTCCAGTCAACTAAAACCGTATATGATGCCGCCATTAGCCGCCCTCGACTATTGCCTCAGCTTCGACTGTCGCGGCTTTACCGTTCACTCGCTCGAGTTGCAAACGCAATTCCTCGCGTTCGCGTTCGGCAACTATGCGACGTAATGTTTCGGCCGCTAACGGCGATTCGGTAATCAGCCGCGAAACATCAGCATCGGTAATTTGCCCCGGATTTTTAATCGTCATAGTTCGCCCCCGTTATGTTTAATATACCCGCTGGGTGTCCAGCATCGCAGATCGTCGCCGTCGTCGTTTGTCCAGTCGCCCAATTCGCCCTTACTTCCTCCGAAATACGGGCGGGCGTGGTTTTCAGCAATCAGGATATCATTTACGTTTTGACCGTTAACCCATAACGTGCCAAGAATACGACCGAACTTCCCTTTTCCCTGTTTGCTGGTTTCCAGGAAAACTTGTTTTTTTCCGCGCTTACCGGGTAGAGGGTCGGCGTCTTTTAATAGTTCTTTTAACCGCGCTTTACTCGCTAGACCGTGAATTTTCTCATGCTTGTTACGGGTTCGACTTTCGGGCGTATCAATACCGATTAACCGAATGCGATCCTTGGAAAACATATTGAAACCCAAATCGATATCGGCGTCGACCGTGTCGCCATCAACGACCCTCGTGACGACGCATCGATAAACATAATTCGGCGTTATCACTTACGAACCGTCCCATGCTGTGCATATCGCACAATCTGAAGCGTGAATCAGGCTCACGTTGACCGTGGTTATTTTCGCACGTTCTGACGTCTGATTATCCGCAGTATACTGAGTACCGTGAACTTGGTAATCGGCTATAGTCTGCATTGCATCGTTTACGGCAGACTTAAACGAATTGAGATGCTGTATAACTTCCGCTGATGTTGACATAAAATCCTCCTATGCTTTAGCCATCGTCATGTAAATCGAATCATTGGGCGCAGGAGCGTACGAACTCATCAAATTAGCTTTCCAATGCGTTATAGCATTGACGCCGTTTGAATTATCGCTGGTTATGCTAACCTGTAAAACCTGAGTGGCTCCAGTTCCGCCTGAAGCTATAGCCGCCGAAGCGGTAACCGTTATAGTCTCCGATCCTGTTAGGTTATCGCCCTGACTGTAAGGCATACTTGCCTCATCAGCGTCTATTTTCCATGCCGTGTTTGAACCCTGATATCTACCAAATGTCATTACGATACAGCCAGATTCAACCCTATCAACAGCCGTTGAGTTCGTGAGATAATGCAGATACAGCACGCCAACTTGATGCTGGTTAGCAATGGTTATATCTACAATTGCTGTTGATGTATTGTCAGACACTGCGCCAGTCGTTCCTATTACCTCATATATCCAAGGGCTGGTACTTTCCGCGGCTTGTTTTAGCCACGCCCCCTCCTTGGTCTGTAACTGTGTCCCATTACCAAGGGTCAATGCAGAACTCGTCCAGTCATTATTAGAACCGCCGACGTTAGTCAAATCATTATTATTCATGTCTACATCGCCACCGTTGGCAATAGACCAGACTTCAGCACCGCCATCGTAAAACTGGACGATATCTCCTGAACCGCCCTGATTAACTCTTAGCGTTGCTTGGTCGTCCCCGGCCTCGTCTTGGTTGAAATAAACCACAGGCAGAGATGTCGCACCAGAACCTAAATTCCTATAAGCAAATAAAGCATATTTATCTGCCCCATCTCCACCCATCCTCACTTGAGTATTACCAGAGTCGTTATACGCTACGGCTGTATATCCCGATACGGGAGCGTTACCGACTCCAAGCGTCGTCAGCGTTCCCAGTGATGTTAAGCTCGATGCAGTAACTCCAGATGCAAGGGTCGAACCTGTCAAAGTCCCTGCCGCCGCTGGAACCGTGATATTTCCAGTTCCGTCAAAGCTTACCCCGTTGATAGTTCTGCCAGTTGCTAACGCTGTTGCTGTTGCGGCATTTCCTGTCGTGGATTGATTAAGCGTCGCAACATAAGAAGCCGCTATTGCTGTTCCCTGCCAGACACCTGTTGCTATTGTTCCGACGCTTGTTATGCTGGTCGATACAATTCCCGACGCGAGCGATGTCCCGGACAACGCCGAACCCGCAACCGTACCGCCGCTATTGCTGGCGGCGTGGGCGTGATTAGCGTTTGCCCATGACGTCGAACCAATGGTCGGAGATGATGTCCAAGCTGGAAACCCGGACGCTAATTGCAATAAATTCCCGTCAGTCGCCTTCGCCAGTCTCGACAACTGAGTCGATGACGCCGCGTAAATAATGTCGCCTGACGCCTGAGAATTCAAAACGTGAGTTCCCACGCCCTCCCATTCGGCCTGTGTCAGTTCGGTTCCGACTGATCCATGTCTAAGTTCATTAGCCATATTTAACCCCTACGTGGTTTGTAGTATACCCGAAAAACCGCCCCGTCGAACGCCGTCGCGGATCGCTTCGCCGACTTTGCGCTCGAAATCATCGAAGCCGTAAGTCGGCCCGTTGATATTGACCGTTACCCCGACGCCCTGACTGCCGTTTAGTGGGACGACCGCTTCCGGGCCTCGTTCGCCTATCATGGCGACGGTCGGCGATCGTACGATTCCGCCTTTTGCGAGCTTCGGTATTTCTGGAATATTAAAAGGACTCCAAGGGCCAAAGCCGGGAATATCTGGCATACCTTTTAAAACCTTTTTTTCCCAGCCTATGGAAAGTTTATTTAATGCGCCAAATATGGCGTTAATTGCGCCAATTCCTACATTGATAAATCCCTTTATCTTGCCGATAACACCGCCAACCGTTTCAGACATCCCGCCCCATATTTTGTCCCAGCCAGCCTTCAATATATCGAGGACAGGTTTAACCGACGAAATCACGCCCTTAACTTTTTCGATGATTTTGTCCCAGTTCTTCCAGATCACTATCGCGCCGCCAATAGCGGCGGCAATCCCAAGAATAACGAGGCCAATCGGCCCCAGAGCGACGTTTAAGGCCGTCATTGCCGCGGTCTGCAACCATGTAACGCCCGTCGCAAATATCTGGGTCGCGGCCAACGCTGACATACCTGTCGCCAATGCCGGGATCATAATTACCATCGGGCCAATTGTGTTTGCAAATGCACCGATCGGAACTAATGATTGCTTGACCTTGTTTTTCATGATGTCGAATTTATCCGACATGGTCAAAGTCGATTCGGCCATCGCCTTAACCCTGCCGTCGCCGTCCTCCATGATTTCCATCATGTCGGTCAAACTAAAAACGCCTTTGTCGATTGCGTCCTTAAACCTGATCCCAGCCCCGGCCCCGAATGCGTCGGTCGCAATAGCAAACGCTTCTGTATCGCTTTCAGCGTTTTCAATCGCGTCGATCATGTCCTTTAAACCGCCGCGAATGTCTGTGATACCTTCTTTTGCCAGTTTCTGGACGGCTGTATTTAATCCGGGCATCATTTTTGAAGCTGACAGGCCCGCCGCCTCCATGTTTGCGACGAGGGCAGTCGCTTCGTCGACGTTTAGCCCCATTGTCTGCAACTGTGGCCCGAATTTAACTACAGTTTCGGCGAGTTTAGTCATGGGGACGCCGACCGCCTGAGATGCCGCCATTAAACGATCGAGCGACACGTCCACGCTATCTGTATCCTCGCCGAATGCAATCATGCTATCGGTTACGGCCTTTATCAACGGGGCAGTATCCTCGCCCATTATCCGCCCCACGTCCAAAAATGCCTTTGACACTTCTTCTAACTGTTGACCCTGAAACCCCAGTTCGGTATTTACGTCAGCGATAACCGCCGATACCGCCGCGGCGTCCTGTGGAACAGTGGCCCAGACATCCTTGAAGGATTGCGTTAATCCTTCGAGTTGTTCGCCTGTCGCCCCGGTTCCAGCGGCGATCGTGTTCGTTGCTTCCTGATATTCCTGTCCAAGTTTCGCGGCCGCTCCTGCCGCCAACGTCAAACCGCCCGCCGCCGCCGCGACGCCTTTCATGGCTGTTCGCATTTTGCCGCCCATGCCCTTGACGTTTTGTTCCGCCTTTTTTGTATCGGCGTCAACCTGAATTGTTATTTCGTTCGCCATCGTCCTCGACTTTGCCTTCGCTTACTATGTGTAGCATTTTCAGAATGCCGACGTTTTCGCGCAATATAACCGACGGCGGGCAACCATACCTTTGACAAAGGTTGTCGATCATCTCCGCCGTTTCCAGTTCGACGGGTTTTACCACTGGCGACCCGTCCCGATATGTCCCGCCCCGAACAGCTTTCCAGCGAGCTATGTCGAGGCGGAGCGTTCCCCCGCCAATGTCGCCGCGTTCGCCCACGCCCCAAGGATTGCCGTTCCCAGGTGCGGCGGCAACGCCAAAAATCCTTCGGCGTCCGCGGGCAAATTAGACCCGTCCTCGTCCTGTAAATTCCACGACGTCAGGATTTGATCGCCAAACATCCTGAACGCCTGGCGTAAATTCTCAGGTTCGTTTTCTTTGGAATTTGCGAGGGTCTGCAAGTTCAGAAATGTTTCGAGGTTGACGTCTAGTTTTGCCTCTATGCGGACACCTTCATAATCGGGATTATCGAAAACGAGGATCGCTTTTCTGCGCTCTATTACAAACGGCTTCGCCCCGTTTTTGCTGGCGTTAATACTGGTTACCATTTAGACCGTACTCCAAGCCGGGACTGTTCCACTTTGTAGATTCAAAGTTGCAGTCCAGTTCAGTTCGCCGCCTGAACCTCGCGTTATATTATAATTTGCGACCAGCATTTCCATAGTCAACTTAGGATTCGACGAAGTGTTGCCCCCGATCCTCAAATCAAACGTCCGCGTCCCTGTTCGGGTTTTAAAAACGTCATGGCTTTTGTTTGATGCCGCATTAAAAAACCCGTTCAGGGTAACGTCGCCGTCGCTCATTCCTGTAATGCGTTCTCGAGCCGACTTGTCCAGCCCGGTTGTCTCTATAAGCTCCTGTGAAATATTGATCCCGTAATCTCCGATATCGTTCGATATATCCCGCGCCGATCCGCCGCTGTCGTCAACTGCCAGATAATCGCCCAGACCTGTTTGTTTCGCCATCGATAGACCTCCTTATGATCTACTAAATAATACAGCTATTTTTGCATCGCTAAACGTGCCTGTTGTGGTGACTTTTATATACCTTTGAACTGTTCCTTCCATCTCCAATCGTTCCGCGGTAGGTGCGCCAGCCGTGGCGACAGTTGAGAAAGTCATAAAGTTCGAGTATGAACCGCCGCTCGAGGTAGCTTCCTGTAAATTTACTGTGACACTGCCAGATGCAACGCTAAACACTTGTAGATAACCAGTCCCGCCATTAGTCGTCGCCGCCCCGCTGTCAACTACCGTTCCCGATCCAGCAGACGAATGGGTGTCGTCATGTGCTGTTAACATTTCCCCGTATTCCGCGCCGCTACCGTTCGCAGAATAAGTCGTCGAAGCGGTGATAGCCGACCCCGGCCCGCGGGCGATGTTATATGTTCCCTGTTTTGATACGAGGCCGACCCCGGCATCCCCCGCCGCTGATCCCATCGGTATTAAAACAAGCTGGTCGGCGGTCGGTAATTTGTTTGAATTTGACGTCCAGACCGCGTGTTGTTGCGAGGACGCATTATCGAAAAACGCTTCGACTGAAATCTCGCTGTCTACTGTCCCGACGATTCGTTTCCGGGCCGAAACGTCGAGCGTTGTGACGTCGAGTAATTCATTGGTATAACCCAGACCCGACAACGCGTTCGCATCGCCTGACAGGTCATATCCAGCCGTATATAACCGCACATTTAAACCGTTAGTCTTTGCCATTGTTCCTCCCTACGGCGTGATCGTAACCTCGCCCATCAATTCCATTTCAAAAGGTACAGAAACCGTCCTGAATACTCCGCCGCCCATGTTCACATACCCAATCGTTGCAGGGCCGACACTAGAGTCGGTCACATTGCCCCCCAGGTTGGCGTCAGAGCGGAGTTTTGCGTCGATCTGGTACATTGCGTCCCAGACCGCCTCCTCGATGCTCTCACGAACGTCCGGGCTATCCTGCATTCTAAAATACGCCCGAACCATAACCGAAACCCGCGATCCGATATCGCCCAACGTTTCAAACGCCGCAATCCTCCCGGTCAGCCAGTACGCCAGAACGGGCGATCCTGCGATCGCCAGCGGTTCGCCCCGATACACCGCAACGAATGCGGGATCAGATATCGTCGATAACAGCGTATCGATCTGACTCAACGCGCCCGATCTGCTCATCCCATCGCCTCGACAATTGCGTCGCCGATATATTCCTCGTACAATTTCGGGTTGTTGTTAATGTGGATATACGCATTGGCGAACATCCCGTAACCTTTAAAAGTAGATTTTTTGTTTCGCTCACTTATTCCTTCAACCCATGACGAATAAATTAAATTCCGCCCATAACGAAATTCGCCCGCGTCGATCTGTGCGACGTTGTCCCGTGGGACTGACGCGCCGATATGGTTTCTAAGGTTCCCGGTGATGCGACCGTGGCGATCTTTTTCGTTGCCGTATAGCTGTTTTTTTACAAAGTTTGATCCCTCGATCGTTGCCAGATCAAACAGGCCGCGATTGACAGCCTCAGTAAGCCCAAGCGAAACTTGGGACGGCGCGTCAAACATGGGGCCTTTAACTTTGAACGTCGTTTGCGGTGTCGGCATTAAAATATAATCCCGTTCGATGTCCCCGTCGCCCTGTACTGGTCGAGGGTCATTAGGATCGATTGTATTTCGCCTTCGGCCGAAGTGATTGATCCTTCGCCCGCGCCGATCGTCGTTACCGTTCCCAGATCGCGATCCCGGAAAACAATTTTTGATAAATCTAAACACGCCTGAACGACTAGTTCTGGATAGTCATATCTATATAGCGACGCGCCCCCGCTATGGGTCGCGGCGGTCGAACCGTTGACGCCCCGTTCGACTGTCAACGTGTTACCGCTGATTGACGTTATATATAACTGCTCAGAATCGATAAGGATCGTTTGGGCCGGGCCTAGATTCGCCGCGGATGTAACCGAAGCCGATGTCGCCGTCGTTGATCCTATAGCGTCCGACGTCGTCACGCTGACGGTGTCGGCTGTATAGCCCCATGATCCGACGATCGACAGTGTTTGTTGTCCCGAATCAAATCCCTTTGTCGTGTCTTCATTCAGCTTTAAAATTGTTTTAGGTGTCGAGTTATACGGCATCAGGAAAAAATCATTGTTGTAACCTTCGGTCAATGTGTCCGATGTCGCCCTGTCGGTCGCCCCGTATGCCGTGACCGTGGTCGGGCTGATAATCCAGTTATCAAGCGGAATTACCCCGGCAGTTGAATTACCCATCGCAACGTCAGCCGTCCCCGTGGTCGTTTGATACTGCGGCGAATTCCGCAAGGTTCCGAACCCGATATCGTAATATCGCGTCTGTGTTTGCGGCCCGAATGTTCCGCCGCCGCAATAATCGTCAATCCTTCGGCTGGATGCCTCCAGGATACGGCGTATCGACGCCGCGTCGGACGTCCAGCCCGACGAATACGATGTCCCTGCTAGATAGTCCCGCAGATCGTCAGCGGTTGCGTATGTATGCCTGACGGCCATTGTTATTTATTCTCCTGGGTTTCCTGCTGTTTGTTTGTGGGCTTTTTGGCTTCCTTGACCTTGAAATAATCAGGGTATTTTTTGAGAAGTTCGGCCGGGACGTCGTAGGTTTTGCCCTTCTCGTATACGTCGCCAGTTGCCCCGAACGTGACGTTCACTAAACTTTTTGCCTTTGCCAAAATTTCCTCCTGTTAGGTTTGACGCGGGGCCGAAACCCCGCGCCGTCCGAACCGTTGTTATGCGGCTCTTGAAATCTTAAACGCATCTGCCAAACCGACCTGACCGTCACCTCTGCGAGTAGCAAAGAATCCGACTTGATCGTTGCCCATGTACAGGCTGTCGTTACGCCTGATCGTGAATCCTACTCTATCGAAAATGTAGTAATTCTTGAAGTCACCGAAGATCGCAATCTTCTCAGTGCTGGTGATACTACCGCCAAGACCGCTGACAACATCCGTGGTCACGTTAGGGCGACCCATAATGAAATCTGAGGGAGCGGCGGTGATGTTAGGGACACCCGTTACACCATTACCCGTCAGGTTAATCTGGTTAATCAGTGAGGCTATTGCACTCTTCATAACCCACGTGCCATTAGCCCTGAACTGTGCGTTCAAAGCATAGTACGTACCAACGAGGTCGGCGGCAACAACAGAAGTTGCATTGGCCATCGTGTAGAACGCCACATCTGAATCCGACATGATCCCGGCGTATTGAGTCGTATTATTTCCACTGATGATACCAACATCCTCAAACCGTCCTGCTGACTCTTGGAAAATCTGCGTCAGCAAAGCTGGCAAATTGATTGCGGAATCGTCGAGGAGTTCGCGGGTCACCTTTACAAGACCGCCGCTTTTCTCGATTGAAAACGCCACTTGTCCGACCGTAGGTGTTTGGTCGCTGAACGCGGCTTCCTCTGCGATTGCCGCCCACGATGCCGAACCCATTGTCGGAACATACCCGTCTTTACTCGATACACGAATGACCGTGGATAGAGGTCGAAGCTGACTACCGGGAACTCCGGGGTCGTGAACTACTTGATTGATAAATTGTTCTGGTACAAAGTATCCGCCTTCGGCGTCTGTGTCTTCTTGCATGGCTTTTACTTCGTCAAGACTGGCGGTTTTCCAGAACACGTCGTCGCTGGGGCTTCGCATCCACTTAACAAACGTATCGGTTTGAAATTCAGCCTGTTCTTTTTCAGTCACGCCCATTTTTTCCTGAACCCACAGGGGCTGGGCCATTGCTGGCAAACCTTTTACCCATGACGCGGGTTTATACGATGCTTTTGTCCTTGACGTCGAATCATTGGGATCGTAAACGGCGACGTCCTTATCGGCGACAGGAACACTGTTTAAGGGTTTGTTGAAATCGCCCTTCAGTGTTTTGAGTTGTGACTGTGCCTGATCTATTTTGTCAGCGTCGGCCATTTTTGACTGTGCGTCTGCGATTTGTCGCTCGAATTGCTCGACGTTACCGTCGGTAAGCGATGTTTCGGCAGATGTCAAAAGGGCGAACGCCTCTTTTCTGATTTCTGATGTATTCAAAACGATATTTTCCTTTCGCTATTGGGTTTTATTTTTAATTCCAAACATGGCGAGCCGCGCCCGTGCTAACCTGATCTGACGTTCGGCCGTGTCCGGGGCGGTCGATTCCTCGACCGTGTCGGAGGCGGTGTCGTCGGGATCAGAATCGGGGTCGTCGTCGCCGATTGCTGGCTCAAATTTAATGCCGTCGTGGGCCGCGCACCATTTGCGGGCGTCGCCCTCCGACCATTCGTCGACCGGGAATCTATAGGACGCGATGTCCCAATCGCCCGTTTCTTTTTCCCTGCCGTATAAAACAACAATCGAACGGCCTTCGTAATCGCCGTCCTCGATTGTTTCGGTCGCCGTGCGGAACCTGTCAAAGTCCCCCGGTTCCCTGATTCTACAAGCGTGAAAATTTGGGTATGGTTTCGAGTTGTCAGGTAAATCAGCCGATCTCAATTCCGACGGTTTACGATTGGCATCCCTGAGATGCCGCGCCAGATGGTTATATACCCCGCGCCGTTCGTTTTCCGGGATTGATGTTCGGCGGGCGTTAAGATTTGCCAGGGCGTTCGTTATTGCCCTGACATTAGCCGCGCCCAGTTTGCCGTTTTTGCCGATATGATGATGTAAGAATTTATAACTCGACTTTGATTCCGGGTCGCCTTCGGAATCAACCCACGCATGGGACGCCCGCAATATCGCCGCGCCGCCTTTAAGCCGTGTCCGCATCAGTCCGCCGTCCCACGCCTCCTCGACCCATGCGGTCAAGTGGCTGGGGATCGCGCCTTTTTCCTCGTCAAGTTCGGCCGACTTTGCCGCGATTGTTGAGGTCGACGGGGAAGCCCCGCGAATGACTGTCGATACTTCGACCCAGTCGAGATTTGATATACGCCTCGTTACGGTCGAAACGTCCGAACCCTCGTGAGTGACGTCCGCATCGCTGGGAATATTAAACCCGACCGACCATTCCCTGATGAAGTCGCCCTTAACATTGGAAAACGCGTCGCGCCCGGCTTCGGTGTCCATATTCATTTGTATCCTGGCAAATAAACGATACTCCTCGTCCTCCACTAATTCGGGCTGTGCGAAAACTACTTTTCCGACGAGTTTTCCTTGGTCATGGCCCGACAGCACAGGGATCGGTAAATTGTCGCGTATGGACGCGTTGAACGCCCCCGGATCGACTATATCGCCGTCCGCGTCGTTGACGCCCATCGTGTTGACATATGCTTCGACAATGCCTTCGGCCTCGTCGACTGCTTTTGCTGTTGCGACCAATGTTTTACGAATCATATAACTGCCTCCAAATCCTCGCTCGTGTCAATCCATATCGCCTGTTTTTCCGATTCCCGTTCCAGTAATATTTCAAGCCCGCTTATAAACTTAAATGTCGATGCGTCGGTTTCCTCCTCGACAAAATCAAATATTTGCCCGTCCTCCTCAAACGAGGTTTCGACAAAAACTGTTCCCGTTGTTTTGACTTCGTCCAGCAAGATCGCAAGCTCGCTGTCATCGGTTTTATAATCCCAGTCGTCGGGCGTCCATTCAATGGTTCCGATCCGCTTCGATGGCCGCTCGCCTTTACTCATTCGCATAACGTAAAATTTCATTATTACCCCCCGATCCCGATCGGATTTCTTCTCGCTACATCGTCCGAAACTACCCGTCCCCCGACCTGTACGTTTGGTGTCCGCGCACCTTGCCGCAATCGTTCAGTATATGCCGCGGCATCAAAGCCGGGTACATCGTCAATCAAGACTCGCTTTTTACCGACCAAATATTTGTGCATTACTTTTGATAATCCGGGATCGACCTTCGCCAGTTTTTCGGGATTCTGTACCGCAAAGTGAAAACCTTCTGCAATATATTCTCTGACGCTCTTCATGCCGTAATCAGAAACAACACTGCTATTCGGATTGATACGACGACGCTCAATTGCATCAAAGTATGCGTCGTCAATTTCGCGAGCAAATTGTTTCGCCTTTTTTTCGCCCAGTATTTTTGCGAGATGTGAACGCGAGGTTATCTGATGTCCTATTTCATGGGTCATGGCGTGTTCGGTGTTACCCGTGGCGACTCTTATTATATCTGTGTTGTTGTTGTAAAATCCGCCCGCCTTCATGGGCTTCCCGGTTGCAGGGTCTCGACGGTTAAAGAGTCTTGACCGACTGTTTAATATTTGCGGAACAGATTTCGCGTTCGCCTCATATAGTTTTGCGACATATTCCCCCGTGTCGCCCTTCATAGACATTACCGTTTGTCGTATATGCGCGTTTGCATTTTCCGCGACAACGGGATTAACGCCTTTGCCTGTTTTAACTGTTGGCCCCGCCCACTGAGAAGGATCGAATCCGCTCACTTGTGGGGACGACCGATCGGGCGTTCTGGGAACGTCGGTCGGCACTCCGCCGGGTTGAGTTTCTGGTTTGTATCCTCGCGGCATTGGCATCCAGTTTAACGTCCCGTTCGGATGGTCGTCGATATTCTGCGCGTCCTCAAGGCTGTATATCTGGTTATGGCGTTCTGCACAGGTTCGACCGTATGGATCGCCGGGATCAACGAACGTGTCGTCTGGATCGCCGTCGACGTCGTCCGCCTGTACATACGCGAAACCTTGCTCCTTATAGAACCCGACCGTCGATTGATTCTGTGTTCGCATCACTTCGGTTCGTGCAATCAATCGCGCCCTGTTCTGTGTCTCAGTCAATACCGATCTAATACCCGGAAAGTTATCGTCAGGAACACCCCGCGCCAGTTGTTCGATTGAATAACCGCGCTCGAGACCGATCCCGACCGCTTTTCCGATTGCCTTCGATGTCGTCCTGTGGATCAACGCCGCTCGTGTCGGGGCTGATGTTAATATTCGCTGAATGGGCGGGAGTTTATCCGACCACGGTAATTCCCCGGCAATGCCGACAG
>VTLG01005376.1_pt1 | contig 18683 bp, 13 predicted proteins | sample 4694571 | NCBI WGS metagenome assembly VTLG01 (sample SAMN12604809, study PRJNA352737) | marine metagenome | biome: ENVO:00000447; feature: ENVO:00000209|ENVO:00000569|ENVO:01000036; material: ENVO:00002151; isolation source: viral sequences binned using virsorter ...
CATCAGCATGATTATCTGCAAGAGTTTTACCTGATATAGCTAATACAAGATTAGATGAGTTTGAATCTGTTTCATAACCAGAACTGTATGTTTCACCGAAATCATCAGAAGTACCAAGGATTGGTTTAGAAGCTGCAGCTGATTTTTTAACTTCACCAGATTCTGCTAAAAGATTAACTACAGTCCAGTTATTAGAATTAAGAGAATCTTTACCTAAGTTAGATGTATCTTCAAATTTTAAATGATAACTTCCATCTTTAGTTCCATCATATAAAGGTGTACCATCAATTTTTATGCCACTATATCCTGCAGCTTCTCCTGCAGTTCCATGCATTATTTTTAGATCAGTTAAGTTTCCTGAAAAACTTATAGGAAACCATATATCTGCATGACCAGTTACTGTAGTATAACTACCAGAATTATTTATTTGATATTTAAAAGTACTTTTTCCACTATATATTTCTATAGAACTTTTTACGGGAATAGTAATTCCACTAAGAACAATAGCAGTATCATTACTAGCAGCTTGAACTCTAGTTGCACTATTTATAGTACCATTGAACGCATTTGTAGCAGGATAACTTCCGTTAAACCCACCACTAGCAGACAAGCTGCTACTCCAGGTAATAGAGTTATTTACATTACTCCATGTCGTAGTATCTACTTTACCATCTTTCAGCATAACTCCATCTATTTTTACATACCAGAGTCTACCATGTGTACTGCCTACATCTCGTACTTTAAGTTCTGTTAATGTACCATTAGCATCTGTATAAATACTACCGCCAGGAGTATTATACTCTTCCATCTTCTCGCCATTTATAAAAACCTGGTTCACTCCAGATTGGATAGAACCATACTTTACTTCTAAAGTTTGATACTTTATAGGAGTAGTAGGAACCCATCTTACATGAGTATTACTTTGTGCATTATTAGAGTGGGAAGTTTCATCCCCATTAAATAAATAAGTGGGGTTTTCTGCATTACCAGTAGAACCTGCATCACTATCCGATTCCCACATGTTACTCCAAGTAGGACTACCGGCGTCAGTGTTAGGTGTAGGTAATTTGAAAGCTTTAGGCTGCCATACATCAAACTCATCGAACTCTCCAAAACATGCAGGCGACAGAACTTGACCATCTCGATACTGTACATCTGCAATCAACATATTAGCATCGTCATTGCTCATACTATAACGACCACCAATTACATGCTTTATAGCTTTAGATCTTAAAGTTTGTAGATTAGCACCATATTTTGTAGTCCAAGATATATCACTATCGCTAAGACGTCTGCCATTGAACCACAGTTTATACCTATCAGTATCTAAAGCAGCTGGTGTGTCTATAACCTCAACCACGTGTACCCATGCACCGGGATCGTAAAAAATTTTATTGGTAGTAAAGTTTAACTTATCATTACCTATCTTCTCATATTTATAAAATTTATCATTCTCAATTCCTTGGTGTGATCTATTATTACCATCGGTACCTTGAGAAGTTAGAACATTAACTGTTCGATCACCAGTGTTCTTAAACCAGTAAGATAAAGTGTTTTGCCTTTGATCACCATCAGCACCTGGGGTAAAATGAATATGGTCGGAATCATCATGATTAAACCTCAAGCTTTTTTTAATTTGATACCCTGCATCAGAAGCAGCAGCAGTACCTGCTAGCATTGTATTACTTAGTACTGCCATTTTACTTCACATCCAGAGTTGCCACCGCATGAATACTACCAGATGCTGCTATAATGTAGTCTATCCTATCTACAGCTGCAGCAGTTGTGGTTAAAGTTGGAGCGGTTCCTCCTTTCCATTTAAAGTTTGCTGCCCAAGCTGCAGTCCTAGAACCAGTACCATCTTGTGTAATAAAGATAGAACCTGATTGACCTGCTACTTGGTTAGAAGGGTTAGCAAATGTAGTATTATGAGCTAGAGTAACAGAATGATTATTCGTGGTACTCATATCAATTGTAATATTAGCAGAGGATGTTAAACCAGTTACCTGTCCACGTTGAGCACCTGTCCAAGTATTATCACCTGCTAGGGTAGCATCACCAGTAGAGGACCAAGAAAGAGTTCCACTTCCATTAGACACAAGAGCTTGTGAGCCTGAGCTATCAGCTGTAGGTAGAGTCCAAGTGACATTAGCTGCTAAAGAAGCAGGCGCTTGGAAAGCTACATAATGATCACCATTAGCTGTTGCTTCTTCAAACCTTAGGTCTTTCTGATTATCTAGTGATATATCGCCTGTGAATGTGCCTCCTGCGAGAGGCATTTTAGTAGAATCTGTTGTATTATCAGTAGCCCATCCTAGGTTACCGCTACCATCTGTCTTTAGGAGTTGTCCTGCAGAACCATCAGCTGTAGGTAGAACCCAGATTTTATCACCACTTAAAGTAGCAGGTGCTTCAAATCCTACATAGTTACTACCATTACCATCAGCTTCATGGAACCTTAGTTCTTTAGCGTTATCGATAATGATATCACCAGTAAAAGTTGTACCGGCTATCAAAGCAAATGAACTAGTATCAATAGTATGCTCTTCTAAGTTACTACCTTCTTTTATGTATATTTTATTTTGATCAGTTGCATAACAAATCTCACCTTCGAGAATGTCAGCTTTATTTCCATTTAAATTTGAGTATGTACCTCGTGCTACACGCACAGGTGTTCTAGTTGCTGGGGTTGGCATTAGTCGAAAGATCCTCCATCATAAGTGTTTGAAAGTGCTGCTGTACTTGTACCATTGTCAAAGTTACCAGCATCTATTACTTGGTGTGCTGTCCTATCGAATGCAGTATTCATCTGCATACAATTACCCATTAAAGCATGAGCTGAGCACTGGTAGTGTAAAATTGTAGGGTTAGTATCAGATGTAACTATCTGAGTATAAGCACCTGCATTACCAGGTGTACCATTAGTAGTTACTCCTGTTGAATAACCTGTAGTTTTATCTGACTCTTGATAGAAGACAAGTGGGTGACCAGAGTTAGTACTATCTGCCTGATCAAATTTATAAGTCATTCCTGGGTTTAATTCCAAGAACGGTGCTTGTTGAGCATCTAGGGTAAAACCACTAGAATGTCCACTTCCGTTATATCTATGTTGCGCAGTCTTTGTTGCTACTTTAACCACATAGGTTACTGTAGATCCAAAGGTTCTAGTATCTGAAATATATCTCTCTTCTGGATCATTAGCAAAGTAACTAGCCCAAGCATAAGTTTTACTAGAGTGGGTATAAGACACACGTACTGTCAATCCTGCACTTCCTTGGAAGGTACCAGGTATACCACTTAATGTATAGTTAACTGAGTTAGTAGTCCAAGTTGCATTAACTAAATCACTTGAATCTGCTATCTCATAATACCCATCTTCAGTAGGTTCTGTTGCTATTAAGGCTGCTTTGTTAGATTTTGGTGTGTAAAGCACAGCAGCAGCTACAGCAGCACTAGCGGCGTTCGCTGTGTTTACCGCGTTAGTAGCATTAGTTGAAGCCGTGTTAGCTGTACTATTAGCTGTTGAGGCAGTGGAGTTTGCTGTGTTGGCTGTTGATACAGCATTCGTAGCGTTCGTCGAAGCTGTATTTGCCGTCGCGACAGCTGTATCTGCTTTTGTGTCAGCTGCGTTTGCTGTAGTTGTTGCTGATGTGGCGTTACTAGACGCTGTATTCGCTGTATTAACTGCATTGGTGGCGTTGGTGGAGGCTGTGTTAGCTGTAGATACAGCGTTTGAAGCGTTTGTAGAAGCGGTATTAGCTGTATTAACGGCTGTTGTTGCATTATTAGATGCAGTAGTAGCTGTAGTACTAGCTGTATTAGCAGTCGTTACAGCGGTAGTAGCTTTTGTAATAGCAGAAACGTAAGCACCACTTTCAAGAACCCTAGAGTTAGTAAGGGAAGTAGCAGCGTCGTTTTCCGCTTCTTGAGTAACGTATAAATTTTGAGTAAAGTTGTCATTGAGATCACCAGATCTGATAGCTGAACCTGGGTAGAAGGTTGCAGCAAGGCTAGCACTGGCGGTATCTCTATAAATCTTTATCGCTTTACCACTAGCCGGAGCAGCACCAAAGCGTATTGTAGTTGCATTATGTAATGTATAATGAGTTGTAAGTGATTGAACCACTTCATCGACACTAACTTTAATGTCGGTAGTATTTTGATATGGAAATGTGAACGCGAAATCGACGGTGGAACCGTTTCCCGTAAATGAATTTGAGGTTGTAGCCATAATGCTTTACTTGCTCATCTTTTGTAAATCGAGTATTCGTAATTGAGTCTTAGCAGCTTCTTTAGATTTACCCTTCCGAAGCTCAAAGTTCCTCATTTTAATGTGTTGACCTGTAGTAGTAAATTGAGCTTTATATGCTTCTAAAGCATTCCAGGCGGATTCAAAAGCTGTATCATGTATACGATCTAGTTCTCTATGTACTAAATGCTCTTTAACAGGATACTGGTTTTGATTTTTTATACCCCTATATTTTACATATTCTTTCATTTTCTTTTGAAAGAAACCATCGTCATAGGTCATTAATTGAAGGACTTGTCCTTTTAAATTAGCGTTCTTTGCTATCCAATTATTAATCCAGTTTCTATCTTGAGGGCTTAAAGGTTCTTTAGTATACTTATTAGTTCTTATTCTTTGCAGACCATCCCATCCTGTGCTTAATAACCACTGTCTCCAAGGCTCCATATCACCATTCTGTTTAAAGAAAGGTAGTAGAGCATTAGCAGCAGCTGTTACTGGCTCCTGATATCTAACAGGTTTTCCTGTATATACATCTAATAAATTAGGTAAACTACTATTCTGTCCACCTGCCATTAACCATTTATCACCATTAGCTAAGTAAGACATGAAATCATTATTGACATCTCTTAGTTGGGGACTGATAGCGTTATTGAGAATGCTTCTTATCCCTTTAAAAGGTACCAATTGACTAGTCTGTTGAGCCCAGAATCTATTCCAACCAGTAGCATCACCAGTTAATAAACCTACAAGAGGTTCAAATCCTCCTACAAATGTATTATTAGTAACATTCATACTTATTGATGCTGATATTTTTCTAAAGATATCTTCTGTAACTGATTGATCTACACGATTAGCTTGGAAAACAACATCGGCAGTAAGACCTAGTACCTGTGCAAATGGTTCAAAACCTTTATAGCTTCTCCATTCACCTGTAATTGGGTTCTTTACTGAGAATGGCTGCCAACCCATACGCATCATACGCGCACGTTCAGCACCATCTTGTGGACCTGATCCAGTTAGATTACCTTGTAAAGCCCATATACCAGCACCCATAGCTACAGTGTTACCCATTATCTGACGACCAATGTATTCAGATTTTAAGGTATCAAAAGCAAGGTCCATATCTCGACCTACTTCTTTAGCTATACCATGCTCAGCTAGAACAGCAAGTTTCTCTTGTTTGGTAACAGCTCGCATGACTCTCTTTACTTTAGGTAAAGCTAAACCTAAACTACTAAGAGGATTAAATGTCCAAGATAATTGAGCAGCGTTTACACCAGTTCTAGGGAATAAGAAAATACCTCTAGCAGCTGGTACACCGTCTAAGAAATCTTCAAACTTTTTAACTACTTCATTATCTAAGTTAAGAGCTATTTCTCTAGAAGCATGTCTAGCAGCTTCATCTGTTAGCTTACCAGATTCATCAAAAGCTTGTTCATATAATTCTCTTTGCCTTTTAGTAAAAGCATCAAAATCTATAGAACCTCTAGAAGCATCAAATAATTCATCATAAGCTTTAGCTCTAGCTATACCAGATGCCATGAAGGAATTAGTCATACCATCAATAGCATATAAAGCATTAGTACCAAGTTTAACGAATTGCTGTTTATTCCACCAAGACACACCTTTGGTCATATTCCAAAGTGCAGTTTTAGCTCGCCAACCTGGTTCCTTAGCTCTCTTCCAACCTTCTGCCATGCTATCCATGTATTCAAGTTGATCCATTTTAGCCTGCATTAAATCATGACGACCACGCATCATAGCTTCTTCTGGATTTAACCTAGCAAAGTTCCATTCCTTTTGCAGCATTTGTAAACCACGTCTAAAGTTCTCTTCTATACCACCGAAGGTATACTGAGCACGTTTAAAAGCAGCAGTGTTGCCTTGTAAGAAAGCTCCAGCAAATATTGAGGCAGGCTTAATAGCAGTTAGCATAGAGTTACCAACCATAGCTCTAACAGGAGCTAGACCCATTAGTAAGCCATTTATCCTAGCAGCATGTATTTGCTTAACCAGCATACTAGGCATATTAGGTTCACCATCAACAAAGCCTTTCTTTAGAAGTCCTATATTACTCTCTGCTACACGCTTTAATTTATGCAGTTCATCGATAGAACCATTGCTAGCATCATAAGCCTCTACAAAAGGTTTATAATACTGAGGATGTTGTTTAGCTATGTAATCTAACTCATCTCTTAGTTTATTACCAGTAGCTTTAATATGTCTTATATATTCATCAAAGTCATCACCTTGTTTAGTCATCCAATCGACAACAGTTGGTACATCACCACCAGCTTTTAGCTTTTGATATTCTCTAGCTTTTTTAACAATATAATTATTTATCTCTACTTCTTGACCTAATAGATTCATCTTATCAAGAATGATGCCCATTTGTCTAGAAGTATCTACTTCATCTCCTAACATTCTAATTGCTGCTGCGGCATCAGTCACATTATCAGCTGCCTGCTGTGTAAGCATAGCTGAAGCTCTTCTTAGATTAGGATCAAATAGCCTTTCATACGCAGTTTTAAATGCACTAGAGGCTATTACCCATTGCTCTTCATCTAGAAATGCATTAGAATTAAAGACTGTAGACTTCATATCATCTACAATAAACTCAAACTCTTTAAGAGGTATATCAGAACCAAAGATAGCATTAGTTAAGTTATCTACAGCTCTATTCATATCTTCTGCTCTTAAAGTTTTACCATTAATCACAGCATCTACATTAGGTGATATACGATTAAATAAATCATCTAATTTTTTCCCTCTTTCTAAACCATTAATAGCAGAAGCGAATTCTCTATTAAATGTCTCATTAACTACAGGTACAGTTCTTCCATTAATAGTATCAAAGTCACCTTGTATTTGAGCTTGTTGTACCTTAGCCATTATTGGATCAGGTTGAGTATTGATAGTAGCTCTGCCTACATCATCTGGTCCAAGGTCATTAATGAATGGGTTATATTCACTGCCTGTTGGATCATGTTTAAGCGCATTCTTAGCTTCTTCAAACTCAGCTGCTTCTTTAGCAAGTCTAGTGCCATCAACAGCTTCTGTCCAAGGATTATCATACTGAGATGCAGTATCGGCTTTGTTCAGTATTGAAGCACGTGCAGCTTCATCTCTAGGTATTAGTTTAGTACGTCTTCCTGCTGCAAAAGCTAATCCAAGTAATTCAACACTCCCAGCAAGACCAGCAGCCTCGAATACATTCTTCTTCCATCTTACATCAGGACTATCAGTAGACCTAGTAGCCCAAGGTATATTCCAACCTAACCAGTTATTAAGTGTGGCTGCCATGTTATCATCTGTTTTAGAATGAGATGATATCATAGCTACACCAGTGTCAACACCTGTATAAGCAGCAACGGAGCCTAGTGTTCTCATATAAGATGGTAGAGCCATACTAGCTGTAGCTGTTTTAGCTGAACCTACAACAGCACCGCCACCTACTAAGGTAGGTATAATTATAGAAGAAGCGTCTCTAGTTAATTTAATTGCAGGATTATTATGCCTTGGTGCATGTTTATCCCACCATTCATCAAGAGGTTTAAGCCAAGGTACAAGACCTACAGCATCAGATATAAAGTCAGCTACACCTGCTGCCGGAGCTGATCCAGCATGAAGTATATCTTCTAAAGGTCTAGACCATTGTGGACGAGCATCCCAGTCTTCCTGACTTACATGAGCTGGTTTTTGTACTCCACTACCAGCTTCAGATTTCTGTTGTTCTTCATAACCTCCCCAAGAGTGATCACCAGGACCACCTTTTTCAGCATCTGCTGTAGTTAAAACTTTGCTCTCTTCACCTTCAATTGCACCAGCATCTTCTTTATCTTTGTATTCATTTTCTATTTCAGCAGACTGTCTGAGATTTTCAAACTCTTCTACTGGTTCATAATTCCAAGTTTCAGACGGCATAGCGAGCACTCTCCTTTACTAATTGATAAACTTTTTTATTCCTTAAGAGAGCTGGGTTATGAAAAGCAAGTACACTATCAAACTCTTCTGCAGTAGATATATTATAAATACTTTCTAACATAAAGCGATCATCTTCATTATCTAATTGATTGGTGAATTTTGTACCACCATTCTTTTTAAAGTAAACATCAAATAGAATATTCTGAGTATCAGGAGTGAACCTTTCATTAAGACTAAGTTGACCTAAGCTGATAGCTTCTTTTAAAGTGTCATGATCAAACTGATAACGACCTACGGTAACTAATGAACCATTCTCTTGCATCATCAGTATCTGTCTTAATGTAGCTTGTGTGATGTCAATATTTAAAATATCTTTTCTATCTATACTTGATCCTTTTTCTGTAGCATCATAGCTTACACCACCTAGTGTATCATTTACTATATCACGTGCTTTAGTTAAAGTAGGTCTGTTATATACAGGGTTTTTACCACTAGCACAAGCAGCCTTATTGATATCACAATAGTTAAAGCTTTCTAATAGACGATGTTGTTCTGGTACGAATTTAGAATAAGTATCTTTCACTTTATTGACATACCAATCTGGATATTCTGGTATAAGAGCTTGTCCATTCTCTTTTAATATCTTATTATAGTACTCTATTTGAGCCATTTCAGCTTCTAAAGCTGTTACATTACCACGTGTATTAGCAGATATAAACGCTGATCTTGGTAAAATAGATTGATGTCTACCCTTAACTAGGTTCTCAGCTTTAGTTTTCAAAGCATTTATATCCATCCAACCTCTAGTATAGATAGAATTAGGATCCTTACTGAGAGAAATTCCTATTGTATCGTTATCAATTTCAATAGGATCAACAGTTCCATTAATAGAAAACCCTCCGAACTCCCATTGATCAGTTGTTTTGTTATAGTATTTTCTATATAAACTATTCTCGCTATCGTCGAATATTCTTTCTTGTATATATTTTAAAGAATGTTCTAAAGCTTTATCATGAGTAGCACCAGGCTGTGTCATAAATGCTTTATACTGAGCAGTAGCTTGTGCCATAGCACTACGTTCTGCAGCACCTCTAGTTCCATTTTGATTGCCAGTTATCTTCGTAGAGATTCTACGTTCTAACATAGCTTCAATATTCTCTTGCAGAACCGAATCGTTACCACCAGCTTGAGGTAACCACTTGTTGCTTTCTTGAGCTAACTGAGTAAGTGTAGCTTCAGCAGATGGAGATGCTCCTAACTGTTCAATTGTTTCCTGGGAAATAAATTCTTGCCTCTCGATCATTTCAAGAACTGTAGCTTTAGCAGTTCTATCAGCAGCTTGTGTTTGACCTCGGATTAATTTATTTGAAATATATACTCTAGATTGCTCCCAGTCGTTGTGCTCTGCTATAGACAAATATTTAGACCACATACTTGGATCAGGATTGGTTTTAGCAATTTTTAATAGCTCTGATCTATAGTCTAAATCTTTAACTTTGTTAGCTTCTATCTCAAGGTTAGCACGTCCTTGAAGTTTCTTATGCCCATCTATAGCCGCATCTTCGATAGCTCTCCATTCCTTTTTAAAAATATTTCCAAAGGTTGTTTCACCACTACTATGTTTAAATTTATGGTTTTCTAATTCTTTGAATTGATCCCATGTATACTTACCATCTTTCAAACCAGCGATGATAGCTTCTGTAACTCTTCCTCTAGCAGCTTTTAAAGCTTCAGCTGAAGCAGGAGTATCTTCTGTATGACCAGCATAGAAATGAATAGTCTTCATAACACCAGCACCTATACTAACATCTCCATTAGGTCCAGGTCCAATAGCATCATCAAGCATTAAAAACTCATCATCATGTTGAGCCTTTCGTGCAGCCTTGATTAAATCTTGTCTTTTATTTCTACGGATACTAGCTCTTGCATTTTCCATGATGGCATAACCACCAGAAAGTGCCATCATTTTAGAAGATGGAGCGTTTGGCCCCATCTCCCTTCTAGCTCTAGCATCTAATTGTTGTAGAATACTGTCAACTTGTGCGCCTGTTTTAGCACTTGCAAGGTCAACACCACCAGGTATACCAGGAAGTGGTACTTTAGTATTATAGTTGTTATCGTAATAAGAACCCCTTTGTCCAGCCCATCTTCTAGCATCAAACTTAGCAATAGCTATAGAACGATAACCGCCAAGACTTCTTAGTCTTTGAACGACATCGGCTGGAACACCCTCCAGCCCCATGTCACGTAAAGCAGCTTCTCGTTGAGCTGAATCATTCCATACTTCAGCAGTTAAATCTTGAATAGCATTTAACTTTTTTAAACCAATACCATGCTCTTCATAAAGCCCTTGGGCAAATACGTCAGCTTTCTCTTTTTGGTTTGCGTCGTATTGTTTCCAGACCTTAGCACCAGTTGTGGTTAGCTTTAAAAGATCTTGGATATTTTTTTCTGCAGCTTTTCTTTTAGATTCACGAAGTTTTATCTTAGTCTCAAAATTACGCCATTTTTGATTGGCAATAGTTTCACCTATCTCTTGAGACAATTCAAAATTATCAGACCGATTTTTAGCTTCGATCTGATTATTCCTTTCTAATGCTGCGGTTACCTTGTTTGCTTGTTTATTGTTCCATTCGATCTCATCCTTCATGTGACCCATGGCAACTAAGCCTTGGTCACGTATTTTTTTAGAAGGATCTGGAACATTAACTAGGTTTGCACCGAAACCTTTCTCTTGGGCGTACCCTTTGTATAGAATGGCCATTTAATTTGTTAGTTATACTTGGACTTTTTCAAAGTCAACATCCAGCTTACTGTAGTCAACATAATAGAATCCATCCTTTTCAGTTTGTCCAATGGCATCTTTACGACCCATTGCTATTAGATCTTGAGCAGAAGTTCCTTTATACCAAGGACCATGAGCTCCGTCATGTATATATCTAAATGTATAAACAGGTATACCTGATGGTGATGTACCTACTCTATTATATGTACTCTTTAATCTATCATCAGATATTCCAAACGCACCGGCAACTTGAGCACCAGCCATTACCATACCTAAGAAACCTCCACTAGTGCTACCACCGCCAACATCTGTAGGTGGCCGTAGATCTGCCCACTGTTCTGGAGTAACCATACCAGGCGGCTTATTGACTTCAGGTTGAGGTAATTCAAGAGGCGCTGACATTTGAGGTGGTTCTTGTGGTTCAGGCGCAATAGCAGCTTCTGCTTGTAAATCAGCTGAGTATTTCTGTAATTTAGTGGTTTGTGTATCTGCTTCATACTGACTAAGAGCACTATCTTTAGATGCTATTAGTTGTTGTTCTGCAAACTTAGCACTTAGTTCTGCTTTATCTAAAGCAAATTGATAGCCAGTCTGTTCTCTGGTTATTTGATCTACTAAAGCAGCTTGTACTGAACCTTGATGAGCTAATGCAGCTTGTATATTCTTACGTGCGCTACGTCCAGTCTGTCCAGAAGCAAGCGTGGCTCCTTGTTTTTGTAATCCTTCTAATAAGGCACCCTGTGCTTTTTGACTTATAGCTGCTTTTTGACCTTGAAGTTTCATTGTAAGATCACGTTTATTGAAACCTAAGTTCATTAAACGATCTTCATTTTTAAAACCTATTTCTTGTAATTGTTCGTTATACTTTCTAGTATTATCATTTATCTGTATTTCAGCGGCTATTTGGTTATAATCACGTTGTACTTCATATGCACCTACACTAGCATTATACGCTTCTACTTGATTATTATAATCAAATATCCGCATTTTTTCTTTATCTACCCATTCTTGTGTAGCAGTTGCGGTTTTATGTTGCCGCATCTTTTCTTCATTAAACTGGGTAGTGTAAAATGCATCCATACTGAAAGCATGTTTATCAGCTAGCTGTTGATAATCAAACTTCCATTTTTCATCTTGGTATCTAATCTGGTCAGAAGTAAGACCACCGCCACCTCCACCGCCGCCACCGCGACTTTCCATTCCCATTAATGATTTGTCGAGACCAGTAACACTGGTAACGTACTCTCTATTAGTGAGCATGCTATCTGGAGTAGCCTGGAAACCCATGAACATGTCGTCCACTTATTTGTTCCTCCTAAATGTTTTTTGTTATAACGGAATATTCATTATCCCATTTAAGTTTTCTAGCTAGACCTTTCCGGGTCCATGCTTCTATAGAATCACAACCTTTACTTTTAGCAAAGTTCTCTATTGTATCCCATAAACCAATCCATGCCTCATAATCATGTCCTGATTCAGTTGACCAAGTTATAATCCTGAAAACTTTTTTTCTAGGATAATGTATAATCTCTGAAACTAAGGCACTTAAAATTTCACCACTATTATAACCTATAAATAAATGTTCTTTATTTTCAAGAAGAAGCTTTAGTACATCTGATGATAACATTTCACCATTAGAATGTGTTAAAGCTTTTTCTATTAAAGGTTTCACTGAAATCCATATGTATGGAATTTCTTTTGGCTCAACGTATCGTGCCTGATTCGTCATGTTCGTCGGTAGTAACGGGGTGAATAGTTACCTTCCCAGGACATAGATGTTAAAGATACAGGGAAGGGTGAATCACTGAAAACTCGTAAAGTATAGTTATCAGTTTTTTGATGTATAGGTACTGTAAATAATGACTGTGCATCTAAAGGCACGTCATCACCTAAGTAATAGTTAGCATCTTGTGTGGGCTGTAGTGTATACCAGTTATCTACATAGATTTCAATACTGTCAGCAGCAGTAGTAACGTTTGCGGCTGTACTAGCAGCAGCTGGTGCCGTACCGAATGTAACCGTAATCTGATCAGGGTTAGTTGCGTGATCGGCAATGGTATAGTCGGTAGTAAGAGTTTGCTTAGCACCATTCTTCTTAACAATAACATCAGCTTTGTCTTTTACAGTAAAGTCTGGTGAAAAGATTTTATTACTACCATCACCTGTGAACGATTGTGTAGCAGCTTGTACACCTTTACGCTGTAGTTTAAACCCTACAACACTAGATTGTGCTATAGAGAATTTACAACGAGCTATAGTCAAAGCTGCTGTTACATCAGAACCTTGTTGGCTTTGAAAATACAGCTTAGGTAAAGTTATATCATAATTATATTTATAACCTACATATACGTTCGCCGCTTGTCCCGATAAGTCTTTCCTTGGGACTTTGAAATAGGTACCGTCGCCATCTGACGCTCGGGTTGGTGTAATAGTAAAACCAGATTCAGTAGTACCAGAGAAGTTAGAAGTAGCATTACCAGCAATAACAATAACAGGGGTTAACGAAGTTATATCTTTAAAAGGTATATAACATTTTGAGAAATCATTAGTTGAATCATAGACAACTTTCTTTTCAGAACCTCCAGACAAACCATTAGTAGCAGCTGTATAGAAGTCCATGTGAGGGTTCACCTGAATACCACCAGCTGTTACAATGATAGTCTCTTCTGGAGTCTGGGTCATTGTAGCACTACATAGATTATACCTAGCATCTGATCCTGTACCTGTTTTAACAACAGTATACATTGTATCAGAGTCTACCTCTACAAAATTTACATTACCAGGTAGTTGCCAGTTGAACCATGATTGCATTATATCTTTCTGACCATCGTTATAAGTACGATAGAAATACACTTTATCAGTACTATTACCATACATAGCAATGAAGCTATTTTGTGTACTAGCTACTAAATGAGTAACATCTACTGGTATATACTCAGATACAATACGTCCTATATCAACAACAATAGGAGATGAACCGCCGCCTTGAGGTATCATTGCGAATACCCTTACAAAACCAGCTGTATCATGTGTCTTACTTATGAAGTTAATCTGTGTACCTACATCAACTGGATCGATAGTCTTATCCATTTTATAATTAGATAAGGTTCTGATCAAAGCTGTACTAGGTTTAAGATTACCATCAGCAGAATACATAATAAATTGTTGGTCTTGACTGTATAATAGTAGACCTCCTGCAGAAGGTACAATAGCATGTAAATTAGCAGGTCTTGTGCTAGAACAACTTATATCTATAGGGTCAGCATCAGTAGTTGTCTGAGCTGTTGTCATATAGAAATCATAGAAGCCAGCAGCTTTACTCATAGACACATTATCTTCTGTTAAGAATCCAAGTCTATTGTTATAGAAGAAAGATTGTTGTATAGTATTACCTACAAATGATGGATGTTCATTACTTACATCATCTCCTACTAGTCTATCTACCCAGCTATGAGAAGCTATAGTACCTGCAACTCCTGCACTACCATCATGCTGTAATCCATTAATAGCACTAAATGAGAATACATTCTTAGCAGTACTATATAGGTGATGAGGCATAGTAGTTAAGGTTAGACCAGGAGATGCACCTGGTTTTAATGTTTCTACCCAAGTACCCGATCCTGATATACCATCATTAGCTTCAAACTTAGTGTAATATGCATCTACTGAAGAATTAGTATTCTTAATTTTAACTACACGACCATGCTTAGTTTCACCAGATAACTCTATAGAAGCATTAACCTCTTCTTGATAGGCGGTTAAAGATTCTCCACCTTTACCACCACTAGCTTTAAGTGTAAACGTACCAGTACTACGTGATATTTCTAGAGTAGATCCTATAACTGTAACAGTTAAGTTTGATATACTAGCATTATCTATTAGAGTCTTCATTGCTGTGAGGATCTCTTTAGCAGCAAGGAATCCTGTAACATCAGCATCATTAGTTGCAGTATCACCAGCTCTAGTATTTACTGTAAAAGTAGTAGCTGATCCACCTGAAGGATTTATAACTACTTCATATCCTGCACTGTATTCTACTAAATGTATTCTTACAGTACCATTTTGATTAGCAGTATAAGCAGATCCTGCACGTGATGTAATAGTTGTAGTTTTATTAGTTATAATAGTTGTATCTCTAATTGTTAATACATCATAATCAGAAGAATTAACAGCATTAAGATAAGCTCTAGCTGCAGAATGATAATTTACCGTACACTTAACAAGGTCAATAGCATTCCATATATGTATATTACCATAAGGACTTCCAGAAGCCCCTACTATACAACCTATGTAACGCTCATCAGCATCCCTATTATAATAAAACCATTTAGCATTATCTAAATCATTATTATCAAAAGCTGAACTGCCATCAGTTAGCTCCTTCATAAATTTAAAACCAGGTCTTTTAGTTAAACCAAAAGTTGGATCAGGATAAGCGTTAATAGCTTGTGTTACTTGACCTGGCATTTTTTTGTCATCAGGTTGATTAGATACACCACCTAAAAAACCTGGTATTGTTTGTGTTACAGCTGCCATTAGCGTTGCAATGCTTGATAAGGTTGATAGGAATTGTATACTTTTTTACCTCTTGCATGACCAAAGAATGTATAATCACCTTGTCTGCATTCATATTCTAAAGCTTGTGATCTAGCTACTATTTCTTTTTGACCAAGGAACTGATATTGGTTTGCATCGCCTACAATTCGACTAGATACAATAGCAGCTGCTCTTGCTACAATGTAATCTTGAACAGGTCTAGGTAAGTCAACCCAATCAAAGAACCATACTATATCACATGGTACTTTATCCCACCCAGTGAGGGTAGTCCAGTCATAAGTATGGTTTGTTTTTTCATATAACTTACCACTTCTTCTTACTGATTCATACTCTTGATCTTTTTCATCATGTAAATCTATCTGTAATATATTGTTTGCTATAACTATCTCACCATTAGCATCTGGTGTTAGTTCGTAATATTCTTCAGTGTTAAAAGTCCAGCCTTCTGCCTGTACCTCACGTGACACATTGAGTAATGTATCATAGGCAATCGCAACGTCCGGGTTGGTTTGATCCAAAGTAGTTACAGGAGCCTGACCAACAGACGCCAATATTTCATTAACAGCAGGTAATTCTTGAGTAGCGTTAGTGGTAGGGAAAGCCATAATTAATATTTGTAAATAAAAAAAGGGAACCGAAGTTCCCCTTGTGTTATGCAGCGCGGTTGTCGTCACCGCTTGCTTCTTTGATAGCAGGGCTATCTGATTCCTGTCCTGAATAGGACGTACGGAAGTTCATTGTTTCTGAATATACTTCAGAAGCGGCTGTTACACCGCTCTTTGTTTTTGCTACTGAGTGCCTGATAGCACTACCTTTTAGCGAACCTGTTCCGTTGGTCCCGTACTTATTACCAGCAGCGAGAGTTCCGGTTACAGTTGCTAGAGGTAGAGCACTAGCGGCAGCTACAGCAGTATTCCCTGTTCTAGGGACTGGACCTGTTGGTCCTGCAACGCCTTGACCTTCATTAGGTGTAGCGTCTGTATTACCCTGAGCAAGGACACTTAAATTTGCCATTAATTAGTCCTCGTATTCTAGTGATGTGACATATCCAACAACTGGTGTTGCAGTACTAGCGTCAGTTGCACTGACAGTAATCTTATCACCAATGCGATAACCATTACCATCATTAGCAGCTGCGGCATCTACTGTAATAGCTGTTACTACATCCCCACCAACAGCAAGGTCAACCTTAAGGCCTGAACCTCCGCCATCAGTAGTTGTAGCAGCAGCATCAATAGCACCACCAGCGCCGCTAGTACCGTTGTTACCAGTTTCCGTACCAAGAGCTATAGTTACTACAGCACCTCCAGCACGTCCCCATTCTATTGGGGGTCTAGGATACCACGTCTTAGTAGTAAGACCACGTACCCCTGTAATCGTCTGTTCTTGCGCCATGTTACCTCCCCTTAAGCGGTTTGGATTTCAATAGCAGCAGCAGGGTTAAGAGTACCAGCACCCATTGCCAACCTTCCAACGATCAGGTCACCCTGGTACATCGTTTTTATATCAGCTCCGGTTGTTTGTACCTGAGGTCCAATTGCTTCTACAACACCAGCCGCATCCTTCTGATAGATCAAGCCTGCGTGATTAGCGAAAGCGCCATTGTAAGCGTTGTTCTCACCATTCACAGCTGCTACTGTACCAGCTTGGAAAGGAAGGTTGTTGGAGAGTTTGAGATCGATACCAGCAATTTGATAGAGACCTTCACCGGAGTTAAGGTTACCCTGTGTATTGCCGTAGTCACGATTCAGGATGTTGGAATCAACCTGAGATACAAGAGCATAGTACTGGCGAGGTGCGAGTACTGCAGTACGTCCTGACTTAGGAAGGTTCTTTTCATCCAATACAGCAGCTGCTTCAAAGAAAGCATCTACTAGTTTTTGAGCATCATACTGATTACCTGCTCCGATTTGAATAACGGAACCACCTGGCTCTGGGCCTGGTGCTGCGGTAATAGGATGAGCTTCTCTTGCAGCGAGAGCAATTGTTCTGAAGATCTTCTTGTCATATGCCTCAGCTAGAGCGTGTCCAATCTTCTTGGAGATCTCTGAACGTAGGGAGTAATGAGCAAGTGTCTCATCTAAATCATACACGAATGCAGAACTGATGAGTAGATCGTCGCAGACAATTGTCTTCTCTGCTACTGGGGGATCACCCGAACCCAGGATTGGTTCTCCGGGAACGTGGTAATCAGCCGTCATGCGGCCTGTGAATATGAACTGTAGACTCTTACCGTTCTTTAGTTGACGGTTTTGTACAGTTCCTTTGGCAACCGTTGCTGACTCATAGGCTTTGAAAAGCTCACCTGAGAACAGCTTTAGATAGGTTGCGTACTTGGTATCATAAGCAGTACCTAGAGCCAACGGTGTTGACGAGGTATTGTTAATAGTACCAATACTGGAAACTAAAGTTGAAGCCATTTATCTAAGAGATTTGTATAATTAAACAGTCTCTCAATCGATTGAAATTAAAATATTGTGTGGTCTATCCCACCGTCTAGACGGCAAAGGGTATCCGCGTACGGGCCAATGCCAATTAGTTAGAGGTCCGACACTGAGGTGCCTCTAACCATGCCTTACCTTGTCGATGATACTCAACATGTAGGCCTTGTATAAAAATAAAAATGGAAAGGAGTCCGAAGACCCCTAACCATAATTCATTAACCTTCTTCATCAGAAGGCATACTTAACGCCGACCTTGGTACCCCATGCGGTGTCATCATCAGAATCCTCTTCTGCTGTTAGCAGTGAGATCTCACCATAAACTCCAAGGGAATCAGTAGCTTGGAAATTTCCACCTACTTTACCAGATAGTCGCCAGTCAGAATCTTCGCCCTGTTCGGCTACTACTGCGGGGCCTCCTTGAATATAGAAGGAAGATCCATTCTCAGCAGCTTTCTCATAACCTACGTGAACGTCGGTTACAGAACCTGTATATTCCGAACCCACACGAGATCCGTTGGATTCGACATTGGCATAGACTCCGGCTGATGCAGGTGTCGCCAGTGCTGTGGTGGATGCCAGAGCGGCAAGTGCAATAAGTTTCATTGTTAATTAAGTAATTGTTTTGGTATAAGGGATACCGCGATACTTTAGTTGGACTTTCATAGTCTTCTCCTTAGTACCTAGCCCCCGTTCCATGACTAGGTTTCATGCGATCCCCGAAGGG
>VTLG01008041.1_pt1 | contig 18682 bp, 7 predicted proteins | sample 4694571 | NCBI WGS metagenome assembly VTLG01 (sample SAMN12604809, study PRJNA352737) | marine metagenome | biome: ENVO:00000447; feature: ENVO:00000209|ENVO:00000569|ENVO:01000036; material: ENVO:00002151; isolation source: viral sequences binned using virsorter ...
ACTTCTGGATTTGCCACTCCCTTTGTGAATGACTGTCCAAGGTAATACGTCTTACTATTTATTACAGTAGATACACCTGTAAATGAACTATGAATTGCTAAAGTTGCCGATCCACCTAGAATATCTAGAGATCCTCCAGTAATAAGATTAGAAGTAAATCTATCTAATTGAAATCCATATTCAGGACTGGTATTCTGAGTACCGTTAGTATTAAATCCAGCAGTATTTCTATCCTGCCAATATTTTAAAACTTGAGTTGTTTGATCATATGAAATAACTCTTCCAACAGCTGTGGATCCTACTCCAATAGTTTGAGTGACAAAATCATCAGCAGTAAAAGTAGCAGTGCTTGCACCCGCACCCGTAAGTTTTAATGCATATACAGCACTTGCTTTATCAATTTCTAAATTAGAACTGGTTCCATATGATTTTGGATTTTGAACAATTCCAACACGAGCAAATTCATTTCCCGTTATAAAATCAGGGTTTTCTGTATCATTTTCAATTCTTGAATATATAAGAGAATTTTTTGCTCCCAATTCACGATATATATCAGCACCATGTCCACCTTCAGGAGGAATGATAACATTGAATACAGGAGCTGTACTTCCTGCAGGTACTCCTCCTGCTATCACATCTAAAGTACCAAAACTATATCCAGCACCACCTTTTGAAACAGTTACTGATTCAACTTTAGATGCACTATTGATAACAACAGTTGCTTCAGCACCTGTACCATCTCCATTAATAGGAACTTTGGTGTAAGTTTGGTTTGCAGTACCTAATCCAACACCTCTATTTGTAATAGTAACAATTTTTAATTGTCCACTAGTAGCTGCATTATTTCTTACCGCCGCATCAGGAGCATTAGTTGACCAATCCTTGGGGACAGGCATGAAATTTGTAGAATCAAATTTTGTAATATCACCAGGTTTAATAGTATAAAGATATTTCCAAATATAACCATCACCACTGGTTCCAGCCGCTCTTGGTTCTAAATCGGTAAAGATAGGTTCATCTAATGATGCTCTTCCTTCAGGATTGTCAGGATCGGTTCCATTCTGTAGACAAATATAAACTCTATAATCAGAGTTCATAATAAAATAATTTGCATCATATAAACTTATTGCATTCGATGGTTTAGATGGATTCTCTGCCTGAATATCATTTCTATACATATCATAAGTAATTCCTGATGTCCAAGAATTTTTCTTAACTACTTGTTGAACATCAGATGTGGTTACTTTTTTCAAAGCAATCATTGTATCCCAGTATTCATTCTCTTGATTAAAAGAATCTCTAGGATTTGGAGGAGTAGTATTCCAATCGGAATCAACTTGAGTTGCATTAGGTAAACCAATCCATGTATAATATGAATTAGTAGTTGAAGCTACACTAGCAACAAAATCTTTAGTATTCAATATACGAAGTTGATCCGTTATAATTGCGGCCATTTTGACAATTTTTTTAGTTATTTATTAATATTATTAAGCATAATCTTTAGATTTCAAAGGTGCTACTCTCGTAACTAGAGCAGATGTAGAAAGTCCCGTAAATCCATCCTCTGTATATGCAGTAAATGCTTGAGGAGTGCTTCTAGAACCCAATGATATTCTACCCCATGAGAAATTACCATATAATTCACTCACACCCATTCCAGATAAAGAATTCCAACTAGAAACACTAGTTGTTACTCTTGCAACATAAGTATTAGCAATACCAGGAGTTGAAGTTTCTGCCACAGAAACAGCAGCCACTTCATACACATTATCTATAAAGGTAGTTCCTATACCTAATACAGATCCATTTTGATATATTGATGTTAAACCATTTCCAATATTACTATTAGAAACTGTAAAGTAATATCCAGTTTGAATACCACTTATAGTAACAGCAGTACCTGTGATAGTATCATCTCTCAAGACTGAATTAGTTGGGATATATAAATCAAACACAATTCCTGTAGATGCAACACCAACCGTAGTTGTAGAAATTCCAACAATCTCTCCAAAATCACCCTCATAAGAAGAAGAATCATTAATTTCTTGTATGAGAGAAGGAACTTCAATAAGAACTTCTGGAGGAGTAGTATTAGTATAACCAGTACCTGGAGATGTAACTGTGATAGCAGAAACTGCATCTCCAGTAAGAGTAGATGTAACTGCTGCTCTAGTAGTCGTTCCCAATCCTACAGGAGCACTAATAATAACATCAGGAGCAGAAGTATATCCTGTTCCTCCATAACTTACCACCACAGAAGATATTGTGCCAGCAGCAGAAACAACAGCAGTTGCAGCAGCCCCTACAATATTATTCTGAGAAGTTATAGAAATCTTTTGAGTCTTAGCAGTTGTTTGTGCTTCATTATCGGGATCAAAGAATGGTCTTACACTTTCAACAAATATAATTGCAGAAGCAACTCCAACAGATTGAATAATGACTGTTGCGGGATTAATTAAAGCATTCAACTCTTCACGACTCTTACTTACAATTTGACCATCAATAATCTTATCTACACCTTGCTTACACCAAGTAACAGTTCTATTGCAATCTGGATTTCCATTAATACCCACACCAACATATGCATTCGTTTCAACAATATCAGTTGCAACTATTTGCGTTATTTGTCTAGGATCTTGTTGTATAGATCTTGCACAAAGATCACGATCTCCTTGAATTTCAAGAGTATCACCTTTTTTAACACTGTCTAATACATCAGAAAAAGTAACATCAATATCACCACTTCCCTTATAGAAGAGAATCTTACATGTATCACCATCAAATGTACCGTCCGTATTACGTCCTTTAGGTGCTTCACTAAATGTAACTACACTACCGTTTGTAAATGTATATCCTTCACCAGGAACCTGTAGAATATCATTTATAAACACTAATAAGGTTGCTTGAACATCTATATTAGATCCTTGCTTAGCTCTAATTGTAACAGGAGATCCTGCTTTCTTTAATGTAAATGATCTCTTAGTACCATCAAATTGATCATTAATTTTATCCAATACTTCAAGTTGTCCAAAAGTCCAACCAGCAAATTTATCAGAAATAGTCTCCTGTATCGTAATTTGGAATTCATCAAAAGTATAAGACGGATCAGTAGGAATTCCAGTAGTTCCTCCTACAGGTACAGTTAAAATTTGATCGTCTGCATATCCATATCCTTTGTTTACTATCTCAAAACTAATAATACTTGACCCTTGACCCACTACTACATCAACAGTAGCTTGCGTTCCAATACCCGAAGATTCAGAACTATAAATCAAAGACATATTAGAATATGAAAGTGGTTCATCAATAAGCACTTCCATTGATCTATCAACCCTTCCTCCTCTAGAATAGAAGTGTGCTCTTGTAGATACTCCAGAATTAATTGTAAATGAAGTTGTATCAAGAACAGTTAAAACCGTTGTTCCTTGAGCAGCAGGATCAACTCCACTAGATGAATTATTTTCAGTTCTAGGAGCAATAAGAGCAGGTTGAATTGTACCTCCAGAAACGTAGAATGTTGGAACAGTTGATATACCAACATTAACAGTAAACTGAGTTACACTCGCTACTCCTGTAACAGGTGTGCCGCCATAAGAAGGATCAGTTGTTCTAGGATAAGTATGAGTTGCACTACCATTATCTAATGCACATGTAAATGCCAATCCAGTCATTACTACATCGCTTGCTTTACCCGTTGTAGACAATCCATGATTACCAGATGTAGTAACCGTCATAATACCAGTAGAAGCAGTATATACGGCACTCTGAACGCCCACAGCAGGGAGATAATCACATGTGAATGCAATTCCTGATAACTTAACTTCTTGCCCTACTAGAAGACCATGGGCTGTCGATGTAGTGATCGTTGTGATACCAGTTATCGAACTATATCCAACATCCGAAACAGATCTTGGGGCATAAATGACTTGACCATTTGTAATGGCAATTCCAGTAATATGACCATCAGTAATAGCAGCAGTACCAATTCCTATTAAATTAGTAGAATCGGCACTAGAAGTCTGAATTGCTACATTTACAGTGGTTTGAACTCCCACTCTATAACCAGATCCTGTATTACCAATACTAATAGACGTAATTGTACCAGCAGAAGAAACTATCGCAGTTCCACCAGCAGAAATAAGAGGTTGATAACCCAATCCTGCAGTTGAACCTACCGATACAATTATACCTCCAACAGGTATAGAACCGCTATTAGGGTCATAGGCCTCCGATGTGGCTGCTCCTGTGAAATGGATACTACTTATTCCAGTAAGACCTTCAGATAAAGTATAATCCTGATCAACTGTCAATTCTCCTGTTGGTCCTTGGAATATACCATTTATAAGCATAACTCCATTATTAGTAGAGAATCCCGCAACATTAGATTGATCTGATGTTAAAGTAAATGTTTTTGCAATACCCGTAAATTCATCCGAAATATCATCAAAAATATAATTGGTATTATAAGGAGTATTACTACTACCAGTAGCAGCAGATCTCATGAAGGATCTACCTTGGAACATAGAGAATGTTGTTATTCCTACCCAATCTCTATCATCAGGTTCATTAGTGGTAGAACTGATTGGGGTTGGTCCTTGTGGAGCAGTAATAAAGTTTATTTCATTACCAACAATATTATAATTACCCTCAACTTTAGTCACAATAGAATTAGCAGTATGAACTCCTAAATTAGTTCCCATCCATGCACGATCTACCAAAATATTATTTGTTTTTCCATATCCCACAGTATCTACTTTCATTATTTCTTCATTAACTTTAATCAAATCTCCACCGAAGAATGAAGTGACTCCAACAGTTTCAAGAACTTTACTTCCAAGGAAAAATGTAGTAGTTATTCCTGTTGTAACAGCAGTCGATACAATAGGTGATTGGATTGCATTATCCAAAGCAATTAAACATTTTGTATTTTGATTTCTTCCCGTTATTGTATGGGCAGCACCAGCACCTACAGCTCGCAATTCTAAAATATTTGGTACACTCTTTAATGCATCTTCTGCAGTTTTTGCAAACTTAATAGTGCGTTCATCTACTTTAACTACGTAAGTAGTAGTAGGAAGAAGAGTGGTTGCACCTATTCCTGCAATTGTAGTAGTAGCAATTCCAATAGGACTTCCCTCATCTACATCATAAGAATAAGTAACTTCCTCTCCTGTCACATAAAAATGCTCTGGGATTGTAACAGTATTCTTCGTTAAATTAACAACTGTGGAACTACTACCATCAAAATCTCTTGTGAAAATATTTCTTCCATCATGCTGTAAATTAAATGCTCTAAGAACATCTGTTTCAGTACCAGTATAATCACCATATCCAGCAGTAATAGAAGCATTATTTAAATCTATCTTATCAACAGAAGTTACATCATCATTTTCAGCAGCAATCTGAAGACCCATTTGGAAAACACGAATTGATGCTGCAATACCTGCAATAGGAGTATACATCAATTGAGTTTGAGAAGTAGAACTAGAAACGGCAGCTCCTACTGTTCCTAATCCAATATTACTAATAATATTTCCATACTCAGTCATATATGCTTCAGAACTGCCATTTAAAACAATTACTTCAGACATCTCATAACGATTATTAGTTGTATCTTCTACACTAATCAAATAATAAGCAGCATTATTATCATTAGTAGCAACAGTGTTGTTTATATCATATTCAGCAATTTTATGTGCGAGTGGGGAAGCGGCAGAAGGAATAGCAGTAAATGTAGAATTAACAAATGCAATGTCCTGAAGACCCTCTCCCAAATACTGAGTTCCTATTCCTGTTCCACCAGCACCAGTATTAGCAGCTGCTATCGAAATACTTAAAGTATCTACAGAACAAGCAATACCTGCATTAGGAACAAAATCAATATTAAGAGGACCAGTTTCCATTGATGCAATGTAAGTTCCTAATCCCGTTCCACTATAATCTTCATCAAATACAGTTGTTACTTGACCATACTCTAAAAGTTCCACAGTAGTACCATCATGAAGAATATTTAATTCATCAAATTCCATTTGTCCATTGTCAGCATTAATCTGAACAAGAACTTTTGCACTCCTATAGGTAGAAGCAATACCAACAACTGTAGTGGTTGTACCAGCTGCTACAGTTGTTTGAGTGGATCGAATATCAATACAACTTCCTAAAGTAGTAGATCCTATACCAACTGTACTCAACCCAACAATATCCAAACTAACATTACTTACATTATAATCATTAACTTGATATTTTGTGGGATAGAACAGAAGTTGACCTTTATTTCCAGTAACTTGGAAATCAAAACTTCCAAGATCACTTACAGTTTCAATTCGACCATATTGATTCATAAATCCATTAGATTCATCCTGCAATAAAGTCACCAACATACATTGACGTTCACCAGTAAAGGTTTTATCTTTTACTAAAGTCAACCATTTTTTAGATCTTTGTTTTACATCAAAATTAGCAACTACAGAAAATCTAGTTGCTCTAGGATCACTATTAAACTGAGTACTAATATCATCAATAATAAGAGCTCTATTACCTACTGATTCATAATAATCTGTAAGTATTTTTGAATTGAAATAAATCTGATCAGATGCTACTTTAGTATCACTAATATTAAGAGAATTTTCAGTTACTAAATCAAAATTAGAATAACAATTTATATCTATTTCTGCATCTAAATTTATAAATGCAACTAACTGACTATCCTTTCCACTTACCCCACTAAAATTATCGTCTGTAGATTCTATACGTAAATCACTAAATTTAAGGAATCCTGCAGGATGATTTAAAGTACTTACAGCCTCATCCCAAGTTCCCATATCAACTTTGGATTTTAGAGAATAAGAGAACTGCTGATAGTAATTATTATCCGCAATTCTTTCTAAATCATTATTCAAGAATCCCGTATCCCTTTTCCAACCATTATGAACGATTGCTCCTGTATCCAGTTTGACTTCTGCGTTGAAATCAATCTTAGATTTAACTTTTCCGTGGGTCTTTGAAGTTCTTCCTACAATAACATCTCCCACATCAAACTCAGTGATAGTTGATAGTTTTAATAATTCAATACGATTATTCCAACTTTCTACTTTACCTACTTTATTTCCTGAAGTAATATCTTCACCAACTATGAAATTATTTTTCTTTAATTTAATATCAAATTGAGGGAAGTATTTCTCAGGTACAATTATTCCTGCTGAGTTCAATGAATCGAAATTACCAGGACTCGTACCCTCTGCTAAGTAACCCTCTAAACTATAAGTAACAACTCCAACTGCTCCTCCTAAAGGAATATTAACATCTGCAAGAGTAAATAACGAATATGCATGATCTACTGAATTATATCCTACTCCTGTTGTACCAACACCAACACTTACATTTTCTATCAAAACCTTATCTCCAACAACAAGTGGAGCTTCGTCACTAAACGCAGTATTTAATCCAATCGTAACATTCTTAGTAGAGATATCAAAACTAATAGTTGCTATACCAATACCATTAACATTGGATGTAGGTATAATGATAGGATCAATACTATTAAGATTTTCTGTATTTCGTAAAATAGTTACTTGAGAATCTCCAATTTTGTAAGTTAAGTCAACATCCTCAACTTCTTTTTTAGTAAGTCCGTCTAATACATTTAAATTAGGAGCTATTGTATAATTTTTACCAGCAGAACTAATTCCAATACTTTCTAATGAATTTAAAGCATCCATTACAAGAATTTCTGGTAAATTAAGAACAGGTCTTAAAGTAGTATCTGTTGGATAATCAAATCCAATATTTTCAAGTGTTGTTGAATTTATTTCACCAATAGTATTGCTACTAACTTCAAAAATAGCTTTAGTACCTATACCAGTTTTAATGGATGATACTCCTACAATCTCAGAGTAATAATTTCCTTTGGTTGTTATTTCAACTTTTGATATACCGCCATATGTAGTAGTAGAATCAGTAAAATATGCTAAAGTTCCTTCAGATGTAGTGTAAGATGATTTTTCAGGAGTATCTAAGAGATTATATGAGAATGTATTTGTAGATCCAATACCTGATACTGGGAAAAGTCCTGAGTAAATACTTCCCTTTACTTCTAGTTGATTGTATCCAACAACTTCATTATCAATAACAATTTCTTTTTTAATATCATCAATTAAATCATTTTGAACTGGAGTAAACTTATAATGCAATACTTTTGGAATATCATCACCAACAACAATTGTAAGATTTGCATTTGTAGAAATTCCTACAGTACCTGATTTAGTTACTTCAAAAGATCTATTAATACCTGATGAATAGAAAGGATTTTTAAATTCTTTATCAGTATATAAATTTAAATCAAATGCAGCATAGGAACTTAAACCTACAAAAGAACATAAAGAAGAATCGGATAAATCAAATTTAACAGTATTATTATTATGAAGATCTACATTAGGATTAATAGGGGAAAGAGTTCCCGCAGAAGCTGATGTTATATCAACTACTTCTGGAGTAAATTCTAATGACTCATATCTTGTCAAACAAAGTTTTACTTTATTTTTGGAATTTCTAACAACATAATAAATTTTTTCATTTTCTAACCCTCCTGATGATGTAGAAGCAGTATGAATTACCTTATCACCATCCTTTAATCCATGATCAGTGATAGTAATTGTATTATTAATAATATCAACATCACCTGCAACGAATGATTTGGGATCAAAAACTATTCTTCGATTATAATCATTATATTTCACAGTAATATTCGTATGAATACCTGGTTTTACATTCACTCTTATACTATCATCAAATAATAATCCATGAGTAGATGCAGTAGCTACAGTAACTACATTCTTATTTGCCTCTCCAGTAACCACATAATCTTTAATAGTTTTAAAACTATGATACACTCCTGTTCCTAATCCAGTAAATCTTAATAAATCACCTGTTTGATTGGTGCTTGCGATACCTACAAAAGTACCTGTGGTTCCTAATCCAACTCTAAAGGTAGAAATACCAATAAGATTATTAGAAATTTTTCCAACATATACTCTAGACTCATTTGGTAAATTAAAGGATGTAGTGCCATCAGTAGAAACTCCAATAGAATCACCACCATTATTTCTATATCTTAAAAGATCGCCAGTATCTAATCCATGATCAGGCAAGAAAATGGATTGGGTTGGAATATAAACCTGAGTTAATCCCGCACCAGGATTAGAGAATGAAATTGTTGTTCCAATACCTACTCCTGTAAGAGTACCTAATCCTACTGCTTCTTTAGGTTCAAAATAAATTTCTTTTGTTGATTCAAAAATTATATCAGTTTCAGGGGTAGTATCGAAAGTAAACTTTCTAGAATCTTCAGTTATAACTGAAGTTGCTGTATGAGCACTAGATACAGTTCCTTTTTGAGCTCTTAAAACTCTTAATCTGGAATTAAATTGATCAACTGCTAATACTTTTACTTTTTCTGTTCCGATTCCCAAAATATCATTTTCTCTAATCGATAATGCATCTTGATTTAAAGATCCTGCAACTCCAAAATATGTAACTAAACCAGTAACTCCACTAGTGCTAACTCCTGGTGTTAAACTAACTTGTTCTGTTCTAACCCCAATATTAAATCCTCCCTGAAGAGAATTAATTGAAGTATTAAATCCAGCTAAAGAAACTAAATTTTTATTTACATATCCATGAGGAGAAGTAGAAATAGCAATATATTTTCCACTAGCATCAAACGGACTAACTTCTATATCCGAAACTGTACTAGAAGCAACACTAATATTAGTAACTTGTGATCCTTCAATTTCAGAAACCTTAGCTTTAGCAGATTGTGCTCCAAGTAAAGGTTGGAAAATTATAGAATCGTTAATTTGATAACTATTTCCTCCCGTTAAAATACCAACTTTATCAATACTTCCTTTAGAAACATTAGATATATTTACATTATATTCTCTGTCTTTATTAGGTTGTAAAAGGAACTCATAAGATGCATTATTTTTAGTTAAAGAGTAGGGAGTAGTATTCCTAAACCATTCAGATCTATTTAAATTATAATCGAGTTGATTCGACTTAATATTATAATTAAACTGATTAGGTTTAGACTTAAATGTATTTCCAATCAAATAAGGGAATTCGGGAATTCTATACTTATTAAATGGTCCTGAATTCTCAATTAATGTCGGATTAATAGTGGTAAAATACGCATATACGCCATTGGGATAATCTGGAGTTACACAAAAACGTCCATTATGTTCATCTAAATCACCTGAATTGTCAAATTCATAATCTTCAACAAAAAATCCTTGAGGAAATGCCGCTAGAGAAGGTCTATTGGACGTAGTGGATAATTTATATCCAGATTCCATAGCTCTTACAGTACCACCTTCACGATCACTATAACCATAAGGACCATATATTGGATTTCCATCATAAGCCCATCCTATTATAGGAGAATGATATGAAGCAGCAACTTCTTCATTATTAACCTTTTCTAAATCACTCAATCCATATTTTATTTCATTATTTTGACTTTTTACATATATGGATTCTCTTAATTTTCTAGGTGCATATAAATGAGTATATTGAATGCCTCTCTCTATATTTTCTGCTGCATCTAATATACCATCATCAGGAGAAATAATATCTATGTACTTATGGAACAAATTAACCGTCCAAGGTTTAATATGTGCTCTAAATTTAGCATTTGAACCACTTGGTCGAATATTAACTAATACTTCACCCGTATATCCAATCCCTGCATTATCTATTCTAATATCTACTACTTTTCCATCATTAACAATAGGAACTAATTTTCCATAACTTCCTGATCCATCACTAGTAATTGTTACTATTGGAGGAGCTTCATATCCATACCCCTGATTAGATACTACAGTTTCTATAATCCTACCATTATCCAGAATTACACTAGCTTCTGCATTTGTACCATTTTTTAAAGTAAATAATGGTTGATTATCATAATTTAAAATATCTGATGACCCATAACCTACACCAGTATTAGTAACCTGAACAGATTCAATAGATCCTTTAAATAATGGTTGAATTTTAGCTTTAAAGTCCTGTCCACTTTGAGTAGTAACTCCTATTTCACCAGTTAATGAAACTACGATAGGAGGATAATTAAATGAATGCGTACCTGCCCCTAAAGAAGGTGAAGTAAATTGTATATACTGATTTGTATCATAATATAAACTCTTTGCAGTGGTTCCTAAACCTACACTTGAGAGTCTAAAATTATCACTATCAACTGCAGTAACAAAATAATCAGTATTTGAATTTATACCTAAAATTCCATCAGTATCATAAGAATATTGAACAAGTTCACCTGACTTATATCCATGATCTTTTATGTTAATTTGATTAAGGGATGTATTAATACCTGTTGCAGTAATAATAGTTCTTTTCTTACTTTCATAACCAGATCCACTTGAATCAACTATAATACTAGATAGTATTTTCTTTTTCTCAAATGTTTGTAACTTATGAACTCCTGTTCCAAAAGATGTCAATGAAATTGTATTTACACCAGCATTAATTGCATCGGTTTGCTCTCTATAAAGTCTAACAGTAGATACACCCACAGTATGAACATAATAAATTGCACCTGTTGAAATTCCACCTATTGCAGTTCCACCATTTGTTTGATAAATTACCTTTTCACCATTTCTAAATTTATGGAATGTAGAAAATCCTATTGTATTATCTTCTAAAATAACACGATCAGATCTATCAGTACCTAAAGCAACAGCTTGAAACTCTACATTATGATATTTCTTAAGCATATTAACAGATGCTTTAGCTCCTTTACCATTTCCTCCTGTAATTGAAATAATTGGATCAGAAACATAATCATATCCCGTGTCTTTAATATCAATTGCCTGTAAACTTCCTTTTACAGCACATACACCTGTAGCACCAGATCCTACATTATCATCTATATTTAAAAGTGGTGGGTTGATAATATCATAATTTTTTCCAGATGCAGATACATCAATTTTATTAATAGGTCCATTATAAACTGTATCTATTGATTTGTAATTTAATATCTCTACTCCATTAATTAAAATACCCGTTCTGGATCCTGGTTCTGTTGGATAATTACCAATTTCTTTATTGGGTGATTTTATTTCCCTAAACAATAATTGATTATCGACTTTTTTATCATGGAAATCAACATACTCTAAAGTATTTGATGTAACCATTCCAGATACTGATACAAAACTACTGTTATCAATATTAGTTGGACTTGTTGCAAGTTGTAATTGATTTTTATTTACTCTTTTTACAAAAAATATACCAGGTTCCATTTCAGGAAACTTACTAATCACTTGATTAACATTTCCAAAGAAATCAGTAGATTCAATAATATATGAATCATAATAAACCGCATCTCCAGTATAATACCCATGATCCTCTACATCTAAAAATGTAAAGGTATCACCACTATAATCTCCATTTAAAGTAAGTTTTCTATCATAAAAATTTAATGGAGCATTTGCATAATTAGGAATAGAAGAAGAAGCAACTAAAACATCTTGATTAAATTTTGCATATGTATTTTGAATATTTGCAAAATAATTATTAATGTATTGATAATCAGTAAGATTACTATCAACCTTACTTCTCAATATTTTTCTTTCGACAGTACTACTCGCACTCGTAATACGGCCTTGTCCTTTTATAGAAAAACTATATGCACTTATAATTTCCGTAACTGTAGAATCCTTAGTGCTACCACTGACATCAGTTACAACAACTTTATCACCTATTTTTAAATTGTTTTCATCATAAGTTACAATAGTATAAGTAAAATCAGATTCATCAACTAAAGATATAGATTTTATATCATACTGAACAGATAAATTATAAAACCAATCATCAACTGTTGGACCAGATGTAGTAATTCCTAAAGTTTGAACTTTTGCAACATCATTTTCCTCATAATAATAAGTATTTTCATTAACTACTGGTTGTGCTAATACATTTCCTATTCTTACTTCTACTTTGCTTGTAGTTCCTAAACCAACATATGCATAGGCACTTACATTTAATCTAATATTATTTGTTGAAGCAATAGAATCTTCACTACCAATACCAGCAACCGTAGTATTAGCTAGTCCTACTCCATAAAATTGATTTATTGATTTTGTTCTATAAGTTAATATACCAGAAACTCCAGATTCATATGTAATTACTAATTCTCCAGATGGAGGGAATCCAATAGTTGAATCTACATCTATTACACTTGATCCCCCAGAAACTTGGGTTATTATTTTTGTAGAGGGATGAACAGAAAATTCCCCATAGACACTTCCCCTTAAAGCAATATCAGTACTCGTACTATAATCCGTTCCAAACTTATAATAATCAGTTTGGTTATAAGTTACTTTTTCTAAATTAGTAATTGGAGCATATGCCTTTGGTATTCCATAATCTTCATTTTCATCCTGAAATAATGTACAATTTAAAAGTTTAGAAGGATCTCCACTTATAGATTCAACAACTAAATCTTGAGTTACTCTATAATCAGCATCAGAAGGTCTGAAAATAAAATCTCTTGGTCTTAATACTTCACAATCTTCCCCATACAATGCTCCAAAAAGAATTCTAAAAGATTCATCACTACCTTTTGATTCATAAAAATCTCTAACTCTTGAAACAAACAGTCTTTGATTTAAATCTTCATCCAATACTCTATTCTGAAAACCAGGAGAATATAAACCCTTTACTTTAATTAAAAATCTAGCAAATAATAAAGCACTTAAATTTACTATTTTTGCACCTGCTACATGTTCGGCAATATCAGATTCTGAAAAAGTTAATTGATCACTATGAATTGAATTATATGAAGTTACTCCACTAAATCCTCTTATACATCCTTTAAATGAATTATTTGTTTTTTCTTTATATAAAATTATTTCATTATCAATTTTAATTAAACCATACTGATCAGGGAATTGATAGGTTCCCATAACTCCAATATTGAAATCAAAAGATGCAAATATTTCCTCATCGACTTCATCTATATCATCTCTCAATACAGTACTATCAGTATTAGTTGTTAAAGTTACTAATTTAACATATTCATCTATATTCTGAAGGATATCAGCAGAAGCTGTAGGATATTCTTGAGAAGTATAATACTCTCTTAAAAATTCTCCTAATAATGGAAAGTCAGATTGTACAAAAGAAGGAAGTTGATTTTCAACTATACTTTGTAATTTAACTCTTTTTAAATCTGTTGATATCATTAGTAATTAGTCGTCTGTGTTGTTTGTGTGGTCATCGTACCAGTCACATTACCATTTTGTGTAGTATTTGTAGTTGTAGTCTCATTGATGGTTACGTCTGTTACCGTTCCATCAGTATTACATCCATAATGAACTTCTCCACGAACTAATTTATTGCCACCGTAAGAGGAAACAGGGTCAACATCATCACAATATGCATCAACATTAATTCCATCAGTAGCACTTCCATCACCATCACCATCACCTAATTGTAAATAAAGATCATGTGATCCTAAAATATCATTAGAACATGGTGCAGTATCTATTTCAATTAATGGAAAATCTCTAGTAATTTCAGTATCTGTTATATTAATAGGAGCTAATTTAATTTCTCCATGTTCATAATCTATAGTACCGATATTTTCTTTCACTGTTACAGGATTAGTGGGTGACATCAATCGGAATAAGAACATTGTTCCTTTTGAGTGATCATTAGGATCGGGTTTATCTGAAAGATATACATGTCCTTGTATTCCAGATACATTAAATGCAGATGATCTTATATTATGACCCTCACAATTTTTAACAAACATGCAATTTCCAAAACAAATTTCATATTCGGTAAAACTATTTAACGCTACTCTCAAGTCCCTTCTCATTCTTAAAGAAGTAATATTAGAGGTAATAGAAGGATCAGCCCCATCAATTAAACATTGGAATTTACTAAACTTAAATCTACCTCCAAAACCTACTAAATCTTCACTATTTAAATATTCTAAAATAGCATTCATTACCGCATTTATAATATCATTTTTAGATCCCCCTGCATTGCAATCATAATATACAGATATATTAGGTTCTATATACAAATATTTTAAATCAGTAATATCTAGTGATATTCCTGCTACATTATACTTTTTAACGGCATTTTTAAGATTTTCTTTAAGTGCATTTGACAAATATGACCCATTTGTGGGTTTTACAGCACAAAAAACCTGTCCAAATCGAGGAGGAGTCAATTCTTCCCCTCCAAAACAAGAAACTGCCTCAGTTTCAGGGAATACACTAGGAATAAGTGTCTCATAATCGTCTGCAGTAACTGCTCTATTCTGCGAACCATGAACTTTAGGTCCATATTTCTTGATAGAGTCAATAGATTCAATATCCGCACCACCTGCAGCAGGATCTCCTAGAGCTAGAAGTGAAACACCCGATGTTAAAGCAAGATTTGACCTTCCAGAAGTCAATTTTCCGCTAAAATTAAGCGAATTTATGCCATTTGCGTTTTTTCCGTTAGTTACAACATAAGAAACTTCAATATAAGCAGGAGCTTCTAATTTTTTACCAAAAATACCATCTCCAAAGATCAATTCATACCTTTCTCCCTCTATTTCACGTATCCAATAGACTGCTGAATTGCCATTTACCTCAAATAAACTCTGATTTGTCGTATGATGTCCATGACAACTAGTTACATTACCTGTTTGAGAATATACTCGACTCGTATTTGAAAATTGTGATGGTTTTACAGTACATTTAATCGTAGTTGTGTCAATTCCTGTATTTGGAAGAATAAATCGTTGATTTGGATCATATGAATCTACTGTAAAATTAGTAGTAATATAATTTCCTTCGACAAGTTCAATATCAGTAAAAACTGCTCTTCTATTAAAGACTGGTTTTGTGATATCATCTAATAGAACAAAGGTATAACTTTCATTCGTAAATGCTGTTGTTGTTGCTACCAATCCTTTATGTAATTTAATAGTTTGTGGTTGTGTAGCATATCCAGCAGTATCAACATAAAATGATACATTAATTCTTGCTGCTCTTTTCGATCTCGGCAAATAACCAACATTCTGTATCAATGAAACTACATTTTCTCGCAATGTAGCACTATCCAGAAATACCTCATTCGATACCATATTGGCATTGTAAGAGGTGATGTACGTATTATAAGCTAGTACATCAATAATTGTGGATAAATTAGATCCCTCAAAGTCATAATCAGTAAAATCTGAGTTAGATCTGAGATAATCTTTGATTGTTACCTTAATCTGGTCAAAATCCAGATTAGCAAAATTAACTAATGGCATTTATCTTGTTGGTATTAACACAAATGACAATTCTTGGGCAGGAGCATCAATTCCCACAATGGTATAATTGATTGTTACGTCCATTTGATAGGCATCGATGTCAGCATTGACCTCAACTTCGCCTAAATTAACTCTTGGTTCATAATTTTGGATCACATTTATGATTTCTGACCTTATGGACATTGCCGTAACGTCATCAACATTTTCAAATAAGAGATTATTTACCTGAGAACCCAATTCTTCATTAAAAAATCGTTCTCCAGGAGTGGTAAGTACCAAATTCCTAAGAGAACGAGCAATAGCTGTCTGATTTTTAATTGCAATAAGGTCATCGGTTAACGGATTAACCTCAAAAGACATGCTAATGTCCTTAAATGACCTACTTATGCGTTGAATCGGCACTATTACTAAGCAAATATAACTTTATTTAGCACCGTATTCACGCACTTTTTTACTTTCCTTGACCTCGTGAGCGTTTTTTTGCCTTATTTCGAGAGGAAGCGGCATATTTCGTGTGTTTTCCCCTTCCTTGACGAGTTTTTTTCGGTATGGCTTCGATAATTTCGCCTCCGATAGCACTTCTCATGGGCATTTTAAGATTCCTCCATAGTAAATCGAGACACGGCGGTTAAATAACACGAGTTTTTTCGTGACCAACACGTATCCGAGGGTCGCACCAGATGTCATAACCTGCATCGATAGCATCTAAACAGAAACTAACGTCTTCTCCGCACATATCCTGAACAGCACCAGACTCAAATTGCTGCATTTTAGGTGCGAACCAAGGGTATTCCATCTTTTCGTCTTCAAATACACCGTTCTTGATCATTACCCAACCAAAACCTGTGTAATCTACAGTGAAAGGCTTGCGACGTTTGCTGATCGATTCCACTGTTTCATGGTTCATCACTCCACCGTTCTTGCGGAAGTCATCTTCTTCTAACCAGTGTGCGACAGATGTAGTTGTGCCGTCCTCTGTAGCATACCAACCAGCAGATATAGGACGCTCTTCTTCACCTTCAGCAGGTAATGCAAGGTCACATAATTGCCAGAACTTGTTAGTATCAAAGACAATATCCGAGTCAATCCAAAGTTGGTAATCATATTCTAGTTTACCATCCCAAGGTATCTGATTAGGACCACGAAGAACATTTGCACCTAATACTTTACAACGTGCAAAGTTAACCATAGAAGAGTAGTCTTGAGAGATCTGTATACTCATTCCATTCTGTACCATGTCAAAACATAGTTGTACAAAATTCTTTAAGTAAATGTATGATACTCCTCTACCTGGAAGACAGAATACAATCTTCTTTCCTTTCCATCTCTCCTTAATAGCTGGTATATCCCATTCTTCTTTCTTCTTCTTGGGTTTGGGTGGAACAGTTTTTACTGTAAATCCTTTTGCCATAGCGTTGATTGAAATTTCATCTCAATTATAACATCTCTGTATATAGTTGTCAATATGAATCTTCTTCCCACATAGGTTGGTGGATAACCCTACCTGGACCACCAACGCCGCACTTTGCTCCTAGTTTAATATATGATAAATCTTTCTCTGTATAATCTGTCTTCAGTAAACCAACCATTACCTTTAACATCTCCCATGTGCATTCAAACTCTTCTTCAGGGAGATTTGCATATAAACATCGATCTTGTGCGTAGATATGATAGGTGGTTTCGTCGTACATAAGTAGTCGTTTTCACTTATTATTATATATTAGGTAAAAAGGTTTTGAAGGGGGTTTTTACCTGAGAAAATTTTTGGCGGTTTTTTTATATACAGCTCGATCTGTCACCTCTGTAGGTTAGGGTCTCTATCTTTTTTATAAACGGCAACGCCCCACGGCACGGCATCAACCAACGACGCATAATACTGTCCATACGCATATAACAATTATAGCATATTCGTGCCATAACTGTCAAATAGCAGCCACACAGTTTGTAACAATGACTGAGCATAAACTGTCGGTCTTAAGTAATTACCAACTGACAGGATTACTCATGTCTTCGATAATACTTTTGCATGACTCATTACCTTCTAATTTAAATACTTTATTCCAGTTAATATCATGTGGATTAAAGTCATCTAGCACGTCTAATTCTAATGTTATTCTATACTTACTCTTCTGTCCGTATTTGTAAGAAACTGACATAGGATTAGCCTGCTGTAAGTGTTACTGAGTTATTATAACATCACTGAGAGTTGTTGTCAATAACTGTATGCATATTTATAAACAAAAGTGTTACAAATCGAACCTAAACTGTCGGTTCTAGTTTGTTATGAACTGGTTTGTTATTATACCCACAAAATATTACCGAGGGTCTTGTAATATTTGCGAGTTCGTGTTATAA
>VTLG01009805.1_pt1 | contig 18681 bp, 12 predicted proteins | sample 4694571 | NCBI WGS metagenome assembly VTLG01 (sample SAMN12604809, study PRJNA352737) | marine metagenome | biome: ENVO:00000447; feature: ENVO:00000209|ENVO:00000569|ENVO:01000036; material: ENVO:00002151; isolation source: viral sequences binned using virsorter ...
ACACCTTCAATCGTTTCTCAGAACTTCAACGGCACAGTTCACCCTCTGTTCAAGATTCATACACTTGCAGATGGTAGTGACACAAATAATAAGTATAAGATTTCTATTAGTAATGTTGACATTGCTACTTCATCAACTGCATTTCCCAAGTTTACTGTTTCAGTTAGAGAGGGTAATGACACCGATGAAAACCCAATCGTATTGGAAAACTTTACTGATGTAAACCTTGATCCTAATAGTAGACAGTATATCGCTCGTGTTATCGGTGATAGAAGAACTCAGTTTGACCTATCACAAGATCCACCCGAAGTATTGTTCAACGGTGATTTCCCCAATAAGTCACAATACATTAGAGTGTTTATGCACCCAAGTGCTCCAGCCGCAGCAAGACCCGCTGGTTTTCAAGGTGTATCAAGTTTCGCTGCTACAACAGAAGGTCAAGGTAGTGTTTCCGCAGCTGCTCTACCACTTAAACTAAATCAACTGAACTCAATTGCCGCTGTTGATGGTCGTATCTTTATCGGCCCCAACTTTGATGCAACTGGTTTCAATGATCGTCTTAAGAAGACCGTTACTTCTGCTTCTGGTGACTCAGCAAGTGACAACGGTGTATTGTTATACGCTGCAGCTGCTGATTATCCCGGCAGTGCTGGTGTTACTAACTACACATCTGTTGATATGTTGGGTAGTAGCTCTGGTAACTTCTCAACAGTAAACAAGGTCAGATTTAGTGTTCCTATGTTTGGTGGTTGGGATGGATTTGATCCAAGAAAGAATCAGTTGGAAACAGAAGTTTCAACAGGCACAGATACATTGTCTGGTGACTTCAACACTGCTATTAAAGTTCTTTCTAACCCCGATGAAGTTGATTTCAACCTTGTCGCTATGCCAGGCATTCACTCTTCTGCTGGTGGTGCTCTTACAGATCGTCTAGTTGATATGTGTGCTAACCGTGCTGATGCTTTTGCACTTATTGATATTGCAAACACAACAGCAACAGGTTCTGGTTTGAACTTGTCAGTAGCCAATGCTGAAACAGAGGCATTGAAGTTTGATTCTAACTACGGTGCTGCTTACTATCCGTGGGTACGTATCAACGATGTTGATAACAACAAACTAGTATTCGTTCCACCAAGTGTAGCAGTTTTGGGTGCTTATGCATTCAATGATAGAGTTGCACAACCGTGGTTTGCTCCCGCTGGTTTTAACCGTGGTGGCTTGGATGAAGTGTTGGAAGTTAGAAGAAGATTGACACAGACACAACGTGACACTCTTTATAACAACAACGTCAACCCAATTGCTACATTTCCTGGCCAAGGCGTAGTCATCTTCGGTCAGAAGACACTACAGAGAAAGCAGTCAGTTCTTGATAGAGTTAATGTTCGCCGTATGATGATCGAATGTCGTAAGACTATTGCTAGCTTCTCAAGACTCTTTATCTTTGAGCCTAACACAGTTGCTACAAGAGAACGTCTGTTGACACAGGTCAATGATTATCTATCCAGTGTACAGGCAGCAAACGGTATTAACGAGTTTAGAGCGGTATTGGATGAAACCACTACTACACCAGACTTGATTGATAGAAACATTATCAAGGGTAAGATTTTCTTGAAGCCCACCACAGCTGCTGAAATTGTTATCTTTGACTTTACTGTCACACCTAACGGTGCTGCTTTTAGTGAGTAAAAATAATACTATAATAGGGTGAGGTTTACGCCTCACCTTGTTATATTTTTTACTCTTAGTGTATTTATTGTAGGAAGTTTATTAAAATTAAATGAAGATGGAGAACAAGAATGCCACAGCCATTTGAAGTAAACGCAATGTTGGCTGATACGTTTGAACCAAAGAGACAAAATAGATTTTTGTTTCAGTTCACTGATGACACACTACCAGCATACATTGCAAGAACGGCTTCAAGACCTTCTTTTACACAGGAAACTGTTACTATTGATTATTTGAACTCAAAGAGATATCTTGCAGGTAAGTTTGAGTGGAATACAATGACAATAGGTCTACATGATCCAATCGCACCTTCTGCTGCTCAGAAAGTAATGGAATGGGCAAGATTGGCTCACGAAACAATTTCTGGTAGAGATGGTTACGCAGCCTTTTATAAGAAGAATTTTAATCTTATATCACTTGATCCCGTTGGTGCAGCAGTTGAAAAATGGGAAATTAGAGGAGCGTTTTGCCAAGAAGCTACATTCGGTGATTATGACATGGCTTCAAGTGAAGTTATGACTATTGACATCACAATCCGTATGGATGAATGTATACTTAGATACTAAAATTGTTTTAGGTTTTACTATAAAGCCGAAAGGTTACAGGAACATTTATGAGTGAAGTTAATGTTGACCTCAAAGAAGAGAAACCATCTTTGAGTGAAGAAGAAAAGGCAGCATTTATTGAGGCGTCAAGATCCACAAGGCCATCTAATGATCCTTCAAAAAATGCTGGTTTTAGTATTCCAACAGATTTTGTAAAGTTACCATCAGGCGGTAAAGTATATCCTGTAGGTTCAGCCTTACATAACGTAAGAGAACTTGAAGTGAGATACTTAACCGCTGCTGATGAAGACATATTGACTTCAAGGTCTTTGTTGAGAAATGGTACTGCGTTAGATAGGGTTTTAGAAAACTGTCTAATAGATAAGAACATAAAAGCAGAAGAACTTATCTCTGGTGATAAGAACTCTTTGATTACTTTTTTGAGGGTCAATGGTTACGGCCCGAAATATAAAGTAAACATGACTTGCCCTGCTTGTGGTGAGGACAGTGACTATGAGTTTGACTTGAGTAATATACAAATGAAAGAGTTGACCTTAGAGCCTGTATCAATTGGAGAAAATGCTTTTAGTTATCAGATGCCTTCTGGTTCCGAAGTTCTTTTCAAATTTCTAAATTCAGCGGAAGAGAAATCTATTGCTGATATGCAAGATAAAATAAAGAAGAGAACTAACTCACCGATTGACAGAAATGTTACTACAAGATTGAAGAACATTATTATCTCTGTTGACGGTAATGATGATAAAAGTTTCATCAATCAATATGTTGACAATATGAATGTTATGGACTCTCGTTCTTTTAGAGGCTTTATTGAAAAGAATACACCAGACCTTGAAATGAAAGGTGAATTTAATTGCGTTCACTGTGGTCACAAAGAGGAGGTGGATATACCGATTACGGTAGCCTTCTTTTGGCCTGACACCGAATGATAAGGACGTAATATTTAGTGAGGTTTTTGATTGTGTCTACTACGGTAAACTAAGTTTTTCTGATGCTTATAGTATGCCGACTTCTATTAGAAAGTGGTGGATAAATAAGTTGATAAAAACATTAGAAGAGGAAAACAATCAAAAAGCTCAATATAGTAAAGCAAGACAGTAAAATAAAACAGTGATGTTATTTAACAAATACAATATCCTTTCATCATATTTGTCGGTGAAAGGATATTTATTTATGTAAAATAATATGGAGACAAACCGTGGTAAAACCAAAACTAGTCAAAAAAGTAAATAGTGTATATCAAATTGATGAGGGTATTTTTGACATATTAAAAGCTATCATCACTGGAAAAAGTTCAGATATAACAAAAATCCCCGACAGAGAATTATCCAAACAAGGTAGAGAGTTGAAGAAAGCTACCATTGCTATGGAAAAAGAATTTCGTCAAGAAGCCAAGAAAAAAGGTGTAGACCCCAAACAACACGCAAAAGACTTGTTAAAAAAATATAACGTAAAATAATAAAGAATTATAATGGACATAACCCAAGAAACAATGCGTGCCATAGGTGAACTTGGCCAATCAGTAAAAGACCTTACAGGTAATAATGAGGCAGCTGCTAATACTTTATCTAATTTAGAAGCACGTGCAAGAGAAACAGGCGAACAATTAGATAAAGTTACTGATAAAAGCGGTAGATTAAATAAGGATGGTTTTGAAGCGCTTGAAAAAGCTATGGGTAAAGCTGGGAAAGACTACTCAAAACAACTTACTTTAATTTACAAAAACACCGATAATGTTATCTCTAAAATAAACGATTCTTTTGGTAATTTTGCAAAAAGAATACCAGTAATAGGTAAAACTATTGAAAGAGGTTTTGCTGACGTATTGAAGCGTATGAAAAGTAGAATAGATAAAGTTCTTCTTTTTTCGGGCAGAATGGGAGCAGGCGCTGGTGCAGTAGGTGGACTATTAGGTGCTGCCGGAGTGGCTGCTGTAACACTTCTTGGAAGACAATTCAATCAAATAGAAAAAAGTAGTATTGCTGTTGCTAAGGCAACTGGACTATCAGGCGCTAATCTAAAAGCAGTTACTACATCAATGGTCGCTGCACAAAATGCATCCTACGCTATGGGCATTTCAATGGATGAAACAGCGCAAGCAACTAGTGCTTTAGTTACTAATTTAGGTAACTTTAGAAAAATAACTCCAGAACTAATTAAACAAACAGCAGAGTTAGCAAAATTTACAGGTGTGGGAGCTGAAGAAGCTGGTAAATTTGTAGGTGTGCTAACAAAAGGTTTCGGTAAGAGTAGAGAAGATATTGATAGTTTTGTTAATGGTATTAGAAGTTTTGCAACAAGAGAGGGTGTAAACGCACGTAAAGTGTTAGGTGACATAGTTTCTGATACAAACCTAATGTCCATATACATGAGTAGAGGTGAGGATGCCTTAAAACGTGCTGCTGTCCAAGCTGCAAAGATGGGTATGTCATTAGCAGAAACACAGGGTGTTAGTGAGGCATTTTTAGACTTAGAAGGTGGAGCAGAACTAATAGGCCAGATCAATATGTATACTGGTAGTAGTTTGAATGCATTAGAGATGTTCAACTTGGCCGCTAAGAATGATACTGTTGCTATAATGAACAGACTAAATCAGGCATTCTCTACACCACAAGGTATTAGATTTATTGAAGATATGCCTGGCCTTGCTAAACAATTTGCTGGTCAGTTTGGAATGAACTTGAAACAACTTAGAGTTGCTGCCGGTTTGGATAGAGAACGAGCAAAGGTTCTTTCAGCTGACGAAAAACTACAAAAGAGCATATCTGAAGAACTTGAGTCTCAACAAACAACATTTGAAAGAATAAAAAATACTACGCTAGCAGCTATTTTACCACCATTTAATGATGTAGCAGAGAAGTTGGCCGGATTCGTTGGTGGATTGAGTAAAGGGACAATACAAAGTGCAGTTGTAGCAACAGCAGCTATTGGTGGTGCAGCTTTGGGTGCATTGCTTCTTAGGGGAACTCGTCTTAATCCAATGTATGTTCAAGAAGTTGGGCCTGGCATAATGAGTAGACTTGGAAAGACAAAAATTGGTAGACCCACTGCTGCAGCAGCTAAGTTAGCTGGCAGGGCCACAGCAGCAAGTAAGGGAACGGGATTTATGGGTAGAACCAAAGGTCTTGCAAAAGGTGCTGGTATTTTAGGTAAAGGATTAGCTAGGAGTGCGCTACGGGCTGTGCCAGGCTTAGGTTTGTTATATGGAATATATGAAGCATATAATTTTGCATCAGAAGGAAAATACCTTGCAGCAGCACTTGCATTAGGTGCTGGCGCTGCCGGAATGATTCCTGGCATTGGGCAAGGTGCATCATTAGCTATAAGCGGAGCACTTGGAGTTGGGTCAGCTATTGCAGGAGCAGCCAAAGGTGCTGTTGTTGGTTCACCAAGATTGTTTATGGTCGGTGAAGAAAATAGAAAAGAAGTTATTGTTCCTACAGAAAGAATAAGAAAAGGTCTTCCAATAAACGCTGGTGTAGCAAGAGAGTTAGGTTCAATAGGTGTGCCCGGCTATCAAGCAGGTGCTGTTATGGCTGGTGCATTTGCGGCACGTAGTCAAGCAAAAGAACAACAAATACAGAGAAGTCAATCTACTGTTCAACAAGGAGCACAATCTGACCCAGCGGTTATAAGAGAAAGAGAGTTAGCATTTCAAAGACAAGCTCAAGCAGCTCGTGATGAACAACGTAGAATGATGCAGCAAATTGAACAAAAAACGCTGCAGATACTTGACGAAGAAAAGAAAATTGCCAGTAATATATCGAATCCATCAAAAGAATTTAGACGCGGCGTTGGTTTATTCCAGCGTTTAAGTGAAGCGGCCGGACAATATACAAGAAAAACTTTCAATAGATTTGCTGAAAACCTAAGAAAAAATAATGGTGATCTAAGTGAGGCCTTGAAAGACACATGGGCTCAAACAGTTGGTGATATTGAAAACTTACAAAAAAGGCTTTTAGGTAAGTTAGAGGGTATGATTAGTAACTTGGTAAATAAAGTTGGTAACTATATTGCTGATAAAGCCGGCGATGCTGTGGACTTTATTCTTGATCAAGGTGAGAAAGCAATTAATTATCTCGCAGGAGGCAACGAAGCTAATGCCCGACAGATCACAGAAGGGGTTACCGAAATATTTGAGGATATTAAAACTACTGCAGTGGGAGGTTATGAAGCAGCATTAAACTCAACAGATGAGTTAGCATTAGATACTCTAACTCCACTGTCACAAGGAGGCATGACTTTATCACCAGACGGCACAACAATGGTTGAGCCTCCACCTAATTTTTATGATAAGATGATCGCTCCAGTTAAGAATCTTACTGACACAGTTAGTAGAGCTGTAGGAAATGCTGTTAGAAATTCACAAGAAGGATTTGCAAGAGGTAGAGAGTTTGGAAGGTCTGATTCAGCAACAAGAGGTGACTTAGATACTACAGGTGGTTTCTTTGAAGGTGGTGGAGCAAGAGTTGGTGCTGCACTCGGTGAATTAGAAAAAAGATTAGGGCCGCTTGGTAAGGGATTAGGTACTTTTACTCGTAACTTAGATGCAACGAGTGTTGGAATGGTTGCCGCTGGCGATTTTGCTGGTGCTGCTACATATGCTCTTAAGAAGGAGGTAGCATCACAGGCTCTTCAATTAGGGTCAAACCAATTAGCTGGCGCTGCTCTTGCTGATTTAGGAATAGCTGGACAAGATAATCCTTTACTGGCAGGTGCTGCGAATATTGCACAGGGAAATTATAAAGCGGCAGCTGGAGATATAGGACTTGATATAGGAGCTATAGGTGTTGAAAAAGGTGTTAATGCCTTATTAGGTACTGGAGCTGCTAAATCTGGTGTTCTCAAAGGACTTAGTGTAGGTGGTGGAGTTGCGGCAGCTGGTCTTGGAGCGGTTGGTGGTTTAATGCAGGGTGATTACAAAATGGCCGCTAAAGGAGCGGCAGAGGGGGCTGTAGGTTATGTAATTGGTGGAGCACTAACTCCCGTTTTAGGGCCGTTAGGGCCGATTGTGGGTGGTATTGTAGCGGGGCCTGTTACTGATGGAATTATAACCACTGGTAAAGAGCTTGGTAAGGGCGCTAAAAACTTAGGTAAAGGTGTAGGAAAAATATTTGAAGGTGACTTTAAGGGCGGTCTTGGTTCACTTGCTAAAGGTGGTGGTCAAATACTTATGTCTGGTATTAAGGGTATAGGTTCTTTAGCTAAAGGGCTTGGTGGTCTTGTTGGTATTGGTAAGGAAAGCAAAAAGGATAAAAGAAGAAAATTCCTAAAGATGCTTATGAATGATCTTGCCAACGAAAAACCGTTAGTTGGGCCGGGCGGACGGATGAGAAATAAAAAAGCTCAAGAACGATTACTTGTTGGGCTTAAGTGGGGAGAAAACGGCCCAGATCAAGCACTAATGAATGAAATGACAGCACAGATAATGACTATTGCTGGTGTTCCAATGGACATAGCACAAGCATTTATATTTGCAGCCGCAGGTGCACCTTTTGATGATGAAGATTTAAAACAGTTAGATGTTGAAATGGGAACTGGTTTTGCAAATGCAGATTTATCAAATCAGTTTGACATGAGTACTAAAAAAGGAAGAAGACAGGCGTACAGGTTTCTAAGAGAGGACGGCGGTGCTAATATTTCAGATAATTTACGAACAGTTTCTGATGCTAGTGAGGCATCAGCAGCATCTGAAAGAGAACGTCAATCTGCAATAGTAAGACAAGAAATAGCTAGACTAGCAGCTGACGGACTAACATTAGAAGAGGTAAGACAAATATCTGGTATGACAGGAGGCACTGGCCTCTCATCGTTAGAATCTGGCGTTACTAATAGAGGTATTGATGTTTCTACTGGTAATGTTTATCTGGATGGAGTTATCGTTGGAACATTGGTACAAGAAGATGCTGATGAACTAAAAGCTGACGGTTTACCATCTGCTGCACCTCGTTATGGAGATCCAAGAGGTGAAGATCGTGTGATGGCTTAAAAGGCATAGGAGATAATATTAATGCCAACATTAAGAGAACAAACAGAACAATATTTTGGAACCACATTAGAGAACTGGCATAAATTACAAGAGATGGGTTCAGCCGAAGGTAGAACACTCCAATTTAACGCCGAACAACCTTATAATGCCCGTCAAGGTGAATTTAGAAACCCTTATGGAATTGATAACATTATACAAGATATGGCAGGGTCTTTCTTTAATTTTATTGGTGGTGTTTTTGGTGGTGGTGATGAAAATGCGGTTGGTCAATATCTGCATCAAGATAGAGATAGGGTTGAAAGAAATACAAGAATACAAGAACAAAATCTTTTGTCACGATGGAATTACTCTGGAGCTGGTTTAAAATTACTTGGACATACAGCCTTAAAACATAACATAAATGGAGAGGCTTATGTTGGTCTTGGAACGAGACAACTAGATGCCGATGAAAAATATACAACTGAGCTTTCAGCACGTACACGTTTACTTGATAATAGAGATGGTTATCAAGAAGATTATAAACTTAGATATTATAGTGCATTAGGTATAGGACAAGGTTCTGGAGGCCCGAGCAACGCTACTCCACCAAGCCCTCAAAATGTAAGAAAGTCAGCAGAAGCTGGTTTTAACGCTGGACAGATAAACCCGATTAGAAATAATAAACTTATTTGGAAAACAAAATTTGAAGAAAGTGTAAATCTTGATGCAGGTAATTTAGACTTGGCAGAAGGTTTTTCTTTATGGTTGGATGGTATACTTGAAACAGGTTCAAATTCTAGATTAGCAGCTCTAAACGCTGAGCTTGACGCCCTAAAAATAACAACGATGACAAAAGTCTCTGAAGGTTCTGTAGGGTTTGCAAGAATACCAATACCTTTTTTAGCTCCCGTAAATCTAACGTCCTTATTACAACAAAACTTGATTGTTCCACCAGATGTTCATGGTTTGAGAAATCCATCAGCGGGAGGCCAAGCTCCTATTCCATCTACTGACACTTTTGATCAACTATATTTACAAAATAAATCTGTAATTGATGTTAGAGGAACAAAAAGAGTCGGTGATGAGATTGTTAGATCAGATACTCCAAGAGATCCACAAGGCACAATAGCTGGTGTTCCTATACCAGATTTAGAAGGTGCTATGTTAGACAAGAGTGGTGGGACATATTCACCCAAAGATAATCACAAAGTTTTTGATTTTAATGAGGACAAAAGAAATTATAGTGAAGATAGAGTAGAAAGAGGTTTTACTAACAATATTGCTGGAAATGTACAGCAAGGTGGTTTACAGCCGGCTGTTGAAAATATTATAAGAGGTGAAAGTGATACTCTACAGGCTTCATTAGGTAGAGCTGATGCACAACAATTTCCGTTTATGTTTGAAACCATAAATAAAAAAGGTAGTGCAAGACCAGTAACATTTCCTAATCCCAGCTATAACGAATATAGTGCCACGCGTGGCGCGAGTCCAACTGTAGACTTAGGGGGTAGTGAGTATAAACAGTATTGTTATTTTCAAGCCGCATTGTCAAACATAAGTGAAACATTTAGTCCAACATGGTCGGCAAAACATTTCTTTGGTAGGTCAGAACAGATACATAGTTATACAATGACCGATAGAGCTATTGAATTGTCCTTTGTTGTGTTTGCAACTGAAATAAGAAGATTACAAAATGTATACGAAAGAATAAATTGGTTAGCACAACAAACCTACGCTAGTTATGATTCTAGTGGTAGACAAAAGGCTGGGCCAATAATAAGAATGACTATCGGTGATATGTTTGGTGGTTTACATGGCTTTATAAGATCACTATCTTATGATTGGAACTACTTAGGGCCTGGCGGTAAGTGGGAAATATCAGAAGGTCTAAGAATACCTATGGCTTGTTCTGTTACTATGAGTTTTCAAGTTCTACATACTAAGATGCCTGATAGAAACTATGCTTTTTATCAAGGCCCACTACGTTCTGGAAAAGGTTTGAATGTGTTTTCTACAAGAGGTTCTACAGGCAAAGAACCTTTTGTAAATGCGGGCCCATTAATCACCACTGGCCCTGCTAACAACGCCGATCCCGATGTTGTTTTGGAAACTGGTAACGAACAACAAATGTATTTAAGTCAACTACAAGACCAAGTAGTTGATGAAATTGTAAGTGGGACATCATATTAGAATTATTGTTAGATAATAAAAGGATTATACAATGCCTATATCAAGATATAAAAATTTTGGAAGGATAAAAGACCCTAAGACGGGACTTATGCGTCTAAAAACATTCCCACCTGTTTCTGCTGAGGAAGTTAGAAGGCAGAATGATATCACGGTTAGATTACAAGGCGCCATGAGAATAGATAAAATTGCTGAAGAATATTTAGGTGATGGTAGGTATTGGTGGATTATATGTTTACTTAATGATTTTACTTTTCCATTTGGTAAAATGGTAGCAGAAGGAACTATAATAAGGATTCCAGCAGAAATTGATAGTTTTGTAAATCTCATACAAGATAAAATAAGATAAGGTCTTATATAATGGGAACATATGCAAGTAATTTTCTATTAAATGAAGAAAAGTATGTTGGTATAGTTGATGGTTGGAACGAAAAACTATCTTCATCTTCTCTAAAATTGTCTGAACTCACGCCTTTTATTGAGTTATATGCTGTTTTTAAATCGGGTGACATCATATTTAAAAATCCGAGCGTAGCCAGTGAGATTTCTCAACGGTTAGTAGATGTAAGAATAAAAGAGAATAAAGACGATACCGAGCATACAATAAAAATTGCTCCTATTTGTAGTAGTAATAAAACACAGTTAGAAAGAGACTCTCTGCAATCGTTAGATTCATCATATAGAGGACAGCCGGGCATCAATGATTTATCAGTTGCTCGTGGTGCAGCAGCAAGTCTAAACGTAAAATATGATCTTTCAATAACAATACCAAATCCAGAAATATTTAATGAATTATTTGAATATAGTAGATTGATTTCAACAAACTCAACATTCTTGATTATTTACGGATGGAATATTCCAGATACATTTGGGTCAAGTGAAACTGTCAAGCCACCAAATCTTTTTTCTTCTTCACCTTCAAACCCAAACTCTACTCCTATAATAGATTTGAAAACGGGGGGGAAGGGTTATTACGAAGCGGCATTAGTAAATGTTTATAAGTTTGATTTTTCTTTTGATAATGTTGGACATCTTACAGGAAAAGTCAGTTTCTTACCAGAGATTGGTAGTTTTTTAGTGGGCACAAGAACTGATGCTATATCAAGAGGCGCTCTCAATAGACTAATTAGTCACAGTAATACTTTGCCTGATGATGACGCAGACATAACATTTACTGTGGATGGCGAAGAGAAAACTATGAAGTTTAAGGATGCCATAAATCCATTTTATAGAGGTTTCTTTGAATTAGGCCCAGATGAATTTGAGGAGGCAGTCGGTCTTTTATCAACTTTTGGTGAAGCGCCCCCACCAGGCGAAATTATTGGTGAACCACCAAACGATAACGATAATCAGAATAAAATTGCACGAGCGGCCTATAAGGCGGCTGTAGAAGCTCAAGGTGAGTTCAATATACCAACTGATGGAACGCCATTTATGGGCGAAGTAGTATCAACTGTGTTTGTTCCTAGTGCTGGCAGTCAAACAATATTGAATCTCTTAACTACAATGCCTAATTACGGCACTAACCTAATGAAACAAATTGACGCTGATTTTAAAAATCAAGAAAATCCAAATTACGTTTTTGATGGGTTGTTTAGTCCTACATATGTGAGATTTGTTGACAACGAAAGAAAGGTTGGAATATCTGATACAGAAACTTATACTCTAAGAAGTAATACATCTGTGATAAGTGTTCCCTTAATGACCATACTTGCAGAAGGACAAGAGCCGGAAGAAGGACAGGGAGAATTGTTAGAAAGATCAGTTGCTAGTGAATTTGGAAGTGATGTCAAGGCCAGAGTGTTTATTCAATCTCAACCAGTATACTTTTTTCTCGGTGCAGTTTTAGAATCAATATCACACTCTGTTTCACCATCATCAGATCAAAGCAACAACGAACTGGATGTTCCAAGTGTTAAGTTTGTATACAATGACTTGCCATTTGAACCCAATCAAAAATATAGTGTTCCAATTCCACAGCCTACTAAGGGTCAATTTGATTCAGATAAAGAAGCTCTCAACAGCCAAATAAAAGATATAGATAACCAAGTTAGTGTAATTGATGGAAAGTTAGGAGATGATACCAAATATACAAATGCAGAAGGTGAACAACTTGAAGGAGACGAACTTGCAGATGCTAAGGACACTGATCAGCAAGAGAAGTTTGAATTACGGAAAGCTAGAGCCATCGCCGAAGCGAATTTAGTTTCTTTGGAAACAATAGCTGATGGTTTTATAAATAATTATCGTAGTTTAGAAGTAGCAAATGTATTTGATCTACCTGTTGACATATCAAGAGTTAGGTCAGTAATGTCAAATGGAAACGCTCCATTGCATAGTTTGATAAAACAAATTATTGACCTTGCTAATGAAACTAATCCTACTATAAAACTGGCAACCAGACCATACAATAAAAATAGTCGTTACATAGAAGTGTATGCCGCTAATGTAGAAGTTGAAGGTGTATCAAAAGATATATTTAATTCAATCAATTTATCTGATTTTGGTGGGGATAATCTCTCACCAGAAGCTAAGGTTCAAGAAGCCAACAGAATATTATCTCGTCAAACTGTCGTATGTGAATTTGGAACTGAACGATCATTGGTTGAAAACTTTTCACTAAATGCTAAAGTTGATGCTACTGCTTTCGCTAGTTTTAGGTTACCAGCGGTAGTTGGCGGAAGAAGTATTGACTTATCTGATCTCGTTAAGAGTGAATTAGAAATGAATAACTCTTCACTTATAGGTGATATAGAAAATTTGATAAGAAAGGGTTTTGTATCATCAAAAAAACAATTAGAAGACTTACAAATAATAACCACTAATCCAGATACTGGTAGAGTTGAAAATGTTAGTCGGATAAACTTAACAAACTTTTTAAAACTAGCAAGTGATAGTGAAAATGTCGCGGGAAGACAAGTTGTTGTAAGATTAATAGATGAATTGAGAGCTGCAGATTCTACCTTTAGTAACTCTATAATAGCAAAACAAAATGCAAGACTAATGACGGGTTCAGATGCTAATTCTGGTTCTAATAAACCATCATTTTTTGGTGGTGTACTTAGTAACTTTTTAAGAAGAATAACATTAACTATTCATGGAACGGTTGGTCTATCTACATTCAACCTAATATATGTAAAAGGATTGATGAGAGGTATAGAGGGTATATATCAAATAACAAGTGTTACCGAAAGTCTAACACCAGCAAACTTTTCTACTACGTTAGAATGTGCCTTAGTAAATTATAAAGATTCTTCGCCAGAAACTAATCCGTTTGCGGCTGGACAACTTGTTTCACTTACTCAATTAAGTGAGACAGGATTTGAGGGTCAACCAGATTATAATGATCTGATAACAGCAACAACAACGAGATTACAACAAGCAACCGATGCCAATAAGATAAATTGGGATGGTTAATAGTAGTATTTTAGTAGAGGTATAGAAAAAACAATATTGTTATTAAAATAGTGTGTAAATGTAAATGAAAGGTATACTATGAAATATTGGGGCGCTGACCAAGAACAGGCCATTGTTTATTTTAATAGTGACATAAGTGTGCAAGATAGGCACAAGGTTTATAAAGATACGATTTATCCAGCTTTTAAAAAGTTAATAGAAAACATTTACTACACATATAATTTCAATAAAATCTTGTCTGACTATCGGCACATTGAGCACGAAGCACTGGCCCACCTCTATGAAAAAATCCACAAGTTTGACCACACTAGTGGTAAAAAATCTTTTTCATACTTTGGAATGATTGTAAAAAATTGGTTGATACAACAAGCTAATTTAGCTAAACGCCAAGTTTTTGTTGATAGTGAAAATGAAGACACTATTGTCTACGATAAAAGTATGGAAGGTTATCACGATGGGAACAAAGAAGAAGAAGATGTTGCCTTTATTGGTGTTGTTATAGAACACTTTGATGACTTGATGGTTGATGAAACCATGAACAAAGATGATAGAGCAGTTTTAAATATTATTAACGAAATACTGAAAAACTATCACAAGCTAAATATTTATAATAAGAAACAATTGTATATGTATGTAAGAGAAGCAACTGATCTTCCAAGTAGAAAGATAACAAAATCTATAAAGAAGATAAAAACAAGTTATGTGGTGCTAAAAGATGACTTCATCAATTAGTGGATATACCGATTATAACGATCAAGAATTAGCAAAATTATATTCAGTTGAAGTGCAGAGATACCGTGATCAACTTATTATTTTAGACAGAGTGGTTTATGCCAACGGACAAACTAAAGAAGTTTTGATGTCTATGGAAAAAGAAATGCTCAATAGAGGGTTTCAAATAAACAATGTGGAAGAGAGTATAGATGAATCTAGGTCAACAGACAGTTGATAGAGTATTAAGTAGAAACGCTAGTTACCAAAACGATAGAATAGCTTTTGAACGTGGATGGAAGAATCCAAACTATTTTATCATGGATCAAGTAATAGTTATATCTGTAAAGACAGGCGTAAACCTAAATCCACAGTATAGTTCATCAATACCACAGTTTAGTATAAATGGAAGAACTATAGGTAGAGATGAATCTTTTGGTGACGCTCCAGAAAAAGATATTCCTATTTGGTATGCACCATTGTTTCCTAATGGTATAGTGGTTGTTCCAGAAATTGGTGAGATAGTAGCTGTGTTGCGAGAAACAACAAGTAGTGAGTCAAACGGTTATTGGATTGGTAGAGTTAATGACACAGATGATATAAGTTTACATTTAGCCAAATCGCAAATGCCATTAAATCAAAGTCCACAAGAAAAATATGGTATGCCATTTGATGTAAAAAAAGTTCACGACAGATCAAGACAACCTACAGCGTCAGACGGCAGAAAAAGAAAACAACTACCAGCAAAACTTGGCGATGTAGTTATGCAGGGTAGGAATGGTAGCTTCTTAAGACATAGTTACAATCCAAATTATGGAGCATTTACTAAACCAGCAGTATTAGAAATGGGTATACTCAACAATAAAGAAGTATACAGAGTGAGTGGTAATCCATCTGTTGGCGCAACTAAAACTAAAACATTACATTTGGCAGATAGTAGACCTGCCGACTTAGGACGCAGGGCACAAAAGCTAACACCTTTAGAAAATGATTTTACTGTCTTGCCAGCTGGCTCACTAATAGATACACCGACAGGGCCAAGACAAGCCGGTAATGTTCCAGTACAAAATGTAAGAAATATAATTGCTAACTATGCAGAAGAGTTTTATAATATATCAACAACCCAAGATTCAGAAGAGGCTATGCACAGGTTGGTATTAGGTGAAAAACTTAATGACTCTTTACTACAACAAGATGATCTAATAATAACTCTGATAGATTCTATAAGACAGTTTGCTGGAACGGTTGAGACTTTGTTTGATTCATTTTTGAATCATACTCATGCTATACCAGAAATAAACATTGATATACCAGACAAAACCGTTGAAGACCTACAAATAATCAATAGAGGTATAAGAGTAATACCACAACCGCCAACAAGTGTGTTTGTTCCCTCACAAAACGTACAGCTTCCCCCCACTGGTGCAACAGAAGTAACGGTGAGGGTAGAACCCGCAAATGCGGCTCCTTTTGACGAAGTAGTAAAAGTAGGCGGTAAGCCCGGCGAGATCGTTAAAGTTCCAGCAAAGTTTATAAAGGTTCCGTCACCGCCAAGATTGCAGAACTTAGGATATAGACCACAAACAATAAAAAGAGAAATAAAGTTTGACGATATAAGTATAGGCGGTAATGCTAATCCAAGATTTACAGTGCCTATCCAAACTGATAGACAGACAACAAGAATAAATACAGACTTGAATGACCTACAAGATAGTTTTTCTGAATCAAAAGATAAGTTTATTGAACTTACTAACTTGTTAGAAAGTCATCTTAGTAAAAGACATTATATAAATTAGAGAATAACAATGGGTATAAATTTAAAATTTCCATTACGAGCTTATCGTAAAGGTTTTTTTGAGATGAACAATACAACACGGGATGCAATCCGTGAAGATATAAAAATATTGTTGCTAACTAAAAAAGGTGAAAGGGTGGTAAACTCTTCCATAGGAACAAATATACCTATATTAGCTGGGCAGCTTTTTGAGCCTGCAATAAAAGAGGATTTAGAACCACAAATAACATTAGAAGTAAGACGAGCATTAGAAAGATGGATGCCTTATGTTTCTTTGGAGTCATTACAAGTATTTACAGCAGCTGATGCCCCAAGAGGAATAGCCCTACAACAAACTCAAATTTTAGTTGTTATGGATTATTTAGTTAATAATTCAGAGGCTATGAGAGATAGCATACAGCTAACTGTTAATGGAGCAACGAGATAAAAAATGCCTAACTATCAATCAACAAGACAACCTGTCGCACAACAAAAAAATGTAAACTATTTATCAAAAGACTTTGACTCTATAAAAAGAGACTTAATAGATTATCTAAGAAGATATTATCCAGACGACTATCAAGACTTCAACGAGGCTTCTGGTGGTATGGCTATTGTGGAACTGTTAGCATACTTAGGAGACGCTATGTCATTCTTCATTGACAGGCAAGTAAATGAAGGATTTATAGATAGGGCTATTGAACCAGAGAATATCTATTCATTGGCACAGAATTTGGGATATAGACCAAAGTTTTCTACACCAGCAATAGTTAATCTATCACTCAGTGCAACATTTACAGATTCGACAAGTGCTTCTACATCCTTTACACTTAAAAAAGGCTCAAAGGTTGTAACTAATTTTGAGCCTGCCATACAATTTGAAACATTAGTTGATGCAGATTTTTCAAGACCAGAAAACAGAGTTACTACAAAACTTTCAGAAACAACAACACAATATTCTATAACCAGTGTTTCTGCTATGGCAGGCTCAACAAGAGTTTTTACATTCAATGTTGGTAGTCAATCAATTCCTTTTTTGACAGTTCAGTTACCAGATAGAGAAATTTCAGAAATAGTTTCTGTTACTTCTTCAAACAACAAAGAATATTTTCAAGTTGATAACTTAGCACAAGGAAGTATATTTACAGGTTTTAAGAATAGTACATCAAGTTCTGCGTCTGCAGAATACATTCTTCAATATAAAAAAATACCTTATAGATTTATTACACAGATTGATGCAGACGGCCAAACTTCACTAGTGTTTGGTGGTGGAACAACAGATTTAGAAGATTCTGAGTTGATACCTAATCCAGAGGATTTTGTTTTGCCAGCAAGTCTTAGAGGTTCACCATCTGGATTTTCGCCGGCTGTGGTTGACTCCTCTAATTTCTTGAAAACCAAAGGTTTAGGTTATGCACCAAGAGATGAGTTGATAGATATAAAATATAGGTTTGGTGGTGGTTTAGATACCAATGTCGGCCCAAGAACTTTAAAAAGGTTTGTTTCAAGAATAATACAATTTGGTGATCAAAACTTTATAGATAACAATCAAACTGTGGCGGATGATGTTTTAGCATCTTTGTCGGTAGAAAATGTAGAACAAGCATCTGGTGGCTCAGACACAGAAACTAATACATCTATAAAAGAAAACGCAGCAGCATTTTTCAATTCACAGAATAGAGCTGTTACTTTACAAGACTATCAAGTAAGAATAATGTCAATGCCTTCTGAGTTTGGTTCTGTTTACAGAAGTTATGCTCGTAAAGACCCAGCGAATGCATTAGGTGTTGAATTGATTTGTATATCAAGAAATGCTCAAGGATTTTTAGAACAACCTGCTGGAGTTTTGAAAAATAATATTGAAACTTATCTAAATAGATTTAAGTCTTTTTCAGATACAGTAAAAATAACTGATGGAAAAATATGTAACATAGGTGTGGACTTTACTATTGTTCCCGAACCAACGGTAAACAGTAATGACGCTCTGTTAGATTGTTTTATTTTATTGAGAGGTCTTTTGATAACAGAGAATACAAACTTTGGTGGCCTATTAACTGTTTCTAATTTTATGAGTAGACTACAAGCATTAGAAAAAATCAGATCGGTTGTCAACTTAGAGTTTACTAATATTTTTCAAGATGATGGAACAAGAACTTATTCATCTTTTGATTTTGATATCAAGGCAAATACACAGAGTGGTATTTTGTATTTTCCAGAAGATGTTTGTTGGGAACTAAAATATCCAAACTTTGACATAGTAGGGAGAACAGCATAATGTCTATCGCCAGAGCTTACGCCGATAAAGACACTTGGATAACAGAAGCATCTGTGACTTC
>VTLG01011536.1_pt1 | contig 18680 bp, 44 predicted proteins | sample 4694571 | NCBI WGS metagenome assembly VTLG01 (sample SAMN12604809, study PRJNA352737) | marine metagenome | biome: ENVO:00000447; feature: ENVO:00000209|ENVO:00000569|ENVO:01000036; material: ENVO:00002151; isolation source: viral sequences binned using virsorter ...
CTTTTCTTCTATGTCTTGTAATATACTTTACTACATTACCTTCAAGAAAGGTAAGATTATTTTCTACAATATAATCAACAGGTTGTATCTTACATGTCTTATAATGGTCACCACCTACCTGTCTATCTGTAGCAATCTTAGCTTCTTTTTCTATATTTGTTTTCTTAAAACCTTTTACACTTTTTACTGTGTCTGCAATAGCTTTATCCATTAATCCCATAACCTCTCCTATAATTTAGTTAAAAAGTATGCTACTAAAACAATAAACATACCCAATAATATTCCTACAATAAAACATGTTAATAAATCAAAAGTCATATTATAGCATCTTTTTTATTCTTTGTCTAACATATTTTAAATCTGGTGAGTGAATAACTTTGTATGCAAAACTTCTTGTATATGTAGGACTTAATCCTGCATGGTCACATACTTGCTCAAAGTTATCACACGTAACACCAACACTACAAAAAAACCATGCTATAGCTCTATCTCTATGCACTTTACTTTTCTTATTAGTTGCATCTAATAAAGCTTGTAATATAACTGATAAAAATAAACCTCGTTCTGGTAATTCTTTTTTGTTATACTCTATATCTAAAAATATATCAATTGTCTTTTTCATTATTTACGATAGTTGATAACATCTCTATTGCATCTTGTGCTTCAGATGCTTTATGTACTAACTCTATTACATCTTCTATAATCTTAGGATGTTCACCAACACCTACAGGATTATTAATATGTATTTTAATATTTGCTAAAGCCTTATCTCTTTCTGCTGTGTAATGAGAATGAACTGCTTCTAATATTTGTGTTTTTATTGCCATATTTTTCCTTTACCAATTAATTATTTCTTGAACCCTAGGTTCTTTTGCAACATGTGAAAGATATGTTGTACCTTTTTCATACTTGAAAGCACGAAGTCCTTTACCATTATTAGCATCAGACCAACACTCTCTTTTATGAGGACAAAAAACACAACCAATAGCAAGCTTCCTATTCCCAGAACTACCTTCAGGAATATCACTATAACATCTATCAGGAACTGTTTTACTTTCCAAGGTCTTTTTAAGATACTGTACTCTTTCTTTTGCATTTATCATCTCCAAACTATGTACTCTAGTCAACGCAAGACTACCACTTTGTTTATCTATTGCTAAAAAATATGCTTCATCTACATTATTACCTTCAGAGTATGCAGATATTTGTGCTATATAACCAAAGGGGTCATCAGATGCTAAATTATTATTAGCAAATTTTCTAAAACTATAACCACTAGCACTCTTACAATCAACTAATTCACCATCTATTTTACAATCTTGATGTCCTTTTATACCTTCTACATCTAATTGTTTTTGTTCTTCTGTAACTGTATGACCTGCAACTCTAGATAATAATATAAGCAAGTCTTCTAATATATGCCCATATAAAAATTTAATTCTAGTAGATGGACTAATAGGTCTTGCTTCTGAATTAGAATGTCTATCATACCATAACTGTCTAGTAGGTTTACCTATAGAAGATAAAGATAATTTTCTTTTCTTTTTAGGTTGTTCATTTAAAACAGTCTTAATATTATTAGTTACATTTTTAGAAAATTGTTCTAAGTATTTATCTAAATCTTTTTCTTTTATATTATTCTTGATACTAGGTTCAAATAAGTTATATATATCCTCAACTAATGTGTCTATTTTTTTCATAGTAAATAAAATGGGGAGACCAAGCTGATTACTGTACGTTGGTTTTTGCCAGAACTCCCCATGTCCTTTCTTAGTTAAGAAGCAAACCTTGCATCTGTTTCGTCATTAGAAACAAAACCATCAGGTACAACATCAAATGCATTATCTGCATCTGCATCTACATTGTAAGGTATCAAGTTGGTAACTTGTACTGCTCTTAAGTCAGCAGACACACCAGATTTACCTGCATACTCCCAATCATATTTAGAGTATAATACATTTACATCTGAACCATTACCAATAAGAGTACCCATCATGGTTCTCTTTTGAGCATCAACAATCTCTGGAGCTTTGTTCATGTTACCATCTTTTCTTCTAACCTTTCTTTTGATAGTAACAAAGTCTCCTCTGTCATCACTCTTATTCTTAACGTTTAGACCATCAGCTTGAGCAATCTTTTTATTCTTCTCGTCAAGATTACCAACATCAATAGTCCAAACTCCATCAGAATCAAACGTAGTATTTGGGCTTGTAATGCTTGCCCAATAAGCTTTTCCTTTTAGTACACTCATATGTGTATCCTTTCTATATTTTTTGTTAAAATTAAATTATATCATAGAAGTATTATCAAAGTCAATACTTTTTTTCCAAATAAATGTATTTTTTAAATTAGTTATTTTATACATCTCTATTCTAGAAATTAAATCTTTTTTACCTTGATAACTTCTTCCCCAAACTTTATAGTTTGCATCTCTAAAACTTGAAACTCTGTCTGTTATATCAACAATATCCTCACACATGTTTATAAGTTCTTTAGTATCTGCAAATACAAAATCTTTTTCACGTTCAAAAACAATATAATCAGATTTGCTATAAAGCCAACCTGCATCCCCCATAGTGTTTTTGAATTCCACTACAGTCCATAAGTCATCAAATCCTTTTGACTTATCTGTTCCTGTTCTTCTAGCTTTTATATCTACTGTAAATGTTTCACCTTCCTTTGTTAAAATTAAATCAATATGGTCATACATATTTTGTTGTGCTGAAGCAACTTTTATTCTATAACCTCTTCTTATTGCTTCATCAACAAACAAATTTTCTACTGCAGTACCACGTTTAATATAATCTTTATGGTCATTTCTGCCCACAAATTCTTTTACTACTTCCATTATTTACCTCCAAATAATTTGTTGCTCTTTTCAAAGTATCTACGTCATCATTAAGTTGACCAAGAGATACATTACATGAGTTACATATCCAACCTCTAATCTCACCTGTGTCATGATTATGGTCTAACCTCCATACATTATTCTTTTTTCTTTTGTGTTCTGCAGGTTTATAAGTATCCATATTTACAACTATTTGTTTAGACTTTAGTTCTTCTTCATTCTTTAAACAAATGGGACATTTATAATCTTTATCAGGATAAGGTATATTTACTTTTCTTAAGTGATGCTCTTTGTGTAACTTATTAGTACAACTAATACAGTATTTAGATAACACACCTAAATTATCACTATAAACATTTTTAACTCTAAACTCTGTTAATGGTAAAACTTTTTTACAATTTTTACATTCTTGAGTATTTGTGTTGTGATTAAGAACAATATTTTTATCTTCTGGAAATAATAGTAACTGCTCCTCTAATGTGTTTGTGCCCATGTTGTGCCCTCCTTCCACTCATTATCTAGTGGACACTTCATTTGTAATTGTTGCTCTGTATCTTTCATAGCATCTTTGGTAATACTACCAAACTTTTGCACATCTTTTTTAGCAACTTCATATTGGTATTCATCATGTATAGATGCAACTAACTTAGCATCTACTCCTGTAGATTGAATACGTTTGTTCATATTGACTAACCATAGTTTACATACAACTGCTCCTGCTCCCTGCAATAATGTATTTAATGCAGCATGTGGAGAACGTACATGTAATAGTCTTCCATCAATACCTTTTATCTTACCTCGCATACCTGCTTTTGTAACACCATCTCTAACTCTTTTGAGAGCAGGCATATTAGATAAAAACCTGTCAATTAATTGTTGTCCTTCTTTTGCACCCTTACCAACTATCTTACCTATTTTACTAGCACCTGCACCATACATAAAAGCATATATAAATGTCTTAGCTTGGTCTCTATCTGTTAAACCTGCCATATTCATATTAGCTGTATGTATATCTCCATTCAAAACTTCTTCAGTAAAATTAGTATCATTCATTAAATGTGCCAAACAACGTAACTCTAAACCACTTGCATCTGTTCCAACTATGGAGTGAGTGTAAGGATTCTCTACAGTCCAACAATCCCTACACTCTTTACCATATGGAGAACGAACAGCAGGTATCTGAGCCATGTTAGGACTATGATGTGCCATACGACCTGTTACAGTCTTTAGAGTAAGAACTCTACCATGCACTCTACCATCTTTATCATCACATGCTTCTATCCATGACTTGATTTGTGCTATTCTTTTCTGAAGTAACAAATACCTAGAAATCTTTTTAGCTTCTGGTAAATTAATACTATCTAATACCTCTTCATTAACAATCACATTACCTTTATCTGTATGTTTCTTAGGTTTCCAACCTATCTCCATAAGTCTGTCAGCTATCTGTTGTCTAGAACCTATGTTAAAAGGTATGTATTTTATTTTTGTTTTTAAATCTTTTCTTGTTGGGTCAAAACGTATACGACCCCACTTCTCTAATTCATTAGCTTCATCTCTTAAAGTATTATATAAAGACATAGCCTTTCTAACATCAAGATAAAAGCCATTCTTTTCTTGTTGGTCTACAATAACCCTTACCTGATGCTCTAAATCAATAGAAGATTTAGAGAAACCTTGACCTTCTTTTTTTAAATGTTCATATAACTTATGTGTTATGTCTACATCTTGTTGACAATACTTTCTTAACTCATGTGTATATTTTGCAAAAGTATCTATAGTTCCTTTAGGAAAATTAAATCTGTCTCCCCATGCTCCAAGGCTATGACCACCTTCTCGTAATGGATTAAACATCTGAGATAGTATTAATGTATCTGTTACCTGTGAAGGTTTAATTTCTACACCTAACAGTCTGTTTAATACAGGAGCATCAAAAGATAAACCATTATGCATTATATACTTATCAATATCTTTAGACCAATTTTTAAATACATGCATATTACTTGGGTCAAATACTGTAAATACATTTGTATCTATATTTTTAGCTACAATACAATTAACTACACTAGCATCTATCTGGTCTGTTTCTATATCAAGAACTACTTTCATATTCCTCCTCTTGTTTATCTTTTGGTAAATAGACCATATGAAAAGCACCACAGTTAGGACAAGATAAATTTGTTTCCATACAAAACTCCTCATCTTCATGGTCAATGTCATGGTCACCACCCCATATTAATTCTGTGCCACAATGCCAACAGTTCATTAGAAAGGTACCTCCTCTTTATTATCTTCTGTATTATAGTCTACTTCGTAGGGATTGTCAATCTCTTTCATACGACCTGTCTCTTTATTGTAATGAAGATGTGTAGCTATACCTGTATCACCTGTATATCTATTCTTCAATATTCTAAGTGTCGTTGTATTAGCTTTCACTTCATCAGTATCCTGTTGATTTCTTTCTAATCCAATCACACCATCAGATAAGTGAGCAATACTTGCACTACCACGTAAGTGTGAAAGTGTAATCTCTTTACCATCTTCATGACCTCTATCTCCTGCAGGTCTACGTAGATGTGATACTAATAACATACCAATACCTGTTTGTTCTACAAGACTTCGTAATTTAGTCATCAATACATCAATAGACTTTCTTTCGTCTCCTTCATCTTGTCCAGATACAAGGATAGATAAGTGGTCTACAAATATCCATTTACATTCTAATGCTTGTGCCATAAATCTAACTCTAGATAATATCTCGTCATTATCTATAGAACCAAAATGGTCAAAAGCAAAGAACCTACCAGAGCCTATAGTTTCTTTTTCATATTGTTTGAGTTGCTCTATACTAAAGTTGTTTCTAACTTCCTTGATATACAATCTAGCATTAGCTTCTACTGACATAATATTAAATGCAGTATTCTTGATACCTTCTTCTAATGCAAGTATACCTATATTGTGATTGGTATTTTTAAGTAAGTGGTGCATCATCTCTCGCATAATAGAAGACTTACCCATACCTGCACCAGATGTAAATGTAATTAACTCACCTGTTCTTAGTCCATAAGTCTTTTCATTCAATTTAGCCCAAGGATATGGAACAGTCTCACAAAAATCTTCTGTGTATAACTTATCGCCCAGGTCTCGTAGATTAATAATACCTGCAGGTGTATAAGGTTGTGCGTTCCACCATGCTTGTGAGAACTTTTCTCTCTTACCCATCTTTAGATATTCATTTGCATCTTTGAACTCCATGTTCATAATCTTACATTTGTTTGGACTAAACAACTGAGCCACCTTCTCACTAGCTTCTTGTCCTTGTTTATCCATATCAAAAGATATGACTATGTTTTGAAAGCTATCTAGATATTCAAATGCTTTTCTACAATCTCGTACTGCAGAACCTGCACCTGTCTTTACAGATACACATGCCCATTTACTACCTAATAATTCATAGGCAGACATAGCATCTACTTCACCTTCAGTTATAGTTATGTATTTACCACCACCTGTGAACAAATTTTGTCCAAACAAAGTAGCATCTGATATGTTTCCTTCTACCCACATATTTTTAGTAGGTACATCTCTAACTTTGTTACCTATATTGTTACCACCACTATCAAAATACTTGTAAATGTGATGTGTATTCATGTTACCATTCACTTTTACTTGTGTGTGATACTTTTGTGCTGTTTCTTTGCTGATATTTCTTTCAGTCAAAGCACCTGTAGTACCAACAGTCTTAATTAGACTCTCAGTTTTCATAGGTATTACCTTTTCTTGTTGCATATTCTCTCCAAATCTTGTGTTACAGGAAAAACAATAGCTATATCCTTCAGAATGTCGTACATTACCATCACTTGAACCACATTTAGGACAAGCACCCCTGTCTAGCCATGTTTTTTGCATAATTTTCCCCTAAAATTTTAATTATATATTATAATAAAATAATAATCAATAAATAATTATTATTTTTATATAATATTTTAGTCTACTTCAATAGAACTACCATATAGGTTATCAAAAGCACCTATCTCAGAGTCTTTGGCTTCGTATACATCTTTTTTAGCTAACTCCATAGCTTCAAAAGATTCATAGCCTTCTTCTAGGTACTCATAATATCGTTCTTTAATTAGCTCTTTTATTTCTTCTGCTAATAAGTTCATTACACTATCCTCGTCTATAAATTTATAATATAAAAAATAAAACCAACAACTAAAATAACAGGAAAGATATGGTTTAACCATAAACTTTTTTTCTTAACAGTTTGAAACCATTTACCTGTAGCTTTTAGTCTTCTTTCTCTTGCTCTATCCACCTGTTTTAAAATCTCTAGTTATGTGACTTGCATCAGGACTGTATAGACCTTTGTCAGGTTCTTTTAATTTATCTAATTCTTCATTTAACTGTTTGATTCTTGCATAAGCAGTACGTAATTGCTCTTGTAAGTCTCTAACATTTTTTTTAAGAATTTCTATTTCATTCATTGTACTCTCATAAGTTGTACCATATCATCAATAAGTGCTTCCATTCTAAAACCTCTTTCATCATACAAATCTTGTAAAAATAATCTTGCTTCTTTTTCAGTTTTAAAATACATAACTTGTCCATCTTCTTCTTCTAGAATATCTGGTAGCTTAACATTATTAGGATAAGGCATAGATATTACATACATATTATTTTCCATATACTCCTCATTATACATTACATTTTCTATATAGTCAATACCCTACATAGGGTACAATAAAACATAGAAAATACCATACTAAAATACTTATAAATATTTGTAACATTTCTTTATTTATGTTTATCATTTTTAATTTTCCTCTCTAAGTTATTGTTTTGTTTACATAATTCGTAGTTAACTTTGTTATCTCTAAGCATATCAAATAAACTATTTAATATAGTTTTTTTAGAAGGTCTTTTATTAAAATCTAATTCTATTACTACTTTGTAGTTACTCATCTACTTCTCCTGAGATAGCACCTATCTTTCCTTTAAAAGGTATTACCTTTGCACTAGGTCTAGTTTCTTCTACTAGCTTTAGGTCTGGGTCAAACTCTATCTCTGGTGGAAACATAAACTCTTCTAGTTCTGTAAACCCACCTATGTGTAGAAAGATTTGTGGCACAGTCTTATGTCCTGCTTCTCTAAATCTTTTTATCTTAGGCAAGTTATCTAGCACTCTCTCTTCGTATACTTCTCCTGCTTCATCTAGTAATGCCTTTGCTTTGGCACAATACTCGCAGTTCTTTTGTGTGTATATAATATATTTAATCATACTGTATCCTCCTTAATAAATACTGTATCAATAGCCCAAGTATTCTCAGTATCTTTCTCACCTCTTTTCCAATACAAATGGTCTGGTTCACCATAAATGCTTGGGTCTATATCTGGGTTATCAAACTCATCTAAGTCCCACATTTGATTCTTAACTATACTTAAAGTATGCATAGCATCTTTCTTCTTAGTTACTGTATAGTGTTTTCTACCATCACCTTCTTCATACAAGTATCTAACCTTACCTGTTGTATTATTAATAGACTTTATTTTATAGGCTATCATCTGCTAAGTCCTCCACTCCTTCTGTTATTCCACAATCTGAATTACCAAACTCATTACCATGATAAGTAATCATAACAATAGTACCATCATCTAATGGAATCTTATGTTCTGTTTCATCATCATGAATTTCACCTACTATTTCATAGACTGCATCATTTACTTCATCTCGTGTTAGTTTTCTGTCACACTTTAAAGTATACCTTCTTGTATCTTGTGACCACTCTTCAAATCCATATTCATATTTACTCATCTGCAAACTCCTTTTCTGTTTCCATTCTAAGTTTCATATTAATAACTTCTAGCAACATACTTGTGGCTACATTAGAACTAGGTGCAGTACCATAGGCAAGGTCTGTTGTTTCCATCTGCATAGCCACTATCATATTAGGAACAGATACTCTGTCCTGTAACTCTTCAAACATATCCATTATATATTCTTTTGCTAAATCTATCTGCCCTTCGTCATTAAGTTTTCTTACTGTCATAAAATTTCTCCTCTATATCCTTCAGCTTGTAAGCATAGTCTACTATCTCTTCTTGAGTATATCTTTCAGTAGCATCTATACCTACTAATGCTTCGCATAGTTGTTTATATTTTTCTTCATAGTTCATCTTCACTCTCCTCTATACTTGTTATATAAAACTCCTCACCTGAAGGTTCAAATAATCTTTCTGCATTATCATCTGCTTCATAGTCAGCACCTCTTTTCTCTGCACTCTTCATGTCTTGAGCATTAATATCTTTACGATAGTAATACACCTTCTTTGCATAGATTGTATACTTAGCCACTTTGCATCTCCTTTGTTTCATACTTAACAAACTTTAGTTTCATTCTATCATCTGGATTAGGAAAGTCAATTCCAAAATGCTCCCATATCTCTAGCATCTCATCTCCATAAATGTATACCCAAGTATTTCTTTTAGGTTTCTTTTTAATCTTTTTTGTTGGCATCTCTTTTATCCTTCTTCCATTTTGTAAAGTCATCTAGTTCCTGAAAGTGTGTTACTAACATATCAAGTGATTCACATGCACCATTATACTTAAGCATACCTGCTTTGCTAGGACTATCATTCATTCCTTCATACCACTCTGACTTAATATCTTTTACTGCATTTTTTAATCGTTGTAAAGTTATGTTATAACTCATAGTTTTTTCTCCTTCATTTTTTCTTCTAATCGAAGAACTAATATGTTAAGCCCACTACATATACCTCTATGCTCTGCATGAGAGTGGCTATCGTTTACCCAACTATCATCACTTTTTATATCGTGTATTATATCTTTTAGTAGTTTCATAGTTATTTTCATATTTTATCCTCCTTTGGCATAGGAAACCATTTTATAAAACCTTTTGTTGAGTATGTATACTTCAACCCTGCTTTGTTATCTACATATATAGCAGTAGTTTTATCTTTATGTTTGAGTTGCATATCACAACCTAGCATATGCCATAGTCCTTGATGTAGTTCCCAATGTTGTGTAGGTGTTAGATTACTGTTTTGTCCCATATGACTTGTCCTTTCTTAATTAGTTCCATTACTTCTTCCTTAGTTGCAGAAGGTTTATGTACTTTCCAATTACCTTTTTCATTAGGTAATGTTTCTACAACAAAGTCTCCATTTGTGTTATGTCTGAATATACTCATGTATATTTCCTCTACAATATCTACGTATTCTTTTTGAGTATACTTAGATACATCTATATCTTGCACAAGTGTAGCAAAATGTTGTACGTTTACTTGTTTAAATCTTTTACTCATTTTCAATCTCCTCTCTCAAATCATCAAGCATAGCTTGTAAGCTACGCAAGTCTTTCTCTAAGTCAAAAGTAATATAGTCTTGTTGTTCCATTTCCTCTAACTTTCTTTCAAGGTCATTTAGTATCTGCTCTGCTCTAGTTATCTGTTGTTGTCGTAGCTTCATATTACCACCAATCATGTCCTTTCTCTATAGCTTCACGAACATGGCTTTTATTTTCTATTTCAAAGTCTATGTCCTCACCAAGTTCATTAATGTAATTAATAATATCTTTTGCTGTAGGTTTTTCTTCGCAGTCTAATATAATTTTTACTCTATAACTCATTCGTTTCTCCTTTTTTTCTAAATGGAATATCTGGTATAGTTATCACCTCTGCGTCTGTTTCTATCCATACCTTAGCACCACAAGATAGAGGTTTGTCTGGACTATACACAACCTTACACTCTCCAAGTATGTGTACCTGATGTCCATAGGTATTACTATTGTATGTCTTCACAGTAATCACAGGCTCTCGTTTGTTATGCTTGTGATTAGATTTAATTACGTGTTGGTTTATGTGTATATATTTTTTCATATGTTATCCATTCATTATTTTATCTAGTGATTCATACTTGTGATGTTTCTTTATGGCTTTTACTATGTATTCTTCTAAACTTACTAAGCCTACACCAACTAAGCGATTAGACTTTATTACTAAGTCTATAATTTCTATTATATCAACATCATTATCTTTCATAAAACTATGTAATAGTTTTTCTCTATCAGTTAATTTACTCATATCAAACTCCTTTCTCTTTTATTATCCATAAAAGCATTAGTAAAAGTAATACAATCATTTCTAGACCACCTAGTATTTTAAGCATAGGTATCTTTCCATTCATCAGTAGCTTGTGTTAGTTCTGGATTCATGTCCATAAGTTCTGCAATATACATATCTCCATACTCCCAACTACCATATGTCATAGGTGACCTGCATACAGTAAACCACCTAGCATATTGGTTGCTATCTTCTTTATCTTTTCTTTGATAAGTTTTTAAAACTCTCCATTCGAAATCACCTAGCTTGTAAGTAGCATAGGGATTGTCAACTGTTCTTGATTTTCCAAATAAGTTTTTCATTCGTTTCTCCATTTAATATTTAATTAATTATAATATATATTCGTTATCACTACTATATATTATTATTAATTAGTATCTGCCTGTAATAAAATCTACGTAGTCTCGTGCTTCTTCTAAAGTCCAACCTAGTTCATCACATACTAACTGTATTTTAGATTGCATATGCTCTTCTGTAGGTAACAGTTCATGCTCCCTAGCTACTGAGACCACATGCTCATACTCGTTAGAATAATCTACTAGCAATTCTTTTAGTGCTTGTTCTTTAGCAGATTTAAATTCTTTTAAATCTATTTTCATATACAAGGCTCCTCTCTGTCCATATCTGATAAGTCCTCTAACTCGTAGCCATCATAACTTAATGGCTCTTCGCCATGCCAGAAGTCTGGATTATCTTCTGCGAACTTCTCTGCAAGTGCTTCTGCCTGTTCTTCTGTGTGACCTGCATCTATGTATTGTTGCTTCACTTCTTCGAAAGCATCTTCTTTTTTTTGTTCGTTACCACTATGTGACATAATATCTCCTTTCAAAATAAATTATATATTAAAATAAAATAATAATCAATACCTTTCTTATTATTTTTTTAAATATATTTCTGGTGCGTGAGGTAGGACTTGCACCTACGAAGCCATATGGCGACTGATTTACAGTCAGTTGGGTTTGACTACTTCCCTACTCACGCATATTTTATATTAGATTGTGATAGCTATGCTGAGTGACAGATACCAATAATGTATTCTCGCCAAGTAAAATTGAGTAAAACTGTATTACTTGCGACATTACCATAGAGGGGTTCGCTATGTGTGAGCATAGCATATCACAATCTATATCAAGTATAACACTTGTCATAGCCCTATTGCTAGGGCTACAAGAAATGTTATTAGTCTCTGAAGTTACCTTGACTAATAAACTTACCATTCTTTCCATGCTTTACAGCAAGGTAGCCTTGATTAGAACTGAAAGTTCCAACAGGTGCATACCTTGAAGTCTTTCTTTGAAAGAAAAGTTTTTTATTTTTATTAACTAAAACAATTTTGTTCATAGTATTCTCCATACATAATTTAAATTATGTAGCTTTAGTTATACTGCAAAGCTACGAATCAGTATGCACCTAAGATGTAGGTTGAAGTATAATACTCTTTACTCCATCTTTGATGAATTCTCTAGTAGATAAATCCCCTTTAGCATTTTCTAATGCTTCAAAGAATTTAGCTTTTCTAACTCTCACAAAGTGAGAAGTTTCATTTGTAATTATCTCAACGAGATACTGGACTGCATTAATTTGTTCGTTCATTCGAACCTCCTATATTAATTAATTATAAAATACTATTCGTAAGAATACTCATAGTATTTTTTATTAATTACTTTGCCTTACTACAAAGCCAGAAGTATCTTGCTTAGCTTTGCCTTTGGCAAGTAATCCTACTACAACACCTTGTGCATCATATGGTCGTATGTCTGTATCATCACCATTTACAACTTTCAATCCTTTGAAAGTCTTAGGTAAGTATTTCTCAAACACTACTGCCATTCTCATACTATCTTTGATAGCTCTATCCACAAAGGATTGATACTTAGTAACACCAGAATAACTGTAAGTTAAATCGTAATTCTGTATTTTACCTAATTTTCTATTAGGTATCTTCGTGTAATCATAGAACTGTATTCCATAAAATATGGAAAATATCTCAGGAAATACTATTTCCCAACGTATATCACTTGTACCATTCAATCGAACCATAGGTTCTAAGTTGTCACGTTTAGCTTTACGTTGTAAAGTTTCTATGTCTGCTATGAGCATACTTTTAAATTTATCTGGGTACTGTAAGTACATCAGAGTTTTTCTAAGTCTACCCATTTGAACTATGTTCATAGCACCACGACCTGCTGTAAATAAACAAGGTGCTTTGCACTTAGCTATTTCTGCCATAGGGCATAGGTTTACACCAGAACTATCAGCAGGTGATAGGTATAGTATACCTGTCAGTACACCTTTCTTAAGACCTTTAGAGGTCTTATAGTCCTTTGAGATTCCTAATAATGTATTAGGAAACTCATTGAACATTTTTCTATATCTATCATTCGTAAGAATATCATCACGAATATTGATAGGTAGTTTTGATAAATCAAAAAGCATAATCACTCCTATTGTTATTAATTTGGGTCAACTCTAAAATTCTTTAAGAATTTAGCCATAGAGTTTACAAATGATAATTTGTGTGCTTCACTTCTCAAACGATTGTTAGCACTCTCCCACAAGTCCTTGTATACACCTTCTAAGTCCCAACCTATGTTCTCTAATTCTTCTTCCATAGCTTCGAACTCTGGTGCTAATTCTTCCAATCTAGATTGAACCTTCTCAACCCTATCGTCTATATCATCAGGTAAAGCTGATGAAAAAGTTATATCTTTAGTCATAACGACCTCCTTTATTTATATTATAAATAGCCCTTAGTGAAGAACAGTCCCCTTGGCTTTCAGGTCGAGTAGTATGTTTATTCCTATCGTCATAGGACATACGTGACACCTCGTGTTCCTTAGCCTAAGCCATGCACTTAGGTTTACCAGAAAGTCTGCTAGTGTCCTCACTTCTGTTCTCCACTAAAGGCTATTTAATTAATTATTATTATATTCACTACTTTCATATAATAATTATTAATTACTATATTCAGTAGTAGCATCAAGCAAGTATTCTCTTGCTTCATTCTCTTCATAACCTAATTCTATTAGGTCATCAATTGCATCATGAAAGGCATAGCCTTTTCTATATGCGTGTTTTATTGCTTCGCTTATCTTCGATAAGTTGTGAAAATCTATAAACATAGTTTATCCTTTTTTTATTATTAAAAAATGTGGTGGGTTAATTAACCCACACACTTCGTTCACCATTAGGTTTACCCCAACCTCTAACCTTGAAAGTTTCAAGGTTAACTCTATGGTATTCTTCCATAGCAAGAACACCTTTAAGGTATTTTATTAGGTCAACTTTGTTGAGCCTAACATACTCTCCATCATGCTCAGAGAGCATAACAAAACCCCATACTGACTTAGCTAAGTCAATCTGTACGATAAGGAAGGATAATCTATCCTTATCAGTATTTTTGTTGGGGAAACTATCTGAAGCCTTAGCTTCATATAGGTCGTTAACAGTATGAATTGTTTGCATAGCAAACTCCTTTCAAAATGGTTAATAAAACGAAATCTGTATAATCAATTAATTAATATATACTGCTTTCATAGAAAGCTAAGTAGTATATATTAATTATTATTCTAAACCTTGCATAACGAATGAATAGCCAAAGGCTATTGAAAATGCAGGAACACATACGAACCAAGCAAAAGTACCTATTGCATAGGTAATATGTTGTTGCCATTCCCAATCACTAATAAACATTAGTGTTCCAACAAAAGCTGAAAGAAATATAATGAACAAGCATAGTATTCTTAATACTAAATATCCATTACCTCTAGAGTTTTTAACTCTATACAAGTTCCTCTTATGCTTTTGCATAAGTTTAGCTTGTTGTAATTCATTCTTAAGAATGATTTGCATTTGTCTTGTTTTACTATCGTAAATCATAATCATTTTCCTCCTCAAATACTACTTCGTAGTAATCATTATCTTCGATAGAGTACACCATAGGTGTATCTTCTCCACCACCAAATTCATTATCAAAATCAATAAAAACTCTAAAGTTTTTATTGGAACTTAATAATCTTCCATTACTATTGATGTCTTCGACATCATTTTCTGAGTAGAACTCTTTTCTACTCATAATTACTTTGTAATCACTATCAGAACCACCAACTTCTAGTTGGTCACAAGAGATAAATTTAATCATTAGCAATCTCCACTTCTATGGCGAAGCCAACATCAGTATCAGAAATCATTGGGGTTACAGTTACTTCACCAGAAACTGAAGTTTCTTCCATGTAGTAACATAATCCATTTCTATTGAACTGCTCTTGGTTCATTTTTACTTTGTAAATTGTATCGTCATAATCATTATAAATGTATTCCATTTATATCTCCTTGGTTGGTTAAAAAGATGAATAATTAATATATAATATATATTCATATATATTCATATATATTATTATTAATTAAATAAAATCAAACACTTACGAAAGTGAGGAGTTCTTGTTAGTCTTGTGTCATTCCATATTCTATGGAACATGCAAGACGATATACACAAGCATCATCATCACAAACTCCATAAAATATCGAACAAAAACTCCAAAATTCTATAAAGTATTTAATTATTTATTGCTTTCATAGAAAGCTAAGTAATAAATAATAAATACAAGGTATCATTTTCCATAGAATATTGAATTTCTAAAGAAATTACAGCAGGGGTACGCAGACATACGCACACGCATGCATATATATATAATATAGCTGCCACATATTTACAAAAATTTATGGCTTTTTCATATTAATACTTGACAAAAGGTGGGGAGTCCTGTATAATTATATATAATATATAAAGATAATATAACATATATACTTTGTTTTTTATTTTTATTCTTATTTATAATATAATTATATACAAAGGTATAACATATTTTGAATACTATAGAGAATATAGAGACTCTTAAACCTTACATTGACCTAAATAGCTTGTTAGCTATGAGGGTTAAACAACAATCTAAAGCAGACTTTATTACTTTTGTTCGACAAATGGCTCCATCTCTTGTTTCAGACTTTAAGATGGGTAAACATATAGAAGTAATAAGTGAAAAACTACAACAATTAGAATCAGGAGAGATAAAAAGACTTATGGTCTTTCTACCTCCACGTAGTTCTAAGTCTGTAATCTGTTCCAAACTGTTTCCTGCATGGTATATTGGTAGAAATCCAGAACATGAAATACTAACTGTTTCACATAGTGACCAATTATCTAGTGATTTTGGTAGAAGTGTTAGAGATGTTGTTAATGATGAAAAGTTTCAAGACATATTTAAAGGTGTTAATCTAAGAACAGATGTTAGAGCTGCAGGAAAATGGAAAACAAACCAAGGTGGAACATACTATGCAGCAGGTGTTAGGTCTCAGATAGCAGGTCGAGGTGCACATATAGCAATATTAGATGATGTGATGTCTGAAGAAGACTCATATTCTGAAGCAGGTCGTAGATATGTTAAAGAATGGTACCCTGCAGGTCTTAGAACTCGTATAATGCCAAATGGTTCTATATTAATTATTAATACAAGGTACCATTATGATGATTTGTGTGGTTGGTTATTAAAACAACAAGATGAACATAGTGTTGCTCCCTGGGAAGTTGTAAGAATACCTGCATGGTTAGACGAGGAGTCTGCTGAGTTACTGCAGTTACCAGTAGGTAGTAGTTATTTTCCAGAGTGGAAGCCAGATGAAGTGCTTGCTGTAGATGAAGCAGAGATAAAAGCATCTAATGGAGCTAGATATTGGAACGCACTTTACATGCAAGACCCAACTCCTGATGAAGGAGGAATAATAAAAGAGAAATGGATTAATTGGTGGGACCAAGATGAACCACCTCCTTGTGATTTTATAATACAAACTTATGATACTGCATTTTCTACAAGAACAACAGCAGACTTTAGTGTAATACAAACATGGGGTATCTTTTCTTATATGGATACAGATGAACGAGGTATTGAATCTTGGAAAAACAATTTAATATTATTAGGAAATGTAAAAGGTCGTTTTGAATATCCAGAACTTAGACGTATTTCACAACAACTATATGATGAACACAGACCTGATATTTGTATGATAGAAAAGAAAGCATCAGGACAATCACTAATACAAGATATGAGAAGAGCAGGTTTACCTGTTTTAGAATATTTACCTGATAGAGATAAAATTTCTAGAGTATATGCAGCTTCACCTCTTATAGAAGCAGGTCAAGTATGGATACCAAATAATAAAAAATGGTCAGAGGACCTATTAGAAGAAATGTTACGTTTTCCAAACGCAGCTCATGATGACCAAGTTGATGCTATGGTTATGGCTATACACTATATGAAAGAGTCATGGCATTTAGAACATCCTGAAGACCCAGAGTGGGATGACCCACCTATGAAAAAAAAGGTTGCATACTGGAGAACTTAATGTTATAATATGCATTAAAGGGGAAAAATGTCAATATTAAAAACAGGGACACAATTCATTAAAAATTTATTTATTAATAAACTAACTGCTTCTGATTTAAATAATTACAGAAGAAGTTGTAATGCACACTATGATGATGTGTGTATGTAAAGGGGATAATTAATGGCAATAGAAAAAAATCCATTTGATAAAATAGAGGAAACAATATCAAACGTAGTAAAGCTTCCAGAACAAATTAAAGAAGCAGCAGGCTCACCAACTTTTGAAGCAGATGATGATGGGGGAGTTACTGTAGATTTTACTGAAGTCAATATTGAAATGGAACCTGAAAGTGAAATGCAAGAATGGTTTGGCAATATTGCTGATACTTTAGATGAAGAAAAATTAGTAAAGATAGCAGAAGATGTAATTAATAATTATACAGCAGATAAAGATTCTAGAGCTGAATGGGAATCTATGTTTGAAAGAGGATTTGATTTACTAGGATTAAAGATACAAGATACATCAGAACCTTTTGAAGGTGCATGCACAGCAGTACATCCTATGTTAATTGAATCAGCAGTTAAGTTTCAATCAAAAGCTATACAGGAAATGTTTCCTGCAAATGGTCCAGTTAAAACACAGATATTAGGAAAGTCAACTCCTGAAAGAGAGTTACAAGCTAATAGAGTAAAAAACTTTATGAACTATCAAGTAACTGAGCAGATGCCAGAATACTTTGATGAGTTTGAAAGAATGTTATTTCATTTACCTTTAATAGGTTCTGCATTTAAAAAAGTTTACTATGATGCTAATTTAAAAAGACCAGTATCAGAATTTGTCCCTATAGACCAATTTTATGTTTCTTATTATGCTTCTAATTTACGTAAAGCAGATAGATATACACATGTTATTTATAGAAGTCCAGTAGACTTAGATAAAGATATGCGTACAGGTATTTATGACGATATAGATTTACCTGAAGCAACTTATCCTAGCCCTACATCTTTATCAGAAAAGATGGATACTATTTTAGGATTGTCTCCTACAGATAATAGTGACCCACAATATACATTACTAGAACAACATTGTTATTTAGAAATAGATGAAGAGTATGCTCTTCCCTACATTGTTACTGTGGAAGAGCAATCTAGAACTATTTTAAGTATTAGAAGAAACTATAATAAAGAAGATAAACAACAACAAAAGATTTCCCATTTTGTCCACTACAGATTTGTTCCTGGATTTGGATTTTATGGGTTTGGCTTGATGCACTTTCTAGGCAATCTTACTATGACTGCAACAGCAGCTA
>VTLG01015004.1_pt1 | contig 18680 bp, 25 predicted proteins | sample 4694571 | NCBI WGS metagenome assembly VTLG01 (sample SAMN12604809, study PRJNA352737) | marine metagenome | biome: ENVO:00000447; feature: ENVO:00000209|ENVO:00000569|ENVO:01000036; material: ENVO:00002151; isolation source: viral sequences binned using virsorter ...
ACTTCCTTGCAATTTAAATCAACTGCTGAAATTTGCGGTGTGATAACTAGCGTCAAACTCGACAGCGGAACTGTTATTGCTTATTCATTATGAGTCTTGCAAACGCTCTTAAAAAAGCTGCATCAAAAACTCTGAGCAAACTTGGAGGAGATGTAACTATTCGACAGGTTACCGCTGGCACTTATAACACCACAACTGGTGCGATAACTGAGTCGACTTCGGATACAACTATTAAGGGCGTTTTAAGTAATGTTTCGAGATCAGAGGTCAACGATCTCATTGAGTCTCAAGATAAGATTTTAACAATATCGGCTGGCGATCTTACTTTTGTGCCAACCACAAAGGATAGAGTTGTTATAAGCAGCGTTGAGTTTAAAATTATTCAAGTTGCGATAAATGAGCAAAATAACACTCCTGTAAGTTTTGATCTTGTTCTGAGGTAATTATGGCGAGAGAAATAAGGCTGGCTGGAATCGGTGATCATTTTGAGGATAAAGTTATAAAAACAGTTAGAGATGCAACCTTGCGAGGGACTGAATTAATTAAAAAAGCAACGCCAAACGTTCAACCTCCAAATGTAAATTATAAAACAACTGGTAATTTGTTTAGAAGCTGGCAAACTGAAATCAAACCTTTTCAAGGAGTTGTTTTTACAGATGTTGAATATGCAGAGCCTGTTGCTTATGGAACTAATTTACCAGACAGTTGGGGTGGTAGATATAGGACAAATCAAGGGACAATAAAAGGTTATCCAGAACTCATTGCAAAACAACTGGAACAATATATTTCAGATCGATTTAGGAGTGCATAATGGCTGCAATTGATTTAAACACAGTCAGATCAACTATTGAAGGCAGACTCGCAACAGAGCTTGCATCAAGTCCGGCGATTCCTGTGATATTTAACAACATGGCTTTTGATTCCACGACTGAGGACACTTTTGTTCAATGTTTAACAAGTTTTGGAACTGGAAATTATCTCACGATGGGTGGCTCTGCCAATTCAACAAATAGAGTCGTTGGTTTAATGTTATTAAATATTTTTACTGAAGAGGGTATCGGGGCAGGGTCTAATTACACGATTGGCAAACGGCTGCGTGACCTTTACAATAATATTACAGTTTCAAATGTTATTTTTGACTCACCTATCGGTCCAGAGGTTTTAGTATCTAGTCCTGAGGGCAAGTTTCAAACTCAAATAAGAGTGACTTTTGAAATATATGAGGATCTTTAATCATGCCAAAACTTGAAATCACTGAAGAAATGTTAGATGCAATCGAAGCTGTAAAAGGTAGAAGAGAAGCAAATTACTGGGACCCAGAATGCAGAAAATATTATGAGGCACAACAAAATTCAAAAAAAGATGTGAAAAATACTAAAAAAGGTTAATATAAAATAAATACTTTTTTTTGTTATGGCTGTAAAAGGTGATGTTGGAAAAATTATGTTCCACAATGCTGCTGGTACTGAGGCAGATGTAAGTGATTTAAGAGCATGGTCATTGTCTGTCACTAAAGATACACAGGAAACCACAAAAATGGGCGACACTTCAAAATCATTCGTTGGTGGTCTTATTTCTGGGGAAGGGTCCGCAACTTTACTTTACAATCCATCTGGAAACTCAGACTATCAAGCATTTATAGATGATGTGCTTGTAACTGGTGATGCTGCAGACGCATTGTTTGAGTTGTTTCCAGACTCTGCTCAATCTGCTAAAAAAATTGGTTTTTCTGGAATAATTACCAATGCAGATTATGGTGCAACACTTGGTGAGATACAAGAGGTAAATATAACCTTTATCACAAGTGGTGCCATCACTTCAGCTATATAGTATATTAGGGTAATCTAAAAAACCCTTATGCCAACAAAAAGAACCGTTGATCTTATCACTGAGGCTTTCAGTGATGTTATGACCGCAAGAAGAAAATATGAACTCAAAAAACCAAATGGAGAACTTTTAAAAGAATTATATTTTCCACCACTCACAAGATTTGACAGAATACAAGCTCAAGCAGCAACTGGTACTGATGAAGCACTTGCAATATCAACTAGATTGCTTTGTCAAATTGCACAGAATGAAGACGGCACTAAAGCATTCGCATCTGCAGACGCTGAAAATTTAAAAAGATTTTTACCAGAAACCGTATTAAATGAACTTGAGTTATTTATGATGGATATTCAAGTTGATATAAATACAGCAAAAAACGAATCAAGCGAGATAACTGGTTAAACTTTGAGTTTTTTCTCGCAACAGAATTAGGAAAAACATTAATTGAATTAAGAAAAGCTATTACAGAAGAGGAGCTTATACACTGGGCTGCATATTATGAAATTAAAAATGACAGGGAAAAACAAGAAATGAATCGTCAAAAGAATAAAACAAGGTAGTATATAATAAAGGTTATTTGTATTTGTGGCACAATCAACAGTCAGGTTAATAGTTGATGCACAAAACGCAGTCTCTCCGTTAAGAAGAGTAAATGATGCTACAAAAAATTTAAGCAAGAATACAGATAAATTAAAAAATAGATTAAATAAATCAAATAGAGCAATAAGAGACTCAGGAAGATCCGCAACAGCTGCTGCAGGTGGATTTAGAACTCTCAATAGATCCCTTGGACCGTTACTAAAAATATTGGCTGTTATCGGAGCCACAAGATTTGTTTTTATAAATGCTGCTGATATTGAGACTCAAAGAAAAAGCTTAGAGGTTCTTACTGGTTCTCTTTCTAAGACAAATGAAATAATAAAAGAATTACAAGACTTCGGTGCTGTTACTCCCTTTAAAAGTAGCGAACTAATTGAACAAACAAAACGATTAAAGGCTTTTGGTTTTGAAACTAATGAATTAGTTGATACTACAAAGAGGCTTGCTGATGTTGCTGGTGCTACTGGTGCAGATTTACAAGGTATTGCAACAGCCTTTGGTCAGATAAGAGCAAAAGGTAAATTGCAACAGGAAGAAAACTTACAGTTGTTGGAAAGAGGAGTTGATATAACAACAGAACTTAAAAATATAACTGGTTTACAAGGTGAGGCTTTTGAAAAAGCACAAAGGCAAGGAAAGATTGGAGCTGATCTCGTAAATCAAGCACTCATAAATTTAACTAATGAAGGTGGTGCCTTTTTTGAAGGTGCTTCTTCACAAGCAACAACGCTTAATGGAAAATTGTCTACGTTGATAGATTCAACTGAAAGTTTAGCAAGAACCATCGGAGAAATACTTTCTCCAGCTATAAAGGGAGCTTTAGATTTAGCAACGAAAGGTGTGGTAGCAATTGAAAAAATATTTAGTAGGTTTGGAGATATTGGTAATGTTGGATTAGGAAACGTTGCAAAAGCAGAGCAAGATGCACAAAGAGACGCTGCAAGATTGACAGCAACTAAATTTGGAACTAATTTTAAAGGAGAGAGTGTATTTGCAAGTAAAGAAGAAAATAAGTTTTTCAGAGAGCAATTTAAACTTTTAAGAAAAGCAAATATTGAAAGAGAAAAATTAAGACAAAAATCCTTTGAGGAAGTTCCTATTTTAGAAGAAATTAACCAAAAACAAACAGAAAAAACAGAAAAAATAATAGAAACAAATAATGCTGCAACTGCTTTTAATCAAACATTAGATACATCACTTTTCATTCTTGATGAAGCTATAAATCAAACCGATGGACTAAAAGATAAATTTATGGAGATTGGTCAAGGAATTGAAGATGGGATTGTTTCTGGACTAACTGATGCGGTTATGGGAACTAAAACTTTAGCAGAGGCTGCAACTGGTGTATTAAATAATTTAAAGAGAAAACTTGTTGAAGTTGCAATGCAGCGTGCGGTTTCTGGAATTGGTAATTTTTTCGGAAATGCTCTTAGTGGAATATTTGGTGGAGGAAAAAAAAGCAATCCTTTTTTAGGTGGTCCAAATGCTTTTAAATTTAAAAGTAATTTGAGTCCTACTTTGGGATTTTTTGCAAATGGTGGTAGACCACCAGTTGGGAGAGCTTCAATCGTTGGGGAAAAAGGTCCAGAGATTTTTGTTCCTCGTTCTGCTGGAACAATCGTTCCAAATGATAAAATTGGTGGCGGTGGGACAACCAATATTGTTACTGTCAATGTAGATGCCTCTGGTTCTTCAGTATCAGGCAACACTGCTGATGCAAACATACTCGGACAGGTTATAGGTCAAGCTGTTCAGGCTCAACTTATCAAAGAAAAACGTGCTGGAGGTTTACTTACTAGATAAATGGCAACTTTTCCAAATATCTCTCCGACCTACGGAATGAGAAAAACAAGCAGACCAAAGATAAGGACAACTTCTTTTGGTGATGGATATGAGTTTAGGGCTTTGTTTGGCTTGCCTCTGACTCAAGATCCTAAAGTATATGATCTTACTTTTAATGTTTCTGAAACTGAGGCTGATGTAATAGAAGGATTTTTGAGAAGTAGAGTTAACGATCAAGCAAGTTTCACATTTACACCACCAGCAGAAGGTAGCTCTCAGACAGGAACTTATTCGCAATCAAGCAGTACAACAGTAACCATAACAATTACAAATCATGGCCTTGCTATTGGTGATGTTGTAACTATTGACTACACCTCTGGCTCTGCTACAGACGGAGATTTTGTTATTGTTACAACTCCGACAGTAGATACCTTCACAGTTACAGCAGCCTCATCTGGTACAAATAGCGGTAATGTAACTGTCACTTTGTCTGGTGCTGGTCAATATGTTTGTCAATCTTGGACAAAAACAATACCATATAACAATAGAGCAACCTTGAACTGTACATTCAGAGAAGTTTTTGAACCTTAATGGCAATACCTACAGCAGAACTACAATCACTTTCAAATAAATCAATTATTGAACTTTATTCAATTACTTTAGTCACTGCTTTGCATGGATCAACTGATGTAACTAGGTTTCATTCTGGTGTTGGTATGAATAGTAATGCAAATATTATTTGGCAAGGAAACACATATACAAAATTTCCAGTGATAGCAGAGGGTTTTGAGTATGTAGGTCGTGGAACTTTACCAAGACCAACACTTACAGTTTCTAATGTTTTAGGAACCATAACTGCACTAATGGCAACTGCTAACGCAACAACACCTTTCAATGATTTACAGGGAGCAAAATTAATCAGACATAGAACAATGGCTCAGTTTTTAGACGCTGCAAACTTTCCATCAAATCAAAATCCTTTTGGAACTCCATCAAGCACTACAGAATTACCTCAAGAAATTTATTTTATTGATAAAAAAGTCGTAGAAAATAGAGAGGTTGTACAGTTTGAATGTGTCTCTGCTTTGGATTTAGAAAATATTAGAGCACCAAAACGACAAGTAACAAGAAAAGATTTCCCTTCAGTTGGTACTTTTACATGAGTTGGAAAGAAAAAGCTGCTGAATATGCTGTTGAATGCCTTCCTAAAGAGTCTTGTGGTTTGTTGGCCATAATTAAGGGCAAAGAAACTTTCTGGCCTTGTAAGAACCTGTCTGAAGCACCTGACGAATATTTTGTGATGTGTCCTGACTCATGGGCTGAATGTGAGGATCAAGGAGAGCTTGTTGGTATTGTTCATTCTCATACTTATGGATCTGCCCTACCATCTGAAGCTGACAAAGCATCGTGTGAGCATTTGGGTTTGCCTTTTTATATTTATAGTATTGAGCATAAAGATTGGCATAGCTTCAAGCCTAGTGGATATAAGTCTGGACTTTTTGGGAGGACTTGGATCTGGGGTAAGCATGATTGTTGGAGTTTGATAACTGATTACTTTTTTGAAAAAAAACAAATAAATTTAAAATTCTGGCCCAGACCTAAAAGCTTAAAAGCGTTTGCAAATAATCCATATTTTGAAAAAGTTTTGACAGGCTCTGGATTTATAGAAGTAAATAAAGACGATATTCAAGAAAATGATGTTTTATTAATGGAAGGGGCAGAAGAAAAACTTAATCATGTTGCTTTGTATATTGGTAATCAAACTATTTTTCATCACAACATAAAACAGTTGAGTTGTAGAGAGATATATGATTTAAGATATATACAAGCCACAAAAAAAGTTTTTAGATATGCAGCTTAGAAAGCTTACAGTTTATGGAAGGCTTAGACAGTTTTTAGGTCAATCACATTTTGAAGTTGCTGTTAATAATCCAAGACAGGCTTTTGCTTTTTTGATTGCAAATTTTCCAGAAGTTGAAAACCACATGACAAATCAGCTTTATAAGGTAAAAATGGGAGATTTAGAAATAACAGATGATCTACTTGAGATTCAAGGTGATGGAGATATAAAAATAATTCCTATTGCTGTTGGTGCTAAAGGTGTTGTTGTTGGTGCATTGCTTGGAGGTGTTGGATCAGGTGCTGTTTTAGGAGGTGTTACTGCTGGATTTTTCTCTACAGCTATCGGTGGTGTTGTTGCAAGTGGTTTGACTGCTGTTGGTACTTCAATGCTCATAGATGGTGTTACAAGTATTATTGCACCAACTCCAAAAGTGCCAAACTTTAACGCTGCTGATTCTTTATCTGATAATGACCCAAATGTACAGGCTAACTTCGGTTTTAATTCAATCACTAATACTACTAGGGCTGGAGTTCCAGTCCCGATAATTTATGGTCAAGTTTTTACTGGATCTATTGTAATTAGTTCTGGTATTGATACAGTCCAAGTGGAGGGTACAGCAACATAATGTTTGGATCTGGAATTATAAAAGATGTTGTTGAGGCTAATGCTGGTGTATTTGGTTTAACAAATCCTGATTTACCTAAAGACTCACTAGCATCAAAGCAATTTCAAACGCTGATTGATCTTATTGCTGAAGGAATTATCTCAGGCTTCCCCTCTGCCACTGGATCTCAAGGAACAACTGAATATGATATTTCTGCACTTAAAGATGTGTTCCTTAATGGTACTCAAGTTTTACAACAATCTGCTGGTACAAGTCCAGACGATACCGATTTTAATTTTCAGAATGTAACTTTTGAGCCTAGATTTGGTACATCAAACCAAACTGCAATTGCTGGCATTTCTGCTAGTGAATCAGAAACTGCTGTGGGAGTCACAGTTACAAAAGATACACCTGTCTCAAGATCAATAACAGACACAAATATTGATGCTGTCAGGGTTACTGTTGCATTTCCTCAACTGCAAAAATTTGAAGATAATGGTGATATTAATGGTGCTGAGGTAGCTCTTACAATTCAAACTATAGAAAATGATGGCACTACACAAACAGTTATCACAGACACTGTTAAAGGTAGGGCAGCAAGTACATATTTTAGAGATTATAAAATTAATCTTCCCTCTGGTACAAGTTTTCCAGTAACCATAAGAGTTAATAGAACAACTGATGATAGCACTGATTCTTTTTTAAATGATAGTTTTCAGTGGTCATCTTTCACAGAGATAATAAATGAGTCTAGATCTTATGCTAATTCTGCTCATGCAGCTTTACGCTTTGATGCTGAAACCTTTCCAAGTGTTCCTTCCCGTATGTATAGAGTCAGAGGAACTCTTATCAAGATTCCGCATAATGGTACTGTCAGGGCTGATGGTTCAATATCTTATTCTGGAACTTTTAATGGAACTTTTAAAACTGATAAAGAATATTCAAATGATCCAGCATGGGTACTTTATGATTTATTAACTACTTCTAAAGGTTTTGGGGATCATATAGATACAACACAATTAGATGTTTTTAGTTTTTATTCAGCCTCTGTTTATTGCTCAGAGCAAGTAGATGATATGACAGGAACAGGAAATACTGAGGCAAGGTTTTCAACAAATGTAGTTTTGAATACCCAGCGTGACGCATATTCCCTTATAAATGATCTTTCCTCTGTAATGAGAGTAATGCCTTTTTATAGTGCAGGGGTTATAAATATTTCACAAGATCGACCAACAGATCCAAGTTATATATATAATCTCAGCAATGTTACAGCAGAAGGTTTCTCGTATTCAAACGCAAGTAAATCAACAAAAGCAACTGTTGTTAATGTTGGATATTTTGACAATGAAACACAGCAAATAGATTATGAAACTGTAGAGGATACTGCGTTACAAGCTAAATATGGTGTTGTTGTTCGTAATTTAAAAGGGTTTGCTACAACTTCCAGAGGACAAGCTGCCAGACTCGGAAAGTGGTTTTTGTACACACAATCTAATGAGGCTGAAATCTGCTCATTTAAAACATCTATTGAATCAGGAACAATAGTAAGAGTCGGAACAATAATATCTGTTCAAGACCCTATGAGAGCAGGGTTTAGAAGAGGTGGAAGGATAAAAACAGGTGTATCAACAACACAGATAGTAGTAGATGATTCCAATAATACTGATTTAGTAACCTCAGATTCAGCAACCTTATCTGTCATATTGTCAGACGGCACTCTTGAGACAAAAACAATTTCAAGTATTTCTGGAACTACAATTACAGTTTCTTCAGCTTTTTCCTCTGTTCCACAAGCAAACTCAGTTTGGGTTATAGAAAATACATCTTTATCACTTCAAACTTTTAGAGTTTTTTCAGTAAAAGAAGTAAATCAACTCGAATATGAAATCCAAGCTGTTGCTCATAATCCATCTAAATATAGTTTTGTTGAAGATGGATCTACTTTGCAAACAAAAACTATAACAACTTTGACAGAACTAAAACCACCGCCAAGTGGTTTAGCAGCTACTGAACAGATTGTTGTTTTAAATAATCGTGCTGTTTCTAAATTATTTATTCAATGGCAACCTGTATCTGGTGTGACTGAATACATGGTTCAGTATAGATTCAAAAATGAAAATTTTATAGCGGAAAGAATAACAAGACCAGATTTTACAATTTTTGAAACACTTTTAGGATCTTATGAAATAAGAGTTTTTAGTTATAACGCTTTAGGAAAGCCCAGCACTCAGCCATCAACTATCACTGCTATCACACAAGGTAAAACAGCACTGCCAGCAGATGTTCAAAATGTAAAGATTGAACCTCTTTCAGATCAATTTGTGCGACTACGTTTTGACCAGTCAACAGATGTTGACGTTTTGCATGGTGGAAACGTGGTAATTCGTAGTTCAAACCTTACAACTGGCTCAACTTTTACTAATTCAGTTGACGTTTTACCTGCACTTTCTGGAAACGTCAGTGAGTCGATTGTTCCAAATATTGTAAATGGCACATATCACTTAAAATTCAAAGATGATGGAGGCCGCTTAAGTTCTGGTGATGCCTCTGTCACAATGCTTCAAACAGAACCAAATGCTTTACCAAAACTTACAATTTTAGAAGATAGAGAAGATACAGACTCACCACCTTTTGCTGGTACAAAAGTAGATTGTTTTTTTAGTGATGATGTAAATGGTCTTGTTCTAGGTTCTTTGGTAACTCTTGATGATGAACCAGACTTTGATAGTATTGCTGACTTTGACTTTATTGGTGCTGTTGATATTACAGGAGGATCTTATGATTTTGCAAATACTCTGGATTTAGGAGGAAAACAACCATTAAGATTACGCAGACATTTTGTGACGCAGGGTTTTTACCCTAATGATTTGATAGATAGAAGAACAGGTAACATTGATACTTGGACTGATTTTGACGCTGCAACTGCCTTTGATGTTGGGGCATCATTGTTAGTTGCGACTACCGACCTTGACCCTGATTTGGTAGTTTCATCAGGTGTTAGCTACGGACAAAGTGGCACTACGATCACTGTAACTAAAACCGCACATGGATACTCTGTTGGTGATTTTGTAGTGATAGATTTTGCTTCTGGTGGTGCGACTGATGGAAACTATCAAATAACCTCAAAAACAGATAACACATTTACAGTTACTTCAGCTACTAGTGCAACCATATCAAGTGGAACATCTTGCACTTATGGAGCAAACTTTACTCAATTTAATCCTTTTGTTAATGGTGTCTATGTTGCAAGAGGGTTTAAATTTAGATGTGAAATGGATACTGATGACCCAGCCCAAAGTATCGAGATTGACCAGCTTGGATATACAGCAGAATTAGAAAGTAGAACAGAAACAAGTCTTGGAAACGCAGGGGCAACAAATGGTTTAATTGCATCTGGAACCTCTACCAAGTCTGTGACATTTACTAATAGTTTTTTTACAGGTCAATCTGGCACAAGCATTGCAGCTAATTCTGTTTTACCATCAATAGGAATAACTATTGAAAATGCAGAGCAAGGAGACTTTTTTGCTTTATCAAATATTAGTTCAACTGGATTCAACATAGACATAAAAGATAAAAATGAAAATCATGTAAATAGAAATTTCAAATATGCTGCAACGGGATTTGGGCGTGGTAGTTAATTTTAAAGTAGGATATACTTAGATAAAAAATAAGGTTAGACAATGGCTCAACATGATTACGTTATAGATAACTCCACTGGAGCAAACGTGAGAGCAGACATAAATAACGCATTGTTAGCAATATCTTCAAATAACTCTGGATCATCAGCACCATCTACAACATATGCTCTGCAAAGTTTCGCAAATACAACAACTACAATGTTGCAGCTTCGAAACGCTGCTAATAACGCTTTTGTAAATTTAAGAAAATTTGATGGTAGTTTACCTTTACCAGATGGCTCTGTTTCAAGCCCCTCATTATTTTTTGATGACGACACAAATACAGGTATTTTCAGTTCGGCTGAAAATAAAATTAATTTTACTACTGGTGGGACTGAAAAATTTGAGATTGGTTCAGAAACAATATTCAATGAAAATGGTGAGGATATAGATTTTAGAATTGAAGGAGATACAGATGCAAATTTATTTCATGTTGATGCTGGTAATGATCGAGTAGGAATAAGCACATCAACCCCTGAGTGCTTGTTAGATGCGGCTGGCAAAGTAAAAACGGCTGGACTTGGTGTCAACATTGTTCCCATAGATGGTGTTCAAGTTCATGTTGAGGTTGCAAACCCAAGAATGATGTTGAAGAGCACAGGTACAAACGCAGCTAAATTCATGTTTGGAGATCAGAGTAATAATGATGCTGGCGTAATTGAATATGCACATAGTACTAATACAATGAGTTTTTCCACAGGCACGTTAGAGCGGTTCCGAGTAGATTCGGGTGGGACTGTTATGATAGGAACTAGTTCTGTCTTAGCTGGTGGTACTGAAAGGCCTTTACAAATACAAAATACTGGTGGACCAAAAATTGCTTTAGGAAGAAATGATACAAGTATTAGTGCTGGAAATACTATTGGGGGAATAGAGTTTTATGGAAATGATGCTAACGGAACTTTTGTAAATACTGCTGCAATCATTGTTAATGCAGATGGAGACCATGGTGATAATGATAAACCGACAAGAATGGAATTTTCTACAACTGCTGATGGTGGATCTTCAACATCTGAACGTATGCGTATAGATTCGTCTGGAAGAGTTGGTATAGCTCAAACACCTGTATCAGATAAGTTAGAAGTTGGTGGAGCTATTAGATCAACAAGTGCTTCAGCTAATTTCAGTGCTGGTGCTGAAGCTGTATTTATGGATTTTATACCCAGTACTAATGGAAGAATAGGTACTATAACAGGAACAGGAAGTGCAAGAGATTTAGCTTTTAATATTGGAAATTTGGAAAAAATGCGTATAGATACATCTGGTAGGTTGGTTGTAGGAGCTTCCTCTGCAAGAGCGAATTTTGCATGGACAACTTCTGCTGGCATACAAGCTGAAGGTGCATTTAACAAAGGCAGTATTTCTTCTACTAATAATGAGAATAATGCTAATAGTTGTGCATTTACTTCAGCAAAAATAAGAGGTACAAATGCTGTTGCCACTGGTGATAATGTTGGTTCACACGTTTTTGAAGGATATGATGGCGGTGCTTTTAGAAGATTGGCTCGTATAAGTTGCCTTGTACATGGTGGAGTGGCTAGTAATGATATTTCTGGAGAGTTACAGTTTCTTACAAGACAAACAACCAATGCTGAAGCAAACCGAATGACGATAGCTAGTGATGGAAAATTAGAGTGTTTTGGTGATAGGGCAAATTCAATAGCACAGTTATTTCAAAATATTAATGGTACAAGTCCAGAAGGAATATTAATTCAATTTACGCAAGCCGCACCAAATACATCATCAAGACATTTCTTAAAATGCAATGATAATGTTGGCGACAAAATGGTAATAGATACTAATGGAAACTTAAGAAACTTAAATAATTCTTATGGTGGTTTTTCTGATATTTCTTTAAAAGAAAATATTGTTGATGCTGAGAGTCAATGGGATGACATTAAAAATGTAAAAGTAAGAGTATTTAATTTTAAAACTGATGATGCTAGTGAAAAACGTATTGGAGTTGTTGCACAAGAAATAGAAACTGTTTGTCCTAAACTTGTTGATGAAGTATTTGATAAAGATGATAATGGTAATTTATTAGAAACTTCTCAAAAGTCTGTTAAATATTCTGTACTTTATATGAAAGCAATAAAAGCACTACAGGAAGCTATTACAAAAATAGAGGTGTTGGAAACAAAAGTTGCAGCTTTAGAAGCAGCCTAGTAATATTGGATAACTAAAATTAATTTTATGGCAACACCACAAGAGCTTTATGACGAGACAAAAACTCGTCTTGATTTAAATATTGCAAAAGCACAAATGCTTGAAAGAGAAATACAAGAAAAAGTAGCAGAAAAAAATCAACTTATGCAACCAATAATGGAAGATCAAGGTGCTTTAAAACAGCTTGAAAAACTTAGTGATGTTGTACAACCTGTAGAATCAAAGTAAAATAAAACTAAACACTTTTTATTATGGCTGTTACTTGGGGTATTGCTGCTTTAGACGCAACAAAAACTGTAGGTAGTTTATCTGATGTTGTTACTGCTGTTCATTGGACTGCTAGTGATTCTGAAACTGTAGGGAGTGGTGATTCTGCTGTAGTGCATACTGGTTCTGCTTATGGTTGTGTTGGTCTTGCTGAAGCAGATTCTAGTTCTTTCACTGCTTATGCAGACATTACAAAAGATAATGCTATAGCGTGGGCAAAAGCTGCTTTAGGTACTGACGAAGTAACAGCAATCGAAACACGAATTGCTGCACAGATAACAGAATCAAAAACTCCTACTGTGACTTCTGGTGTACCTTGGTAGATAAGACAGATAGTCCTACATAAAGGGGTGCTAATGCACAGATTCCGCAGAAAGTTATAATTGTGACAGGTCCTAATGCCTTTATAAATGCATCTTTCCACATATGTTTAATAAAATTTGTCAGATAGCTTCATTATTGTCTCTTTTGTTATCAGGGTCAATGGCTGCTTTTGGTTTTGTAGCGATAAGATATATGCAAAGCCCTGAGTTTGAAAGAACACTTAAAAATAAATTAATGGGAAGTTTAGAAAATAAAATGCCAGATGTTATGAAAAACACTCTTCCTGATTTCACAGGTCCATCGATTGAAATTCCAAATAAAAAGGTTAGCCCTCTTGGAAATACCCAGAATTAATATTCCGCAGATAAAAATAAAAGAGATATATATTCCAAAAATAAAAACTTGGGAACAATATCCAACAACGCTGGACATAATTGATAAACCAAAACTTGAATATCCTTTTGTAAACATTCCTTCCTTTGAGCCTCTCGAATATAATCCTGATAAATTTATTCCAACCGATCCTGTTAAACAGCCAGAGCAAAAGCAACCCGAAATACCTCAACCGCCAGAATACAAACCTGAAGTCAAGAAAGATAAAGAGTTCTTTATTAAATGCCCTAACGAGACTAATATTCCTGTGGGGTCCTTTGCCAACGATCTCAAACTGGACAAAGTTGTATCTCACAAACTTTCTGAAGATGGAAAAGTCTGTTATGAAGTCTACGAGCCATCCACCTTTATTGAGAAATGGATTCCTAGCCCTCCTATTCTTGTCAACACTTCAATTATTGCTGTTACTGCGGCTTCAAGTCCTATCATAGCCAACCTTCTCAAAAACCTTATCAAGACAGCAATCAAGAAGCTGACAAAGAAAAAAGGTGAGGTAAAATAAAACCAGCAACCAGACCCATTATCAAACCGTAAAATCGGTTACTGCTCTGTTGGAGCGTCAGTTGCTTTTTAATTTATGAGTATGCGGTATAACTTGACCCATTTTTTCTACAACCTCCACATCCTCGCATAAAGAGTAATATTTAGAATCCTTTGTGAACCGTATTCCGTCTCGATATAGCTGCCCACAATTTTTTAGTCTTGCCAATTCGTAGTTCAATCTTTCCTTTGATAATATTTGCCTTTGTATTTTTTCTTGAGTCGTTGCACTTTTTAAACACGCATCTTGAAAGCGTTTATCAAGAGGAACAGATATTGTTGCAGCTATTCCAAAATTAAAAGAGGTTGCATCTTTGTTGCCACTATAATTTTCTCTATAGAAAAGGATCTCCCCTGCGTTTGTAAGGTTTCCATCGTCGTCTGTAGCCTCGTTATAAACTGGCGTGAGGTAAGTATAGTCTTGAGGACGTTTTATAGCTACTGAGGTCGTGGCAAATGGGCTAACAGATAATGTAGCTCCTGAGCATTTGATTCCGTTTCCATAAGTGTTCTCGGTCATTGGACCCGTCAAAACCTGTGTGGCGAAGTTTGACACACTAGATGATGTATTAGATTGTGGATTCGCAACTGCTGAGGTGTTTGCGTAAGTTGGCAAACAAGAAAAAAGACTTATTAGTTGGAGAAGATAATAGTGGTATCTGTAACGACTTCTGACTGAACTGTTCTTGTTATATCGATCACGCTTTCCAAAGAAGGTCCCTTGTAAAACTCTGAAAACTGAAAAGCATTCCCTTGTGTGGTTTGCTGCCAGTTTGGTTTTTGATCCATATTTAAACCAGTCCATTCATAAGTCGTTCCATTAATTGTTTCTGTGACGGTGGCATTGGGCATTGAAATTGTGTCGCAATTTCCGCAAGATATGCCCGAACCAGTAACGCTGTAGGTATAGCCTGAATTGTAGCGAACTTCTCGGATATTTTCTGTGAGATTATTTGTGGTGACGCTTCTGCTTGTACTTGTAGCACTTGTGAAATTTGGCACGACAGGAATTGCGTGTGCTGGACTAACAAAAAATATAAAAAGAAGATATTTCCACATTAATCAACAGTTAAGTCTGTAACGAATTGACCAGTAAGAACAACCCCAGTTCCTGTTCCACCTGTAAGAGACATTGTGTGATGATCTAAAGTGACGGCTGCTGTGCCTACTGAACCAGCTGCAGTTGAAGTCAAATCACTAAAGTTACCTACAGTTCCAACGGTGGGGGCTGATCCAGCTGTGGCATCTCCCTCAAGATATGATTGAGTAAAACTGAAGGTTTCCCCAGCAGTTGTTTGTGTTGCACTTGGCATAGTTACTGCTGGAACTCCATTCGTAACAGATCCAAAGCCACCAACACTTGCAGCGTCTCCACTTGTGGTTGTTATATTTGTGCCGCTTATGCTGTAAGATGAGCCGATTTTGTCAGCAGATGTCGCAGCGGACAAACTTTCCAGCTTGACGCTTGATGTGATCGTGCTTTGAATATCACAATATGCTGCAGATGGAGAACATAAAACGGCAAGTAGTAAGAGCTTTTTCATTTGATACCAACATTAGTGTCCTTGTTATCCACTATTTTAGCAGCGTTTGTGGGTTTCTTTTTGTTAACAGAGATACCGTAGCTGCCTAAGACCCCACTGGTCAAGCCAGCTAAAAACGCTCCATCATTGCGAATCTTATCCATATATCCAAGAGTCATCATTGCCAAACTCCAGCAAAGAATCATGAATCGGACAGCGTGACCAAAGATTTCTCCCCAATCAGTCCCTTCTTTTTCTTCTTGTTCTTCAACCATACGGATTGCTTTTCTTGTTTTATATTACCAATTTAGCTATGTTAGGAAAAGAAAACAAAAATTCATGTCAAAGTTTCTTATTAATTTATTCATAAGATTTGGTAAGAGTGAAAGTTTACGCAAAGCTGCACTCAATCTTTTGAAAGATTTAGCTTCAAAATCAGACAATGATGTTGATGACGCAATTGTCAAAATGATAGAAGAGAAGCTCTTTCCAGTTAAATGATTAAGAAGTTTTTAAACATCAACATTGAAAAGGCTCCACCAGAAATGGAACTTGAGGTCGAGCTTCAATGCAGACAAATCATGGAGTCTGATGACATTGATAATATAAAACGATATTGCACTCATTTAGTTAGATATAAATTAAAGCAAGATATGTTTTTATCTTCTCTTTTAAATCATTTTGTTGATCTTGAATTTGTAAAACCAAGAAGAAAAAAGCGTTTTAAGTTATTCTAATGTTTTCTCATATTCTCTAAGATATTTATCCTCAAATTCTCTGATTAACATATTGTTAGTTTTATCAACTTCATAGTTAAATTTAAGGACTGCAGTTCTTATATGCTCCTTAACCCATCGACCTTCTTCATAAACAACTTGAGCCTTGCCATTTTCTTTTATAAAAACATAGTGGTCCTGTCCTTTTAGCTGTATATCTAAAAAGTTTCTTTCTAAATCTTTACGTCTAATATCTTTCAGTTTTCTAAGTTTGACTGAAGAATGTTCTTTCTTTTTCATTTTAACTCCAAAGTAATCTCAACCCATGACGGTTGTGGTTTGCATCCATCAATGACTCCATAAAAAGGATTATTCATAAACTCGTATGTTCTTTTACCGTCGGTGTAAATCATGCCGATATATGGGTTTTTGTAAAATTGCTTCTGTTTAGTCATTTTGATGTTTTTCAAAAAATAAAGCCAATCTCTGAATAGATGAGAGGGATTCTAGTTTTCTTTGAACTTGTTTGTATTTTCTATCATCATTCATTTCATTAAGATCTTCTAGCCCTTGTTTCATTTCAACTTCACTTGCGATTCTGATTGCTTCGCTGCATCTTTTGGAAGGCTTGGTTTTAAGATGAACAGTTTGTTGAGCAATAGCTCTACCAGCAATCACGCTTATAAGTTGATTTATAGAATCAAGAACTGGTTTCATAATACATGAAAAAGAGGATGAAAACAGTTTTAATCGTAAACTGAAAACGATTGTGTTAAATAGAAATGCACCGACACGAGTGGAGATGGGCAGAATGGATCATCAGCTCGTTAAGTTACCTTACACCACAGTGATTTGAGGCGAATCAGATAGCCATGGTCATCTCTTTGGCTCTTGCACCTACAAGAGATGTTAAAACTGGTTCTTAATCGTGTAACCAGCAAGCGAAAGTAATAAAATGATTTGAAATGAATCGATCTGCTTGGAGCCATTCTGAACAACTGCAAACTGCGATAATCAATGTGTTACGGACAGTTTTGTTCGTAAACTGACAACGATTGACATGAGCTAAGTCGAAGTGAAATGAATCGAAAGAAAAATGCAGCAAGTGGCAATTAGTTAAATCGAATCATCACCTCGCCAACTTATCAAGTTATAGAGGTGTTAAGGACAGTTTTGATCGTGTTCTGTCAACGATTGAGTTGAGCAAGGCGGAATTAAGCAACAGTGAGAGGCTCTGAATAGATGCACGCTAACATGCAGCAATTCGCATTTTATTTCACCTCGCAAACCTATTAAGTCATAGAGGTGTTAAAGAAGGTTTTATCGTTAACCCACAACGATTGATTGAGATTGCTGGGAAATGCGGGGCAAGACACGGAGGCATCGGGAGCTGTAAAACATCAAGAAGCACTCTGAGAAAAGCGAAACTGGTTTTGATCATCTTGCAGACCTTTTAAGTCTTAAAGATGTTAGGGCTAGTTCTTAATCGTGGAACTAGAAAGCGATAATAAGGAGTGACGATGAGGCAGACGGAACTAAGATGAGGCACGGTGCGGCACAGCGAGTGGCGACGCATTGACGTGAGTTGAGGTTCATCTCGCATACTTATTCAGTAATAGAGATGTTAAAAAGGTTTTGATCGTGAACCTTTAACGAATGAGTTACAAAGAGTCACGTCAAGGCGTAAAAAATAGAAGTGCTTGTGATTTCTAAGAGTCAATTTGCGTCAAGCGGAATTGATTTTCACCTCCTCAACCTATAAAGCATCAGAGGTGTTGAAACACTTTTAATCGTTTAGTGTGAACGATTGAATTACATCTGGTTGAGTTGCACAATGTCGAAATAAAAAGATATGAGGTAAAAGAATTGGCATTGTTGCGAGTAACAGAAATCTACAAGGCACAGAGGCACTTAGCGGGGAACAACACGGCGACGATAAGTTAGTTAATCCTCATCAGGAGGTTTGATTTTTGGAATCGTGCCACCATCTTTTTGAATACGGAGCAGTTGTTTCTTTGCTCCATCAATGGCAGCAGCAATGAAAGAATGTCGACCTTGATTAACTGAAAGCTGATCTCTGTCATATTGACCAAGATTTTCCACATCAATCCGATTAAACATCTTTCTTGTATTTCTCCTATGTTTGGTCAAGCCTTGATACGCCTGACCGTTTAAATAATCAACAGCCTGTGCATCTGTCAATATCACAAGAGAACCTTTGTCTTGCCTTAAAACAAGTGGTTTCCCAATCTCAACTCGATTAGATTCAATCCATTGTTTGACTTGGAGGGACCTGAAAGACAAGTCCCTGTTTTGATCTCGTGAAGCCGTGATCAGCTTCTTATCAGTCAGGAGAAAATACATCTCCTCTACTTTTTCAGCAGAGATTCTTTCCCCTTTCTGAAGTTCTCTCCA